>Ga0163154_10000106_pt1 | contig 113923 bp, 91 predicted proteins | sample OliLakLV19MP9P1_FD_148649 | JGI IMG/M metagenome (GOLD analysis project Ga0163154, IMG submission 148649) | Freshwater microbial mat bacterial communities from Lake Vanda, McMurdo Dry Valleys, Antarctica - Oligotrophic Lake LV.19.MP9.P1 | ecosystem: Environmental > Aquatic > Freshwater > Lake... | reverse complement strand
GCGGAAAAGAAAACCGGCAGTCCTGAGACTGCCGGTTCTCCCGGAGCATGTTCGAGTCAGCTCCAATCGTGCGGGGAGAAAAGGATTCGAACCTTCGATACAGGGTTATCCCTATATACCCAATTAGCAGTCGGGCCCATTCGTCCACTCTGGCATCTCCCCAATGTGTTGCAACCAGCGGAGGGAGTGGGATTCGAACCCACGGTGACGCGGACGCCACAGTGGTTTTCAAGACCACCACCTTAAGCCACTCGGTCATCCCTCCGTGCAGAGGCACTGTCTGTGGACGCAGACATTGACGCTACTTTAGCATAGTGTCGCAGAGCGGTCAATGCTGATCCGCCAAAAATGGGCGTCGCGCGAGTATAATGGGCGGATGAATTGAAAATCTCGATGAGCGTGCATGGAAGAAAATCTTTCACTCCTCTTGACGGGGAGTACTCTGTTGTATTTGGGCGTAATTGTTTACGTCGCTAACCAAGCTGATCAGGCGGACGACCGTCGTCCAACGCTAAATGCGCTGTTATACAGTCTCGTCGCGCTGCTTTTGCTGTTTGGTGTGAACATCCTCCTCGCCAGCGCCGATACTGGGGGCGTGACCACCACAGATGGTGTAGTGCTTCCGCGCGTCGATCCAACGGCGTCGCTAGGCTTCTTCGCGTTGACGCTTGTCGTCGCGTTCGTCTGCACGCGGCTGATCGCGTCAGCATCGGCGCGGGGGGCGGTGACGCGCCTTGTCGGTGGCGGCGCATACGACCCCGAATCGCGCGTGCATTTGACGGCAGTGATCCTGCTCTGGTTGCTCATCGTCTACACGTTAGGAAACTTCATCCTCAGCGGCGGCATCGATGGCTTGGCGGACAGTTATGCGCAGGGTATCGCACCCGGCGAATTGGTGTTCCAGCAAACCTTATGGGTGTTGTTTGCGCTGTTGGGCGTCGGCGCGCTGATCCGGCGCGGTGGGGCAGCGACGTTGGAGCGATTGGGGTTACGCAACTTCAGCTTACGCGACATTGGCATTGGCGCGCTGGTTGGCGTGGGCTTGTATGCCGTGATCATCGCCATGGGCGCGCTGTGGGCGTTGTTCGTCACGCCGGAACAACTCGCGGAACAGACCGCCGCCTCCCAGCAGTTGGCGCAATCGTTCGACACCTTGCCGATGATTTTGCTCTTGGCGGTCAGCGTCGCCATCGGGGAGGAAGTGCTGTTTCGCGGCGCGCTTCAGCCGATCTTCGGCATCGGATTGACAAGCGCGTTTTTCGCGCTGCTGCACACCCAATATACTTTGACGCCAGCGTCATTCGGCATCTTTTTCGTTTCGCTCGGTATCGGTTGGCTGCGCTTCCGCTCCAACACGATGGCGGCGATGAGCGCCCACTTCGTCTACAACTTCATTCAGTTGTTCTTGGCGCTGCTGATTGGAGGCGGCTGAGATGCGGCGCGCCGTGTTCGTGCTGTGGTGCGCGCTGTGGATGGGCGTCGGCGGCGTCCGCGCCCAATCTGAGATCAGCGACACCTTGACGCCAACCGTCGATGTGGACACGACGCCGAGTGCCACCGCGCCTGCTATTTCGTTGACGCCGAGCATGACGCTCACACCGAGCAGGACGCTGACGCCGAGCGATACACCGTCTCCAACGAACGACGGGATCGTGACGTTGCAACCGTCGCGGACGCCCACGCTCACGCCGACACGCGAGGGCGATATTTTGATTTATCAAGAAGTCGAAGTCATCTTCCCGCAAGCGATCCGCTTCATCATCGCCATCACGCCGCCGCTGTTCGAGATCGAGTCCGCACGGTTGACAGTGATGTTTGAGGGGCGCGAACCGGAAACCGTCGCTGTGGATTTGGAAACTGCCGCCTTCGTCGGTGATCCGTATTCCGCCCTGAACTATTTTTGGGACTTTACGACCGAAACAGTGCCGCCGGTGTTCTCGACTCTCCGCTACGCATGGGATGTACGCGCGAGCGACGACCGCTATACACAGGTCGAAGGGGTGCATACATTCCAAGATGAGCGGCTGATCTGGGCGCGCGTCGGGGATGATGCGATCCAGATGGCGATTGGCGCGTCTGACCCGACGCCAGTGGGCGTCTTTGGGCTGATACGACAGGCGTTTGATGGTTTGGAGCGCGTGACAGGCGAAACACGGCGCTACAATTGGCTGATCTACGACGGAATCGCGCCGGGCTGTGCGCGCGGCGATAGCGGGCTGCCCGTTGCGTCCAATCGACGCGGTGATTTGTCCATTCCATGCAATCCGGCGGTCGCCCTGCAAGTCTACAATGGGCAAGGCTACGATGTACTGCGCCGCCCGCCCGAATTGGCGTTGGACGATGCGTTGATCGAATATATGACGCGCGATTTCTTCGCATCCGCGTGGAGCGTCAGCCGCCCGCCACAGTGGTTCATCAACGGCATGGCGCAGTTCTTCCGCGTCAATCAAAAGGACGATCAATTGGTGATTGGGCGGACGGCGGCGGATAGCAATGCGTTGTTCACATTGGATGCACTGCGTACCGCGCCGCCGAATGATCCCGAACGCCGCCGCGTGTGGCGGGCGCAGAGCTACGGCATCATCCTGTATTTGCTCAACCGGATCGGCGTCGAATCGTTGTACGCGCTGGCGCTGACCGACGCGCCCTTCGAGACGGCGCTCGAAGCGGCGTTGGGTGAACCGACGGATGCGCTGGTGATCGCATGGTCGGGTTGGCTGAACACGAGCGCCGCTGATAGTGCCTATGGCGTCAATCCATACATCCCGCCGACGTTGATGCCCTCATCGACGCCGACGCCCTCACCGACTTGGACGGTCACGCCGAGTCCGACGCCAACCGCGACGCTCTCCCCCACTGTGACGGGCTATCTGTCGCTAACGCCGCGTCCAACCAACACGCCGAGCGATACACCCGACGCGCCGACTCTCACGCCAAGCGTGACGCCGCGTTCGCCGGGCAGCCTGCCGACGGTGACACCGCTCCCACCGCCAACAGTCGCGGGCGCGCTGGCAGAACCGAGCGTCCAAAGCGCAGTGCTGATCGGCTTGATCGGCATTCTCATCCTGCTTGTAATCGCCGTCTGGCGAGTAGGCAACAAATCATGATCGATATTTATACGCTGACGTCCGCGCAGTTGGCGGACAAACTGACCGAGTGGGGCGAATCCGCGTTCCGCGCCAAGCAAATTTGGGCGTGGCTGTACGATAAGCGCGCCGCTTCGTTCGACGCCATGACCAATCTCGCCGCGCCGTTGCGCGCGAAGCTCAACGCCGAAATGACATTGGGCGCGCTGACTCTGGAGACCGAACAGATCGCCTCCGATGGCACGACCAAGCGCCTGTATCGGCTGCACGATGGGCAGATGATCGAAGCGGTGTTGATGGAATACGAGGATGACCGCCGGACGGCGTGCATCTCGACGCAAGCGGGCTGTGCGATGGGCTGCGTTTTTTGCGCGACGGGGCAAATGGGCTTCGCGCGGCATCTGACCGCCGACGAAATCTTCGAGCAAGCGATGGTTTACGCGCGCGATTTGGAGGCGCGCGGCGAGCGTCTGAGCAACGTCGTGTTGATGGGCATGGGTGAACCGTTCCACAATTATGATGCGACGCTTGAAGCTGTTCGCCGTCTGATGCGCGATTTGGGCATCGGCGCGCGCCACATCACCATCAGCACGGTGGGACTTGTCCCTGCGATCCGGCGCTTCGCGGATGAGGGGCTGCAAGTCAAACTGGCGGTCAGCTTGCACGCGGCAACGGACGCTGAACGCGACGCACTCTTGCCCGTCAACCGCCGTTTTCCGCTGCGCGAATTGATCGGCGCGTGTCATGAATACGTCGTCAAGACTGGGCGGCGCATGTCGTTCGAGTGGACGTTGATTCAAGGCAAGAACGATACGCCTGAACAGGCGAACGCGCTCGGCGCGCTGTTACACGGGCTGCATTGTCATGTCAACGTGATCCCGCTCAACCCGACACCGGGTTTCACGGGCGATCCGTCCGCGCCGCGGCGCATCGATGATTTCATCGCTGCCTTGGCGACGTATGGTATTCCAGCGACGATTCGTATCCGGCGCGGTATCGATATTGACGCGGGCTGTGGACAGTTGAAAGCGAACGTGTTGAAACGGCAGCGCGAAGAGACGCTGTAGGGGCGTGCCGCTGGGAAGCCGACATCGTTGAACGAGTTACAAAATCTTCCCCTGCATCTCAGCAGTCGGTTTAATGCCCATGCGATCCAAAATCGTCGGCGCGATGTCCATGATCTGTGCGCCGTCGATTTGCCCGCGTCCCCGCTGTGCCGCATCGTGCAAGATGAACATGCCGTGCTGGGCGTGATTGGCATCATCTTGTCCCGTGTCGTTTTCGAGTGTCCAATGCCGTCCATGCCCGAAGCTGCCGACGGCGCGCCAGTGAAGATCACCCGGATACACGATGAGATCAGGTGCGATGCCGTTGACGCGCTGGTAGATGTCCTCTGGCGCGTAGATTTGCATCGGGAATGTGCGCCCATTCGGGTCGGGGATGTGCAGCAGCGCCGCCGACAGTTCGCGCTTGACCGCCGCAACCTCTTCCGGCGCGATCATGCCGAGCGGTTCGCGTCCGCGCACGTTCAGGAACAGCCGCGCATAGTAGCCGCCGCTCGCCCATGCGCGCGTTTGTTCCCAATCGATATCAGCGTCCTCGAAGCGCGTCAATTTCCCCTCAGCGGGCGGCGTCTTGAGCGTCAACCAGCCATTGCGCCACAACCATTCGTTGAAGCACACCCCGCCATCCATGCGCTTGACGCCGTGATCGCTGACGACCAGTACGAGCGCATCATCCGCCGCCGCGATCAGCGCCGCCGCGTGCTGATCGAGCAGTTTGTAATAGTTGCGGATTACATCCCGAAACGGATTGTTCGGCTCGTGCGCGCGATGTGCCGGATCGTGGAAGCGCCAGAAGCCGTGATGGATGCGATCCAGCGCGATATTGACGTGAATGAAGAAATCCCACGACTTGGTTTTCAGCGTATGCAGCGCGATTTTGTGTTGGACGTCGGTCAAGTCGAGCAACTGACGATGTAAACGGGCTTTATCGTCCGTGCGGAAGTCCTTCACGTCGAAGGCATAATCGGGCGCGAGTTTCAACACTTCTTGCTTGAACATAGCCGGGTAGGCGAAGGTACTGCCCGTGTTGGGCGTGAGGAAACAACTGAGCAAATGCCCGTTGAGGGGGCGCACAGGAAAAGTCGGCGGCACGCCCAACACGATTGACTCGCGCCCCGCATCCGACAAAATATCCCAGACGCGCGGGACGCGAATTTGCACGTTGTCCGCCGTCGCCATCTCGCCGTAGGAATAATCGCTGCGATTGCGAAAGCCATATACACCAATCACGCCCGGATCGCGGCTGCTCAACATAACTGTCCACGCCGGAACGGTGATGCACGGGATGCACGATTCGAGTTCGCCCCACGTCCCGCCGTCCATCAGGCGGCTGAAGGTCGGCAGTTCAGTGCGAAAATCGTTGAAGATCAGATCAGGGCTGGCACAGTCCAAGCCGATCACAAGGACGCGCCGTTTGCGCTGAAAGCGTCGTTTGAACATCAACGATCAGCATCCAACGTGACCACAGCCGGCTGCAATGGGAGCGTGGCAGCACCCCAAATGATCAGGGCATGAAGTGGCATCAACAATGCCTCGATCTTACGAGTTTCAATGTCCAGCGGCTGATATGTCCAACTGGCGAGGAAGAACAGCGCGACCAGCCCATAGACGAACGTGCGGCGGATTGGTGACAGCCTAGATGCACGCTGCACACCGATCACCGTAATAGGAAGCAGAAACACAAGGAAGTAGCTTCCTGTCTGCGGCACGATGAGCAGCAGCGCGATCAACCACCCGATCAACGCCACTGGGATGATCAAGAAACTGATGCGTTCAGGAATCCAAACGAGATGATTGACATAAGTGTTGTAATCCCGAAGATTCGCTATCCAGTCCGGCAGCCACCAACCGACGACAATCATTGTAAACACCATCAACGCAGCGAGGATGACGGTGAAGACCACCAGCCCGCGCCAGCGTCCACGCAGCGCCTGTACAGCTAATATTATTCCAAAAAACGCCGCCAGCGACGTGATGGACGTAAAAATCGAAGGCATAACCACGTAGGGCAACAAGTTGGCTTCCAAATATGAAAAGAGCGATGAACCAAAGCGCGAATACCATGCCAATCAGCGCGCGCTCTTGGCTCGATGGCATCACAAAATCCGTTTGCCGAATAACCCCGCGGTCAATTCAACGGCGATCTGTGCGGTGCGATTGGCAGTGTCGAGGATCGGGTTGACTTCGACGATATCCAATGAGCGCACACGTCCATCGTCCGCCAGCATCTCCATCAACAGGTGCGCCTCGCGGTAGCTCAAGCCGCCGGGAACGGGCGTGCCGACGCCGGGCGCGATGGTGGGATCGAGCGAGTCCATGTCGAGGCTGATATGCAGCGTATCGACATCGCCCAACGCATTCAACGCCGCGTGAACCGCCGTCGCCATGCCGTTCTCATCGATACTGCGCATCGTCAAGACCTTCACGCCGTCTGCTATCAGCGCATCGCGTTCGCCCGGATCAAGATCGCGCGTGCCAATCATCACGAGCTGATCGGGGCGCAAGCGCACAGCGCCAATCGTCAGCGCGGGCGGGCATTTGCCGCTGAGTGCGGCAACGACCATCCCATGCACGCTGCCGGAAGGGCTGGTTTGCGGCGTATTGTAGTCGCCATGTGCGTCGATCCACAGCACGCCGACTTTGGGCGAGCGCGTCAGTGCCGCCGCCACCGTGCCGATGGAGACGCTGTGATCGCCGCCAAGAAAGATGCACGTTTCGCCCGCCGCAATCGAGCGGCACGATTCGTCGTAAATTGTTTGGCACACTTGCCCGATATTGAGCATGTTGTAAGCGATGCCCTCGCTCGGATCATCGTCCACGCCGCGCGCGATTTCCTCGCGGATTGGCGCATACAAGTTGCCGCCGTCGTACACGTTATAATCGAGATGCTGTAATATTCGCTGGAGTTCGGCATAGCGGATCGCGCTGGGACCCATATCGACGCCGCGCCGCTTTTGTCCCAAATCCATTGGCACGCCGTAGATGCGCACCGGATAATCGCGCATTGGTGTCATACCGCTGCCTCGACGCGGCTGATACGCCGTCCAATGACCACGAGGAAGATGCTCAACACGTACAAGACCAACAGCGGTGCCATCACCAAGAACATATTGACTGGATCGACCGTCGGCGTGATGAATGCCGCCGCCGCCGCCGTACCGACGATGGCGAGTCGCCAATTCTTGATCAATGTGGGCGCCGAGACTTGTCCGAGCAGCGCCAGCACGAAGAAGATCAGCGGCGACTCGAAGGCGACGCCCATCCAGAAGATCAGCGCCGTGATGAAGCCGAGATAGCGATCTGCCGTCCACTGTGCCTGAAACAATTCGCTCTGGAACGAGTCGAGGAAATTGACGGCGGGCGGGATGAGCAAGAACCATGCGAACGCCGCGCCGATCAGAAACAAACCGGTGATCGCCGGAATTGAGCGCAGCAGCAGCCCCTTTTCTTTGTTCGTCAATCCCGGAATGATGAACATCAAGATTTGATAGGTCGTGATCGGGATCGACATGATCGCGCCGCACAACAGCGCGATGCGGAAGTACGCCACGACCGCATCGGTGGGTCCCAGCGCGATGAATTTCTCTGGATAGGGCGCTTTGAAATATTCAAGCACCTGTCCAGCGAACAAGAAGCTGAGGGCGGTCGCAATCACTAACGCCAGCGCCGCTTTGAACAGCCGTCCGCGCAGTTCGTTGAGGTGGTCGAAGATGCCCATCCGCAGATCGTGACCGTCGCTCGGTTCGCCCTCATCGATAATATCGACGGGCGGCGTCGGTGGCTTAATCGGCGGGGTGGGGCGGACGGGTGGGATCGCTTTTCCGCTTGTCACCGTCGGTGTCATGCGTGGCGTGGAAGCAGGTGGGCGCGGCGCAGGGATGGCGGTCATCGTCTTGCTCGATGGCACAACCGGCGCTATCGTGTTCGGTTTGCTGCTGGTGGCAGGTATCGGACGGCTGCTGCTGACGGGCGCGTTTGGGGGCGTTTCCGTTGGCGGCGCGGTCAGATTTTGCTCACTGGGTTCGGCAGCGGTGCTGGCGGGGATGCCGCTCGGCGTCGGATTTCCGTTTACGCTCATTGTACGTCCTCGTCCGACTCGTCAATTTGAATCATGGGGCTGTCCGCTGCTTTCACCGCCGCGACCGCGAACTGGCGGCGCAGCGCGCCCAGTTTTTTTGCATGTTCCACCACTGCACCCAACACGCCGTTGATGAAAGAGGCGCTGCTCTCCGCGCCAAAATGCGTCGCCAACTCGACCGCTTCATCGATCACCGCGCTAATCGGCTGTGAGGGGACAATCAGCAGTTCCAGCAGCGCAATTCGCAGAATCGTGCGGTCAACCAGCGCCAATTGTCCGACTGGGACGGCGGGCGCGAACTGATGAATCACAGTATCGAGCTGCGCGCGGTGTTCGTTGACGCCCAACACCAGTTGATGTGCATAAGCGCGCGGTTCTGGCGCATCATCCAGATGGACAAGGTGGACGGTCAACACCGTACCGATATCGTGCTTTCCCGCATCCAATTCGTAGAGGGCTTGCAGTGCGACACGGCGCGCGTGCGAGTTGTCGTTGCGATCTAATTTCGGCGTGACGACTTCAAGCTGCAAATCGTCGCCGTCCATCAGTTCAGGCAGCGAGTTCATACGTTCGCGCAGCTCATTGTAATAGCTGAGGATTTCGTCTTGAATGGGGGGAGGAGTTTGCGTCACCACCCATGATCCTATCTGTGTTTCTCTCGATAATTCCATAGTGTACTTCACATCCCGGCATTTGCCTATTGGCGCTGTCGTGGCGCGGCATCATGCCAGCGTCTTTACATCATTACGTCCGAAATCGTAACTACTCAGCCGTCATTTGAGGGAGAAATAGGTTGTTTTCGACAAAAACCCTCAATCTTTTGAGGGAGAGCCTATTCTCATCGCAGACAAATTTGGCGTTTCAATTTGCCAAAATGAGGGGAAAAACGACCCCTGAGTAGTTACCCGAAATCTATGCTAGGATTGATTGCGGAGTCAATTCAGGCTTCATTGGAGCGATAATCATGCAAATTGATGGCAATGCGATTGGCACCCTGTTGGGCTTCGGACAGGGGACAGACGTAATTTGGAACGTGCTTTTGTATATGATCTTCGCGCTCTCGTTGTTCACGCTGTTTCGGATGCCGGACAAAAACATGGGATCGACCCTCTTGATCGCGGCAGTGTTGTTTTGCGTCGTGATCGCCAAGTTGAGCATCAACGCAAGCTATATTGGCGAAAAGCCGGTGTTGACCAAGACTGAGTTTGGCATGTTCGTGGTCAACTCCGCGATGATCGTCTTCCCATTCATCGCGGCGGGGTTGGTGCGCGCGAAGAAAAAGGGCGTTGTGATCGGTCCCGCGGTGTTCACCGGCATCATTGCGATGGTTTATTTCTTGATGTTTGGCATCATCGAACAGGGTTGGTTTGTGAGTTGATTGTCTCCAGAAGGGTACAGCGATGCGTTTGAACGTCGTGCCGACCGACGGCATGATCATCACGGAAGATACACACTTTGCGCGCGGCATCTATGACTTGCCGAACGGGATCGAAATCGGCGCGGACAACGTAACGTTGGACGGCGGCGGCGCGCAAATTGTCAGCTTGTTCGGCAAGAACGACGCGATCCGCGCGCAAGGACGCAAGCAAATCACCATCCGCAATCTGCAAACGTCGGGCTTCTATCACGGCATTCGCGCCGACGATTGCGCGGATGTGAAGATTGAGAAGGTCACGATTCGCAATACGGCGGAAATTGAGGGCATCGATACGTTTCTGTATTTGTGGCTGCCCATCGAAAAAGTCTACAGCGGCGCGATTCTGCTGAACAACGTGGCGGGCGGCGCGATCCGCGCGTGCGATTTGCAGCATCAGATGAACGGCATCTTGCTCTACGGCTGCACAAACATGATCGTTGAGGATAACAACGCATCGTTCAACAGCGGCTGGGGCATCTATTTGTCCGGATCGAATGACAATACCGTTCAGCGCAATCAGCTTGACTTCTGCAATCGTTTGTTTAGACGCCCAGAGGATGGCTCGATCCGCGTCGAAGCGGACGCCGCCGGTATCGTGCTGGTGCGCGGATCGTCGCGCAATCGCTTTGTCCGCAATTCGTGTTTGTGCGGTGGCGACGGCATTTTCATTGCGGGCTACGAGCATCCGGGCGTGATTACACCGTGCAACGACAACCTATTCGAGGAAAACGACTGCCGTCTGAGTCCCAATAACGCCATTGAATCGACCTTCTCGAAGGGGAACATCTTCCGGCGTAACGATTGCAGCCGCTCGAATTATGGCTTTTGGCTCGGCTTCTCGTGGGAAAACATCCTCGACGATAATCTGGTCGAGTTCAGCCGTTGGGCGGGCATCGCCGTCGAACACGGACACGATAACATCATTCGGAACAACAAGATTCGCATGACGCAAGGCGACGGCGTGCGCCTGTGGACGCGCGGTGGGTCGCCCGTGTTGGATTACTACCCCGATCACGTCGTTTCGTACAATTTCATTGTCGAAAACAACCTGTTCGAGTCAAATCTGGTGGGCTTCGCGGGCTACACGGGCGACAAGACCGAAAATGCTGAGTGCCACGATTACAGCTTGCGCGGCAACACCTTCAATGATAACCGCGTTGGCGCGCACTTCGCCCGTGTGCAAAACTGCACCGTCGAGGGCAACACCTTCACGGGCAATGTCGAGGCGGCGCTGCGACTCAAGCGCAAGCCCGGCGTCACCATGGGCAAAAATACATTCGCGCGCAATGCGGCGGACGTGCTGGAGGTTGAAGAATGATTGGAAACAGCACGTTAGCGGGACTGGCGCGCTTGCGTCCCGGCGTCAAGCGGATGCGCGCCTCCAGCTATGATCCGGCGGGCGGGAACTCCGATTGGTGGGAGTTTGCGCCGGGACAGAAGCGCGATATCGGGGCGCTGATCGGCGCGGGCTGCATCAAGCATATCTGGTGTACGATGTGGTCGCATGATGCGGGGCAGTTTCGCAAGGTCGTGCTGCGCATGTTCTGGGACGGCGAAGATCAGCCGAGTGTCGAAGTCCCCATTGGTGATTTTTTCGGTATGGGACACAACCTGACGCGCAATTTCGTCTCGCTCCCGCTGCAAATGTCGCCGGAGAATGGGCGCAGCTTCAACTGTTGGTTTCCGATGCCGTATCAGTCGGGCGCGCGCATCGAAATCGAAAATGAATGCGACAAGCCGCTGAATTTCTACTTCTACATCGATTATGAAGCGTATCCATCTGAAACCGACATGAGCGAGTACGCGCGCTTTCATGCTCAATGGCGGCGCGTAGATAAAACGCCGGGATGGGCAGACCCGTCCGTGCGCTGGTCGCAGAACAACGACGCGATGCGCGAAGCATGGAAAACGCCGAACCTCACGGGTGAGAACAACTACATCATTTTGGAGGCGGCAGGGCGCGGGCATTACGTCGGTTGCCATCTGGATGTGGATTGCTTCGAGCGCCAGTCGAACGACTGGTACGGCGAAGGCGACGACATGATCATCATCGATGGCGAACCGCTGCCGCGTTTGTACGGGACAGGAACGGAAGATTACTTCAACACCGCGTTCTGTCCGACGCAAGAATACAGCGCGCCGTATCATGGCGTGATTTTGTATCAGGGGACGGAAGATTGGCGCTGGCGTGGCAAGAACACGCTGTACCGTTACCATGTCGAAGACCCGATCTTCTTCGAGCAGTCGATCAAAGTCACCATCGAACACGGACACGCCAACAAGCTCTCTAACGATTATTCCTCAACGGCGTATTGGTATCAGACCGAGCCGCATCAGCCATTTCCGACGCTGCTGACGGCGGCGGCGCGGATGCCGCGCTAATCGATCACAGCGAAAAAGATTCATCGCAGCGTGCGCAGAGATAAATGCCATAATCCTCATTCTTTTCTCTGCTCTGCGTTGAATCTTTCTTCTTTTTCCTCCGTGTCTCCGTAATCGCTGCGTTAAAAAAGGATGTTTGCAATGCTTGAAAACAATGTAGCTCCCGTTCTCTCGCTCAACGGCGATTGGGAGATCGAAATCGGCGGCGTGACCGCGACGATTCGTGTTCCCGGCGCGTGGGAGGCACAGGGCTATCCCGCCGACGTTGAAACTGCCGTCTACCGCCGCGAAATCGATGTGCCGGACGAGTGGGCAGGCGCGCGAATCATGCTGCGCTGTCACGCCGTCAGTTATCACGTCGAGTGTATCGTTAACGGTGAGTCCATTGGACGGCATGAAGGCATATGGACGGCGTTCGAGCTGGACGCGACTGCGGCGCTTCGGGTCGGCGCGCGCAATACGCTTGAACTGCGCATCCGCAAGCCGAGTCCGCATGAAATCCCACGTTGGGGCTACCGCGAAACGCTCGTCGGCTTCATCCCGTATGTCTCCACGACGTTCGGCGGCGTGTGGCAGGATATCGAACTGGTGGCACAGCATGGGGAAATGTCGTCCGGATTTGAGGCATCGTCTGCCATGCCCCAACAGGATCGCATGATGCTGCGTGCCGATGGCGCTACACTCAGACTCAATGGCGAACCGATCCACCTGCGCGGCATCCTCTCGTGGGGCTGGAATCCCGCTACCCTTGCACCGACGCCAACAGACGCCGAAATCCGCGCGGAATTTGAGCGCGTCCGCGCGTTGGGCTTCAACTTGTACAAGCTGTGTTTGTACGTCCCGCCGCAAAATCTGTTCGATATCGCGGATGAGATGGGAATGCTGTTGTGGCTCGAACTGCCGCTGTGGTGGCAGCGCATGACGCCGCATCTGCGCGCACAAGTTTTGACCGAATACGCCGATATTTTCGCCGCCGTCAAGCGCCATCCCTCCATCGTCATCGTCAGTCTTGGGTGCGAACTCGACGCCAGCATGGCGGACGGTGAACTGCTCGGACAGCTCAACGATATGGCGCGCGGCGCATTTCCCGGCGCGCTGATCTGCGATAACTCCGGGTCGGGCGAGGCGTACAAAGGCTTGGCGTTCGATTACGCCGATTTCAACGATTATCACTTTTACGCTGACTTGCACTATTTTTCGCCGCTGTGCGACCATTTCCGGCGCGATTGGCGACCCGAACGCCCGACGATCTTTGGCGAGTTCTGCGATTGCGACGATTTCCGTGCGCCCGACGATATCGACTTCGCCCGCGCGCGCTTGGATTTGCTCGGCGTTGAAGGCAATACGGATCGTTGGGCGTACAGCGAACAAGTTCAGCGCATGACGGCGGCGCGCGCGTCCATCGGCGGCTTGCCGTTCAGCGATGCCCAAATCCGCGATGTCTCGCGCAAACAGTCATGCTTATTCCGCAAGACCATCTTGGAGAAAACGCGCGCCCGCACTGGCATGGCGGGCTACGTGATTACGGGCTTGCGCGATACGCCGATTAGCACGTCGGGCATATTCGACGACAACGATCAGCCGAAATTCGACGCTGATGCGTTCAAGATGTTCAACGCCGATACCGTCTTGCTGTTGGAGCAGGGGCGCGGGCGGCGCTGGACGAACGGCGGGGATCGTCCCGCACCGTTCGATCTGTACAATCACACGGCGGGCGAAACGGTCAGCTTGCGGATCGTGGGTTCGGGCTTGAAGCCGCTCAACGGACAGCTCACATGGCGACTGACCGACTCCGACGGACGCGAATACGCGGGCGGCGCGGCTGATGTGGCGATGCGCGCGGCGCTCGATTTGCTCACGCCGCTCGAATTTGTCGCGCCAGAAGTCGAGCGCGCGGGAGCCTGGACGCTCGCCGCCGAGTTGATTGATACGGACAGCGGCATCCTCGCGCGCAACGAATGGACGCTGTGGTTGTATCCGCGCGCGACGTTCCCATCGGATGGCGTCGTGCTGTACGATCCGGCGGGCGCGCTGGCAGACTTGGCGGCGCATTTTCCGCGCGGCGTGGCAGACTTGCGGACGGTTAAGTTAGTCATCGCGTCCGTATTCGATCAAGCCGTCGAAACGCATCTGCGCGAGGGCGGACGGGCGCTCATCATCCAGTCGGGTGACGGGCTGCTGCCGACGACGGGCGTCCCGTTTTGGCGCGAGTCGGTCAAATTCTTGTTCGATCATCCGGCATGGGGCGATTTCCCGCACGACGGCTATCCCGATTTGCAGTTTTATCATCTGGCGACAGATCGCGCGTTGGATCTCGTGGCGCTGTCAGCGCGCTTTCCGGCGGCGCACGACTTCAAGCCGATTATGCGGCGCTTGGATGCGCGGCTGTTCACGCTGACCGATTACGCCGTCGAATTCGGCTACGGCGCGGGGCGCGCCATTGCAACGACGCTGCGCTTCTTCGGTGGTGCTGGCGATCAGGTCATCGACTTGGAGGATAACATCGCCGGACAGTACTGCTTGCACCAGTTAATCGATTTCCTGAATATGGGCAACTTGACCATACCATTGAACTTGTAATGGTCTATACAATGTTGGTATAATCATTAAAGTACGAACATGCTTTACTTCAAGGAGTTTTGTCTATGAAACGCAATTTGGTTCGTTTAATGGTCGCAGGTGCGTTGTTGGCGGGTGTGACCGCTGTCACCGCGCAAGACCCCGTTACACTCAACGTCGCTGGGTTCGTTGTCCCGCTCGAAGAGCAGGGGACGCCGCTGGATATGGCGTATCAAGAATTCATCGCCAATTTTGAAACCGCCAATCCGGGTGTCGATGTGAACGCGCTGGAGTTGGTGCCAGAATTTGATACCCAGTTGCTCGTCGATCTCGCGGCGGGAACCGCGCCGGACATGTGGAATCAGGATGCTTCCACGTTGGCGCGCTTGGTCGATGCGGGCTACGTCTTGGACATGCAAGAATGTGTCGCGCTCGTGCCGGAACTCGACTTGGAACGCTTCTTCCCGACGGTCTTGGCGATTCACCAGCGCGAAGAGGGCGGCGCGATCTATGGGCTGCCGAACGACTTTACGCCGATGATGATTTACCTCAGCACCGCCGCCTTCGAGCGCGCAGGGGTTGAACTGCCGCAAGATGGTTGGACGTGGGAAGACCTGCGCACGATTGCGCGCGAACTCACGCTCGACAGCGAAGGGCGCAATGTGAACGATGCCGCCTTCGATGCCGAAAACGTGGAGCAGTACGGCTTCCGCGTCCGCAAGTGGGCGTTCGAGTGGGTCTATCGCACGTGGCAAAATGGTGGCGATATCCTCTCACCGGATGGCACGACCGCGACGGGCTATCTTGACTCGGCAGAATCCATCGCGGCGATCACGTTCCTGCGCGATTTGATGTTGGAAGATGGCGTTGCCCCCAACGAAGCCACGCTTGGACAACTGACGCAGGAACTCGGCTTCTTGAATCGCTTCTTGCTCGGTGAATTCGCCATGTTTGATCGCGGTCACTGGGAACTGGTCGGTCTGCGCAGCAACGCCGATTACACCGAAGGCGCATTCTCGGTGATCGGACAGCCCGCGGGCGCGAATCGTTCGACGGTGTTCTATGCGTCGGGCTTCGTGATCAACGCGAATATCGATCAAGCGAAGAAAGAAGCGGCGTGCCGCTTCGTGGAAGCCGCAACCGACTCCGAATACCAGAATACGAAGGCGATTACGGGCGTCGCCATCAGCGCGAATGAAGCAGCGGCGCAAGCTGCCGTCGATGCTTCTGCCGACCCCGCGTTGGAGCAGGCGTTCTTCAACGAAGTCCAGTACGGTCGTCCCCCGTATGGCTCGATCTATGCCAATTATCCGACCATCGAAACGCTGCTCGATAGCATGATGGAACGCATCCTCGCAGGCGGCGACGTCGAAGCGGAAGTTGCGGTTGCGGTGGACGAGATCAACCGGGAATTGTCACGCTAGAGAAGGACTGAGAGGAAAGGGCTGAGGACTGAGAGGGAAACACAGGCAACGAAGCGAAATTAAAGCGATGTTGCGCTTTTCTCAGCACTCGGTACTCAATCACTATCTTTTCAGGGGCGTCCCGCTGGGACGCCCTTCGCATTTCACATCGACACCCTATCGATTTAGATACAGAGAGGATAAATCGTTATGGCGCAAACGGCGGTCTGGGGCGCGGACGGCGCGAATCCCGCCGGAGGCAAACGTTCACTTTGGCGGCGCTTTTGGAGTCGTTCCAATGAGCGCGCTGGCTATCTGTTCATTTTGCCGTCACTGATCCATCTGATTGTGTTTCTGGTTGTGCCGCTGGTGTTCAGTCTGATCTTGTCGTTCCACGACTGGCGCAACCCAAATCCGGCGAATGTGCCGTATGTCGGGCTGGAAAATTACGAATTCCTGATGGGCGACCGTCGCTTCTGGGCGTCGATGAGCAATACCCTCTACTATACGGTGCTGGCAGTGCCGCTCGGCATGGCAGTCAGTCTCGGCGTCGCGCTCGTGCTAAATCAAAAACTGCGTGGTGTGTACCTGTTCCGCACGCTGTTTTTCATGCCTGTTGTCTCATCGTGGGTGGCGGTGTCGGTCATCTGGATCACGCTGCTCGATCCAACCACTGGAATCGTGAATTACCTATTGGCGCAGATTGGCATCGCGCCTGTCAACTGGCTTGGCGATCCACGCACGGCGATGCCCGCCATCGTGATCATCACGATCTGGAAGGGCATGGGCTTCAACATGGTGATTTGGCTGGCGGGCTTGCAAGCCATCCCGCAAGAACTGTATGAAGCCGCCTCCATTGACGGCGCGAACCGCGTCCAGACGTTCCGCTTTTTGACCTTGCCCTTACTCGCGCCGACATCGATGTTCATGGCAATTACAGGCGTGATTGGCTCGTTCCAGGTGTTCTCGCCGATCTATGTAATCACGAAGGGCGGCCCGCTTGGCTCGACCGATGTGGCAGTCTTTCACATCTATCAGCGTGCGTTCCAAAACTTCGATTTCGGCTATGCGGCGGCGATGGCGTGGGTGCTGTTCGCTGTGATTTTCACTGCGACAGTGTTTCAACTGTGGCTGCGTCGTCGGCGCGGCGAAGAAATCATGTTTTAAGGGGGCATGTACGATGATCAACGTTCAAAAAGCGACGCCCGCTGGGGTGTTTCTGCGTTTCATGGGCTATGCGTTCTTGGTCATGGTCGCGCTGATCATGGTCGTGCCATTCCTCTGGATGGTCACGACCTCACTCAAGACGCCGGGTTCGGAATTCACGCTCCCGCCGCAAATCTTGCCGTCGGAGTTCAATTTCGCCAGCTATAACACGCTGTTCAACAACCTCCCCTTTGGTCGCTACTTTGTGAATACCGTTCTGATTACGGTTTTGACGGTTGCGGGACAGCTTCTCGTGTGTTCACTGGCGGCATATGGCTTCGCACGGCTGAATTTCATCGGGCGCGATCTGCTGTTCCTGCTCTATCTGGCGACGATGATGATTCCGTTCCAGATCACGCTGATTCCGTTGTTCTTGATCGTGTTTCAACTGGGCTGGATCGACACTTATCAGGGATTGATCATTCCGAGCATCTCCAGCGCATTCGCCATTTTCCTGTTACGCCAGTCGTTCTTGAGCATCCCGCGCGATTATCAGGACGCAGCGCGCATTGATGGCGCGAATGAGTTCACGATTTACTGGCGCGTCTTTATGCCTTTGAATGGGCCCGCGTTGGCGACGTTGGGCGTGTTCGCCTTCATGGGGACGTGGACGGATTTGCTGTGGCCCCTGCTGATCGCGCGTGGCGAGAACATGCGCACGCTCGAATTGGGCTTGGCATACTTCAACGCGCGTCCCAATGCGTTCTCACAGCCGAATTGGCCCCTGTTGATGGCGGGATCGGTGGTGGTCATGCTGCCCGTGCTGCTGATCTACTTCTTGGCACAACGCTACTTCGTTCAGGGGATTTCGTTGAGCGGAGTACGCGGCTAAAGCAGACTTGAACCGGCACCACGAAGCCTACGAAGGCACGAAGAACGCAAAGAAACTATTTTTCTTTGTGTACTTCGTGATTCCTTCGCTGGCAACGCCGCGCGTCCTTGCAGATCGTCCATAAGTTCCATAGAATGTTTAGACCAATTCGAGAAATGTCCATTCAGGACGGAAGCCTATGCCCAATCCCCTCGACCGCAGTGCCGATGCGCCGCCCCTTTACGTCCAGATTGCCGAGCAGATCAAAGCGCACATCCTCAATGGAGATTGGCGCGAAGGCGAACGCATCCCGCCGGAAAAAGTGCTGTGCGACGACTATGCCATTGCGCGCGGCACGCTGCGACAGGCGCTGCAAATCTTGGAAGGCGATGGCTATTTGCGGCGCGAACAGGGGCGCGGCACCTTCATTATGCGCCCCAAATCGGAGCGTGCTAACGCGGCGCGCACATTGGCATTCATCGTCCCGTATGTGCGCGACTCGTCCGTCCCGACGATGCTGATGGGCTTTCAAAGCGCGGCGGAGCAAGCGGGCTATCTGGTCAGCTTTAGCCACGTCAACAACGACCCAAGCCAGCAAGATCGCATTATCGCCGCGCTGATGAGCAAGCCCAGCATCGCCGGAATCGCGCTGTATCCGGTTGATTCGGATCATGTCGGCGCGTTGGCGGGGTTGGCACGTGATAATTTCCCGCTGGTATTGGTGGATCGCTATCTCAAGACGTTGGCGACCGATTACGTCATGACCGATCATTTCGGCGGCGGGCTGCGCGCCACGCATTATTTGCTCGATGCGGGGCATCGGCGCGTCGGCTTTGCGACATGGCTTTCGCCTGCTGTCAGCATGGAACATCGCTATCTGGGTTATGTTCAGGCGCTTCGTGAGCGCGATATCGAACTCGATGAGGCGCTAATCTGCACCGTCGAGGGCTATCCGACCGTCGATTTAACGTCGCTGCGCGAATTTCTCGATCAACCAGAGCGCCCGACAGCGATTTTTGCCGCCAACGATCAGATTGCGATGGCGTTGTACCGTGCCGCTGCTGCGCAAGGCTTGCGTATCCCGGATGATTTATCGGTCGTCGGTTTCGATAATCTCGATGTTGCGCAGCAGCTCGACCCCCCGCTCACGACCATTGCGCAGCCGTTTGCCGCGATTGGCGCGAAAGCTGCCGAGATACTGCTGCGCCGCATCGACGGCGAATCGGGCGAACGCGAGCAAATCGCGCTGCCGACACAGATGATCGCGCGCGGATCGTGCTGTCCCCGTATTTTGCTCCCGCTGCGCTCAACTCCCCCAATTGATATGTGATCAATCGGTCTTTTCCTGATACGTGACTAAAAAGTCACCTCTTGACATGTAACCAAAAGGTCACATATAATCCGAGCATGGATGAAGAACACATCTTCAAGGCGTTGGCAGATGTCAGCCGACGCGCACTGCTCGATCTGCTGTTCCAACGAGACGGACAGACGCTCTCGGAACTCGAAGCCCACTTTGAAATGACGCGCTTCGGCGTCATGAAACATCTCCAAATTTTAGAGGATGCGGGGCTGCTCACGACGAAAAAGGTGGGGCGCGAGAAACGCCATTACCTGAATCCCGTGCCGATTCAGCTTGTCTACGACCGTTGGGTGAGCAAATATGCGCAGCCGTGGACGCGCGCCTTAACCGATATCAAAGATTTGTTGGAGCAGCCGACGATGGATCAGAAAGTGTCACACGTCTTTCACGTTTACATCCGCACGACGCCAGAACGTTTGTGGCAAGCATTGACCGATGGCACGATCACGCAGCATTACTATTTCAACACGCGGATCGAGTCGAAATGGTCGATGGGGGCGGGCTACCGCTACATCAATGCCGATGGCAGCACGTTGGCGAATGGCGATGTGGTCGAGATCGACCCGCCGCGCCGCTTGGTGCAGACTTTTTACGCCCAGTTCGCGGGCGAAATCGCTGCCGCCCAGCCGTCGCGGGTGGTGTGGGAGATCGAGGCGAAAGGGGACGTGTGTAAGCTGACCCTGACGCATTTGGAACTTGATCCGGCGACGCAGCCGATTGCCAGCATGATCGAGGGTTGGGGACAAATCTTGTCCGGTCTAAAGACGTGGCTTGAGACGGGCGCAGCCTTATCGTTACGGATTGAACCGATGAATAGGAGCGAATCATGATGTTACAAGGCAAGCACGCATTGGTCTTTGCAGCAACCGGCGCGATTGGCAGCGAAGTCGCGCGGACATTCGCCAAAGAGGGCGCGCACGTTTGGCTGTCGGGGCGCAATCAAGCGGCGTTAGACGGCATCGCGGCGCAAATCGCGGCAGGCGGCGGAACGGCGCAGGTCGATATCGTCGATGCGACGGACGAACAGGCGGTCAATGCCTATGTCGATGGCGTTATGGCGCGCGCGGGACGCATCGATGTGACGTTCAACGGCATCGGCGGGCGTCCCATCGATCTCGGCTACCCCGAACCGGTCGCCACGCTCGGATTGGATCAATTCTTCACCCCATTGCGCCACATTCTCGGCTCGATGTACCTCACCGCGCGCGCGGCGGGGCTGCATATGGCGCGGCAGGGCGGTGGGTCGATTGTCACGCTGTCCGCGACGTTGAGCGGCATGGCGGCGGCGAACATGGCAAGCATCAGCGCGACTTGCGGCGCAATAGAGGCGCTCACGCGGTCGTTGGCGGGCGAGTTTGGCATGGCGGGCGTGCGCGTTAATTGTGTACGCGGCTCTGCGATGCCAGAGACGACCACGATCCAAGAGACGTTCGCCGGACAAACGCGCATTTACGGACAGCCGCCTGCGATGGCGTTGCCTCCGTTGGGACGCCCGATTACCGTCCACGAAACGGCAGCGACGGCGGCATTCCTCGCGTCGGACTTCGCCAGCGGGATGACTGGACAAATCATCACGGTCTGTGCGGGCGCGTTCGTGGGGTAGAGCAGGGCGCGGGAAACGGTGGGATAGGTGCATGGCGCGTGTCACACGCCATGCACCTACGAAAGATCGCCTTTTGCTACCGTGTGAACTTGATCGTCACGACCTCGCCGCCGCGCGCCTCGATTTCGAGCGTGCGTCCGTCAATCAGCATCAATGCGTCGAGCGTTTCTTCCGCCATGTTTGAGCGGCACGCGGTTTTCATCGGCACACCGAGTCGGATCGTGCCGCGCACAGCCTCCTGTTCGATGTTGTAGACGCGGACGACAAGCGAGTTATCGTCCGCGCGACGGACGGCGCTCAACACCAATTTTGGCGTGTCGATCTCCACTAGGCTCAAATTGGCGGGCAAATCACCGTCGCGCCGCCATCCCAACCCCGTGATCAGTGCCGGATCGTCGCGCGTGATATTCATCTCGCGCAAGTCGATGCCCGGATGGGTGTCGGCGCGGCGTGCCATGGTCGGTGAGGCATAACTGTAGGCATCGCGGTAGACCTCGTGCCAGTCGCCCGTGTGCGGCAAGATCGCATATTCGTAAGTATAGTCCCCGATACACTGTGCGCCCGGCGTCGGCACGAGGGGTCCCGCTGCAATCCGGCGCACCCACAAATCATCGCGTGAGAGCCAGCCAACACAGCGTAATAAAGTCAGCGCAATCGTCCCATCTTGACCGACTTCAACCGACGGCAGCCCGCGATTGAGCAGCGCCAAGCCGCGCGTCCCGTCGCTCATGTCGCAAAACGTGCGCTGGTGCATCAGCGACGTGGGGTCTTCAATCCAACCCGTTGAATCGGGCAAATCGAGCGCGCGCTCCGAGACCATAAACGACTCATCGACGTGGGCGACCTGCGGATTTAGTCCGGTCGGGAATGTGACCGTCAGCTTATGATCTTTCGCCTGATTGTTGAGCGTCGTCTTGAAGTAGATGCCCGGCTGCCCCGCGTAAAGCTGCACATCCGATGTGATTTTGGTTGGGACAATCTTGGTCGAGCGTGCGGCGCGTTGTCCGTCGATCTCGCTTGGGATCAGCATCAGCCATTCGATGCGGAACGATGCGCGACAGGGTCCCGCCTCCAACAGCGTGACTTCTGGATTGAGCGTCTTGGTCGTCAGCGGTGTTTCTCCCCTGATGGGACAAAACGTGTATTCGTCGCCCACGTCTGCCCAATCGACCATATGATTCAGCCCGCTGTAGACTGCGCCCGTGATCTTATCGGTCACGGTCAAGCCGCCGTCGTCAGCGATGGCAAACAGCAGATAGTCGTTCTCTGCGCCGCGCTCATACACACGCAGATCAGTTGCAGGGGAGACGTGCGCATCATCGGCGGGCTGGGCATAGACCACGCCGAAGCCGCACGCGCCGACCTCCAGCGCGAACAGCGTGCGGACGCGCCGCTTGCGGTTCGCCTTCAGCACTTCCATCCAAAACGTTTCTTCGTCCCCGACGACCTGATGCGGGACGATGTTCCCCGCGCTGTCCACAAGTTGGAAGTTGTTCGCCTTCGGATCGTCGAAATCAAAGTCGATGATCGCTTCGACGCAGCTTTTGCGCGCCCATCCAAGCGAATTGAACGCGATTACGGGTGTTCCGGGTTGCGCCGTGTAGTCCAACTGCGTGGCGATTTCGCGCAAGCTGTCGCGCACGAGCGCATCGCCAATTTGCTTACATTGGCTGTAGCGATACGCCATTTCTTGATGGACTTCATCGATCCCACTGCCGTAAATATCGTCGTGGGGATGATTGAGCAGCAGCCAGCGCCATGCCTTCCATACCAGCGCCCGTGTGCCATCCGCCACATCGGCACCCGTCAGCCATGCAAGGGCGGTCAATGGTTCGACGTAACGTTCCAACAGCGTCTCGCACTTGAAATTTTCCTGCTTGAGATGGATGCGTGTCGAATACACACCCTGCAAAATCTCCGAATAGCGCCCCCAGCGAAATTCGCCTGTGAACGAGCCGAGTGCCTTGCCCGTTGTGGCGATATAATCGCGCACGCGCGTCACATGATCGTGCAGCGTGCCGTGATGGACGAACGCCTTGCCGTCAAGCGTCTCATTGGCATTGGCAATGATTTCGGGGATGCGCGGTTCGGCTTCGGCGTGATCGATCCCGTTCATGAGTAAGAGCGCGTCGGTATTCGCCATCGGGATCAGCTTGTCGATGGCGCTCTCAATCTTGCGCTGCGCCAAATCCGGGTTGAATCTCATCTGCGACACATCGCCCCAATGAACGCCATAGCCGAGATTGGTGACGTTGTGGTAGCCCCACGGCATCAAAATGGTGAGTGCGCACGAGCCATCGGGCGCACACCAGTTGAACTCTGTACCAAGCTGATTGCCTTCCGCACCCATGCCGCGCCAGAACAGCGCGTTGTTGATGCCAAAATTGCGCAAAATCTGTGGCATCTGCGCGATATGCCCGAAGCCATCCGGCACATAGCCAATTTTCATCACACCGCCGAATGCCTCGCCCATCTGCCGCCCGATCATCAGATTGCGGATCAGCGATTCGGGACTGACGAGAAACTCATCCGCCAACACGTACCAGGGTCCGACTTGAACACGCCCGCTCTTGGCGAAGGCTTGCAGCGTCTCGGCGCGTTCGGGACGCACTTCGAGGTAATCTTCTAGCACGCTCATCTGTCCATCGAGCATAAACACCGTGAAATCGGGGCGCGTATTGAGCAGGTCGATCAGCCGATCTACCAAACGCACCAAGCGGATGCGATATTCTTGAAACGTGACGTACCACGCTCGATCCCAGTGCGTGTGACTGACGAGCGTGCATTGGTAAATGGTCATACGATCCTCGAAACTTGACAGCGAAACCAGTGGACTATATATTTGAAATGGATTTGTCTAGACCATCTCTATAGTAGCTCATTTTGGCTCGACAAAAAGGAGATTTGTAACATGGTTCATGATAACCGCAACTCGAAGGCGCGTCAGCCGATTTCGCGCCGAACATTTTTGAAAGGCTCTGCTGCCGCCCTCACGGCTGCACTGGCGCTCAAAGGCGGCGGTAAATTCGCCTCACAGGGGATGTTCGCGCCGCGCATCGCGCGCGCCCAAGCCAATACGGTCGTATTTGCGATCCAAGAGTTCGCGCATGATGCGATCCGCTCCGTTTTGCCGGCGTTCGAGGAAAATACGGGTTTGACCGTCCAGCTTGAGGGTGGGCCCGTCAGCGGCAACGACATGCTGACACGTTACAGCGCGGCGTTCGCGTCGGGAACCAGCCCGGTCGATCTGTTCAGCGACGCCGATGACAGCAGCCCGACGTTCATGCGCGCCGGATGGGTGATGCCCCTCAACGATATCATCCCGCAAGCGACATGGGACGATTTCCCGGCGAGTATGCAGCCGCACATCGACGGTTTCTTGAGCATCGACGGCGAACGCTTCCGTATCCCGCACGAATTTGCGGTCGGCTATTTCTTCACGCGCAAGGATGTGTTGGACGAGCGCGGCTTGGCGACGCCGACGACGTGGGAAGAATTGGTTAACGTCGGTATGGAAGTCAGCGACCCCGACAACGGCATTTACGCCACGACCGACGCGCTGATCAAGCCGGCGCTGTTGTACGTTTACGTTGCGTATCTGGCGGCGCAAGCGGGCGGCGAGGTGTTCGCATTCGATGAGGCGACGGGCGATGCCCTGCAATTCCTGTACGACATGATCTATACCCATCGCATTTTCCCCGAAACGGCGCTCAACCAAGACTATACCGCGCAGAACGAACTCTACATGCAGGACAAAATCACGTTCATGCGCCAATGGCCCTTCTTTCAAGGGGTCGCAGAGGGCAACGCCGATTGGTACGCTGATGAAAAACTCGTGATCGAACTGCCGCCAGCGGGCGCGGCGGGCAGCAAGAGTTGGATCGGCGGTTGGGGCTTCTCGCTGCCGACGTATGCGCCGAATCCCGATGGTGCGACCGAACTGCTCGTCTATCTCACGTCGCCGGAAGTCGCGCCGCTGTTGGCGGAACAACAGGGCTTCTTGCTGACACCGCGCACGTCGATTTTAGCGGCGCTCGGACAGGACGATCCCCTGATCGCAGCGATTGGTCGCTACAGCGAGGCGAACGTGTTCTCGGCGCGTCCGTTCCATCCGCGCGTGGCGGAGGCGCAAACGATTGTCGATGATGTGGCATCGCTGTTCCTCACCAATCAAGCGAGCCTCGCGGAGGCGCTGCAACAAGGCAAAGACTTGATCGCGGCGTTGGACACGTAGAGAATAAGATCAAACTCACCCCCCGACCTCTTCTCGTATCGGAGAGGGGGAGACAAGCCAATTTTTGTCCTTTTCGTCGAAGACGTGCCGCTTTCTTCCCTCTCCACAATGTGGAGAGGGGTCGGGGGTGAGGTGAGAAAAAAATGATTCGCAACCCGTTCCGCCCGATCACCCTCCAGCAGCGCATGACGCTCATCGCGTTCGCGCTGCTGCTGCCCGCGATTGCGCTGCGCCTGTTCACGACGCTCTATCCGTTCCTGCAAACAATTTCGTTCAGCGTGCAGCGATACAATCCGGCGTTCCCACCAACGCGCTTCGTCGGCTTCGATAATTTTACGCGCCTCGCCAACGATCCGGTTGTGCAAGCCAGCATCAGCTTTACCATCGTATTCGTGGGTGTCTCGACCGTGTTTCAGCTCGTCTTCGGGCTGATGGTCGCGCATCTGCTCAATGCACCGTTTCGCTTGCGCGGCTTGGCGCGGACGATCAGCCTGATCCCGTGGGCGATGCCGATGATCGTGGTCGCGCTCGGTTTCCGCTGGATGTTTGATGATCAATTCGGCATGATCCCAGACTTGCTGCGCCGCATTGGCATCGAATCGCGCTGGCTGATCGACCCGAACAACGCGAAATTGGCGGTCGTGCTGGTCAATATCTGGAAAAGTACGCCGTTCGTGGCGCTGGTGCTGCTGGCGGGCTTGCAGGGCATCTCGCGCGATCTGTACGAGGCGGCGAAGGTCGATGGCGCGCATTGGTGGGACGAACTGCGTTATATCACGCTGCCGATGTTGATGCCGATCATTGTCACGACCAGCATGTTCATGCTCGTGTGGCAGTTGGCAGTGTTCGATCTGCCGTATGCCATGACGGGCGGTGGACCCGGCTTCAGCACGACGGTACTGGCACAAAAAATTTATTTGGAGATGAATAGTTTGAACTTCGGCTATGCGTCCGCGATTGGCATGGTACTCGTCGGTATCGTGATCATTGTCGGCGGCATCGGGTTGTTCTTGTTCAAACGCTTCGAGGTGGAATAGCCCATGTCTACGACTCTGACCCGACCGCAACCTGTCGCCATCGCGGAGTCGCGTTCGCAATGGTGGACGAGACACGGCTTGAAACTGTTGACCTACGGCGGTTTTGCGATCTTCGCGTTGATCATCGCGCTGCCGTTCTATTTCATCTTCGTCTCATCGATCACACCGCAGAACGAATTGTTCCGCATCCCGCCGCAGTATTTTCCATCGACGCCGACGCTGGACAACTTCACGCGCATGTCGGAATCCGTGCCGTTGGGGTTGTACTTCCGCAATGCGCTGATCTTCGCCGTCGGATCGAGCGCGATCTCGGTGATCGCGGCGGGCATGGCGGCATATGCGCTGGCGCGGATATCGTTTCGCGGCAGCAATCTGGTGTATATCGGGCTGATCTTGTCCGTCGCCTTGCCGCAAATCGCCGTCCTCGTGCCAATGTTCCAGACGTTTCAGGCGTTCCGACTGGTCAACACGCATCACGGGCTGATCATCATGATGTCGAGCCTGATGCTGCCGTTCACGATTCTCACGCTGGTGTCGTTCATCAAGCAAGTGCCGGGCGAAATTGAAGAGGCTGCGACTATCGACGGCGCGAACACGGTGCAAATCCTCGCGCGCATCGTGATTCCGCTGATTCGTCCGGCGCTGTTCACGATGTTCTTGATCAATTTCATCATCAGTTGGAACGAATTGTTGTATCCGCTGGTGTTTGCCCAACGCGCCGAGACGAAGCCGTTGAGCGTTGGCTTGATGGAACTGACGGCGGACGCCAGCACCTATACGCGCCCGTGGGATTTGATGAGCGCGATGAGCGTGTTCATGATCGTCCCGGTTTTGCTGATCATTTTGTTCGGACAGCGGCTGATCATTTCGGGCTTGGCGCGCGGTGCCGTCAAGTAATGGGGCGGTCAAGTGAAGAAATGATGAATTTCAGCGCCCGCGCCTACCAACGGGCGCAGAAAATCATCGATAATGTTATGAAAGATGGAGGCTCGTGAAGAATGATCACGGAACAAGCGCACATCAATATCGATCAAAACGTCGAACTGCTCAAGCGTTACGCCTATCTCGAAAAGGCGTGTATGCACACGTTGGCGGGCTGGCTGCCCGGCGTCCCCGAATGGGAGGCGAAGAACGAGCTTGGGCTGCACCTGTGGGAGAGCGCCGACTCTGCCAACGAAATCTACTCGCGTTTGCGCGAACTGCGCTGCTGGCAGCCGGATCGCGGCATCGCATCGGCGCTGCAAACGTTGGCGCGCGATCTGAACGACGCGCAGAACACCGGCGAAGTGATCGCCACGGTGTATCTGGTTGTCAAGCGGGCGCTGTTAGAGGCGTATCGCGCGCATCCAGAGACGACATGGGCAGATTTCGACCGTCCGACGGTCAAGACGACGGAAAAACTGTTGCCTGCGACGGAACGCCAAGTCAAATGGGCGGAACGCTTCTTCGGGGAGATTGCCGCGAATTATGCGGGCTATGAAGCGTGGCGCGACTACATCGCGGAACTGTTGGCTGCGGACGGCGGCGTTTCTGGCTTGGGTGCGAAGCACGATCTGCCGCTGCGCCCCGATGGACATGCGTCCTTGCTGCCGTGGCAGACGTGCCAGCGGATGCCTACATGGTTGGTGTTCGATCCCAATGTCGATTTCGAGCCAGATCGCAAGGCAGAACCGGAAGCGCATCGCTTGTGGCGCTTCAAGCATTATCTGAACGAAATGACCGCGGCGGAAACGCTCGGATCGATCCTGTGGCTGACGCCGGAAATGCCGTGGGAATATCAATTCAACGTCTCGCGCCACCTGTGGGACGAAATCCGACACAGCCAGCTTGGACAAATCCGCGTGCAGCAGTTGGGCTTGCGTATCGAAGATGTGCCGCAGGTCGTGCAAATCTACAACGTCATGATGACGCTGCCCGCCGTCGATCAGTATGCCTTGCTGACGACGGTGATTGAGCCGAACGGGATGCCGGAAAAGATCGCCAACCGCGAACACTGGGAAGAAATCGACGACGATATCTCGGCGGCAGCCGTCAGCTACGACTGGAGCGACGAGAATTTCCACGTCCGTTGGGGCAAAAAGTGGACACCCGTGCTGTTGGAGACGTACAAGTATCCCGAAACGCCGGCTCAGATTGCGACGCGCACCGAAGCATGGTTGATGGAAAACACGCCCGTGCGGATGCAGCAGAAAATGGCAGTCGAAGCGGGTCAAAAGTAGGGACTCAACGCAGAGAACGCAGAGAAATACAGAAAATTATCGCTGCGTTTCGCTGGGTTAAAAATCGTTTCGGAGGAATCGATATGGCAAAAAGTCTCCCCTCGTCGCGCGCTGTCCCCGATCATACGCGCGTTAACGAAGCATCGACGATTCTCAAGCGTTTCTACGTTATGGAGCGCGAATTGATGCGGACGCTGGCAGTCTGGATGATCGACACGCCGCCCGTCGAACTCAAGGCGCAGCTTGCCGCCGATATGTGGCAGACCAGCCGCCACGCCGACGAACTACGGACGCGCGTGCTGGAACTGCGCTATCCGCGCCGCGATGTGGACAAAAAATACGATGCCGATGTGCTGGCGTTGTGCGCGGAAGTGGCGAAGGCGTCCGATTATCGGGCGTTCGTCGCAGGCGTCTACGGTGTGATCCTTCCGGCGCTGATCGCAGATTACGAGGCGTATCTAGCGCGGACAGATGCGCTCGATGATGCGCCAACCGTCTACGCGCTTCGGCACATCCTCGCGGACAAACGCGCGCAAGTCGAGCGCATGACGGTATATGTCAGCGAATCGGCGGCGTGGCGTGAATACATCACGCGCTGGATCGTGGCGATTGGCGGCATCGACGGCGAACGCGAACCGCTGCCGAAACCGGAACAGCATGAATGTTTTGGAGGGGCGGCGCATCGCATTCCGGCGGAAGTGCAGCGCGATCCCCGTTTCCGTCCGGCGCTGTTCCATCTGCCGCACGAAAACAAATATGATACGGCAGGCGCGGCGGCATGGCGGCGCATCGAAGCGCTCGATCAGCGCGTGGCGATGCAGGTGTGGTCTGCGATCAGCCATTTCAACGAGATTTGGGCGGCGGAGATTCCGGCGTCGGTCATGTGGGAACTGCCCAACGAAACATGGGATTTCTATCTCGACTTGGCGCGCTGGATTTACGACGAGACGCGCCACAGTTTCATGGGCTATCGCGCCATGCAAGGATGGGGCTGGGATGTCCCCGCGCTGTCGCCGTATGGCAACGCGCTTTACAACGCGCTCGCGCCGATGCCTGCCAAACAGCGGTTCGCGCTGTTGTACTTTTACGAAGAAGGCTTACTGCGCGCCGGAACGAAGCAGATCGAGATCAAAATCTTGGAATCGGCGGGCGACGACGGCAGCACACACGACATGGATTACGATTGGGCGGATGAAGCCATCCACGTCGGCTATGGCTTCAAGTGGTTGCGCTATTTGTTGGGCGACGACAACGCCGGGCAAGCGGAACTGAAGCGGCTGACCGACGAAGCCCGCGCGACGATGGCGGCATATGTGCTTGAACATCAAGCGGACGCCAACGCGCCGCTGGCAGCGTACTTCGAGCGGATTTACGACGTGATTCAGGCGCAAATCCGCGATATCCCCGACGATGGGCAAACATTCGCATGGCAGCCCGTCGTTGCGGATGAGGCAGTCTTGGAACAATTGTAATATGGGTGACGGGCGTCCCGGTGGGATGCCCCTACGCGGATGAATCATGTATCGAATCACACTGACGAAATCCGGCGCGGCGTTTGACTGTGCGCCGGACGCGATGATTTTGGATGCGGCGGAGGACGCGGGCTGGTCGCTGGCGCATTCGTGCCGGAGCGGGACGTGCCGCGCGTGCATCACGCGGGTGCTGTCCGGCGTGGTGGAACATGACCCCGAATACGCCGCGTACTTGAGCATTGACGCGGGCGAAGTGGCGGCGGGCTATCGCTTGCTGTGCAATTCGTTCGCGCGGGGCGATGTGGAACTCGAAAAGTAACGGTACAATCCCGCCTGACAAATTTTACCTCATCGAAAGCGACATCGATATGGAATTGCACGTTTTCCGCGCGCTGTGGGGCATGACCGGATCATTCCAAGCGCAGATCGAGGCGATTGCCGACGCGGGCTATGATGGCGTCGAAGGCTTCATGAGTGCGAGCGACTTGGACGCGGCGGCGTACTCGGCGTTGGTGGCGTCCCATCATCTCAAGCTGATCATGGCGGCGCAAATTGATACTGTCGAACAGCTCGCGCCGATGCTGACCGCGCTGGCAGCCTATCAACCGATCAAGATCGGTATCCATCCCGGACGCGACAGCATGTCCCGCGACGAGGGCGCGCGCTTTTTTGAAGAAGCCTTGCGCATTGAACAGCAAATCGGCGTCCCCGTCTCGCATGAGACGCATCGCGGGCGGCTGTTCTATACGCCGTGGGACACTGCGTATTACTTGAAGCAGTTCCCCGAATTGAAAGTCGTGGCGGATTACAGCCATTGGGTCAACGTCTGCGAACGCTTGCCCGACGATCAAGCCGCCGCGCTCGAACTCGCCAATCAGCGCGCGTTTCACATTCATGGGCGCGTCGGTTACGAAGAAAGCCCACAAGTTCCCGATCCAGCCGCGCCGGAATATGCGGGACATCTGGCGTGGTTCGAGCGCCATTGGACGCAGATCGCGGACGCACGGCACGCGGCGGGCGACACGGCGCTGACGTTCACGCCAGAATATGGGCCCCCGCCGTACTTGCAGACGCTCCCGTACACGCGCCAACCCCTCTCGAATCTATGGGATGTGTGCCTGTGGGGCGCGGATCGCGCGCGCAAGCTGTTCGCGCCGTTGGGCGACTAGCCGCGCGCATTCATGCGGTTGGCATGGTTGGCGTTGGCGTGGTGTGCCGGAATCGCTTTCGCGGCGCATGATCTGATTTCGGCGGGGCTGTGGGGCATCAGCGTGTTCCTCGCGCTGCTGTTTAGCATCATCGTCACAAAATCGCGGCGCGGGATACTCATCATCTGCGCCGTTTTTTGTATCGGCGGGCTGCGTTTTGCGCTTTATCCGGCGTCGGCGGACGTCGCACAGTACATCGGCGTCGGCGGCATGACGCTCGAAGGGGTGATCGCGTCCGCGCCATTTTCGCGCGCTGATCGCGTCCTTGTGCGCTTGCAGACCGAGAGCGTGACGCGCATCGGGACGACGAATCCGACTTCGGGCGCTGTCTTGATTGACGCGCCGCCGGAAATTGAATTGGTGTATGGACAGCGCGTCCGCGCGACGGGCGAACTGCGCGATCCGGGCGTGATCGACACGTTCTCGTACCGCGATTATCTGGCGCGGCAGCAGATTTACGCGCTGATGCCGAACGCGGCGGTTGTCGTGATTCGCGTCGATGCCGCGCCGACATTGCAGCGCACATTGATCGATATTCGACGCGCGGCGGCGGACGCCATCAACGCCGCGCTGCCGGAACCGGGCGCATCGTTGTTGATCGGCATTTTGTTGGGCGACGAGAGCGGGATCGCGCCAGAAATCGATGATGCCTTCAACGCGACGGGCGCGGCGCATGTCGTCGCCATCAGCGGTTACAACATGATCATCCTTGCGGGCGTCGCAGATGGACTATTGCGGCGCAGCTTGCCGCGCCGTCGTCGCACCGCCGCGCTGATCAGCCTTATTGTGATCGGGGCATATACGGCGCTCGTCGGTGGATCGCCGGGCGTCGTGCGCGCGGCACTGATGAGCGGCGTCGGGATCGCGGGCGGCGCATGGCGGCGAAAATCGTTCACGCCCGCGTCGTTGGCGTTCTCGGCGCTCGTGCTGTCCGCCGAAAATCCGACGGTGTTATGGGATATCAGCTTTCAGTACAGCTTCTTCGCCGTTGTCGGCATTGGCATGTTCGCGGAATCGTTCGCGCGCGGGTTTGCACGCATCACGGCGGTACTGCTGCCGCGCCGCGTCGCTGCATTCGCGGAGGGCGCGCTCTCGGAGACGTTCACCGTCGGCTTGGCGGCGCAAATTGGCACGCTCCCGTTGATTGCGCTGTATTTCAGTCGGCTCTCGCTCGTAACTATTCCGGTCAACCTCTTGATCGCGCCTGTTCAGCCGTTGATCTTGTTATTGGGCGGCGCGGCGGTCGTCATGGTATTGATTTTTCCGCTCGTTGGGACGGGAATGCTGCTGTTGGTCTCTGTGCCGCTGGCGTGGACAATCGGCGTCGTGCGGGCGTTCGCGGCGCTGTCGTTCGCGTCGGTTGCCATCTATCCGAGCGCGAACATCGTGGCGGCACTGTATCTCGTCACCATCGGTGCGGGCTTGGCGCGCGCGGCATCGCCGGATGTTTTTGGCACGCTCCGCAGGCAGATCGCGCCGCGCGCCCTCGTGACGGTGGCACTCTTCAGCGGAGTCGGGCTGATCATACTGATGGCGGCGCTGTGGTTCGCGCGCCCGGACGGGATGCTGCACGTCTGGCTGTTGGCGATGGGGGAGAGCAACGCCGTCTTGATCCAGACGCCGGGCGGCGCGCACATTTTGATCGACGGCGGACGCTATCCAGCGCGCTTGCTGACGGCGTTGGGCGAACGTATCCCATTCAACAAGCGGCAGATCGAATTGTGGCTGTTGACGCAGCCGGACGAGAAACAGTACAGCGCATTGTTCGATGTGTTTGACCGCTATGAAATTGGCGCGGCGCTGCACAACGGACAGCCGAATCTGAGCGAAGCCTTTGCGCGTTTATGGGAGCGGCTCGGCGCACGCCCGATCATCCCCGTGAGCGCGGGCTATCGCGCGGTGGTCGATGATGGTGTGCGCATCGAGATTGTGCATCCGTCCGCCGTCCCGCTGATCGGGGACGATGTGGATGACGGCGCGCTGACCGTTCGGGTGCTGTACGGTCGCGCGTCGTTCTTGTTCCCGTCCGATCTCAGCGTCGATGGACAAGCGGCGCTGGTGGATAGCGGCGCCCTGTCTTATACCAACGTCGTCGAACTGCCCGCACATGGCGCGATTCGGGCGCTCGATAGGGAGTGGCTGCGGGCGCTCACGCCCCAGATCGCGCTGGTGGGCGGCGACCGCGAACCCGATCCCGATATGTTGGAGCGGATCGATGTTCCCTTGTATCGGACAGACGCGAGCGGGACGCTCCACCTGTGGACAGATGGGCAAACGCTCTGGCTTCAGCCCGAACGCGCCCCGCGCTAGGCGGTTCGTCCCGCTATTTTTTCTCGTTGAGCGCGCGCGGCGGGTTGACGCCAACTTCGACTGATGGGCGCGGCGCAAGCTGTGCAGGCGCGGTTGGCTGCGGTGCGGCAGTCAAGGCAGTCGGTTTGGGCGGCGCGGCAGTCGTGGTATTCACCTGATTGATGCCGTTGCGGATGATCGTCAGCACCTTGACCAACTGCTGTTCCAAATCGGACAGCGTATCCAGCACATAGCGATCCGATTCCTCAGTCACACCTTCCGCCTCTTGACGCGCGGCTTCGATAATGTTGACGGCGCGGCTTTGTGCGGCTTGTACCATCGCTTCGCGGTCAACCATTTGATCGCCACGTTCACGCGCGATTTGCACGAGTCGGGCGGCTTCTTCGTTCGCTTGCGCCAAGATGCGATCCCGCTGCGTCAGGACGCGCGCGGCTTTTTCGATCTCCTCTGGGATGGAGATGCGCATCTGATCGATGATTTCGAGCGCGCGTTCTTCGTCCACCATCGTGAACTTGCTGAACGGAACATGACGCCCTTCATCGATGAGGTCTTCGAGGCGATCTACCAAATGTTGAATATCCATCTACCAATCCCTCCGGCGGTCAGTCTCGAATGCTGATCGTATAACCAGGGCTGCTTTGTGTCGCTTTCAATTCTGCGAAGCGTTGTTGCAGCGCCACTTGGATGAATGGCGGCACCATGCCCGATACGTCGCCCCCCAGTTCCGCGATCTCGCGGATCGTGCTGGAACTGATGTAGACGTGGTTGATATCGGTCATGATCGCTACCGTTTCGATCTGCGGCGCGAGCTTCTTGTTCGCCAGCCCCATGCGAAACTCGAACTCGAAGTCCGAGAATACGCGCAAACCGCGCACCAGCACGGTTGCGCCCATTTGTTGTGCATAGTCTACTGTGAAACCGGAAAACTTCGCAACTCGGATATTTGTACCAATATCAAAGGCTTGTTGTGCCAGCTTCACCCGTTCATCGACATCGAACAGCAGTTTCTTCTTGGGCATATCGTAGACGCCGACGATCACTTCATCGAACAAGCGCGCGGCGCGCAAGGCAATATCGATGTGTCCGTTATGGAGCGGGTCGAATGAACCCGGATAGAGCGCGCGAATCATCAGCTTGTCTCTCCTAACTCACATCGCTGCGGGCGTCGCGCAGCATCAGCACGCGCTGCGCCAACAAGCGGTGTTCAGGTTGCTGCAAATCAGGGTCTTCGGCGTGGATCGCGCGCGCCTCGTGCTGTGCCATCTCGACCAGATCGGGCGTCATTTCTTCCATCAACGCTTCGATGCCGCTGCCGCTCTGTTTGGTGCCGATCAAGTCACCCGCGCCGCGCAATTTCCAATCGATCTCCGCCAGTTTGAAGCCGTCGGTATAGCGTTCCATTGCCAACAGGCGCTCTTTCGCCTCTTCGATGGGCGTCTCGCAGACCAGCAAGCAGTACGACAGATGCGTACCGCGCCCCACGCGCCCGCGAAACTGATGCAACTGCGACAAGCCGAAGCGGTTGGCGTCCTCGATCAGCATGACGGTGGCATTGGGGATATCGACGCCGACTTCTGCGACGGATGTTGTGACCAGCACATCGAAGGCGCGGTCACGGAACGCCGCCATGATATCATCCTTCTCCGACGCCTTCATCTTGCCGTGCAGCAAGCCGACTTTGTACTTGTAAAAGACTTTCGTCATTTTCTCTAAGCCGGCTGTGGCAGACTCGGCGTCGATTTCTTCGGACGGTTCAACCAGTGAATAGACGATGAACGCCTGCCGCCCCTGCTTGATTTCTTCTTCGATCAACTCGTGATACACGCGCTCCCGGTCGATTTTGGTAATAATGCGCGTGCGCACCGGGGTGCGTCCGGGCGGCATCTCATCGATAATCGACAAATCAAGATCGGCGTACATCGTCAGCGCCATCGTGCGCGGGATTGGCGTGGCGGTCATGACGAGCAAATGCGGATTCTGTCCCTTGCTGCGCAGTGCGCCGCGCTGTTCCACGCCGAAGCGGTGCTGTTCATCGATGATGGCGACGGTCAAGTTATTGAACTCGACGCCCGTTTGAATCAGCGCGTGCGTGCCGATTGCCACATCAATCGATCCGTCCGCCAAGCCGCGATAGATTGCTTCACGTTCGGACGCCGTGATCGAGCCGGTGAGCAGAGCGACAACGGGCTTATACCCCAACATCGGTTCGAGCTTCGCCAGCGCCGCGCCAACGTTGCGATAATGCTGCTCCGCGAGGATGCCCGTCGGTGCCATGAGCGCGGCTTGTGTCTTGTTCAGCAGCGCCACGCCAATCGCGCTGATGGCGACGGCAGTCTTGCCCGATCCGACGTCGCCTTGCAGGAGGCGATTCATCGGCACGCGCTTCGCCATGTCGCCGCGAATCTCATTGATGGAGCGCCGCTGTGCGCCCGTGAGCGGGTAGGGGAACACCATCGTGTAGAACGTGTCCAGTTCTTCATCGCCGACGGACACGGGCTGACTGGGGACAGCTTGCCACGTTCGGCGGTTCTCCAGCATCACCAGTTGCATCAGCAGCAGTTGATCGAAGATCAGCCGCCGCTTGGCGTGCATGAGGTGATCCCATCCACCGGGATTGTGCAGATTTTGCAGCGCCCAGCCGATATCGGCTAAATCGGTGCGCTCCAAAACGGGCAGCGGCAGCGGATCGGGCAGCCGCTCTGCCCAAAAGTCCACAACCTGTTTGATCCGCTGGCGCAAGACGCGCGCGGTCAAATCGGCGGTTAGCGGGTAGACGGGGACGATCTTGGCGGCGCGCAGCGTGTCGCTGTCGATGAATTCCCATTCCGGGCTGTTCATCTGAATCCGATTGCCGAAAATCGAAGTGGTGCCGCGCACGACGATTTGTTGATTGACGTGAAGCTGGCGGCTCAACCAATGCTGTCCGAAGAAAGTTAGGTTCATCCGCGCGGTGCCATCGCTCAAGACGACGAAAAAGTCCTTGCGCGCGCCCTTACCGACGCGGACTTCGGCGGTTGTGGTCGTGCCGATGATCGTCACGGTCTGATTCGCTTGCAACCGATTGATCGGCAGCATTTTGGTGTAGTCGTCGTAGCGGCGCGGTTTAAAGAACAGCATATCCTCGATGGTAAAGATGCTGAGCTTGTTGAGCAGCAGCGCCATCTTGGGACCAACGCCTTGCATCTTCTCGACCGGCGCGCGCAGTCCGCGCGTGATGTCCGCCGCTTGCCCGGCTTCCAAGCTAATGCGCGCGGAACGCGGCGGGCGCGCCAATTGGGGCATCGGCGGCACATCCGGCGTAAACTGGGCGTCCGGGCGGACAGGGTTGAGTTCGCGCTCCATGTTGAGGGCGCTGTGTTCATCGCGCTTTTCCAACACAGATGACAACGCATCATTGCGCGCGCTATCAGCGTGTCTCACTTCGCGTCCGCCCTTGCGCCCCGATTCACGCGCGTATTCGTCCGATTCGCTCGGTGCGCGACGTTCGCGGGGCGCTGGATCGTGCTGAGTCGGGTTACGCGCCGCTGGATCACGCCGCTGCAAGCGGGTGCCATTAGCAGGAGGGCGCGGCACATCCGGCGGTGGATTTTCGTCTGTCGTTGGTTCGTCCGTTGGCGCGGCGCTCACGGGATCGCGCGGCGGGCGTTCGGTACGTCCGGTGGACGGACGCGCCGACTCGTCAGCAGGCGGGCGCGCTGGACGCTCACGCTCTGGGCGTTCTCGATTGGGGGCGCGTTCGGTGAGTGCGGCGGCTTTTTCAGCGGCGGCTTGTACCTGTGCAGCATAATCACGCGCGGCGTATTCCGATGGGGCGGCTGTGCGTCCCGTAATGCGATCCACCATGTAACGGACGAGCTGATCGCGCCCATCCTTGCTGGTGATGTCGTCATAACGGCGCATCAAATCGCTCAATTCGTCTACGAGCATAAAATGTTCTGTGCGGCGTGCTTGTGCTTGCGCTTGTGGCTTCCAATTGCCGCTGAACGACGACAAGCCGCCGATCACCGCTTTGTTGGTGTAGCCCTGATCGCGTTCCAGCTTCAGAATCTTGACCAGTGTTTCGAGTGCAGATGGCATAACTCGCCTTACGTTCTCCATTTTTGACTGATGGTTACTACCCCGATGCCGCCGGGTCCAACGTGCGTGCCGAGCGTCGGCGTCACTTGGATGATCGGCACAGCACCGCTTGGAGCGACATCGCGCAGCGTCGCCGCCAATTCGTGCGCGCCTTCGGGGGCATTCGTGTAAACAATCGCCATGCGGTCAAGCGGCGCTTGTTCATGGGTGAAACGCACCAGTTCCTCGACCGCACGTTTAAATGTGCGCACGCGCCCGGCGGAATTGACCTCACCATCATGAACATCCAGCAGCGGCTTAATTTGCAGCAGCGCGCCGATGCTGGCTTGCGCCCAACTCACGCGCCCGCTGCGCCGCATGTTTTCGATGGTTGCCGGCGCGATATAGACGTGTGTCACTGCTCGCACGCGCTCAATCGTATCAACCACCTGCTTGATATCGTTCGTCGCCGCCGCTGTCTCAATCCCGATCAAGACTTGAAAGCCTAAGCCCATGGTCGCGCTCAGGCTGTCGATCAGGGTGTATTTGTCGGCGGGCAGACTGCTCGCCCCCAAACGCAGCGCATTGTAAACACCACTCAGTTTACTCGAAACGCTCATAATCACCACATGATCGGCATCTTCGAGCGATTCTTTGATGATTTTCTCAGCGACGGCAGGCGGCATGGCGGCGGTGGTGGGATGCGGGTTCATCGTTGGCAGGTCGGCGTAGAACTTTTCGCGGAACGCCACGCTGCCATCATCAGCATAACTATCATTATTGTAGTTGATATAGCATGGCACAATCCCGATCTTGTGCTGCTGCACCAATTCGGGCGGGATGTCGCATGTACTATCGGCAACAAAGCGTATTTTCTTAAAACTCATCGTCTTGATCACTTTCTAAAATCACTAATCCCGTGGCATCCAATCCGATCAAGGCGGCGAGCGATGGGGTGTAAATCGCTTGCTGGAACTTCCCGGTTGGGAAATCAGCCAGCAGTCGTTCGAGCAGCATACGCGAGTGTTCACCATATTTGTGGGTAAGAATCATCACATCGTCCATCGAATCAAATTCGGCGGCGAACTCGACCAGTCGTTCGATACCCTGTAAACGAGTACGAACTTTCTCGATGGGGATCAGCCGTCCGCCTTCGACCGTCAGGATCGGTTTGACCCCCAACATCGTCCCTAACACAGCATGGGATGCCGCCATGCCACTGTCTTGATACTGAGTTTCGCCTTCCGCGTTTGACGTACTAGTGTCATTGACGGGGAGGATTGGCTTCTCGATGGGCGGCGCATCCAGCACGCCGGGCGCGTTACGCAGGAGAAAATCCATCGTCTCCACAAAAAACACGCTGTAGACGCGCTCGACCGCACCGCGTACCGCGCGCACGACACGATCTAACGACGCGCCAGAGCGAATCGCACGTCGGGCGTAACGCACGAGCATCGCTTGTCCGGCGGAAAAGGTCATCGAGTCGATGACTTCGATGGGATATTGTGCCAGTGGTTTTGCCGCCGTCACCGCGTTTTGCCAACTCGACGTGATCGCGCGTGCGGCATGGATCGAGATGATGCCGTCAGTGCGCGGGATCAGGCGCTTGTAGACCGCGCTGTAGTCGGCGGTCGTCGGCGGCTGCACTTGCACGCTCTCAGGATGTGCCGCCATCAGCCGCAGCGCATCATCCGCCCCTAACTCAAACCCTTCGAGATAGGTTTTTCCGGCGATGGTGACGCGGTTCGGGACGACCGTCACCATTTCATCATCGATCAGGTCATGCGCGTAGGAGTCGGTGACAATATGCAGCATAGTTTATTCGATGCTCATAATATACGGATACAGGGCTTGATCGCCGCACACGAGTTCAAAGGCTTGATCCGCGAACTGCGCCGCCAGTTTGTCCACCAACGCGCGCGCTTGTGCCTCGGTCACGTCCGCGCCGTAATAAACGGCAACCCGTTCGTGGCTGCGCGCATCGGCGCGTTCTAACAACCGCAGCGCGAGATCATCGATATCGTTGCCGTTGACCACCAACACATCATCGACCAAGCCGATCCACTGTCCAGCTTTTACATGCAGCCCGTCGATTTCGGCATCGCGGTTCGCGTTGGTGATCTCGGCGCTGACAACATATTCTAATCCGGCGGTCATGCCGCCTAAGACCCGTTCGAGTGTCGGCGGCGGCACTTCGCACGACATGACGCTGCTGTACTCGACCATCGCGGCGATGCCCTGCGGGATCGTCCGGCTCGCTACGACGCGCACGCGCCGTCCGCCGACGATTTGCGCGGCTTGCTGTGCCGCCAGCAGGATGTTCTTGTTATTGGGCAAGATGATAATCTCGCTGTTTTCGAGCGCGTCGATGGCTTTCAAGAAATCGCCCGTGCTGGGGTTCATCGTCTGCCCGCCGCTAATCACGTATGCCGCGCCAAGATCGTCCGCAAACAGGCGATGCAGCCCTTTGCCATTGGCGACGGTGATCACCGCGATATCTTGCGCGACATGGCGCGTCTCAGTCTTGCGTTCGGTTCGTTCTTGGAGATACTGCTCATACTGATGCTGCATGTTTTCCACAACCACATCATCAAGGGCTGCGCCTGTGCCAATCGCGTAACTAATCGGCTCGCCCGGATTGTGGACATGGACATGAACTTTGATCAGTTGGTTGTCGCCCACGACCAAGGTTGACCAGCCCATCGCGGCGATGTCGCGGCGCACCGCATCGATGCTCATGCCGTTGCCGCGCATCAAGAATTGCACGTCATAGCCGTAACCGAGATCATCCTCTGGCACAATCGCATCTTGCCAGCGTGTTTCTTCGATGGGCAGATCGAGGTTGACCTCGACGCTGCGACCACACAGGGCGCGCAACATCCCCTCGAAGATGAACACCAGTCCTTGTCCACCCGAATCGACGACGCCCGCTTTTTTCAGCACGGGGAGCAGGTCAGGCGTGCGGCGCACGCCCGCGCGTCCCGCGAACACCATGCGCTTGAGCAGGGCGATCAAGTCGGGTTGGCGTGGATAGCGTTCCACCACCGACATCATCATGTCTTTGCAAACGGTCAAGATCGTGCCTTCGACAGGCGTTTCGACCGCCTTGTACGCCATATCGACCGCCGACTGTGCCGCGCTTGCCAGCAGTCGCGCGTCCATCGCGGCATGTCCGTCCAACGCCATTGCCACGCCCGACCAGATTTGCGACAGGATCACGCCGGAATTGCCGCGTGCGCCCATCAACGCACCGCGCGCCAACGCCTGGCTCAAGTTGCCGATGTGGGGTTCATCGAGGTCAGAGATGGCGGCGTAGGCGCTGCGCATCGTCAGCCACATATTCGTACCGGTATCGCCGTCGGGGACGGGGAAGACGTTGAGTTGATTGACGCGCTCTTTATTCGATTCCAGCCACGCCAAACCGCTGCCGATTAGGCGTTTGGCGAGATGACCATCGATCACCCGATTGGTGACTGTAGTTTGTGCCAACATGATCGATCCTTTTAAAAAAACTGAATGTTCGATTTTATGAAACGCCGTCCCCTTGTCGATGCCGATGCCCTGTGATAGCATGGACGTGTTTCGGACAAACAGCAATTAGGGAAAAATCATGGCAATCTGTGAACACTGTGGCAAGAAGCCGATGTTCGGCAACGCCCGCAGTTTCTCGATGCGTGCGACCCGGCGTAAATTCTTGCCGAACATTCAGCGTGCGCATGTGATGGAAAAGGGCGTCTATGTCCAGAAAAACCTGTGCACCAAGTGCATCAAGGCGCTGGCGAAGTCGTAATCGAGGGGCGTTCGTTGCCAATCCGTTGGCAGGACGCCTTTTTGTTTTTCGTCTCCGCACGCTCATGAAGCCTTGTGCGCCTTGATCGCGCCCCGTACCGCATCCAACCCCGCACGTACCGAAAATCTTTCGCTGTAAACCGCGCTGCCTACCACAAGTACATTCGCGCCTGCATCGACCACCGCCGGAATCGTCGCCACGTTGACGCCACCATCAACCGTAAGATCAATTTCGCGCCCCGACGCACTGATCATGCGGCGAAGTTGGGCAATCTTTGGTAAAGTTTCGTCTAAAAATGACTGTCCGCCAAAGCCCGGATTGACGGTCATGACCAAAATTGCATCGACCAGATGCAGGATTTCGCTCAACAACAACGCTGGAGTATGGGGATTGAGCGCCACGCCGACCCCGCAACCCTGATCGCGGATCAAGCGGAGGGTTCGATTTAAGTTCGGACATGCCTCCCAATGGACGCTGATTCGGCTTGGCGTGCCACCTGCATGGGCAAATGATGGGATGAGATGGTCTGGTTCCACGATCATCAGATGAATATCAAGCAGTTTGGCGGTACTACGCCGCGCCGCCTCGACCACCAGCGCGCCCATCGTCAGATTGGGTACGAATCGCCCGTCCATCACGTCGATATGGATCAACTCCGCGCCCGCCACATCGGCATCCCGAATTTGTTCGCCCAAACGGGTGAAATCGGCGGCAAGAATCGACGGCGCAATGCGGATGTCCAATGCCGTCCTCACATAAATGTTGTGAACAATTGAGACGATTGTAATGGATTCCGCTTCAAAGTGCGAGATTGGTTAGAATGAGTGTCTCGCTAGTGAACCTAAAGGACAGGACGATGCAGTATCGTAAAGTTGGCACATCGGGGTTGAACGTCAGCGCGATTTCGTTGGGCGCATGGCTCACCTATGGCAGCACGCGCGTGGAAGAAGATATGGCGGTGGCGTGCATCCAGCGGGCGATTGAAAACGGCATCAACTTCATCGATGTGGCGGATATTTATTCGAATGGACGCGGCGAGTCAGTAGTGGGGCGGGCGATCAAGCCGTTTGAACGCCATAAGTTGGTGATCAGCACGAAAGCCTATTGGCCCATGAGCGACGATGTGAATGATCGCGGCTTGTCGTACAAGCATATCGTCGAGTCAGTCAATCAGTCGCTCAGACGCTTCGACCAAGAATACATCGACATCTTCTTTTGCCATCGCTATGATGACGATACGCCCGTCGAAGAATCCGTGCGTGCCATTGAGATGCTGATTCAACAGGGCAAAATCCTGTATTGGGGGACGAGCATGTGGACGGCGAAGAATTTGGACGAGGCGGCGGTGGTCGTCAAGCAGTTGAATGTCAACCGTCCGATCACCGAACAGCCGCTGTACAACATGCTGGATCGGGACGGTGTGGAGGGCGATCTCGAAGGCGCGATGAAGCGGCATGGCATGGGATTGGTCGTCTGGAGTCCGCTGGCGCAGGGCGTGCTGACGGGCAAGTACAACAATGGCGTGCCAGAGGACAGCCGCGCCAAACAAGTCGAGTGGTTCAGCGAGCAGATTAGCCCAGAGCGCGTCGACAAGGCGCGCGCGCTGACGGCGCTGGCACAAGCAGTTGGCACGACTCCGGCGGCGTTGGCGCTGGCGTGGGTACTCAAAAATCCGCACGTCGCCAGCGCGATCACGGGCGCGACCAAACTGTCGCATGTTGATGAGAACTTGAAGGCGCTCGACGTGAAGATCGATGCTGCGCTGAACGAGCGCATCGAGGCGATCTTGCAGAACAAGCCGCAAACGGCTTAAGGAACTTCACGAAGGACGCGGAGAAAATTGCCCGTGTGGTCTTTGTTTGTTCGCGTCCTTCGTGAATGTTTTTATGCCCGGTTCGTGACCGCTTTCACGACTTCGACGTACCACATGATCACCGATGCCAGCGCCAGCCCGATCAGCAAGTCCACGATGGGCAGCGGGTAGGTATCGAATGTGAACTGCAAGAATGGTACGTAAATCACCGCCAGTTGCAGCAGGAACGTCCCAAACACCGCCAAGAACATGAAGCGATTGGTGCGGAAGCGTTCGCGGAAGATCGACACTTTGTCGCCTGCGTGGATCACAGCGACATGGAAGATTTGTCCGAGCGCCAGCACGGTGAATCCGAGCGTGCGCGGGAGGCGTTCCGCCGCGCCGATGATTTCGTTCTCCGACCCTTCGTGTCCGCCTGTTTCGTTGGTCGCTTCTGACAAGCGCTCGACGCGGGCTTCGACGGAAAGTTCGTCCCAATCGTCGGGCGAGAGCTGCTGTCCGACGAGTTCGACCAACTGTGCGCGCGAGAAATTTTCAAGCCCGCGCGTGGGGCTGAACGGATCGAGGTTATAGCGTGTGTGTCCGAGAATGAACGCGATCAGCGTTAGCGCCGCCAGAATGAAGGCGCGCACGATGATTTTGCGCCCTACGCCGTCCGAGAAGATGCTTTCATCGCTGGGGCGTGGCTTGCGCTTCATCAATTCGGGCGAAGAAGGGTCGAAGCCGAGCGCGATGGCGGGCAGCCCATCGGTCACGAGGTTGACCCACAGGATTTGAATCGCCAACAGGGGGATGGGCAGCCCAACGAGGATGCCGACGAACATGACGAGGATTTCGCCAACGTTGGAACTGAGCAGGAACATCACGAATTTGCGGATATTGTCGTAGATCGTGCGTCCTTCTTCGACTGCCGCCACGATGGACGCGAAGTTGTCGTCGGTCAGCACCATGTCCGACGCGCCCTTGCTGACTTCCGTCCCGGTGATGCCCATCGCCACGCCGATATTGGCTTGCTTGAGCGCGGGGGCGTCGTTCACGCCGTCGCCCGTCATGGCGACGATGTGATTCTGACTTTGCAGCACTTTGACCAGTTTCATCTTGTGTTCCGGCGCGACGCGAGCGAACACCGATGTTTTCGCCAATGCGGCTGCGAGTCCGGCGTCGTCCATCTTCTCGATTTCGCCGCCTGTGATTGCGGTCATGTTGGCGTCCGCGATGCCCAGATCACGCGCGATGGCTTCGGCGGTCAGCGCGTGGTCGCCCGTGATCATGATCGGGCGGATGCCAGCGTCCTTCGCAGTCTGAACCGCCGCTTTCGCTTCGGGTCGCGCTGGATCGAGGATGCCGATCAAACCGATCAAGGTCAAATCGCGCTCGATGGATTCATCGACTTTCGCCGGGAGGGTATCGTGCCGCCGATAGCCGACGCCCAAAACGCGCAGCCCCTTCGACGCCATGTTGTCGATCTGCTTGTGCCAAGCAGTGCGTCGTTCGGATGAGAGCGGCTGTACCCCATCGGGCATATGTTCGGACGACGCCCATTCGACCAAGCGATCCGGCGCGCCCTTGGTGATTGCCACAAAATTGGTCGTGCCGAACAGTGACTCGACTTCCGACGTGATCGTATCGTGGATCGTCGTCATCGCTTTGCGGTCGCTGCTGAATGGTAGTTCCGACACGCGCGGCAGATCGCGCTCAAGCTGTGCGCGCGTCCAACCGACTTTTTGCGCCGCCACGAGCAGCGCGCCTTCGGTGGTATCGCCTACGACGCTGATTTCGCCGGTCGTGTCGGCTTGCAGGTAAGCGTCGGTTGCCAGCGCCATCGCTTGCAAGAAGCGCCCGACAGCTTGATCTTGCAGCGGGTCAAGCTGTTTGCCATTTTCCATGAAGCCACCTTGCGGCGTGTAGCCAATGCCGCTCACGGCAACATCCTCGTGACCGGGCAGGGCGAGCGTCGTGGCGGTCATTTGATTCTTGGTCAATGTGCCAGTCTTGTCCGAGCAAATGACCGTGACCGAGCCAAGCGTTTCGACGGCGGGCAGCTTGCGGATCAAGACATTGCGTCTGACCATGCGCGCCGCGCCGAGCGAGAGGCTGATGGTGATGATGGCGGGTAAGCTCTCTGGCACAGCGGCGACGGCGAGGCTGATCGATGTCAGCAGCATCTCTTGGACGGGGATGCCACGCAGCAAGCCGACCAAGAACACGATGCCGACCACGACCAGCGCGCCGCGCACGAGCAAACTGCTCAAATTGTCGAGGCGCTTTTGCAGCGGCGTCTGCGTTTCCTCGACCGCCATCAGCATCCCGGCGATCTTGCCCAACTGCGTGTCTAAGCCCGTCCCGATCACGACCATTTCGCCGCGCCCATACGTCACGGACGTTCCCATATAGGCGGTGTTCGTCCGGTCGCCCAAACCCACATTGTCTTTGTCGATGGCGGCGATCTCTTTGAACACGGCTTGCGATTCGCCCGTCAGCGCTGCTTCTTCGATCTGCATGTTCACCGAGACGATCAGGCGTCCGTCAGCGGGGACGCGATCCCCTTCTTGCAGCAGGACGACATCGCCCGGCACGAGATCCTCGGCGCTGATCTGCTTCACATCGCTATCACGGCGGACGCGCACTTGGGGTACTTGCATCGCGTTCAGCGCCGATAACGCTTGTTCCGCGCGGTACTCTTGGAACGTTCCAAGCGCGGCGTTCAGCACGACGATGATCAGGATCACGAACATATCGTTGAGATCGCCCAACAGCGCCGAAATCACGGCTGCGACGATCAGGATCACGACCAAAATGTTCATGAACTGGCTGATCACGATCTTGATCAGGCTGTTCCCTTCGCCAACGGGAAGTTTGTTCTTGCCCGACTGCGCTTCGCGCGTGGCGGCGTTGGCGCTGGTCAAGCCAGTTTTGGAATCGACGTTCAATTCTTTGAGCGATTGCTCGACAGACAGACGATGAAACTCAGCCATGCGGTTAACCACCGTTTCTACGACTCACTGTGTGCATTCAGTTGAAGGAATGAATAATTATAACAGCATCAATTTCGGTGGGGAACAAGCCATGAAATGCCTATTTGTCTTTATGGCGCTCATCTTCACATTGAGCGCGTGCAATCTCAGCGACCGTCCGGCGGGCGACGCGACGCCGACAATCGCAGACGTAAACGCCACCAGCGTCCTTGCAACGCAAGCGCCGATCCCGACGCGCACGCCCTTTGGACAGCCGCCGCCCACCAGCGCGATTTTGCTCACGCCGTTGGTTTCGGGCGGCAATGTACCGCGTGATCTGTCCGCGCCAACGCCGCTGGTTGCGCCGCTGACGACCGGCGAACGTGCCGCCTTGAATAATCCCGCCAATGGCGCCACCGTGAGCAACCCGATCACGATCACGGGGACGATCACCGACATCCCCGATAATCGCTTCACGCTGCAACTGGTGGACGGGAGCGGCGCGGTGCTTGCCAGCCAAGCGATGAACATTACCGCCGCGATTGGCGTGCGTCAAGCCGCATGGTCGGCGGCGCTGACGACCGGTGCGTACAGCGGCGCGGCGCAGATTCGCATCGTCACGGCGGACAGCCGCGCGGCGACGCTCGCCGTCGTTGATGTGACGATCCAGCCGGGCGCGGCATCGGTCAGCGGCGGATCGTCGGCGTCGGGTACGTCGATGGGCAGCATCATCGCGCCCACAGCGGGCGGCGCGGGGACGGGCGATCCGCTTCTCGTGTCGGGGACGGCGGGCAACTTCCCCGAAGCATCGTTCACGCTGTCGCTCATGGCGTCGAATGGGGTGCTGCTCAACAGCCAGACGATCACGCTGACGGGCGCGGCAGGCTTCATCGTGCCGTGGTCGGCGACGATGGGGACGGGTGGCTATCGCGGGGCGGCGGAACTGCGCGCGTTCATCGTCCGTGACGGTGGGGAAGTTGAAATCGCGCGGGTAACGTTCACCGCGAATTAAAACCATTTTCTATCCATTGGGATATATCGCGTCTCGCAAATCTGTGCTATGTTTCACTCGTATCGCTGTGCAGATGGACTCACAGAGACGAATGATGCAAAAACAATTTATCGCCGTCGCCGGGAACATCGGCGCGGGCAAAAGTACGCTCACACAGATGCTCGCCGCCGCGCTTGGTTGGCAGCCGTTCTACGAGGCGGATGCCGAAAATCCGTACTTGGCAGATTTCTATGCCGACATGCGCCGCTGGAGTTTTCATTCGCAGGTCTTTTATCTCGGCAAGCGGCTGGAACATCATCGGCTGCTGTTGGATCATCCCTCAAGCGTCGTGCAGGATCGCACGGTCTACGAGGATGCGGAGATTTTCGCGCGCAACCTGTATGAGCAGGGACAGATGGCGGAACGCGATTACGACGCCTACCGCCGCTTGTACCGCTCGATCAGCGCGTTCTTGCCGCCGCCCACGCTGATTGTGTACTTGCGCGCGGACGTGGACACGCTGATGGCGCACATCGACAAGCGCGGACGCGACTACGAGCGCGGGATCGCGCCGTCGTATCTGGCGCAGTTGAATCGGTTGTACAACGCTTGGATCGAAGATTGGACGATCTGTCCGGTCTTGACCATCGATATGGATGGCTTGGATTTTACGGCGAAGGCGGACGATTTCGCGGCGATTCAGGCACGCGTGACGGGGACGCTGGTTGGGGTATAGCGTCGATTGCGCGGAGGGCGAACGTCAGATGGAACGGCGGCAGGGCGTGGTATCGTCAGGTCGCCGTTTTTGAGTCGGGGATCGACATTATGCGCCGTTGGACGTGGATCGCGTTGGTCGTGCTGCTGGCATCGTTTGGGGCGACGACGGAGCGGGTACGGGCGTGCAGCGGTCCCGGTGTTGGACTCGTGTATATCGAAAGATTGATGCAAACCTCGTTTGTGGTCGTTGGCGAATTCACACAGGGCGATTCGTTATCAAATACAGGGTTCTTTCGTGTCGAAGAATATATCTTGGGGCATGGTGGCGAATATCTTCTTGTCAGTTTGAACGATACGGCGTCAGTCTTGACCTATCGCTTTAATCGCTATTTGGGCGGTGGTTGTCAGTTTCCAAACTCGGCTTTTCGCGTAGGCGCGCGCTATCTCATCTTCATGAATCGCAATCTCGATGGACATTACACGGCGATCAACGAGGGGGTGTTTGCGATTGACGATCCTACAACCAATTTTCGCTTATCGTTTGATTTAGAGCGCCATCGTGTGTTTACCTTCCTTGAACTGCGTGCGTATGTATTAGCGCAAAACGATGCCATTCCTCAGTTACCGGATATGGATCGTCCTATGCCACTCGCCGCACCTTTATTGTTGACGAGTTATGAAAACAGAAGCTATCTGATTCCTGTCGATGGTTCAGCACTGGTCGATTTGACGCTTGATCAAGTTGAAGTCTATCGAAGGCTGCCACATTGTGAATATATTGGTTGTACGGCATTTTCCCCAAATGGTTTGGATCAAATCAGCTTGGCTGCTGCCTCACATTCGTATTTTCCTTCGCCTTTTTACGGACAAGCGCTGCACATTTCGACTAATAGTCAGTTGATTGCAGTACGACGTGATGATGAGGTGGGCATTTATACACTTTGGTATCCGCGCGTTGGGCAGGGGATGGAAATTGCTGAAATCAATCGCTTTGCGCTCACATCGACGAGTCTGATTGAGGCGACGAATCTTAGGATGGTTTGGTCGTCTGACAGCCGCTGGTTGGCATTTAGCGATGCGCGCGGCTTGTGGATATGGGATGTACTGGCAGTTGGACAGCCCGCGCGTCTATTGATGTCATCAACAGGAGGTATTTTCCCGACTTTCCCGCGCCTATTCTCTGGCGGCGGACGCTATCTAGCAGTTGAACAAGGGAACGAACGTTACCATATCGATGTTTATACGCTCGAACGCTTGCCCGATGGGTTGATTGCGCCGCATGATCGCGCCATGCTCGTTTTCGATACGCGGCATAATCAGTGGCAATCGCAGGATATAAAAGCATTGTGGTTGCCATCTCGACAAGCCAATCCGTTGTTTACTGGTGATGCAAACGAGGCGATCTATGATTTACGTTGGTATTCTGAATATCAGTATCAGTTCGGGGTGTGTCGTTGGCAAGCGGTGTATATTGATGAAGTAACGGTTGATAAAGAATACTTCAGTTGTTTTACGTGGGTTCAGGAATTTGGTATGGCAAGTACAGTATATACGAATGGTTACAACGTCATTCGTCACCCTCAACTCGAGATTGATGCGTCACTTTTAAGCGATACTACCCTCGCCACCCCCAATTTTGTGCGCGATTACGCCAGCGTGATCGACTCTCCCATCATGCACATCGAATGGCTGCCATCGCTGTTCTACTACGACGATTGATGCGCTGCGCTTCGTTGTGCAATCTCGCCATTCCTTAATGCACATTTTCCGGCGACTCGTGCTAAAATCAGTTTAATCGTTTTTATATCATTCATCGGATCAATAGCGTTTTTATGTCCGATTTCGATCTCGACTCCGATTTGCTGGATTTCCTCGTCCAACAGCATCAGCCCGGCGACCGGCTGCCGACGATCAGCGAACTGCAAGCCAAACATCTCGGCTTGAGCGTGAGCAAACTGCGCGAACAGCTCGAAGTCGCGCGCGCGCTCGGTTTCGTCGAAGTGCGCTCCAAGACGGGCATGAAGATGCGCGCGTACAGCTTCGCGCCTGCCGTCAGCCTCAGTCTGCGCTATGCGTTGGCGCTCGATTGGCACTACTTCGAGCAGTTCACGGCGCTGCGCAACCGGATCGAAGCGGCGTTCTGGGACGATGCGTGCAAGACACTGACGTCGGACGACTTCCAGATCATGCGTGACTGTGTGGACGCCGCGCGGCGCAAATTGCAAAGCGAAAACATCCGCATCCCCAACGATGAACACCGAACATTCCACCTCACTGTCTTCAGCCACCTCGATAATCCATTCGTGACCGGCATCCTCGAAGCCTATTGGGATGCGTACAAAGCGGTCGAAGTTCACCGCTATCACGACTACGCCGACTTGATTCAGGTGTGGGACTATCACGCGCGCATCGTGGCGGCGCTGGAAACGGGCGATATCGCGGGGGCAAAGGCGCTGTTCGTGGAACATACCCAGTTGATTCGGTTTCAGCCGGAGCAGCGCAACGGACGCGCGAACCCGGATGAAAAACCTTGATGTTCTTTTGGATCGGTTGTAGGGGGTTGGCACGCTAAACCCGATGAAATTTGTTTGTTTGTGGTGATGGATAGGAGAAAAATAGCTCTCATGACTCTCGAAATGCAAGCGGGCGCGGAAACACAACAGCGATCTTTTGTCAATGACTTCACCCTCATGGTGGCGACCAAGAACGGATCGGGCAGCCAAACGTCCAATCTGGTCTTGATCCGCTCATTGTTCCGCATGGGCATTCCAGTTAGCGGAAAGAACCTGTTTCCGTCGAACATCAAGGGCTTGCCGACGTGGTATTCGATCCGCGCCAGCAAGGATGGCTACATTGGACGCCGCCCGACGGCTGAAGTCGTGGTCGCGTTCAACGAACTGACGGCGGCGGAAGATATTTTGAACCTGCCGCCCGGTGGGATGTTGATCATCCCGGCGGATTGGAAGTGGGGCAAGACGCGCGACGATGTGACGTGGCATGAAGTGCCGATCAAGGCGATCTTGACACAAGAAAAGATCGAACCGGACTTCCGCGAGCGCATCACCAACATGATTTATGTGGGCGTATGCTGTTACCTGTTCGATATTTCGTTGGAGATCGCGTATCTGGCGCTGCTCGATCAATTCAACGGCAAGAAGAAGCCTGCCGATATGAACTTCGGCGTGATCAAGCGCGCATACGAATGGGCGACGGAAAATCTCGCCAAAGATACGCGCTTCCGCTTCGAGCAACTGAATCAGACCGAAGGCAAAATCCTGATCGACGGCAACACGGCGGGCGCGCTCGGTTCGCTGTTCGGCGGCGTGACCGTCGCGGCGTGGTATCCGATTACGCCGTCCACCAGCGTGATCGACGGTGTGCTGGATCACAAGAGCATCCGTAACGACCCCGAAACCGGCGAATCGACTGTCGCGGTCGTGCAAGCAGAGGATGAACTCGCCGCCGTTGGCATGATCATCGGCGCGGGGTGGGCGGGTGCGCGTTCCATGACCGCCACCAGCGGGCCCGGCATCAGTTTGATGGCGGAGTTCGTCGGTTTGGCGTACTTTGCGGAAATTCCGTGCGTGATTTGGGATATCACCCGTATGGGCCCCAGCACCGGACTCCCGACGCGCACGAGTCAGGGCGATCTGCTGTTCATCCACTTCCTGAGTCACGGTGACACGCGCCAAGTCGTGCTGCTGCCCGGCAGCGTCGCGGAATGCTTCGAGTTCGGTTGGCGCGCATTCGAGGAAGCCGAGCGTCTGCAAATGCCGATCTTCGTAATGAGCGATCTCGACTTGGGGATGAATTTGTGGTTGAGCGAACCGTTCGCCTATCCAGAACAGCCAATCAATCGCGGCAAGACGCTCGACAAGCTTTCGCTCGAAGAATTCTTCGCGGAACACGGCGAATGGTACCGCTACAAAGATTATGATGGCGATGGCGTCGGCTATCGGACGATTCCCGGCATCGATCATCCGCGCGCGGCGTACTTCACCCGCGGCACAGGTCACACCGAGAAGGCGACCTACAGCGAGCGCGGCGATGATTGGGTGAAAAATCTGTCGCGTATCGAGCGCAAGATCAACGACGCGCGCGCGACGCTGCCGCAGCCCATCATCGACCACGATCCCGCCAAGAAAATCGGCATCATCTCGTATGGCTCCAACGATGCGTCGATTGTCGAAGCGCGCGATTTGTTGGCGGCGGAGAACCTGCACACGAATTACCTGCGTGTCCGTTCGCTGCCGCTCGCGCAGTCGGTGATCGACTTCGTGTTGAGCCATGACAGCGTTTACGTCGCTGAGAACAACTTCGATGGACAGATGGCGCAGCTTTTGCGCATGGAAATCCCGCAAGACAACCGCCACATGAAATCGCTGTCGTTGGGCGATACACTGCCCATGACCGCCGACTGGTTATACAGCAAGATTGTTGAACAGGAGAAGCAACATGCCCGCTGATGTGAATAAGCTTGGACTGAAGCGCGAAGCGTATAAAGGCAGCCCCAGCACACTCTGTCCCGGCTGCGGTCACGACTCGATCTCGAACAAGATTATCGACGTGGCGCACGAAGTCGGTTTGCCGATGTACAACGTGATCAAACTGAGTGGGATCGGCTGCTCCAGCAAGACGCCGGCGTATTTTCTCGGCTCATCGCACTCGTTCAACTCCGTTCACGGGCGGATGCCTTCGGTAGCGACGGGCGCGATGTTGGCGAATCAGGATTTGGTCGCCATCGCGGTCAGCGGTGACGGCGATACAGGCAGCATCGGCTTGGGGCAGTACAAGCATCTGATTCGCCGCAATGTGCCGATGGTCTACATCATCGAAAACAACGGCGTCTACGGCTTGACGAAGGGACAGTTTAGCGCGACCTCAGACGAAGGGCAGAAGGTCAAGTACTACGGCTTGAACGAACTGCCATCGCTCGATCTGTGCATGGAAGCGATCACGGCGGGCTGCACGTTCGTGGCGCGCAGCTTCAGCGGCGACGCGGAGCAGATGCGGACGCTGTTGAAGGCGGCACTCAGCCATCGCGGCACGGCGGTGTTGGATATCGTCAGCCCGTGCGTGACGTTCAACAATGCGGCGGACAGCAACAAGAGCTATCCGTATGGCAAGGCGAACGAGCAGCGACTGCACGACTACGATTTCATTCCGGTCGGCTATGTGCAGGGGCGCGACGAAATCACGGTCGATCCGTATGCCGATGGCGAAGCGATCTCGGTTGAAATGCACGATGGATCATTCATCCGGCTGAAGAAGCTCGATCATGGACACGATCCGCGCAAGCGCAACGAGGCGTTGAACGTGCTAGAGCAGGCGCGCGTCGAGAATCTGTTCTTGACCGGGCTGATCTACTACGAAGAACCACGCCCGACGCTCATTGACACGCTGCACATCACCCCGACGCCATTGAGCCACCTGCAAGGCGATAAGCTGCGCCCGTCGGCGGCAAAGTTGGACGAATTGATGAAGTCGTTCGCCTAAGCGCGCGATGCTGGAAGGGGGCGTCCACGCGAGTGAGCGCCCCCGATCAGACGATTTCTGCCGCTGGCACATCCTCGCGTTCGCTTTCGTCGTCCTCAATATCTGCATCGTCAAATGCGTCGTCGTCGTACTTGGCTTTGTCCGGGATTGGCTCATCGATGTATGCCAAGACGATCTTGTTGCGCGGGATGCCACGCGCCATGAGTTTGTCGATGAGCGGTTTATCTGTCGCATCTTCTTCGATGACGACGACATCATCAACGATGCGGGCATACACAACGAGGGCGCTTTTCCGCTTCCGCGTCGGATGGGGAAAGGCGGCAACGGCGTAGATGTGATGTTCATCGTCAAAGGTGCGAAACAGCCTTAGATTGAGTCCGCTTCCGTCGCTGGCATACCATGCCACTTCTTCGCGCACAATTTGACTTAGTTGATCCATGCGATCATAGTCTCCGTCTCAATGTCAATCAGAATCAATTTCATTTTAACCTCGTTAATCGCATCGCGCACGGGAGCGAGTTGGATCAAATCCTCATAAATTTCGATGGGCATGGCAAGGTAAATCTCGCCCTTGAAACCATCTAAACGCAGCCCATTTCGATAGACAATATATTGTCCGACTGCGCGATAAAACTCACTGAGTCGCGCAGCACGGTCTGAAAAGCATTTGACCTCCACAATAATGGCTTGTTGTCTGCTGCGCCGCCGCCGTACCTGAAGATCGGCAAATATAAATCCTCTGTCCGCGCCAAGCATAATCGCATAGGTCTTCTTGATAACACCCCATCCCGCTTTATCCAGCGCGCGAATCACCTGCGGCTCGCATGAGTCGGTATTTGGCATCAATCCTCCTCACTTTAACAATTATCGCCCCTCTGCTATATTCTAATGCAGTTCGCTTCATCCACACGGGAGTTACCGATATGGCAGCACTCACCGACCGGATCGCGGTCGTCACGGGCGCGAGTCGCGGGATTGGGCGCGGGATCGCGCTGGAACTCGCCAAACGCGGCGCAAGCGTCGTCGTCAATTATCAGAGCAACGCCGCCGCCGCCGCTGAGGTGGTCGCCGCGATCACGGCAGACGGTGGAAAGGCATCCGCGCTGCAAGCCGACGTGAGCCAAGAGGCTGGCGCGAACGCGCTGATCAAATTCGCTATCGACAGCTATGGCAAGATCGATATTTTGGTCAACAACGCTGGCACGACGCGCGATAACATGATCATGCTGATGAGCGCCGACGATTTCGATACCGTGCTGAATACAAATTTGCGCAGCGCGTGGTTGTGTTCCAAAGCCGCCGCCCGTGCGATGATGCGCAAACGCTATGGGCGTATCGTCAACGTGACCAGCGTCAGTGGGATCATGGGCAACGGCGGACAGACCAATTACAGCGCCAGCAAGGCGGGCATGATCGGGCTGACGAAAGCGTTAGCGCGCGAAGTCGCGGCGCGCCAAATCACCGTGAACGCCGTCGCGCCGGGCTTTGTGGCGACCGATCTCACGGCGAATCTGCCGGAAGATATCATCAAGCGGCTGAACGAGAACATTCCGCTGGCGCGTTGGGCGACGGTCGAAGATGTGGCGTATGCGACCGCGTTCCTCGTTTCGGACGAGGCAGCGTATATCACAGGGCATGTACTGACGGTTGATGGCGGCTTGGCGATGTAATGATTAGTGTAACCTGAATTTTGGACAGGCTCTAAACCGTTCACCTCACCCCCCAACCCCCTCAGCCACGCTGTGGAGAGGGGGTTGGGGGGTGAGGTGAAGCGATCCAAAACTCAGGTTAGTGTAGGGAGAGAAGCAAAATGGCGACCATATTCTCAAAGATCATTGCGAAGGAAATTCCGTCCGAGATCGTGTTCCAAGATGAGCGCGTGACGGCGTTCAAAGACATTCACCCGCAAGCGCCTGTCCATATCTTGATCGTGCCGAACCGCGAAATCCCGACGGTGGACGACGTGACCGACACCGACGAAGCGGTACTCGGACATATGATCGTCGTCGCCCAACAAGTGGCGCGCCAGTTAGGGATTGGTGACAGCGGCTATCGGCTGATCATCAACTGCAAAGGCGACGGCGGACAGGAAGTCGATCACTTGCATCTCCATCTGATCGGCGGGCGGCGCTTGGGACCCATGTTGACCAAACGCGATTGAATGCGTAGGGGGGCATGACAAACGATTTTCTCACTCACCATGCCCCGCATAATGCTTAACTTTCCGGCGTCGCTTCGGCGGTCAAATCGACTTCTGGCGTGGCATCTGCGCCCGCCGCGCTTGTGTCTGGCGTGACCTCGACACTCGACGTTGCTTCTGGCGTGGCTTCGGGGACAACGGCTTCAAGCGTCGCTTGGGCGTCTGCGCCTGTTGTCGTCGTCGAAAATTGCGCGAGCGCCGCATCAATCGCCGCGAGGATATCCGGCGCGGTCACGAGTGGCAAGCCTTCATCGTTGACGGGTTGAATACCGTTGATCGTAAATGCGGGTGTTCCCGGAAAGCCCGCTGCAATTGCTTCTTGGCGCGCACGGTCAAGGATGCCGACGGTACTGTCGAGGCGCACACAGCCATCGAAGTTGCCGCGATTCAGATTAAGCGCGCTCACACCCGTGGTGATGCGATTGTTGGTGAACGCCTGATTGCCAAAGGTGGCGTGCCAATTGAACAGCGCATCGTGCATTTGCCAGAACATGCCTTGTTCGCCCGCGCACAGGGCTGCTTCTGCCGCGCCTTGCCCATTGACGATGCTGCCTGTGCCGAAGCGCGGCGCAAAGATGTAGGCGACGTTGCCTGCGCGCACGCGCTCGATGATGCCATCCATCGCCTCGGTGTGCAGGGTTAAGCATGAGGAACAATCGAAACTGGAATACTCGATCACGATCACATTGGCGTCGGCGCTGCCCAAGCGCGGATAGCCGTTCTGGGTTGTTCCCGTCTGAATGCCCTCATAGCGTGTCAGCGCATAATCGGGGATCGGCGCGTCGGCGGGCGTCTGCGTGGCGATCACGGCGACGGCGATCAGCAGCGCGATCACGCCAATCACGATGGCACTGGTGGTCAAGCGCCGCCGTTGTTTTTCCTGTTCGCGCTCTTGGCGGCGCAGTGCAGTGCGTGAGGTCGCGCTCTCCGCTTTAGAAGCGGATGCGCTGGTGGCAGCTTCTTCTTGAGCGCGGCGTTCGGCGCGGCGCTGGCGGATGCGGTCATTTTCGGACTGTGGACGCCCGCCGCCCGAACTCTCGGACGGGGACGGATTTGAACCAGATGAATTCGGTTTATTGGGGTCATTCGCCATCAGAATTATGCCTCTGTGTCAGTCGATAACGGTGCAAGTGTACAACGCGCGCGGTGAACTGTCACGCCAGAGGATGCGCGTTTTGTGTGCTGAGCAGGGCGCGGATGGTCTTAGAATGATCTGACGATTGGTCATTGAATCGGGTACAATGCTCCAATGATCACGCTTTAGATTGGGCAAATGACGATGGCAAAAACACTCGATACCTTCGGTACGCGCGGCACGTTCGATACTGGGAACGGCGCTGCCACCATCTACCGACTCAGCCAACTTGCCGCTCAGAATGTCGGGCATGTGGATAGTCTGCCGTTCAGCATCAAGATTCTATTGGAAAACGCGCTCCGTAATCTCGATAACTTCGAGGTGATGGAAGATGCGGTCGTGGCGCTGGCGAATTGGGACGGAAAGTCAATCGATAAAGAGATTCCGTTCAAGCCTGCGCGTGTCGTGCTGCAAGACTTCACGGGCGTCCCGGTCGTGGTCGATTTGGCAGTGCTGCGCACGGCGATGTCTCAATTGGGCGGCGATCCCAAGAAGATCAATCCGATTGTCCCCGTCGATTTGGTGATCGACCACTCCGTACAAGTGGATCGCTTCGGCACGTCCAATTCGATCCTGTTCAACGCCGAGTTGGAATTTCAGCGCAACCGCGAACGCTACGAGTTCCTGCATTGGGGACAGAAGGCGTTCAACAATTTCAAGGTCGTGCCGCCTGCGACGGGCATCGTGCATCAGGTCAACCTCGAATATCTGGCGAAGGTCGTGCAGATGTTCGACGTGGACGGCGATCCAACGGTGATGTTTGATACGCTCGTTGGCACGGACAGCCATACCACGATGATCAACGGGTTAGGTGTGTTGGGGTGGGGCGTCGGTGGTATCGAAGCCGAAGCCGCCATGCTCGGACAGCCGATCTACATGCTGATGCCGCAAGTGGTCGGCTTCAAGCTCAACGGCTGGCTGCGCGAAGGCGCGACCGCGACCGACTTGGTGCTGATGGTCACACAAATGCTGCGCAAAAAAGGCGTGGTCGATAAATTCGTCGAGTTCTATGGCGACGGATGCAGCTCGCTGACGCTGGCGGATCGCGCGACGATTGCCAACATGGCACCTGAATACGGCGCGACGATGGGCTTTTTCCCCGTTGACAATGAGACGCTGAATTATCTGCGGCGCACGGGACGCGATGAGGCGCTGATCACGCGCGTAGAACGCTACTGCAAAGAGCAGGGTGTGTTCCGCACGGACGAGACGCCCGCGCCGATCTTCACCGACATGCTCGAACTGGATTTGGGCGATGTTGAGCCAAGTCTCGCGGGTCCCAAGCGCCCACAAGATCGCGTCCGCCTGAGCGACATGAAAACGTCGTTCGAGAAGGCGCTCCGTGCGCCACTGACCGAACGTGGCTTCGCGCTGGATGAAGGTTCGACCGGGCGCGCAGCCGTGATCGCCAGCAATGGCACAACCGAAAAAATCGGGCATGGCGTCGTTGTGATCGCCGCGATTACCTCTTGCACGAATACCAGCAATCCATCGGTGATGATCGGTGCGGGCTTGTTGGCGAAAAAAGCAGTCGAGCGCGGCTTGGTCAGCAAACCCTACGTCAAGACCAGCCTCGCGCCCGGTTCGCGCGTCGTCACCGATTATCTCGACAAGGCAGGGTTGACGCCCTATCTACAGGCACTTGGCTTCCACACCGTCGGTTACGGCTGCACAACGTGCATCGGCAACAGCGGGCCCGTCCCGGCGAAAGTCGCGCAAGCCGTCGAAGAGAACAAGCTCGTCTCGGCGGCGGTGATCAGCGGCAATCGTAACTTTGAAGGGCGCGTCAACCCGATTGTGAAGGCGAATTATCTGGCATCGCCGCCGCTGGTCGTGGCATATGCGCTCGCGGGGAGCGTCGATATCGATCTGCTCAACGATCCGATTGGACACGACCGCGACGGCAATGCTGTTTATCTGCGCGACATTTGGCCCACGCAGGACGAAATCGCGCAAGCGGTCGCGGAATCGGTCACACCAGAGATGTTCAATCGTCAGTACGGCAATGTGTACGATGGCAATCCGATGTGGAACGCGATCAAGGGCAGCGACGGCAGCGTCTATGCGTGGAGCAAATACAGCACGTATGTCCAGCAGCCGCCGTACTTCGATGTGTTCTCCACCACACCGAGTCCGATCCAGCCGATTGCGGGCGCGCGCGTGTTGGCGATGTTGGGCGATACCATCACGACCGATCACATTTCGCCAGCCGGCAATATTCCGGTGGACAGCCCGGCGGGGAAATACCTCGAAGATCACGATATTATCGAAGCGGATTTCAATCAATACGGCGCGCGGCGCGGTAATCATGAAATTATGATTCGCGGCACCTTCGCCAACATTCGCTTGCGCAATCAGCTTGTGCCGGGCAGTGAGGGCGGTGTCACCCTGCATTTCCCCACCAATCACGTCATGAGCATCTATGAAGCGTCAATGCAGTATCAAGCCGCCGCGACGCCGCTAGTGATCCTCGCTGGGGCGGAATACGGCACGGGCAGCAGCCGCGATTGGGCGGCAAAAGGCACGGCACTGTTGGGCGTGAAAGCCGTGATCGCACGCAGTTACGAACGCATCCATCGTAGTAATTTGGTGATGATGGGTGTGCTGCCGCTCCAATTCATGCCGGACGAGAGCATCCAGACGAACGGCTTGACGGGCATGGAGACGTTCGAGATTCTCGGACTCGACGACCGGTTGCTGCCGAAACAAGCGTTGATCGTGCGCGCGACGGACGTCGATGGCAAGGTCAAAGAGTTCCGCGTGATGGCGCGTATCGATACGCCCGTTGAACTGGAATACTACCGCAACGGCGGCATTCTCCAAACCGTGCTGCGCAAGTTCTTGGCGAACTAAGCGCTGCAATATCAATGCTTTCGCGGGGCATGGCATCTCATGCCCCGCAATGATTCCAATCAACCCATATGGAAGAATCGAGCGCGATGGACGACGCGATAATAGTATATTCAGATGGTGGATGTAAACCGAATCCGGGACGTGGGGGCTGGGCGGCGCTGCTGATCTGGGGCGATATGGAGAAAGAACTTTCCGGCGGTGACCTCGATACGACCAACAATCGTATGGAACTGACGGCGGCGGTGCGCGCGCTTGAAGCCCTCAAACGCCCGTGCAAGGTCGATTTCTACACCGATTCGGAATATCTGAAGAACGGCATCAGCAGTTGGATCAAAGGCTGGAAGCGCAACGGCTGGAAGACGGCGAAGGGCGATCCCGTCCTCAACCGCGATTTGTGGACTCAGCTTGACGATTTGACCCAAAAACATACGATTGCATGGAAGTGGACGCGCGGACATGCAGGCGATGCGCATAATGAGCGCGTCGATCAGTTGGCGACGCAAGCGCGCAATCGACTCGGACGCGGTTAATCCCCTTTACGACGGAGAACCATTTGATGGCAAGCATCTCAAACCGCGTTGCAGGGTTTGGCACGACTATTTTCACCGAAATCAACGAACTGGCACAGAAGCATAACGCGCTCAATCTGGGGCAGGGCAAGCCCGATTTCGACGCGCCCATCGATATCGTCGCTGAAAGCGTGAAGGCGCTGCAATCCGGCGCCGTCAATCAGTACGCACCGGGCGTCGGCGTGACGGCGTTTCGGAGCGCGATTTCGGCGCACGCGGGGCGCTTCTACAATCTCGATGTGGACGCGGCGCGCGGCGTGGTCGTCACGTCAGGCGCGACGGAGGGCATCTTCTCGTCGATCTTGGGCTTGGTGGACAAGGGCGACGAGGTGATCGTCATCGAGCCGTTCTTCGACAGCTACGTGCCAAACATCACGATGGCGGGCGCGACGCCGATCTACGTGCCGATGCGCCCACCCGATTGGACGCTTGATCCGGCAGAACTGCGCGCCGCCTTCAACGCCAAGACGCGCGCTCTCATCCTGAATACGCCGCACAATCCGACCGGGCGTGTCCTGACGCGCGCCGAACTGACGCTGATCGCGGAATTGTGCATCGAACACGATGTCACCGTAATTTCCGATGAAGTCTATGAGCATTTGACGTTCGGCGCACAGCACATCCCGATTGCGTCGCTGCCCGGCATGTTTGAGCGCACGGTGACGGTCAGCAGCTTGGGCAAATCGTACAGCGTGACCGGTTGGAAGATCGGTTGGGTCTATGGACACCCCGATTTGATCAAGGGGGTGATGCAGGCACATCAGTTCGTGACGTTTGCCAGCCATCATCCCGGACAGATCGCGGGGGCATATGCGCTCGGACTCCCTGGCACGTATTACGAAGAATTTCAGACGATGTATACGACCAAGCGTGATCTGATGATGACGGCGCTGACCGACGCGGGGCTAAAAGCCCGCCAACCGGAGGGGACGTATTTCGTCATGGCGGATTTTTCCGATGTATTTGACGGCGACGATATCGAGTTCGCGCGCTATCTCACCTCAGAAATCGGCGTCGCGTGTATCCCGCCGACGTTCTTCTACTGCAATGAACACGCCCATATGGCAAGCACACAAGCGCGCTTCGCCTTCTGCAAGTCGGACGACATGCTGCGGGAAGTGGGGCAGCGGCTGCGCAAGTTGGGACATTAGGGTGTGTCTGCAAACTGCCCTCACCCTAAGTTCCTCTCCCTCAGGGAGAGGAACTTAGACCCGCGATCAGGGTATTTCCCCTTTGCTTGAGGGAGAAGGGGAAGGAGATGAGGGTTAAAAGCGGAACTTCATGATTCACGGAGTTTGCGTTTAACGGCGACCGCTCTCCGCGCTTTTCACCCGCCGACCCAGCCTAACAATTTCAACGATCCGCGCAAGCTCGCGGTCAGATTTTGCGCGCTGAAGCCATTCTGATTGGCGATATACACATCCACACGCCCATCGATGCGCGGATTTACGCCCGTGAACGCCAACCACCGCCCATCGCGCGAAAACGTCGGTTCGCACATGCTCGGCGGTGGATTGCCGCGCGCAATCGACGTGAAATTATTGTCGTAGACGATCACCCCATAGGGGCATTGTCCACCTGTGCCGCCAATAGCGACGCGCGTTCCATCAGGCGACCATGCCGCCGCCATGCCGTAGCGCGTGAATGGCAGATCGAATAGGCGTCCAAGCGCCACGCCGTTAGTGTTCGCTAAGACGACTTCTGTGGTCGTTCCCGCTGCTTGATAGACAACGCTGCGCCCGTCGCTTGACCATGCCGCCCCTAGTTTGAGCGCATCATCGCCGCTGCTCAGGATCACGGCGCGCGTTTCCAGCGTGATAATGTCTGCGAGGTACAGGCTGCTCGTCCCGTCGAAGACTGGATCACCGCTGGCGAACGCAAGTTGGCGCGTGTTCACCCATTGCGGCGGCTCAGAGACGGGCAGCGTCGAAATGCGCGTGATCGTGCGTGTTTCCACATCAATGACGTGAACCGCGCCCGTCGTCGGTGGGAGTGCGCCGGGAACGTCGCACGTCCCCGCTTCGCCCGGACGCCACGATGGACACAGAGCGCGATCCGACAAGAACGCCAGATAGCGTCCGTCCGGCGACCATGACGGCGCCCAATCATAGGAACCGCCGCCGACCAGCAAGCCCCACAAGCCATCGCGCCCGATGGTATAAATGTCGAGATCGTAGCCCGACTCAAGCGGGATAGCGAAACGCGCGCCATCGGGCGACCAGATGGGCGCGGTCACGATGCCGCGCTGTACCAACGACTGAACCGAGACCACGCGCGCGCTCAAGCCCATCCGTAGATCGACCACGTACAGCCCGATTTCGTTTAAGCCCCCCGTCAGGCGTAGGTAAGCTAATGCGGTGCCATCGGGCGAGAGATAAATGTCATTCCCCGTCGAAGAATCGACTTCCAACACTTCGATGCGCGTCCCGGGGCTGGCGGGCGAAACGTAATACAGGGTTTCGATGGTGTTGCCGGGGCGTGGCGTGCGCAGATCGGTTGTGGCTTGGCGGTCGTTACCGTTGATGAACGCCACCAGCGGCACGCTCAAGCGGTCGATCACGCCCGCTGGCACGTTCACGCCGCCCCAATTGTCGTAAGTGAGCGCGGGCGTCGGCGCGGGCGTATTTGATGGCGTTGGGATGAGTGTTGGCGTGTCGGTTGGGCGCGGCGTGTTGCTAGGCAGCGGCGTGTCCGTTGGCAGCGGTGTGTCGGTGGGTGAAGGGGTAAACGTCGGCGTCAATGTTGGTGCATTAGTGGGTTGCAAAGTGAATGTAGCTGTCGGGAGTGGGGTCGCTGTGGGCGCGGCGGTGAAACTGCACGCGGCGCTGCTCCACATGCACAGGCATAATGTCAGCACACGAAAACAAGATCGCATCAAACTGCATACCCTCATCAGTTCAAAACAAACGGGGCAGATCATGCTGCAATCCGCCCCGACGAGGATACCACTCTTTGCCGTCGAACGTCAGGCTAAGTGTTGTTCGGCACGACGACGACACGATCCGATTGTGTATTGCTGCCGCTCGGTGGCGTGACGGTGACGGTCGGCGTGATGCTTGGCGTGAACGTGATCACCGGGCGCGGCGGCACGGGGAAGGGGACGCGCAAGACCTGATTGACGTAGATAATGTTCGGATTGGCGATGCAGTTGCCTGCTGCCAGTATGGACGCGCTCGTATTGATGCGCGACCCGATGTTGGAGAGCGTATCGCCGCTTGTCACCACATAGGTATACTGCCAGTCCGTGCGGGGCGTGCAAGCGACCAACGTCTGGGCGGGGCGCGTAGCGATGCGCGTCGCGGTCGGCGCGCCAACGCGGGGCGTCTGAGTGCGTGCCGCAACCGTTGCAATGGGCGCGTCGCCTTCACATGCAGGCAGATCGACGGTTTCAGGCAGCAGCGTCAGCGGCGAACGCGCAAGTTTTTCGCAGTCATACGGCTCGACTTCGGAAGGACCCCCGCGCACGTTCAATTCTTCATCGAGCGGCAAGAAGACCTGTTCACCCGGCTGAATGACGCGGATGAAACCGAACGCCGACACGACCACGACACCATCAACGGTGGCGACGTTCATTTCGGGGAATTCGGCGGTAATGTACGCGGTCGAGCCAAGAATGATATCGGCACCGTTCATCGTCAGCGTGACTTGTGTGCCGCGCGGCGCTTGTACCAACAACGCCGATTCGGGCGCTTCGGCACAGTTCACCGCTTCGGTGAGGCTGGTGCTGAGTTTGACTGCGCGCATGTCCGGCGTCGGGTTATCGAGCGCGGCATCGCCATAAAGCAGGAAAGTCACGTTTTGTCCCGGCAGCGCGTCGGGGAGGTTCACTTGCGCTTTTAACAGCGCGATGCCCCAATTCGGCGGGTCGAATTCAAACGGCGCGGTCGTCAACTGCTGGACGGCTGCCAAATCGGTCACATCACCGCTTTGCGCAAAGCTTACATCGAAATTGGGGCGCGTCTCTGCTTCGACGCTGGCATTGCCGTAACATACTTGGTTGCGTCCGAGCGATTCGCACGAATCTGCGACTGTTGTGATTGCACGCTCGACCTCAATTTGACAAACTTCGTCCGACTGTGCCGCTGCGGGCAGGAAGGGGCGCACCGCGATTAACGCGACGAACCCAGCAGCGATCAGCGGGAGCAACCAAAATGTTCGTCTCATGGCGTTCCACCTTTCGTTTATAATCGATTGTAGGTTTCAGCATACACGTGCTTGCAAAAGGGCGCAAACGCCGTAAGCCCCACGTTTCAATCCGTCTTTAGGACGTAATACGATCCCCGCTTTTGACCGAGCTTCTTCAAGACCGTCTTAGCGACCAAATGCGCCAAATCGCGCCGAATCGTCTCTGGATGCACATCAGGACACAATTCTTGCAGTTCGCTGTTGGTGATGCGCGGATTCTTGGTCAGGAATAACAATGCCGCTTCTTGGCGCGGGTTGATCGGGATGCCGTTGTAACTGCCGTTGAAGCCCGGCACTTCATCGGGTGGGGGCAGATCGTCAGCGGACTGCGTTGTCTCGTTGTAGAGCGTGACTCGAAAGCCGCCCGCCGTCTCGTTGAATTCGGGGGCGCGCAGCCGACGCGCGTGCATCAAGTCGTAAACGCGATCCACGCCGTAGCCCAATCGTTCAATGAACTGCATATCCGACAGCACTTGGACGATCACCGGATTGCGCGAAAAGCGTTCGTCCTTGATGTTCTCAATCGTGACGGGACCTGGCAGCCCGCCAGGACTCGTCACTTCCATGCGCCCACGATAGATATACAAGCGGATGCCATCGCCGCTGATGCTGTAATCCCGATGCGCGACAGCGTTAATCACCAGTTCGCGCGCCGCCTCGATGGGGTACTCCAACGTCTCGGCGCGCGCCATCGACGCGCCAAGCGCAGCGTTCTTGCGTAAGTGGTCACGCAGAAACGTCTCGGCTTTGCGGATTTGATCGGGCAGCGCGCCGCCCATATCCTGCCGCGTGAAGTGATCGCCCATCGATTCGCCCGGAAAGCGCACGGCGGTGATCTCCGCGCCGCGCACATAGCGCTGTGGTTCTTTGCCGAACAGCAAAATTCCGGCGTGCGTTGGGCGCAGTCGTCCATCTTGTCGGACGAGACAGCCGCGCCGTTGGAGGATCGTCTCGATGCCCGATTCGCCCACGCCGCCCAAACTGCCCGCGTACTGTTTCGCCTGATCCCAGTCGATATCGTCGAGGCTTGCACCGCGCGCGATCTCGGTCTCGAAGCTGACATCGCCGCGTTCCATGATCAAGCGGCGCAAATCGCGTGGCTTGAGTGCCACCATGTCGGCGCCCGCACGCTGTAAATAGCGCCCATCGTGGGCGTAGACGTGCGGCATTCCCTGCGGAATGTGCGCCACGACAATGGGCTTATCGCCCAGCTTCACCACGCGCGGAAGCGGGATGAACAGCGGGGGATCGATGGCGAGTGCCGCTTGCAGCACCCGATCCTGAACGGTATCGGCATCGCGCACGCCCGTCACCGCGCCTGCGGGCCCGCTGACGCCGAGCAGCAGCGTCCCGCCGTGCGTATTCGCCATCGCGGATAGGATTGCTGCAATCGTATCAACCGACGCGGTTTCGCTCACCCAATCCACGCGCGCGGATCGTCCCTCGCGGACGAGGGCTTCTAGGTCATCGTTCATCGGCGGAATCGTCTCCGTCGCCCTCGCGGTCTTTATCTTCGCGCTCTTTGCGCAGACGATCCAAGCGGCGCTCCCTTTGCGGCGGGTCGATCAGCGCCGCGTCGAGGACGGTTTGCATCGAGTCCACCAAAATGATTTCCAAGTCTTTCAGCGCGTCCTTGGGGATCTCGATTAAGTCTTTGACGTTCTGGCGCGGCAAGAGGACGGTTTTGATCCGCGCGCGCCGCGCCGCCAAGATTTTCTCCTTCACACCGCCGACGGGCAAGATTTTGCCGCGCAGCGTGATTTCGCCTGTCATGGCGAGATCGTGGCGCACGCGCCGCTCGGTAAACGCCGAGATGATTGCCACCGCCAGCGTGATTCCAGCGGAGGGTCCGTCTTTGGGGACAGCTCCTTCGGGTAAGTGGACATGCACATCGAACATCTCGAAGTCGTCATGCGGGACTTTTAGCGTCTCGGCTTGCGCGCGCATGTAGCTCATCGCGGTCTGCGCCGATTCCTGCATCACGTCACCGAGCGATCCGGTCATGGTTAGTGCGCCCTTGCCCGGTGTGATCGAGACTTCGATGGTCAAGATGTCGCCGCCGAACGGCGTCCACGCCAAGCCCGTCGCCACGCCGATATCGTCGGTGTCGTTGGCGCGGATATCGTCGTAGAGTGGGGGGCCCAAGAATTTTTCTACGACGGGCGACGTGATCTGTTTGTTCGGGCGCTTGCTCTCTGCGATCTGGCGCGCGATTTTGCGTAAGACGTTGGCGATCTCGCGGTTGAGATTGCGCACGCCCGCCTCGTAGGTGTATTCGCGGATCAGCGTCTTGAGCGCGTTCTCGTGGAAATTGGGCGCGATCTCGATCAGCCCATGCGCCTCGAGCTGCTTGGGAATCAAGAATTGGCGCGCGATGGCGATTTTTTCTTCTTCGGTGTAGCCGGTGAACTCGATCACTTCGAGGCGGTCGAGTAGGGCGGGCGGCAGCGGATCGAGGTCGTTGGCAGTCGTGATGAACAGCACTTTCGACAGATCGTATGGCACATCGAGATAATGATCGGAGAACGCGCCGTTCTGTTCGGGATCGAGTGTTTCCAACAGCGCCGCCGCTGGATCGCCGCGAAAATCGTTGCCCAGTTTATCGATTTCGTCCAACATGAACACGGGATTGATCGTGCCAGCACGCTTCATCGTCTGGATGATGCGTCCGGGCAGCGCGCCGATGTAGGTGCGGCGGTGTCCGCGTATTTCGGCTTCATCGCGCACGCCGCCCAGACTGACGCGCACGAATTCGCGCCCCAAAGCGGAGGCGATGCTCTTGCCCAACGATGTTTTACCGACGCCGGGCGGGCCCACGAAGCACAAGATCGGGCTGTTCATCTTGTCGGCTGCCAATTTGCGCACGGCGATGTATTCGAGGATGCGATCTTTCACTTTCGGCAAGCCGTAATGATCGCGTTCGAGGATGGTGTGCGCCGCTTTCACATCCAAGCGATCTTCGCTCGTCTTTGTCCACGGGATCGATGTGAGCCAATCGATGTATGTGCGCACCATGCCGATTTCGGGTGCCATCGGCGTCAAGATCGCCAACCGCGCCATTTCTTTCGTCGCTTTATCGCGCGCTTCGGGCGAGAGATCGGCGTTGACGATCTGTTCGCGCACCTCATTAAGTTCCCGCGCGAAAATATCTTCTTCGCCCAATTCCGTTTGGATCACGCGCATCTGTTCGCGCAAATAGACTTCGCGCTGGGTGCGATCCATCTCCTGCTGAATCTGATCCGCGATTTCGTCTTTGAGTTCGAGGACGCTCAATTCTTCGCCCAACAACTCGGCGACGCGCTGCAACCGTTCGCGCGTGTCCAATGCTTCCAAGCCGCGCTGACGTTCGTCCAGCGGCAGGGTGAGCGAGGATAGGATCAAATCCGCCAGCCAGCCGGGGTCGTCCGCATTGAGCGCGAACACCAGCATTTCCTCTGGCAAATTCTCGTTAAGGTCGATCACGCGCCGGAACAAACTGGTCACGGCTTGCATGAGTGCCTGGGTCTTGCGGTCGCTGCGCTCGATATTTTCCAAAACACGGGCGCGCGCGATTGGATACTGCGATCCAGGGATGATTTCGACGATCTCGACGCGCCGCCGCCCCTGTCCGAGCGAGCCGTAGCTGCCATCGGGCATGTGCATAATGCGTCCGAGCGCGACCTCAGTCCCGACTTGAAACAGACGATCCATGTTCGGGGGGAATGCTGACGGGTTACGATCTGCGACGCAGATAATCGTCCCCCGTTTCGCTATCGCCGCCTCGGCGGTGCTAACGCTACGCCCATCCATGAGGTCAATCGGCGCGAGAATATGCGGGAAGACCACGATATCGATGAGGGGCAGCAGCGGACATTCGATCAAGCCATCCGCGTTGGGCTGTGCGTCTTGGATGGCGGAAAACTCTTTGCTGTTGGGTAGGTCAGTCACGGTAGCGTTTCATAGTTAAACGATGTGTTAAATTCGATTCTAGCCCAAATGGGCGGAGTCGCAAGCCAGAGCCTTGAATGCGGTATACTAGTCGTCAAAATGTGGCACAAGGAAACGAAAACGATGCGGCTTTCTGTTTTGCTGGTGATCATCGTCGCCTTGATCGCGGTCATTGGGGTGGTGGTGGTCGGTGGGGCGCTGGTCGCGCCGGAACAACCGCTCATCATCACGGCGTCAGTCATGCCAGCGACGATCACGCCCAATGCCGACGGCATCGACGATGTGACGATCTTCACCTACAGCCTCGCGCGCAATGCGACCATCAGCATCGCGTTGGAGAGCGAGACGGGCGACGTGTTCACCTTCCGCCATGACGAGCGCCGTCCTGCCAATACCTATTATGTTGGCTTCAGCGGCGTCGTTGATGGCTATTTGCGACAAGGCGAAACCGTGGCTGGCGAGGTGATGCGCCGCTTGATGCCTGACGGACGCTATACATGGCGGCTGACGGCGACCGATGACGCGGGCGCGCGCGAAGAAGTGACAAGCACACTCACGATCCAAGATGGCGATGCGCCGCTGCCCGAAATTACGGAATTTACGGTCTTTCCCGACGTGTTCACGCCGAATCAAGACGGCATCAGTGACCGAACCGCGATCAACGTCTACCTGACGAAGCCATCGGAACTGACGGTTACGCTTCAACAGGACAACATTGAACCCATCGTCTTGGCGCAGCGCTTCCAAGATGCGCGTCCGGGCGAGTCGGGGCGCTACCTCTACGATTATGAAGGCGGCGTCGATCTCGGAGCAGAGCCGCCGCCCGACGGCGATTATGTGGTCGTCGCGGAGGCGCAAGACGCTGTTGGACAGCGCGTCCGCCGAACCGTGACGCTGACGATCCAAGACGGCGGCAAGCCGCTGGCAGAAATCGTGCCACAGCCGACGGGTGCAACCGTTATGTTTGAGACGCAATCCTACGACGACCGCTATGCTGCCGCGCGCGGCGTGGAGGGCGAACGAATCGCGCCGCCGGATGCTCCCGCGAGCTTATCGATGAACGCGATCACGATGCCCGTAGGCGATCTGCTCGTGTTCAAGCTGACGATTGAGAACTACAGCGGTGTCCCGATTCGCACGACGGGACCCGCGCCGGGAACGGTCTACGATTGGGAACAGCGCGCTTCGACGCTCGGTTGGTTCGACGAGTCAGGCGCGTGGCGCGTTGGTATCGACTGTACGACGGCAGCCAGCGATTATCCATGGCGCTGGTCGTTGGGCGACGCCGACACGCTGCAAACGGCGCTCGATCCGGTCAGCGGCGATCCGTATCTGTATCTGCCGGCGGGCGAACGCGCAGTCGTGTGGGGCGCGATCCGCATGAGCGATATTGAGACGCGCAATCCGCAAAATTGTTGGGCGGGGCTGATCCATGAAGATGTGGAAGTTAGCAACCGTAACAACAACATCGGCGCGCGCCAAGTCGAATTGGTCGCGGCGTCGTAACGGCGTCCTGCATTGGTGGGCGGGGCATCAGTGGGTACAATCAAGACCTTGTTTTCATTCCCCGATCAAGGACATTCGCCATGAAACGGACTCATCTGTTGCTCGTACTGCTCGTTGCGCTGTTGGCGGCGGGCTGTCAGCGATTTCGCGGCGGCGTCGCCACGCCAATCGTCGCGGATACCCCAACCCCGCGTTCGACGCCGCTTCCACCCGTCGCCACCGATGTGCCGCCGGGCGCGGAGGATAATCCGCTGGCATTGGTGATCGTCGATCCCGGCAGCGGACGCTCTCCGCGCGCGCTCACGACCGCCGCCGATCAACTGATCGAACTGTTGGCGGACGAGACCGATTTGACTGTCGAAGTCACGGTTGTCCAAACGCAAGCCGAAGCGTATGCGATGCTGTGCGAGTCGGGGCGGGGGCGTGTTGGGGCGGCGTGGGTCAACGGCTTGACGTATGCAGTCGCGTTTGAAGCGGGCTGCGGCGAACCCGCGCTGCAAGTCGAGCGGGGAACGGGGCGCACCGCGTCAGTGGGCGAACAGGTGCGCTTGATCGTCAATCGCACGGCAGGTATCCAATCGGTGACGAACTTGGGCGCGCGCCCGTTCTGCCGCGTGAGCGTTGATGATTTCTACACATGGCTGATGCCGTCGCTGATGCTGCGCGTGGCTGGACTTGACCCGCTGACGCTGGAAAATGTGGTCGATCTAGGCGATGTTGCCGACGTAATTGCGGGCGTTGCCGAAGGTCGGGCGTGCGCGGCGGCGGGTGTATCGTCCACCGATTTCGCGGACTTCGCAGATGCCGATCAAGAGGCGGATATTGCTTTTATCGGACAGCCCGTCGTCGTACCGTATGCGATTCTGATGCTCCCGTCAGAAATGCCGCTCGGCGTGCGTTCGGCGCTGGTCGATGGGCTGCAAGCGATTGCGATTGACCCGGATCGCGCCGATACGTTGGAGATACTGCTGAATCAAACGCGCCTCATTCCAGCGGATGCGAGCGACTTCACGACGTTTCTATCGTTCGTGCGCTCCACTGGCTTGAATTTGGGACAGTTAGACGGCGAATGACGGGGATCGATCTCGCCGTCGTGATCGTGACGTGGAATGTCCGCGACATGGCGTTGGACGCCCTGCGCACGCTGTATGCTGATTTGGCGCGCACACCCTGGTGGCGGACGCATGTGATCGTCGTGGACTGCGCGTCAGCCGATGGTACAGCCGACGCCATCGCGGCGGCATTTCCACAAGTCGAACTGATTGCCAGCGCGGAAAATCTCGGCTTCGTGCGCGCCAACAATCTGGCACTGCGCCGATTGGGATTCGGCAGTGATGCAGCGTTGGAATCGCTCCCGCGCGCCGTTTATCTGCTCAACCCGGACACGCTGACGCATTTGGGCGCGACAGGACATTTGTATGCGCTGCTGACCGCACAGCGTCAGATCGGCTTGGTTGGTGCGCGCCTCGAATACGGCGATGGATCGGTTCAGCAGAGCGCGTTCATGTTCCCCGGATTGCGCCAACTATGGGTCGAACTGTTCCCGACGCCCGGACGTCTCATCGAAAGCCGCTTCAACGGACGCTATCCGCGCGCATGGGTCGAGGCGGGGCAACCGTTCAACGTTGATTTCGTTTTGGGCGCGACGATGATGCTCTCGCGCGAGGTGATCGAGGCGACGGGTATGTTCGATGAAGGCTTCTTCATGTACTGCGAAGAAATCGATTGGGCATGGCGCATCCATGACGCTGGATACAATGTGCTGATGATGCCGTCCGCGCGGGTGACGCATTTTGGCGGCGCGAGTTCAGGTCAAGCGCGCCCGCAGAGTATCCGCCACTTGTGGGAGAGTCGCCTCCGTCTGTTCGACAAGCATTATCCGCGTTGGAAAGCCGTACTCGCGCGCCGGATGATCGCAGTTGGAATGGCGCGGAAGGCGCGCACCGCTGCCAATCAGCCAGAAATCGCCGCTGTGTATGCGCATATTCGGCGCTTGGCAGCGGACGAACCGTCGTGACGTTGACCGCGATCATCTTGACGTACAACGAGGCGGCGCACGTCGTGGAGTGCATCGCCAGTGTGCAGTTTGTCGATGCCATCATCGTTTTCGACTCGTTCAGCACAGATGCGACGGTGGAATTAGCAGAATCGGCGGGGGCGCGCGTGCTTCAACGGCGTTTCGATCACTACGCCGGACAGCGCGATGCTGCGTTGGCGGCGGTGCGCGGATCAGCCGATTGGGTGTTGTTCGTGGACGCCGACGAACGGGTGACGGATGCGCTTGCCGCCGAAATCCGCACTGCAATGACCGATGCGTCGTGCGTCGGCTTTCGCATCCCGCGCCACAATTATATCTTCGGCAAATTGACGCGCGGCGCGGGCTGGTATCCCGATTATCAGACGCGCCTGCTGCGTGTGGGGGCTGCGCGCTACGATCCGGCGCGCCAAGTCCATGAAACGGTGCTGTTGGACGGCGAACTTGGCACGCTGACACAGCCGTTCATCCATTATAACTATCGAGCCGCGCGCCAGTTCCGTGACAAGCAGCGTCGCTACACCGCGTATGACGCGCAAATGCTCTACAACGACGGCGTGCGCCCCAAGCCGCAGAATTACGTGTTGCAGCCGCTGCGCCAATTCTGGTGGCGTTTCGTGGCGCTCAAAGGCTATCGGGACGGATTACATGGGCTGCGCTTGAGCGCATTGATGGCGTGGTACGAATATCAGAAGTATCGCAAATTGGGCGCGTTGTGGCGGATGCAGGGGTAGGAGCTTGGCGCGCCAAGCCCCAACAGCCCGTTATTTATTCTACGATGGGGTTCAGCACGCCGTAATTGTCGTCCGCGCGCTTATAGACCACGCGCAAACTGCCCGCCGTGCCGTCGAAGAAGATGAAAAACGTGTGTCCGAGCAGCTCCATCTGTTCGATGGCTTCTTCTTCGTTCATCGCTGTGATCGAGACTTGTTTGCGCCGCACAATCGCGCCAGCAGGGAGATCGTCCGCTTGGGCTTCAACATCTGGCATCGCTTCGGCGGCGGCGATTTCTTCAACCGTCGCGCTGAATTTTTCGCGCCCTTTGTGGTCGCGCTTGCCCTTGAAGCGTTCGATTTGCCGATACATTTTTTCGAGCGCCAGATTGACCGCAATTTCCATATCACCCGCCGCGCGCTCTTCCGCCCGCAGGATCGCGCCGCGCTCGTGGCGGATCGTGATCTGCGCGATGCAGCGGTCGTCGCCGCGATTGACGTGTTCGCGCCCCAATTCTACGCGCACGTCTTGAATATTCGGCAGATAGCGATCCAGTCTGCCTAATTTCTTGCGCGTAAAGTCCTCCAGCGTTGGATTAACCTTCATATTATGCCCGTGAATGTGAATCTCCATCGCTGCCGCTCCCTTCAAAGAAATCGATTAAGACCGGGCTGCGCTCAAGGTGAGGCTGTAAACACGCTGCGCACCGGCTTTCAAAGCCGCCGCCGCGCACGCCTGAAGCGTCGCGCCCGTCGTACACACATCATCAATCAACAAGAGGGTTTTTCCCACCACCTGATCGGCGTCGGCGGTGAAGGCGTCGCTCATGGCGGCACGGCGTTCGTCGTCCGTGCGTCCCACTTGCGGCGCGGTATTGCGCTGGCGAACCAACGCGGATGTGATGAGGGGAAGGTCAAGTTGTGCTGCCACGTGCGCTCCCAATGCTTGACTCTGATTATACCCCCGTTCGCGTAAGCGATGTGTATGCAGTGGCACCGGAGCCACCGCGTCGAATGTCCAGCCAAGCGCGGGCAGCACATCCAGCATCCGTTCCGCGAGGATCGCGCCGAGGCGTCGGGCGTAGTCGGCATCGGTCTCATACTTGAGGACGTGAATCGCGCGGCGCAGCGTACCTGTGTGAAATCCCGTCGCGGCGCACGCCGTCAGCGGTAGGCGTCGTGATAAATGAAGTGGCGTAGGCGGGGGCAAGGTGGCGGCGCAGCGTGCGCACAAGACGCTATCGACGCGCCCGCACAAGGCACAGCGGGGCGGGTACAGCAGATCGAGCGCGGACGCCAATGCTGCACCGAAAAACGCGCGAAGTCCGGGAATGTCCCGAACTTCGCGGTGATGGCTTCGATTGGGTCGTGCCGGTTCATCCATGCTGGTACGGATTTCCGTGCAAACGATTAAAACGTCGAGCCAATTTCCTTCGAGTTGAACAAGATGATCCCAGCAGGTCCCAACAGCACCACCCAAATCGACGGGAAAATCAAGAATACCATCGGGATCATCATCTTGACGGGTGCTTGATGCGCTTTTTCCTGTGCGCGTTGGCGGCGCTTGACGCGCATCTGATCCGACTGGACGCGCAGCAGTTTCGACATGCTAACGCCCAATTGATCGGCTTGGATGATCGCGGCGACAAAGGCGGTGATGTCTGGCACGTCCATGCGGTTTGCCATATCGCGCAGAGACTCGCGGCGCAGCTTGCCTAATTGAATTTCGCGCAGCACGCGACCAAACGCGACCGCCAATTCGTTATCCCACTTCTCATAGACCTTGCCCATCGCCATATCGAAGCCCAAGCCCGCTTCAACGCAGATGGTCAGCAAATCGAGCGCGTCAGGCAGCGCCTTCCAGATGTTATCTTGACGGCGTTTAATCTTGCTCGACAGCCACATATTCGGCAGCATGTAGCCCAAGCCGGCTGCACCCAAGGTATAGAGTAGGGCGGTGCCGGGCGCGGTCGAGGGCGAATTGATGAAGAAGATGAAGAACGCCAACACGAGCAGCAGCACAGTTAGCGCGATACGCATGGCGAAGAAAGCGGCGGGTTCCATCGTCATACCCGCGACTTCCAACCTGTGGCGCGTCTCTTCAAGCTGCTTTTGCGGCGTGAACTTTGCCGTCGTGCGGGCGAGTGATTTCACGACTGGCAGCAAAATACGATCGCGGAAGCCGAGCGACAGTTCGATTTCTTCCAGCGAGGACGGCAGTTCGTCACGTTCGCTGAATTGCAGGAGGCGCTCTTGCAACGGGTCTTGACCCTTGTCTTCTTTCATACCGACATAGACTAATGCCGTAAAGACGACCGCGCCCACGATCACAATGATAAGGACGATAATCGGATCCATCAGATTTCCTTAGAAACTCACCAGCCTACGGCTAGATTTCGATATCGACAATCTTCTGCACGACAGCGAACCCGATCCCGATCAGCGCCAGACCACAGCCCAACAGGGGCCAGCCGCACTGCTGATTCTCGAACAGGTTACCCATGTAAGTCGGATTGATGGTGTAGAGGAACAGCGCCAAGATGATGGGCAAGAAGCTGATCAAATAGCCCGTGATGCGCCCTTGCGCCGTCAAGACCATAATCTCACCCTTGAGCTTGATTCGTTCGCGGATGGTATGGCTGATTACGTCCAAGATTTCGGCTAAGTTACCGCCGACCTCGCGCTGAATATTGACCGCCGTGATCACCAAGTCCAAGTCTTCGCTGTCGAGGCGGTTGAGCAAATGTTCGAGCGCGTCTTCCATATCGATGCCCAATTGGACTTCTTGGACGACGCGGTGAAACTCCGTCGCGGTCGGCTCTGGCGCATCGCGCGCGATGGCTTCCATCGACTGCAAAACGCTGTAGCCCGAACGGAGCGCATTGACCCACAGACCGAGGGTGTCAGGCAGTTGCTGCTCGAAGTTCACCAAGCGCTGCGACGTCTTGCGCGAGACGAAAATGCGCGGGGCGAAGAAGCCAATGAACGCCGAGACGACACCCATGACCAATTGCTGCCCGAACAAGACGAAATAGCCGGCTGCGAAGCCGCCAAAGATGCCGATGACGTGCAGCGCGGCATATTCCGAGACGGTTAGCTTTAAATCGGCACGCGCCAACTGCTGACGCCATTTCTTGCCAAAGCCGCGTTCCGAAAGCGTGTTATCCAACCGCAGCGCCAGCGCGCTCGGCTTCTTTTCTTTCGATTTTTCGTCTTCGACCTGAATATCCAACAAGGAATTCATCTGCGCCATATCGGCTTTTTCGATGCGTTCCAACCGTTCTTCGATCAAGTCTTTTTCTGTGCGGACGTTGATCACGCCCCACACAATGACGCCAATGGCGACCAGTAGAGCGACGCCAATGACCAAGAGTTGTGGTGTCTCCATCGCGCGGGTAACTCCTCAACCTAACCCACATCTATCATGGTAGAACGGGACGAAAATCGCGTCAAGCGGTATCGCCCCATTCGATCTAACAATTCGGTTAGTATGTACGTCCCACGCCGAACACCGACGGCGGCAGATAGATGCCCGACGCCTCGATCCGGTCGGTGAACTTCGGACGGATGCCCGTCGGACGGATGCGCCCGACAATCTTGCCGCCCTCGACGCCGGTTTGCTCGAACTCGAAGATATCAGACATGGTGATCATTTCGCCTTCCATGCCCTGTACTTCGGTCAGCTTGACGACTTTGCGCGTACCATCGCGCAAACGCTCTTGGTGACAGATCGCATCGACGGCGCTGGCGATCTGTTCGCGGATGGCGCGCACGGGCAAATCCATACCTGCCATCAAACACATAACTTCCAAGCGTGAAATCGTATCGCGCGGGCTGTTGGAATGCAGCGTCGTCAGCGAGCCATCGTGACCCGTATTCATCGCCTGGAGCATGTCCAACGCCTCGCCTGAGCGGCATTCCCCAACGACGATGCGATCCGGGCGCATACGCAGTGAGTTGACGACCAAATCTTGAATGCTGATCGCGCCCTTGCCTTCGATGTTGGCGGGGCGTGTTTCTAGCGTGATCACATGCTCTTGGCGCAGTTGCAGTTCCGCCGCATTTTCAATCGTGACAATGCGTTCATCGTTGGGGATGAAACTGGACAGAACGTTGAGCAGCGTCGTCTTGCCCGAACCCGTGCCACCCGATACGACCATGTTCAGGCGCGACATGATACAGGCGCGCAGAAATTCGCCCATTTCTTTGGTCATCGAGCCGAAGGTGATCAAGTTTTCGACCGTCAGCGGCTTCTTGAAGAATTTACGGATGGTGATCGTCGGACCGACCAACGAAATCGGGCGAATGACGGCGTTCACGCGCGATCCATCGGGCAAACGTGCATCGACCAACGGTGAACTTTCGTCGATGCGGCGTCCGAGCGGCGCGACGATCCGATCCAACACGCGCAAGACGTGTTCATCGTCCTCGAAGGCGACCGTTGCGCGCGTGATGTTACCTTTGCGCTCGACGAAAATGTTCTTGGGCCCGTTGACCATGATTTCGGTGATGGCGTCGTCCGCCAACAGCGGCTCGAGGGGCCCGAAGCCTTGAATTTCTGCCACGATCTGATCGAACAAACGTTGGCGTTCGGCGCGCGCCAAAACCATGCTTTCCTCTGCGAGGATTGCATTAAACAATTCTTCGATATGGGCGCGGACTTCGTTCTTGCGCGTCAAGTCCATCGACGGATCGAGTTCTGACAGCAGTCGGTTCTGGATGCGCGTCTTCAGATCGATATAGGCGTTGTTCGAGCGTCCCGCCAAACTCGCTTCGCTGCGCCCCGCTACGGCGGCATTGCGCGTGCGCATCGCGGCGACGCGCGATTCATCGGCTTCGGACGGCGGCTGGTTGTTCGTAACGCGCGACGGGGGATCGCCCGCGTTGTTTCCGCCAGCGCCGCTGTTCGCGCCGCCCGAACCGCTCCCTTTTTCAATGCGTTTGAGCAATGACATACTGCTACTCCCTCTATTTTAATTACGTTCGGCGTGTGCGTCTTAGATTGCTTGACGATCCATCCGGTTGACGAATCGACATCAGTTCGCTTTGCCCATCCGCATCCCCAACATGCCTTTTTTGGCATCCGCTGGCGACTTCGGTTCGTCCGCTTCGTCGGCGTTATGCATCAGCGTGCTATAAATATGATCCGCAAAATCCATGAATTCTTTCACGGGAGATTTCTGGCGATCTTTTTGCGCGTTGGCGACAACTGGCACGCCTTTGTTGACCGCCGCGAGAATGACCGCCTCGTTGACTGGGAACTTCGCTTCGACCTTGCGTTTGAGATATTTCTCGATGGTTTCGGTCGGCACCGTCACCTTATTGCGGTTGCGCTCATCTTCAACGCGATTGAGGACGAACATCGTCTTTTCTGGCGAGTAGTTCATCTTGTCGAACAAGTCGATCATAAAGCGCGCATTCTTAACCGCTGCCAGCGTCGGCGTTGCCACCAGCAGGATGCGTGTGGCGATATCCGTCAGCGAGAGCAGCAGTTCGTCCAAGCGGCGGCTGGTATCGACCACCACAAAGTCGTAATTCTCCGCGATTTTCTCGATGATACGGGCGACCGAAGTGGGATCAGCGATTTCTTCGGCGTATTCGGGGCGCTGTGGTCCCAACAGGACTTTCAAGCCGCTTTCATGCGTCGAAACCACACTGTCGAAGAATTCGATATCCAAATCCTCGACTTTATCGACCAGATCGATCAGGGTCGATTGGGCTTGCAGCTTCAAGAACACGCCTACATCGCCAAACTGCAAATCGGCATCGATTAACAGCACTTTGATCCCGCGCCGCATCAAGCCGGATGCCAGATTTGTGGCAATCGTCGTGCAGCCGCTGCCGCCTGATGGACTGTAGACGACGATGATATTGCCAGCGCGGATTTCGCCATCGGCACTGATGCTCGTTGTCTTGCGCTGGGCTTCAGAGGGCATCTCGTTGATCGTGCGCTGCTGGCGGCGGATTGACTCGTGATTCTTGTAGACGGTGCGAATCGTGCCGTACAGCTCATCGGGATCAACGGGCTTCAGTAAGAAATAGCGCGCACCCGCTTGCATCGCCTTGCGCATGTAGTCGGTTTCGGTCTGCACCGACATCATGATCACAGCGGCAGTGGGGACGGATTTGGTGATCTCGTTAGTCGCCTGAATGCCGTCCATATCCGGCATATTGATATCCATGATGATGATATCGGGCTTGAGTTCGTTGGTGATCTTGATCGCTTCACGTCCGGTCGAAGCTGACCCGATAACCTTGAATTCTTGCTCTTCAAACGCCAAGAGTTTCTTGATATTTTCGCGCGTCTCTGGAATATCATCAACGATCAGGATGTTGATGAGTTCTTTTGGTTCATTGGGTCGGTTGCTCATACGATCTGTCCTACTACGACCAGAAGGGATAACGATAACGAGAATTACGAGGAGAAATGGGGAGCGCCGATACTGAGCGCCCCCAATTCATGATTTTCGGTTGCCGCGCTACACTTTATTGTGCGCCAGGCGCCAGTTCAATCGTCTGTCCAGCGACCAGTTGGCGGATGCTGCGAATCGCAGGTTCGATGCTGTATTCGCGCTTCGCCGGGACTTCGATGCCATACGAGCGCATAATATAGTCTAAAGTGACAGGCGCGGTCGATGAGCGCGACGTATCGTTGACAGAGCGCAGCGCCAGTGTAACCGGTACTTTCGCCTCGATCAGCCATGTCAGCATCACCGCATCTTGCGGCGTGACACCCAATGTGATCACATCTGGGCGCGGCGGGGTGGGGGTCGGCGGTGGCGGCGTGCCTTCACCTTCTGTTTCCTCAACCGGTGGCGGCGTTGGCGTCGGTGGGATACCGATGAAGCGTCCGTCGATGGGGAAGTTGCCGACATGGACGACCAACGCATCCTGAACCGTGCGCTGTGTTACAAGGCGCGGACGCGGACGCTCGGACGGTTCGACGAACACGCTCAAGCCGGCGAAGGTATCGATCCGACCCGGAATCGGCTGATTGATGATCAACTGTCCGGTGGTTGGCTCACGCACGAACGAGCGCAAGATGTTGGGGATGATGGTCTGGAATTCTTCATCCACATCGACGAACAGCAGCGAGATGATCAAGTCTACGCGGTCGCCATCTTGCACGGCATACGCGACGCTGGTCAGACGATCCACCGGAATGGAGACGCCGACCAAGCCATCTGGCAGTACGGCGGCGGCATCCGAGCCGACACGGGCGAGGCTTTGGAAGTCGTCCACAATCATATTGGTCAAGATGGGCTGTTCGCGGAAAATGTCGGTGCGTGCTAATTTTCCGACGACATCATCGAGATTGACAGCGGCATTGAAGGGTGCGGCAGCTTCGGGCCACGGTTGCAAAGCGACGGCGTTGGGCGGAATGCGGAACCCACGCGGCAGTTCTTGAAGCGAGACGACCAACTGCACAAATGTGATGGGCGTCGCTGTTGGCAGCGGCGTTTCTTCAGGCGCGCTGGTCACAACCTGCACGACCGTCTCGTCCGCTGCCGGCGGCGGTGGGTTGAGCGTCGGAAGAACGACAATCACCACCACCGCGATCACGACGACCACGATGAGGATGAGCAAAATAGTCCGAGTGCGATTCATAAATCCCCTCCGGTGTGGGTTAGCTGACCCGCAAGGTCAAAAACAGCCCTGTACCCATTCGATTTTTCGTGACCGATGATGCAATTTCCTAGTGTAGTCCATCCCGTCGTCTTGTCAAACGGGCGAAATGTACTGGCGACGTCCATTTACCAGCGCTTTAAGTAGTGAGCGGCAGTTCCATACGGACTTCGGTGCCTTCCGACTCGCTGCTGAACACCGAGACCGCGCCGCCTGTCAGTTCGTACTTTTCGCGCAGCGTGATCAATCCCTGAACGCGCGGGTCTTGCGCGTGTTCTTCGGGCGTGGCGAATGCCGCGTCCGCATCGAAGCCGCGTCCGTTGTCGTTGAGCGTCATCTTGATTGGGTCGTTGGACATGTCGAGCATGATCGAAATCTCGCTCGCCGCCGCGTAATCACGCGCATAGCTCATCAACTCTTGGATGCCGCGAAAGATCAAGACTTCCCGATGCGTCTCGAGGCGGCGTTCCTCGCCCAGAATATCAACTTTGACAGCGATATCGTTTTTCTCGCGGAAGTTATCGACATAGCGGCGCACCGTGGGGATGACGCCGAGATCGTCCAGCATCATAGGGCGCAGATCGAAGATGAAATCGCGCACTTTCTGGAACGTGACGCTGGCAACCGACTTCAAATTGTGCAGTTCTTCAGCGGCACGGGCAGGGTTGCGGTCGAACAACCGCTGACAAATTTCGGCTTGAAGGATGAAATTGGTGAGCGACTGGGCAGGACCATCGTGCATCTGTCGGGCGAGGCGCTGGCGTTCGTCTTCTTGCGCGCCAATGATGCGAACGATGTTCGCCGCGCCGCCTTTGCTGCCCGATTCTTTCGTCTCGGTCGTGGCGGGCATCACATCTACACCTTGCAAGCGACCGAGCGTTTGCGAGAGTAGCTGTTGTTCGCGTTCGAGTTGTTCGCGCGTGCTTTGGAATTTCTCCAACTGTCCACGCATCGTCGTCAGGCGGAAACGCGCGTCAAGCGCCTCGTCGTACTTCGCGCGAATATCGGCACGCGGCGTCGTGTCGATGTTGTCTTGTATCGTGCGCAGTTCAGCGGCGATATCGGCGTTGCGGTGCTGTTCACGGTCAACGACCAACTGCGTCTGGTCGATCTGAACTTTGAGTTCGACCAGTTTATCGCGGATGCGCTTCATCTCTTGCGTGAGCATGTCGGTCAGTTCGTCTTTGGCGCGCACATCAGCGCGGAGTTGATCGACCATTTTGGCTTCTCCCTATCACTACGAATGACGAGAAATATCTTGCAAGCGTACCCAACCATGACGAAGTGCGGTCACGGCGGCTTGTGTGCGATCTTGGACGTTGAGTTTCTTCAGGATCGAAGTCATATGATTTTTGACGGTTTGCTGACTAATGCGCAACCGTGCCGCAATCTCTTTGTTGCTCAAGCCGTGGGTGACAAATTGCAAAATCTCCATCTCGCGCGGGCTAAGGGGGACATAACTTTCGTCCACATCAGCGGTGTAGCCCAGCGCATCAATGCTGGCACTGATCCAGTTGAGCAAGCCTGCGCGATCCATCTGTTGATCGCCGACCACATACAACCCGCCTGCTGCCTCGCGGATCACCGCGACGAGCTGCGGTTGGGTGATGTCTTTCGGACAGTAAGCCGATGCGCCCGCGCGCATCGCATGGAGTACTTGTTCAGAGTCGTGATACGCAGTGAGCATGATGATGCTGATGTCGCTGTGATCGTTCTTCAACTGTCGTGTGACCTGCAAGCCATTGATATCGGGCAAATTGATATCCAGCAGCATCACATCCGGTTGAAGTTCGGCGGCACGGCGCAAAGCATCCTCGCCCGTCGCACATTGACCCACGACGTGCAAATCATCCTCCAGTTCGACGGCTTTCTGCAAGCCATCGCGGAAAAACGGATGATCATCGACAATTAAAATCGAAATGGTTTTGGATAGGGAACCATTCATCCCTGAAGGATCGGTCATTCGACAGCCAACGATCTTCGCTTTACATTTTTTACAAAGTATACAGCCAGATTGCGCGGGGGCAAGTTAAGCTAAACAAACGTGCATCTCATCGATACGAGAGACACGGCGCGCGCATGTTATAATCCAGTGTAACACGGAAATGATGAAAGGCGGCGCGATGGAGCGAATCGAGCGCGATGGATTGGTTTACTATCGGCTGTCCGCGTGGGCAGATGCGAAGCATGGCATCTTTACACGGCGCGGCGGCGTGAGCGATGTACCCTTTGGATCGCTGAATCTGGGCGGCAACGTCGGGGATGCGCCGGGCAATGTGCGCTGCAACCATGAGCGCATGTACGCGGCGTTGGACGTGCGCGGCGACCGCGCGTGTACCGTGTGGCAAGTCCACAGCGCCGATGTGGTGATCGCGGCGTCGCCTGTGCAGGGGCGACGCTGGCTGGCGGCGGGGGATGCGCTTATGACGGATAAGGCAGATACGCCGCTGTCGATGCGCTACGCCGATTGTACGCCAATTCTGCTGCGCGATGCGCGTCAAGGCGTGATTGCGATGGCGCACGCGGGCTGGCGTGGCACGGTGCAGGGTATGAGCGCGGCGACGGTACGCGCGATGATGGCAGCGTATGGCTGTCGTGCAACCGATATTGAAGCGTGGATTGGTCCTAGCATCGGCGTCGAACGCTATCAAGTTGGTGCAGAAGTGGTAGACGCCGTGCGCGCGTATTTCGGCGGGACGGATGGTTTGATTCGCAATGATCCAGCGGATGGAACGGCGTATTTCGATCTGTGGGCAGCGAATCGGGTCGATTTGGAACGAGCAGGGGTCGAACGTATCACGATTGCGGGCATGTGTACCGCGTCGAATACCGAGGACTGGTTCTCGCATCGCGGCGAACAGGGACGAACCGGACGCTTCGGCGCGGTGCTGTCGCTATGACCACGATTGCGGAAAACATCGCGCGCGTACAAGATACCATCGCGGCGGCGTGCGCGCGGACGGGACGCGATCCCGTGTCCGTGACCTTGATCGCCGTCAGCAAAACGCATCCCGCCAGCGCGGTCGTGGAGGCAGTTGCGGCAGGCGTGCAACATTTTGGCGAGAATCGCGTAGAAGAAGCTGAAACCAAAATCTCGTCCGTGCGCGCATCGGTTGCCGCTGCGCCGCTGACATGGCACATGATCGGGCAGATCCAGAGCCGCAAAGCGAAAGCGGTTGCCCCGCTGTTCGGTGTCGTGCATTCTGTCGATACGCTCAAGCTGGCGATCAAACTCGCTGATGCGGCGGTTGAAGGCGGCAAGACGCTCGATGTACTGCTGGAGATGAACGTATCGGGCGAAGCCAGCAAAGGCGGATTTGTGGCGTCGGCTTGGGCGCGCGATCCAGCCGTGCGGGACGCGCTGTTCGCAGATGTCGCGGCGCTAGTGGCGCTGCCCGGCGTGCGCGTGCGCGGACTCATGACGATGGCGCCCATCGTAGCGCGCATGGAAGCGGCGCGCCCCGTGTTTGAGTCGTTGGCGGGGCTGCGCGCGGCGTTGTCCGAGACGCTCAAGATCGCGCTGCCAGACTTGAGCATGGGTATGACCGACGATTATCCCGTCGCCATCGAAGCGGGCGCGACGCTGGTGCGCGTGGGGCGGGCGATTTTTGGTGATCGACAAGGGTAGGGACGTAGAGGAAGCGAATCATGATTCTGATTCACTATGCGTTGGTCATCTTTGAACTTTTGTTCGTCGCGCGGGCGATCTTGAGCTGGTTCCCACAGGTGGATTGGGGCAGCCCGCCGCTGCGTTTGTTGTACGATGTGACTGAACCTGTGCTGCGTCCAATTCGCAGCGCCATGCCGAAAGGCATGATGATCGATTTCAGCACCTTGGTCGTCATCCTGATCATCCAAGTGCTAATTTCAGTGAATCACGGATTGTTGCTTTAGCCCTCATCCCTTGCCTGAGCAGAGGAAACATTTTCAGGAACCTCACCCCCTAGCCCCCTCTCCACTGCGTGGAGAGGGGGAAGACGATGGGGAAACTCCCCCTCTCCATGCAATGGAGAGGGGGTTGGGGGGTGAGGTGAATCCAATCCGTGATTCACTGAATTTCCGTGCTGTTCTAGCGGCTCAGCGCCCGTATTTGCGCCTCATCCCAATGCGTGTTACGATGAATCTCATCATCGATTTCATCTGAAATGCTCACGAGAGTGAATCATGCCGGTCAAGCGTAATTTTGAGATCACCGATGCACGCGGCGGTTCGGCGCTAACGATTCGGGTTGTCACCCAATCGGCGCAGACCGAAATGGGCGAACTCCAAGAGGACGGCGTGCTGAAAGTACGCCTCGTCAATTCGCCAGCGGGCGATCCGGCGGCAAATAAGGAACTGCTCGACTTCCTCGCGGCTCGCTTGGGGATCGCGGCGAGCGCGTTGGAAATCGTCGCAGGCGCAAGTGGACGCGAAAAGATCGTCAGTGTCGAAGGGTTGACGACCGAACAGGTCGAGTCGCGTTTGTTCGGCAGTCGTTAGGCGGTTTCGTGGCGATTCGACCGCTGCGCGACTTGGTATTGGCGCTGTGTTTGAGCGCATGTGCTGTGCTGTCCGCCGCTTGTGAACCCACGGCGGACACGCTGCCCCTCCCCACGACGACGCTTGTCCAGTTCCCCCCTACGGATACCCCGACTGCGCTCCCTCCCACCGCGACGTCGCAATCCCTCCCCGCGCCGGGCGATTTGATTGAAGCCGCTGCGCCGCCACCGACGCCCGATGCCAGTGACGATTTGACCGCGATTGATCCGATTGCTGCCGAATTGGTCGAGCGCGCCCGTGCCTATATCGCGGAACAGAATGATTTGCCAGTGCGTCGAGTGCGCTTGGTCGAGGTGCAGCGGTTTATCTGGCGCGATACCAGTTTGGGCTGTCCAACCGCGGGTTTCGACTATGCGCCTGCACAGGTGGACGGCTACCGCATCGTGTTGACGACGGGCGAACAGTTTCACTTGTTCCATACGGACTTTGATCGACTGGTGCCATGCACCGCCGAGAATGAAGTGCTGCCGGGCGATGCGGAGGCGACGGTTGAAGCTGCTTCATAATCGAGCGGAGTCAGAAATGATGGTCGATGCCGGCTTGTTGATACGTGTGAACCGCAAGTCATTCGGGCGATTGAGAAATATGGATGGAATGTTTTAGAACATCCTGTTTCGATTAAGACCGGGCGAAAAAAGCAAAAAGTGTTTGCTGATTTGCTGATCCAGAGTCGGGCTGATCAATCGCTGTTGATCGTGGTTGAAGTGAAGTGTTTCGCCATGTTGCGCGGAATCTATTATGATTTTTATCAAGCGATTGGACAGTATTTGGTCTACCGAAATGCACTGGAATGGCAAAAGCAAAACACGCCAGTCTATTTAGCCATACCTTCATTCGCTTACGATTTGTGCAATGCCATTCCAGCGTTGAAACGGACATTAGTTGACGCGCGTGTGAAGGTAATTGTCGTGGATTTAGAGCGTGAGGAAGTAATTCGATGGCAGCGTTGAATCAGATCGTCGGTGAAGAAGTTGCTTGGTATGCAGGCAGCGACGGATTGGGTTTTGGACAGCGTATGCTCCGTATTCTCGATCACGAACGCTGCGTTTACGGTGTCGTGGCTATCGAACATCCGCGCCCAAAAGGATACGACATCTACAGCGATGTTGTGGTGATGGCGTGCATCGTCGATAACATCGTCGTGATCGAAGAAGATGCGACGGATCGCCCGTTGGTGGATCGCTTGATCGCGCGCGGCATCCCGCGCAGCCAAATCGTGCTGGCATACGCGGGCGAACCGCTGCCCGACGCCGACAAATGGAGCGATCCGCTGCTGTATCCGCCGTCCGAACCGGTTAAGACGCCTTAGCTCAAATCCGTGCGCCGTTCACCCACGCAATCAGGGTCGCTAGCACGGCGGCGCGTTCCGCTTCATCCGCCTCCGTTATCCCCGTCAAATCGTTGAACAGCAAACCATCGGCGGCGAGCGCGGCGGCGGCGGCGACGTTCGGCGCAATCCCATCATTTAACAGATGGTCACGCCAATCCTTGCCCACGCCGCGAACAATCGTCATCAGCGTGGGGTTGGCATCAAGCGCGGCGGCAAACCCAGTATAAAGCTCAAGCTCGCCCGGCTCGGTGCGAAAACTGGCGCGCAAATATGCACGTGTATAGCGTCCGCGGGCGTCGGCATCGATATCAGCGGCGATTTCGCGCGCGATCTGCGCCTCGAAGTGGGCGATCAACCATCGCACCAGTCCCTCGATCAGCGCGTCTTTACTTGGAAAGTGATACAGCAGCCCGCCTTTGCTCACATCTGCGCGCCGTGCCACCTCATCGAGTGTCAAACGCCCGATGCCACTGTCTGCGATGAGGCGGCTGGCGGTCTGAATCAGCAGTGCGCGCGTTTCATCGGCGCTGCGTTTGCTCACGTCACCGTCGGGAGCGACCGCCCGACTTGCATCTGCATCAGCGCCAATGCACGATGCGCCGTAATGCGCACGTCGTCTTGACGGTCGCGCAGGGCGGTATATAGATTTTTGAGCGCGGTCGTCATACCCAATTGTGCGATGTTCATCGCCGCCAGCGCACGGATCGGCGGATCGCCCTCGCTGAGGGCGCGCACGAGCATCTGTGCCGCTAAATCGCCCGACGGCAGCTTTTCGCCCTTCGATGTGACCCATTGGCGCAGCCAATCGATGCTGTCCGCTTTCGGATACGCTTGGGTGGCGACAACAGCGCGCCCGAACTGGACTTCTTCAAAGGCTTGCTGTGCGGCAGAGCGCACATACCATTGATCGTCCTCCAAGTAGGCGCGATAGATGTAAATCAGCGACCATGTGGTGCGCAAGCGGCGCAATCCCATCGCGGCGGAACGGCGCATGATCATCTCGCTGTTTTCCATCGCATCGTTGAGAATCGGGTAGCCGCGTTCTGGCATCATGGCGAACGTCTCTGCGACAGCCTGCCGCTGACGTTCCGTCCCCTCGAAGAACATGTTTTCGAGGATGTCGACTGCCTCGTTCGCGCCGACGGCACCGACTGCCAGCGTCGCTGCTACGGCGACATTTTCAACCTGATCGCGCACGAGCGCGCGTAAATCTTTTAAGCCTTCGGGATCGCCGAGCGCGCCCATGCCGATGCACGCCAGACGGCGTATTTCCGAGTCAGTGTTGCGCACAGCGCGTCGGAGGACGAACAGCGCATTCTTGCCATCGCGTGAATCGACCAGCGCGGCAAGGGCGCGTTCGCGCAGTACGGGGAATTGATTCGGCGCGGACAGCATCGTGCCATAGGCTTTCATCAATTCGCCGCGCCAGAGTGCATCCGACGGCGCGTATGCCACCCATTTGCCCATTTCGATCAACGATTCTTGCAGCAGATCGCCGGATGTTTCCAAGCGCGCGTTGACAATTGCATCCATTGGGACGCGCAAATTTGCATATGCAACCGCATCGCGCCACGCTGGATCGTCCAACTTAGCGGCAACAGCTTCGGGCGATTTAAGCGTCAAACTGGCGAGGAACGATGCCAACTGGGGGTGAAATTGGTAGCGGTCGCCGCGATAGCGCGTGAGCAAGCCGCCGTTACGCAGCGCGCCCAACAAGCGCCCCTGCGCGGTCTTGGTCTCGCTGTCGTCTTCCGTCTGGGCGCGGCGTCCGCGTCCTTTTTTGCCCGGTTCAGCGGCGGACGTGGGGGTATCGGTCGCTACGGCTGCGCCCTCGGTGCCGGGAACGGGCGGCGCGATATCGGCGTCCTCGCCAATCTTGAGTGCCTGCAAGCGTGATCCGGTGATGAAGCCTTCTTCGAGTTGCAGCGCGCTCATCAACGCCATGCTGTTGATCGCGGCGTCCGGCGATTTCACATCGGGGAGATTGCGCTTGAGATAGGCGCGCATCCAGCCCTCGAAACCGGGCATCTCGGAGTCGTCGGCGTATGCCGTCCACAATTTCAGCGAGAGATCGAACGGATTGAGCGCGCGCGTACCGATTCGGCTGCGGTCAATCACCTCTTTTTCCGGCGGCTTGACGCCGCGGCGTCTGCGTCCGATTGCCGTCCACATGCCGCTGAAGCGCGTGATGTAGCTGTCGGTGTCGGCTTGATGCCAGGGGCGCAGATAGATGGGCGTGAAGCCAATTTTGGTCAAACCGCCGAAGCCCGTCACCGGTCCCGCCGCGACTACGAAGTTCCCTTTGTATTCTTTCATGAACGCATCGAGCCATGCCAGCGCGGCGGGGCGTTCGCTCATCGGCAGATCGTCGAAGCCATCGAGCAAGAGCAGGACTTGTCCTTCGCTCAAGCGCCGATAGACATGGCGCGGAATTGTGCTGGCGGTCACGCGCTTGACTGTGTGCTGTACCGCGCGGACGATGGGTTCGGCGGGGTCGATTTGTCCGCCGTATTCGTTGCCAAGCCGGATATCCGCGAAGTGGACGTAGATCGGCATCAGCCGATTGAACAGCGGCAGTTTCGCCTTCGCTTCATCTTCTTTTTCGTCGTACTTGACGCCGCGTTCGAGCGCGAGCTGTTCTTTAGCGCGCTGCTCCATCATGATGCGCTCTTTGACGCGCACGACGCGCTCTTTTTCGCCCAACTTCGCGTCTTCGCTGTCCAACCGCTGTTGAACGCGATCTACGGGCGGGATGAAGCGCAGTTTGCCCAAGCTGTGCAGCGCGATTGCCAGCAACGCGGTGGTGCGCCCGCTGCCCGGCTCGCCCAAGAGCGCCAGCGCGTGATCGCCGTTCGCCAGTTCGCTGATCGCCAAGGTATCGATGTTGTAATGGCGCATCAAGGCTGGATGATCGGGAACGCGCGGCACGACCTCGAACACGTCATGATATTCATCGGACGCGACGGGGCGCGCGAACTCTGGGGCGGGGATGAAGCGCGGCTCAATGATGATATCCGACAGCTTGACTTGCGCGCCCGCCAGATGGGACGTTTCACATTTGGCGACCAGATCGTTGACATAGCGGCTGTCGGCGCTGCGCACGGCAGCATTGCCAACCGTGGTCGCGGTTTGGCTGACGGTTTCTGCGGTCGCTTGGAACAAGCCGCGCGCTCGATAGACTGCATAGGCGGTTACCCAACCCGTGACCAAGCCCAAGCCAAAATTTTGAAAATCAAATTCCATCGCCGCGCCTCCGATGGTGCTATGCTGAAGGGTTGCAAGACTCCATCACTTTATTCTACTATTTGACGCGCGGGTGTGCGAATAAAGATAACGATTGTGCGCGTCGTTCGCATGTACAATAGAAACATGGGATTGGCGCTGCGCGCCGAAGGGATGGCTACTGTGCGGGAGACGTGGATTGAACCTGCATTGCCCAAGACCAGCACATTGAGTGCGCGGTACACCGTGTATATCACGTCTGCCGAGTGGCGGTGGGTGATCCTGATCGCGGGCGCGCTTGCGCTGTTGGCGTTCGCCCCGTTGGTATGGGTGGCGCTGCGCGGGACGCCGGGTTGGCAGTTCATGGGGACGCTGCACAATTATTTAGACGGCGCGACCTATTTTTCCAAGATGCGGCTCGGCGTGGAGGGCGAATGGTTGGTCACATTCCAACATACGCCAGAGACGCATAGCGGCGCGCTGATTCAAGTGCTGTATCCGTTTTTGGGGCAAGCCGCGCAAGTGACGGGCGTCCCGCTGATGGTCATGTTCCATGTGGCGCGCATCGGCGCGACCGTGTTCATGTATGTGGCGTTGTACCAACTGAGCGCGACGATCTGGCAGCGCGTGCGCACGCGCTTCATCTTCTTTGGGATCGTCTCGGTAGGGGCGGGCTTCGGTTGGCTGCTTGCGCCGCTGTTACAGATTGATACCTTCCCGGATTTCCCGCTGCTGCCCGAAGCATTTCCGTTCTACAGCAGCCTGATGAATGTGCATTTTCCGCTGACATTGGCGTTCTTGGCGCTGTTGTGCAGCTTGTTCGTCTTGGTCTTTCGTCCGGGCGCGGACGACGATCCGATGGTCGATCAGATGTGGGGTGCGGCGGGGTTGTTGAGCGTCGCGCTGGCATTCTTGTATCCACAGGCGCTCGTGCCGTTCGGCGGCGCGTTGGGGCTGTATATGCTGTCGCTGTGGTTGCGTGACCGACGGCTGAATGTGCGTTTGCTGCGTTGGTTCTTGGCGGTTGTGCTGCCCGCAGTGCCGATTGCGGCGTACTATACGATGCTGTTGATCTACAATCCAACGATGGCGGAGTGGAACAGCCAAAATATCACCCCTGCGCCGAGTCCCCTGATTATGGCGGCGGGCTTTGGCATCCCGCTGCTGCTGGCGCTGCCCGGCATTTATCGCGCTTTTCGGCGCTTCGAGCGCGATGGCGACCGTTTGATGTTGTTGTGGCTGCTGTGCATGATTGTGGCGATGTATTTGCCGACCAATGTCCAGCGGCGTTTTGGCGTCGGCATGATGATTCCGATTGCGTATTTCGCGGCGCGCGCGCTCGAAGACACATGGCTGCCGCTGCTCAGCCGCCGCGTTCGCCGCCTCAGCCTCGTCGTTTTGTTCCCTATGATCGCTATCAGCCAAATCTTGATGCTGTTTTTGCCGATCATTCCGGCGTTGGTGGATCGTCCAGAAGCATCGCTCGGTGTGTTCTTGGAACAAGATTACGCTGCCGCGTTCCTGTGGCTCGATCCGCGTATCGACCAATCGACCGTCGTACTGGCGTCGCCCGTCGTCAGCGCGTGGGTGCCGGGTTGGACAAGCGGGCGCGTGGTGTATGGGCATCCGTATGAGACGCTGGACGCCGCAACGAAAGAGGCGGAAGTGCGCGCGTGGTATGCCGCCGATACCGACTGCGACGCGCTGATCGAACGCTACAACGTGCGGTATATATTTTATGGCGCGGAAGAAATTCACTTGGGCGCAGGGGCGTGCCGTAATACGTTACGCCTGATCGCCACCTTCGGCAGCCTCGAAGTGTATGCGCCTTGATCGATTGAGTGCCCGCCTTTTCATCGCCCTGATCAGCGTGATCGGGGCGTTTTTCGTGTTCACAGGCTTTCGCATGGGCGCGCTGCCGTTCACGCCGAATGCGCGCTATTCCGATGCGGTTACGTCGCATTTTCCGGCGGCGCTGTATCTGCGCGAAAGTGTTCAGGGGAACGGCGATATCCAGTGGCGCGAAACGATCATGGGCGGACAGCCGTTCATGGCGAATCCGCTCAACAAGACGGCGTATCCGCTGCAATGGATCGCGGTTTTGCTGCCCGCCGAACTGCATTTGAACATCATGATCGCGCTGCACATGGGGATCGCCATGTGGGGGATGTATCGATGGGCGCGCAGGTTGGGCTTGCGCGTCGAGTCGGCGGTATTGGCGGCGGCGGCGTATGGACTGTCGCCGCGACTGGTCGGGCATTTGGGCGCGGGACATTTGGATATCGTCTATGCGCTGGCGTGGTTTCCGCATGTGATGGGCGCGCTTGAACGCATTTTCGATGGGCGTCAAGCGGGAGTGCCAGCCGGACGCCCCTACATTGTGTTGGCGCTGTGCGCCGCACTCGTGTTTCTGGCAGACATTCGCGCGGCGCTGTTCGTGTTCGGACTGGCGGCGTGGTATGCGGGGCATCGCATGGTGCAAATGCGCGCGTGGCGGCGTACCGTTGCTTTGATCGGTGCGGCAGCGCTCGTGATCGTCCTCACGCTGTCGGTGACGTACTCGCTGCTTGCGTGGAGTCCATATCTGAGCCGCGCGGCGCTTTCACCCGTCGAATCGGGCGTCTTTTCGCTCGAACTGCCCATGCTGTTGGGCTTGCTCGTTCCGGCGGGGCGCAACGTCGAACTGCTGACGTATGTCGGACTCGCAGTGTTGGCGTTGGCGATTATTGGCGTCCTGAGTGCGCCGCGTCGTCATGCGTTTTGGGTGACGGTGATTGCGGTGTCGGTCTGGTACGCGCTTGGACTCAATGGCGCGCTGTGGACAATACTGGTCGAAATCTTCCCGCCGCTGTTGTGGTTTCGCGTGCCGTCGCGCGCGTGGCTGATCATCGCGCTGGTCGCGCCATTATTGGCAGCGTATGGCTTGGATGCGCTGTTATCGCGCAAAAATGTGCCGAAAGCGTTAGGGTATTTGTCTATCGGTGTCGTCTGCGTCGAATTATTGTTCACAGCGCGCGGCTGGATCGAATGGCGCGGACGCGATGCGTGGCTGCCCGACTCGCAAGTCCAACTCGCGGAAACCTTGATCGCGGATGGCGCGCGGCGCGTGTATTCGCCCACCTATTCGCTCGAACAGCAGACGGCAGCGGCATACGGACTTGAGATTTTTGGCGGCGTCGATCCGTTTCAGCTTCAAGTCGCGGTCGATGCGATCCAGCAGGGCGGGGGGATCGATTTCGACGGCTACAGCGTCGTCCAGCCGCCGCTTGTGGGCATCGAAGGCGACGATCCCGCGACAGCGAATCGGAGCGTGCAGCCCGATCCCGTGCTGTTGGGACAGTGGGGCGTGACGCACGTCGTGAGCGCGTATCCAATAAGCGTTCCGCAGCTTGAGCAGATCGACGCGCCTGACGATGTGTATCTATATACCAACCGAGCGCCGATTGTGGATCGCGGACATCGGATTTTGGGCGACGATGACATAGTAGAGTACATCCTTGCTTTCACATGGCTCGCAGCGGTGATTTCTAGCGTTACCTTCATCGCGTGTATAATCGCGCTGTTCCTCCAACCTCAATGGGGTCGCTCAATTTGAAACTGCCGCAAGGTCACAGCCGCTTGCCCATCGTCATCCTCGCGGGCGCGGTTGCCATCGTCATGTACCGTCTATTCTTGGGCGAAGTCCTGTTTTGGGGCTTGCCCGCGCTGCAATTCTACCCGTGGCGGTCGTATGGCTTCGAGTTGGCGCGCGATCTGACGCTTCCGCTGTGGAATCCGTTCAATGGGGCGGGCGCGCCGCTGTTGGCGAATTATCAATCGGCGCTGCTGTATCCACTGCATTGGTTCGGCGTCTTTTTGCCGCTTGGGATCACGATGAGCGTCACCGCCGCGCTGCATCTGGTGATCGCGGGGTGGGGTATGTGGCGCTTGGGCGTGCGGCTCGGCTTCACGCCGTTGGGCGCGGGCGTCAGCGCCATCGCGTTCGGCATGTCGGGCTATCTGTTCGCGCGGCTGCACACGTTCCCGACGATCACGGCGGCGGCGTGGCTGCCGTGGCTGATCTGGGCGGTCTACGGCTTGGTCACGGCGCGGCGCGTCCGCGATGGTGGTTGGCTGGCGCTGTTCACGGCGCTGCTGCTGCTGGCAGGACACGCGCAGACGGCATGGTACACGCTGCTGCTGGCGGGCTTATTCACGCTGTGGTTGGCGGCACGCGGACAGCCGACGATGGCGGACGGCGTGCGCTTGATCGGCTACCGCGAGAACATCGTGCGGCGCGTCGCGCCGTTTTTGGCGGCGGCGGGCTGCGTGTTGTTGGGCGCGGGGGCGGCGGCGACTCAGCTTTTGCCGACGGCGGAATTGTTGGGGCAGTCGCAGCGTTCCGGCGGCGTCGATTATTGGACGACGATGAACTTCAGCTATGATCCGGTGCGAACGCTGAATTGGCTGGCGCCGTCAATCTTTGGCACGCCCGCCGACGGCAGTTATTTTACGCAAGGCTCGTATTTTGAAGATGCGGTTTACGTCGGGCTGATTCCATTATTTTTATCGCTCGCGGCAGTCGTGGCATTTGTCCGGCGGCGGCATGATCCAGAGCGTCCGACCTATTTTCGGCATATTCCGTTCTGGTTGATCATCGTGGTGGTGGGCTTTGTCTTTGCGCTCGGACGCCACAGCCCGATCTTTCCCTTCTTATATGAAAATGTTCCGACGTTCGATCTGTTTCAAGCGCCCGTCCGTTGGCATTTGTGGACGGTATTCGGTATCTGTTTGTTAGCGGGCAGCGGCGCGACGGCATGGGCGCGCGGTTTGCGGACGCGGCGGCGGGCGCGCGTGCTGTTGGTGGCGTGCGTCGGCGCGCTGATCATGTTGATCGTTGCGTTGGTCGTTGGCAGCGCGAACAGCCCGATTCTGCCGATACTGATTCGTGCGCTGTTCGTGTTATTCATCAGTATTGGCGCGCTGTGCGTGCTGACGTTGATGCAACCGGAGAGCGGCACGCCGAAACATGCGCGTTGGGTGGCGCTCGTTTGGTTGATCGCCGCGTTCGATCTCGCTTATGCGGCGTGGGGGCTGAACCCGACCGTGCCAGCGGCATTCTACGACCCGCTCCCACCCACGAATTTGACCGATGGACGCGGTTACTGGTCGGCGGCGCGCGAAAGTGAAATTAAATTCGATCTGATCTTTCGCTTCGACGATTACCGGATTGCGGCGGATGGGTGGGCGGGCGCGCGCCAAACGCAACTGCCCAATCTGAACCTGATCGACCGCGTATCGCTGTTGAACAATTTCGATCCGCTGCTGCCTGATGGGTTGGTCGATACCATCCTGCGCATCGAGACGAGCGCCAATCCGCGCAAACTTTTGCGCGCGGCGGGCGTGGATCGCGCCTTCGATTTGGGCGAACTGATGGATGCGCCGCGTGCGTGGCTTGTCGCGGCGGTCTGTTGGCATCAGGACGCAGCGTCACTGGACGCGGCGCTGATGGATAGCACGTGGAATCCTGACGCCCAAGCGCACGGACTGGGCGACGGCGGTTGTCCGACGCCGACCAGCGCGCGGGTGGGCGACGTCACGCGCCTCCGTGACGAGTCGAACGTTGTGACGGTCGAAGTCGAGGCGGCATACGATAGCTGGCTGATTTTGGCGGACACCGATTATCCCGGTTGGATGGTGACAGTGGATGGCGAACCCGCGCCGATTTACCGCGCGAACGGCGCGTTCCGCATGGTGCAGGTGGACGCGGGGTCGCGCGTCGTGCGCTTCGAGTATCAACCGGCGTGGTTGCTGCCGGGCGTGTTCATCAGTGTGATCTCAATTTTGGGAACATTGATCTTGTTTCGCGTCAAATCATCCACCACGCCAAGCTGATCTCGGCGTAGAATCACGATAACAAGTCGAGGTCGCTGATGTTCTTCTCTCCCATGCCCAAACGACGACCCCAATTGCAAATCTCCGAACGGCGCGCGCTGTTGGCGGCGGGCGATCTGTTGGCGGTGTGCGCGTCGGTCATCATTGCGCTGATGGTGTGGACGATTGTCGATCAGCGGCGGACGTTCACGCTCGAATTTGTGCTGTCGCAGAGTATATGGTTCATCGCGCTCGGCGGGATGTGGCTGCTGCTGGCAAGCGCGAACGACTTCTACGAACTGCGCATCGCCGCCAAACGCGTGCGCACTGTGCGGCGGTTGCTGTTGATCACGGCGCAAACTTGGGTCGTCTACATCATTGTGTTCTTCGTTTCGCCGCCGGGCGCGCTCCCGCGTTTGTTCATCGTCTACTATGGCATTGCGTCGCTGATCCTGATCGGGGTGTGGCGGCTTTCGCGTCCGTTCTTGCTCGGCTGGACGAGCGAACCGCGCCGCGCGCTGATCATCGGCACCGATTGGGGCGCATCCGCGCTGATCACGGCGGCGCACAACTACGCGGGCGACGAATACGATCTGCGCGGTATCATTGGGGACGCCGACAAAGTGGGAACCCTGATCGAGGGCGTCCCCGTGTTGGGGACGGGCGCGGACTTGATGAACTTCGTCCACCGCGATCAGATCAGCGAGTTGATCGTCACGACGACGGATCGCTTATCGGGCGATCTGTTCACGGGGGTGATGGATGCTTACGAGCAGGGGATCACCATCCTCCCGATGCCAATTTTATACGAGCGGATCACGGGGCGCGTCCCCGTCGAACACGTCAACGATAATTGGGCGGTCGTGTTCCTACCCGTCAGTAACCGCGACGGCGTGATCAATCCGTACCCCTTCCTCAAGCGCCTAATCGATGTTGGCATCGCGCTCGTCGGCTTGCTATTGTTCGCGCTCATGCTGCCGTTCTTGGCGCTGCTCATCCAATTCGATTCGCGCGGCGGCATTTTTTATACGCAAAATCGCATGGGGCGGAATGGCTCGATTTTTCGCGTGTATAAACTGCGCTCGATGGTGCAGGATGCCGAAGCCGAGTCGGGCGCACAGTTCAGCCACAAGGGCGATCCGCGCGTGACGCGCTTCGGGCGCATCATGCGCAAGACGCGCTTGGACGAACTGCCACAGTTGCTCAATGTCCTGCGCGGTGAGATGAGTTTCGTGGGTCCGCGTCCCGAACGCCCCGAACACGTCACCCGATTGACCGAAAAAATCCCGTTCTATCGCACGCGCATGATAGTGCGTCCCGGATTGACTGGCTGGGCGCAAGTGCAGTACAACTATGGCTCGACCGACGAGGACGCCATGATCAAGCTGCAATATGATTTGTATTACATTCGCCACCAATCGCTTTTGCTCGATCTGAACATCATGATCCGTACCGTCGGCAAAGTCGTCAGTTTGAGCGGCGTATGATGCGCACGCTGACTATCGAACGCACGGCGGCGATCCTGCTGTTCGCGCTGATCTTCGCGCTGGCGGCGCGCGTTCCGGTCGATACCGATACGTGGTGGCACTTGCGCAGCGCCGATCACATTTTGACGCGCGGGTTCATCACCGCCGATCCGTTCTCGCTGACGATGCAGGGCGAAGCATGGATCAATCACAGTTGGGGCGCGCAGATCATCCTCTTGGGCTTCTGGCGTGTGGGCGGCTTTCTCGGCTTGACGATCTACATGGCAGGCTTGGCGACGGCGGGCATGTTCATGGTCTACCGGACGGCGGCGGTCATGGGCGCGAACAGCGTCTACGTGCGCGCGTTCGCCGTCGTGATCGGGGCGACGGCAGCGGCGGTGTTCTGGTCGGCGCGCCCACAGATGATCTCGTTCTTCCTGAGCGCGGTCGTGCTGTATCTATTGGCGCTGTACAAATATCGCCGCGTGGATCGGCTGTGGCTGTTCGTCCCGCTGATGGCGCTCTGGGGCAATTTACACGCTGGCTTCTCGATTGGGTTCATCTTTCTCAGCGGCTTCATCGCGGGCGAGATCGTCGGGAATGTGTTTGCCCCACAGTCGGAAACCGCCGTCGGCTGGCGGCGCATCGGCAAGCTGATCCTTGTCGCGCTCATCTCCGTGGCAGCAATAGCGATCAACCCGTATGGGCTGCAAATGCTGCTCGTGCCATTTCAGACAATTGGCATCGGCGCGTTACGGAGCTTCATTCAAGAGTGGAACTCGCCCAATTTTCAAGAGCGGCAAACGTGGGGCTTCATCCTGCTATTGTTCGGAACGCTCGGCGCGTTGGGCGCAAGCAAGCGCGCGCTGGCATGGTCGGATTTTGTGCTGCTGTCTGGCACTGGCTTTCTGGCGCTGACAGCAGGACGCAATATCAGCGTGTTCGCCGTGGTTGTGACGCCGATTTTCGCTGTGCATCTCGATGCGGCGCTGCGTGAACGGGGTTGGGTCGTGCGCGCGGTGCGGCGTCCCTCGCGGCTGATGGCGACGGTAAACGCGCTGATCGTGGTGGTCGTGCTGTTGGGCGCGGCGGCGAAAACGCTGCTGGTGCTGGATCGGCGCGTGGTCGATGCGGAGATGCGGCGCATCTTGCCGGTTGCGGCGGTCGAAGCCCTCCAAGATGATGATTTGTCGGCGGTACGCATGTTCAACAGCTACAATTGGGGCGGCTATCTGATGTTCGCGCTGCCTGATGTCCCCGTCTTTGTGGATGGACGCACCGATTTGTACGGCGACGCGCTTTTGACGCGCTATCTGCGCACGGCGTTGGGCGGGGAGGGCTGGCGCGAGACGTTGGACGAATATCGGATCAATCTGGTGATCGTCGAGACGGGCAGCGGCTTGGCGCGCAACTTGGCAGATGAGCCGGGCTGGCAGATCGCGCACGAAGATGTCTTGGCGATGGTATTCAGGCGGTGACGACGGTGAAATCGAGATCGGAACTGAATCTAGGCGCGCTGTTGGGCGATTTCCGCGTACTCATCATGCTGTTCGTCGGCTTTCGGCTGCTGCTGCTGCTGACTTATATGCCGCTGTTCGACGCGGGGAATGAGCGCGGCATCACGGCGGGCGGCGATTTCTTCACCTATTTCCAGTTGAGCGCGTTCGCGGGCGGCGGTCTGCTGCCCTATATCAGTTGGTGGAGCGAGTTCCCCCCGATCCCGCACGCGCTGACAACGGTCGTATTTCTATTCAGCCGCGAGAATTACACCTCGTTCGCCATGCTGATGGGGCTGGTCTTACTCGCGTTCGATGCGGGTAATTTGGCGCTCGTGCGTGGGATCGGCGCGCGGCTGCATGGCGGGGGGACGGGGATGGCGCTGGCATGGGTCTATGCGCTCTCGTTCGCGCCGTTGGTGTTCATCTTCTGGAATTTCGAGTCCATTGCGGCATTCTTCTTCCTGCTGGCGGTCTACGCGTTGGTACGCGAACGCGACAATCGTTCGGCGCTGTGGGCGAGCATCGGCGCGCTGGTCAAGTACACGCCCGCGCTGACGTTAGGCGCGGTGTGGCGGTTTCGTCCGCCGCGCGTCGCCATCCGCTACACGTTGATTGTGGGACTTGTCTTGGGCTTCGTCTACGCGAACTTGCTCTATCGCTATCCCGCCAATACGCTGGCATCGCTCAACGCGCAGTTCAACAAGGCGTCGTATCAAACGGTCTGGGCGCTGATCGACGGCAACTATCGCACGGGCAATTTCGGCTCCGCGTTCGAGCGGCTCGATCCGGCGAATGCCTACAAATTGGAGGGCAATCCGCCCGTCGTGCCGGGACTCGTCCGTTTGGGCATCGCGGCGTTGATCGGGCTGTTCGTGTACGCGCGGACGCGGCGTTTCGATGCGCGCGGATTGGTGGCATTCGCGGCGATCACACTGTTGATCTTCTTTATCCAATCGCAGGGTTGGAGTCCACAGTGGCTTGCGCAGATCATCCCATTCATATTATTGTGCTTCCCATCGCGCTATGGCGTTTATGCCACGTTCATCCTGACGATGCTCACGTTCTTGGAGTATCCGTTCTTGTGGATTCGCACGGGCGACACAGGCGGCACAATGAGCGGCGCGCTACTCACACCGTTTGCGGTGTTGGTGATCGCGCGAACCGTTGTCCTCGTTGGCGTGTGCATCGCGCTGTATCGCCTCTTGCGCCAAGAGTCCGTGCCGCGGACTGAGGGCTGAGTGCCGAGCTTATCGCGCCAAACACTGCTTTTCAGCATCATGGCTTTGATCGGCGCGTTCGTCATTGTGCGTCTGAATGGCGCGCCGAATTACCCCGATGCGTATTATCATTTCAGCGCGGCGGTGCGCTTGGCGTCGGGGCAGGGCTTCACCGACACGTATTTATGGAATTACATCGGCGCGCCCGCTGCGCTCCCCGCGTCGGGCGTGTTCCCATCGCATACGTATTGGATGCCGCTCACATCGGTGCTGGCGTCCCTGTTCATGGCGCTGTTTGGCACACTGGGACGCTATGCTGACGCACAAATGCCGTTCGTGTTTCTGTTGTGGGGAACGACGCTGATCGGGTACGCAGCGGGGCAGCGCGTCGGCGCGACAATGCGCCATGCGTGGATAGCGGGATTGTTGACGCTGTGCAGCGGCTACTTTACGCGCTTTTGGGGGACGATTGACACCTTCGCGCCCTATGCGTTCTTTGGTGCAACGTGTTTATTTCTGCTTGGCGGACGCCGAACGCCAGCACGCTTGTTGGCGGCGGGGGCGTGCGCGGCACTTGGACATCTGACGCGCGCCGATGGGTTGCTGCTGCTGTTCGTCGGGTGGATAGCGATTGTATTGTTTCAACACCGAGACGCAGAGAAGAAAAGAGAAAATATGATTCGCTCTCTGTTTTTCTCTGCGTCTCGGCGCGCGCTGCGTTTCGTTTTCATCTTTACGTTTGGCTATCTCGTCGTCATGTCCCCATGGTTCATCCGTAACTTGACGGCAATCGGATCGCCGCTGCCGTTGGGCGGGACAGCGACAATTTGGCTGCGCGAATACAACGACCTGTTCATTTATCCGCCAACGCTGCTCACGCCGTCGTATGCGTTTGCGGATGGGATCAGCGTCTTTCTGGCGGCTCGCTGGGAGGCGTTCATCAACAATCTGGGGACGTTCGTCGCGGTTGAAGGTTTGATTGTCATGACGCCGTTCATGCTGCTTGGGCTGTGGCGGCGACGGCGCGATCCGCTTGCGCAGCCGTTCGCCCTGTACGCGCTCGGACTGCACGCCGCCATGACGTTCGTCTTTCCGTTTCCTGGCTATCGCGGTGGCTTGTTCCATTCGGCGGCGGCGCTCGTGCCATTTTGGGCGGCGTTCGGCGTCGTTGGCGTGGATGATGCCGTCGATTGGATGGCGAAGCGCCGCCGCTGGCGCGGGGGGACAGCGAAGCGCATATTTTCGGCGGCGTTGGTGGGCGTGGCGCTGTATTTGAGCGTGATGTTCGGCTTGGCAGGGCGCGTGCCAGCCGAGACCGCGCCGCCCGCGCTGTATGCGGCGCTGCAAGCAGCCCTCCCGCCCGACGCGCGCGTGATGATCAATGATCCGGCAGGGTTGTATCATTACACGGGCTTGGGCGGCGTCGTCCTGCCGAATGCGCCGCCGGATGCGATTTTGGAGATCGCGCGGCGCTATGCTATCGATTATCTGCTGTTGGAGTCGCGTGAAGGCACGCCCGCACCGCTGTGGTCGTTGTTCGACGCGCCGCCTGATTATCTGATACCCGTCCCATTCGACGGAGGATTGTTGTATGCGATTCGCATTCCGCCTGCCTGATTTCATCATTCTGATCGTCGCGTGCGCGCTGGTGGCGTTGTATGTTGGCGCGGGCGGCGGTGGATTTCCACTCGATGATAGCTGGATTCATCAGACTTACGCGCGCAACCTCGCGCTGACCGGACAATGGGCGTTCGTGCCGGGCGTGCCGTCGGCGGCGTCCACATCACCGTTGTATACGGTCGTGCTGTCGCTCGGCTACTGGCTCGGCGTGCCGTTCCAGTTGTGGACGCACGGACTCGGCGCGCTGGCATTGGCGCTGTGCGGCATGATTGGAATGCGCATGGGCGCGCGGGCGGGTGCAACGTTTGTTCCGGGCGTGAAGGGCATTGGACTCGCGGCGGGCTTGGCGCTGATCTTGGCGTGGCATCTGATTTGGGCGGGCGCGTCCGGCATGGAGACGATGATCTTTTGCCTGATGGTGTTAGCGTGCATCGCGTGGGCGTGGCGACGATTACCCTTGACGGATGCGCTGCTGGCGCGCCAGCGGCACGCCCCTACACCCTACATTCATGGGCTTGTCTTTGGCTTTTTGGGCGCTGTGCTGACGTTGGCGCGCCCCGAAGGTGCGGGCTTGGTAGCGCTGATCGGCGGTGCGATGTTGATTGCGCGTCCCAATATGACGTGGCGCAGCGTGATCGTCTGGGGAATCGCGGCGGGCATCGGCTTTTTGATCACGCTGTCGCCCTATCTACTGTTCAACGTGAGCGTGACGGGCGGGCTGCTCCCCAACACAGCGGCGGCGAAACAAGCGTGGGCTGCGCCACTTTTGGCGCTCGATTTCGTGTGGCGGCTGCGGCTGTTGATCGAGCCGCTGCTCGCGGGGGGGCAGGCGCTCCTCCTGCCCGGCGTCGTGGCATTCGCGTTTGTGGTCATCTCGAAACGGCAGCGCGCGGCGAACGGGCAAAATGATGATGGAGATAGTGGCGGGCGTGCCAGCGGGACGCCTCTACACGTGGCGTTGTGGCTTGTTCCGGTGGTGTGGAGTATCGCGCTGATTGTGTTATACGCGGCGCGGCTGCCCCTGCCGTTCCAGCACGGACGCTACGTCATTCCGGCGCTGCCGACATGGATCGTGGTCGGTGTGGTCGGATCGGCGTGGCTGATTCGGCGTGCGTCGGGCATGATGATCGGGCGCGTGCTGGCGCGGACGCTGGCGTTGTCGGCGGCAGCGGTGTTCGCGCTGTTCGCCGTCACGGTTGGCTTGTCCGCGTATCGCCAAGACGTAGCGATTATCGATCAAGAGATGGTGACAGCGGCGCATTGGGTTGCGGATAATTTGCCGCCCGACGAACTGCTCGCCATCCACGATATTGGCGCGTTAGGCTATTTCGCGCCGCGCCCGATCTTGGATATCGCCGGATTGGTCAGCCCCGAAGTGATCCCGATCATCCTCGATGGCGATGCGCTCTGGGCGCTGATGCAAGCACGCGACGCGCGCTACCTGATGGCGATGGACGATCAAATCCCGAACGATGATCCGTCCGATCCGCGCTTGTGTCCGATCTTCGATACGAACGGCACCCTTGCGCCCGTTTCGGGTGGAAGCAACATCGTAATTTATCGGCTGGCGTGGGACAGGGGGTGTTAGGCGAAACGTGCGGTTGCGTGAACGAGCATAAAAATTTACAATGTTCGGAATTGCACTGTTTTTTATTGAGGTCGCGTCAACATGGCAGACCTATTCAAGAAACTTGGCGTTCTCATTCAAGCCCGCGTCAACGATGCTATCCCCGAAGCGCTCAATCCTGCGACGCCCGCACGTCGCCGAAACACGCTCAAAGGCGGCGATCTCGACCGTGAAGTGGCACACCTTCGTCAGAGCGTGAATGAAGCCGTCGAGTACGAATCGACGCTCACCGCACAAGTGACGGCGCTGGAGATCGAAATCGCGCGGTGGGATGCACAAGCCAACGCCGCCGTTGCGCAGGGCAGCGACACCGCCGCCCGCGATGCCTTAGGGCAGATGAAGCGTGCGCAAGAACGCTTGACGATGGCACAGTCTGATTTAAGTCAACATCAGTTGGTGACGGAGGACTTGATCCGCCGCGTCAACCTGCTCGATGCGGTTGTGGCAGACGGACACGCCGATGCTGCCGCTGCCAACGGCGCGCCCCCCGAAGCGACAACCGCCGCGCCGCCCGCGCCTGAAAATCGTGCCGCCGCGCCATCCACATCCGAACCCACGCCGAACGCCGATGATGATCTTGCCCGGCGACGTCAGCGGTTGAGCAAGCCCTGACGCCGCAATGGACGCACAAAAGCTGTTGATCGTCGCGGGCGATTACGATGTCGCATTGGGCGTCAAGCGCTCGTTGTCAGATCGTCGCATGGAGGTGCAAGTCGCGTTTTCGCATCGGGATGCGCTGTTCGCTGTGCAGCAGGACACCTTCGCCGCCGCCGTGATCGACGCCGCAATGTTTGACCGACGCACAGGCGAAGCCACGATTATCGCGCTCTCCAACACAAATCAACTGCCCACGATCATCGCGTATGTGACCGACGCCTTAAGCGACATTAATGCGCGCCGCGCCGGGTGCGAGGTCATTACGTCGCTCGATCCGGCGCTGCTGCGTGCGCGGTTGCAACGCACAGTGGTCGAACCTGACTCGCCCGAAGATGTCACGTTATCGGTCATGACCAATATCTTGGCGGATTTTCGCAAGGATTGCACGCCGATTGGGACGACAACCGGTTGGCGCGACGAAGAAATACAAACGTTGTTGGCGTTGGGGCGTTCGCTGACCGAAGTCCTCGATTTGACGGAAGTCCTGAATCGCGTCGTTGAAGCGGCGCGGCGCTTGACCGACGCCGACGAAGGCATGATCTTGCTGCCCGATGGCGAGGGGAGTGATCTTTTCTTGCGCGCCCGTGTCGGGATCGACTTGGAGACGGCGCACAATTTCCGCATCAAGACGCAAAATACGCTGGCGGGCGAGGTGTACGATCAAGGGATGCCCGTGCTGATCGGCGCGAGTGGGCCACTCAAGGTCAAGACGGAATATTTCGTCAATTCGCTGTTATACGTCCCAATCTTGCTCAAGGGTAAGTCAATTGGCGTGTTGGGCGTGAACAACAAGTCGAAGCATGATCTGTTCGATCTGCGACATCAAGAACTGCTGCTGAACCTTGCCGCCTATGCTGCGATTGCGATTGAAAATGCGCGCATTCACGAACAAACTATTCGCCGCAATCGTGAATTGAAAGCGTTGGTCGATGCCAGCCTGTCGATCAATGAAACCTTGTCGCTCGATGTGCTGCTGCCGACAATTTGTGAACAACTGATGCGCTTGCTCAACGTCCATCACGCTGAGATTGATCAGTGGGACGCGGGTGAAAGTCGGCTGCGCACACTCGCGCGCGCGCATCAGGCGGTGTACAGCGCCGGGAGCGAACCGCACATCGATCCGGCGGAGAGCGCGCCGATCCGTGACGCGCTCGATACCGCCAAGCCCGTTCTCGTGCGCGCCAACGAACATGACGCCCGGACGATGATGCTCATTCCCATTCAGGGCGGCGATCAAGTCTACGGCTTGATTCGCGCGCACGCGCCGCCGTCAAAGCATGGCAGCAAAACGCGCTCGGCTGAGACGATGGCGCGGGCGGGGCGGATGGCGCTCGAACTGGTGACGCATCTTGCGCCCGGACAAACCGAACGCCATTATCGTCAGGCAGAAGAGATCGTGCGCTTGTTAGGGGCGGAACGGCTCGATCTGGCGCTCGTATCGGGCGGGGTTGGCAGTGCGCTCAAAGTGGTGCTGTCCGTCGGACGCGGGACGTGGGTAACACCCCCACAACCGACGATGGATTTATCGGCGTATCCCGATCTGACGGAGGCGATTCAGCGCGACGTGCCGATTGCGCAGCGATTTGGCGCGACCACACCAACACCCGGAATGCGCGCGATCTTGCAAAACTGTAATTGTCGCTCTCTGTTGGCAATTCCGCTGATTCATCGCGGCGAACGTCAAGGGGTGGTCGTGTTTGCGGACATCTCCGAAAATCGGCAGTTCACGCCGCGCGAAGTCGAGTTGGCGCGCGCGCTGGTGGCGCAAGCCGCGATGGCGCTGGCAAATGCGCGCCTGCTGCACGATCTGGAGACCAGCCTGAGCGAACTGAAGGCGACACAAGCGCGTTTGATCCAGACCGAACGCCTGTCCGCGATGGGCGAACTGGCGGCGGCAGTGGCGCATCAAGTGAACAATCCACTGGCGACGATTGTTTTGGATACCGAGCTGCTGCTGTTGCGCGAGGAAACTGACCCCGACATGCGTGACGCCCTCAACGCGATTTTGCGCGCTGGTAAGCGTGCGGGGACGGTCGTGCGGCGGTTGCTTGCCAGCGCGCGCACAGACAATGGCAGCGCCCCGCCAGAACCCATTGACGTGGTGCGAACGATTGATGAGACGCTGGCGTTGGTCAAGTCGCACATCGAGCGTGACCGAATGCAGTTGCGCGCGCGCTTTCCAAGCGATACGCTCCCGCCTGTGCTGCTGCCTCCGGGCGAATTGGACGATGTGTGGCTGAATCTGCTCTTGAACGCCCATGATGCGCTCATCGGACGCCCCATGCCCGCTATCAGCGTCGAAGTCGATTGGCATCCCGGCGACGATCTGATTAGGGTTGACGTATGGGATAACGGTCCCGGCATCCCCGCTGCGATCCGCGAAGATATCTTCAAGCCGTTTTTCACGACCAAAAAAGTGGGCGAGGGGACCGGCATCGGGCTGCATATTTGTCGTCAGGTGATCGAGCGGGCAGGTGGAACCATCCAAGTTGAAAGCAGCGCGGGCGTCGAAACACGCTTCATTGTTCGGCTGCCTATCATGAAAAGAGGACGCACATGACCTATGTGGCGGTGGTCGATGATGATCATGAAGTATTGGATACCTTGGGGCGAGTGCTGCGACACGAGAAATATGATGTGTCGCTGCTGCTGTCGGGCAAAGAGCTGCTGGTGCTGCTCGAAACGCGCGTCCCCGATCTGTTGATTCTCGATATCATGATGCCGGAGATGGATGGGATTGCGATTTGTCGGCAGTTGCGCCGCGACTCGCGCTTTATTGCGCTGCCCATTTTGTTCTTGACGGCGAAGGGCGCGACGGAAGATGTCGTCGCCGGGTTGGACGCGGGCGCAGACGATTACGTTGTCAAATCGTCGGAGTTGGCGGAACTGCGCGCGCGGATTTCGGCGCTCTTGCGGCGCGGCGCGCGCGAGAAATCGGTTGGTGCGATGCTGCAATTGGACGATCTGAAGCTGGATTCGTTCACGTATCAAGCGATTATCGGGGAAGAAGCGATCCAACTGACGCTGACTGAACATCGCTTGCTGCGCTATATGATGGAACACCCCAATCAGGCATTGTCACCGGGACATTTGCTGCAAGCGGTGTGGGAGTATCCCCCCAACACAGGCGATCCTGACCTTGTGCGCGCGCATGTTCGCAATTTGCGCGCCAAGATCGAGCGTTCGAGCGCCCATCGTTACATTCGCACCATTCACGGCGTCGGCTATATGATTTCGACGGACTGAACCTAAATTCACGAATAATTCACATCATCATCGCCAAGATCGCCCCCAACGTCGGCTATACTAAGTTTTAAATCGGCGACTCCTTCGGTGAAGATGCCCATGTATGAAATACTTATCGTCGATGACGATACTCAGATTGTCGATGTTGTGGAACTGATCTTGAAGCGGGAAGGCTATCATGTCATGCGCGCCCATTCGGCGCGTGAGGCGAGCCAATTGGTCGATATCACTATTCCTGATTTGATCATCATCGATACCATGCTGCCGGATATGGATGGGGTGAGTTTATGCCGCACGCTGCGCGAGCGCACCTATACGGCACATACGCCTATTCTGTTCTTGACGGGGTTGCGCACGACCAATAATGTCGTCGATGCGTTCAATTCTGGCGCGGACGATTACATCCGTAAGCCTTTTCAAGCGCGGGAATTGGCAGCGCGAGTGCGGGCGCACTTGCGGCGGTCAATTTATTACGGGGCGACCGACATTTCAGTCATGCGCATCGATGAAGATGCGCATCGCGTGTTCATCAATGAACACGAAATCACGCTGACACCGGTCGAATATGAACTGCTGCGCCATCTGTGCCGGGCACCGTTTCGACTGCATACGGCGGAGGACTTGCTCACGGGCGTTTGGCGCTACCCCAATGGTGTGGGCGATGCGGCACTCGTGCGCAATCATATCCGCAATTTGCGCCGGAAGATCGAGAGCGATCCCGAGCGTCCGTTGATTTTGCAATCACGGCACGGACGCGGTTATGTCATCAAGGCGCATATCCAACTTGATGGAGCATCTGAAGTGCAAGTGCAAGCCCTTTGAGCCATCAGTCGGAAGGGCTGAGGGGTGAGAATAGCAGGCTTAACGCTGTTGTTTTTTCTCACGCTTCAGTCCTTTACCCTCATTTTTTTCGCGCTCGATTTTTGACTGCTGAAGTAACATAGTCACCGTCGTCCAGATGCTAGCGCATGTTTCAAGTTTTCAACTTTGCCCCACCCACGTTAGAAAATCGTCTCCTGCCTTGAAAGTCTCGACAAAACTCCAACAACTTCTGTACACACACCCCACATTGTCGCGTAGAGCGTTATGGTATGATCGAAATGTGAGAAAAAGATCGAATTATCTTTCGTGATCATGCGGGAAGGGATGGACCCTTCGCGCAATGTGCTATCGTTGAGTGTTGAGGGCGGGCGATGCGAACGTTCATCAAGACGATCTTAGACCGTTTGGACGGCACGCCGACGGCGGATGGCAAACGGCAAGCCGGGCAAAGTGTGGTCGAGCTGGCGCTGATTACCCCAATCCTGATCGTAATGTTGGTCGGGTTGACCGAAATCGGCTGGTTCGCCAATAACTATCTGAACTTGTTGGACGTGACGCGCGCTGGTGCGCGCCGCGCGACGACCTTCACCGATCAGCTCGATCCGTTGGTGTGGGACAACACCACGTCCTACGTCCCCACGGGATCGCTGCCGTCCTCCGCCTATGCGATGCCGGAGAATGCTACCAACGGCACTAACGCAGATCGACTGCGGTCGCGCAACTACGATCCATCGACGGGCCTCTGTACCGAGTCGGTGACGAACTACTTTGATGCGATTGGATTTTACGACTCGGTAGTCTGTATCATGCTGCGCTCGATGCCGCCGCTGATCATGGATCCCAATAACGATGTCGATGATATCGTGATTTCGGGCTTCGGCTTGGCGCGCGTCAACCCGGCTGACAATGATGCCTCATTGCCGGTGGGGGGTTCTAATCCTCCGTGGTTGGGACCGAATCGTGCGATTGCCGCCGACATTCCGCAAATGGTGGTCGTTTCGCGCTTTCCGAGCAACGCCAACGAATGTGATGTGACGTTGGACGCGGGCGGCGCAGCAGCGGTGACGCCGCTTGAACCGCGCGATCCGTTCGACTTCAACGAAAATAACTTGGTGGATCGCAATCCGACTGCCAGTGAACCGGCGCTGGATGTTGTCACCGAAATCCTGAACGAATACAACGAGGTGATCGTAAGCTTTGAAAATCCCGGTTACGATGCCACTGCCGCTAACGTCACCGACGCCGAAAAGCAAATCGGCTTCGTCTGGTTCGGCAATCATGTCATCGAGGGGACGAACTGCGTCGGCTCGGAATGGACGATGCTCCAGATTGAACAGTTGATGAACCTGCCCAATTTCTCGCTCGAAAGCCCGTTTGGTCCCACCGATCAATCGCGGCGCGAGATGCTGCCGAATCAGGGTGTGGTCATTGTGGAAATGTTCTGGCAGCATCGCTTGTTGCTGAACTTGCCCTTCTTTACAGCATTGGGCGATCTGCCAACAATCTCGGTCTGGGCGGCGTTCCCGCTCCCGACGATTGAACCGTATATCGTCTTCCCGTAGTCATAGGTTGTCGGTAAAGGAAACCTGATGCAAACATTCAAGAATAGCTTGCGCCGTGCAATGCGGCGCGGACAAGCTGGACAATCGCTGATCATCTTGGCGCTCGGCTTTATCGCGCTGATCGGCTTTGTCGGCATTGTCACCGATGTGTCGCTGCTGTTTGTGCGTTACAGCAGCTTACGGCGCGCCGTGGATGCCGCCGCTGTCGCCGCCGCCGGACAGTTCCGGCGCGTGGCGGATGATCTGACGGTGACAGGACCCGGTCCCGATGGAACGCTGGGAACTTCCGACGATATCATTGCGCTCACGGGCGATGCTGCCAGCGTCGCGCAGTTGATGTTGGCGGCGCGCCAATTCATCGAAATCTATGGGCTAGACCCATCGGACGTCTTGGTCGAAACGTGCCGCGCGCAGCGGATCAACCGTGATACCTTTGGCAATCCGATCTTTGTGACGCCTTTGGTGCGTGACGAAGAAGAAGAACGCTATGAAGAGTTGTGTACCAACGAAGAACTGAAGCTCGTCCGCGTGACGGCGCAGATCGACTCGCCAACGGTGTTCCTGAGCCTCTTGGGGCAGCCCAGCGTCACGCTGACGGAGTCCGCCATCTCGCAGACGGCGGTGATCGACGTGGTGTTGATCTTCGACGTGTCCGAGTCGATGCTCGAACAGACGGACTACAACGATTGGGCGGCGAATGGGTATAACAATATCTACATTCCCCCCGTCGTTGGTGGTAGCGATGATGCTGACTGGGCGAATATTCTCTACAACAATCATGTTTCGCATCAAACCTTGTTCAATACGCTCGCCCATACCGACGCGGTTACTGGATTGCCTACCGGCGTGACCACGCCGGGCTACTACAATTTGGAGCCAGACGGCACCCCCTCAACAACGGACACCTTGCGCACAGAATGTCGCTGGTTCGCCTGGCCCAGCAACTCGTGGAATGGGTCGTCTGTCGTCCCTTCCTCAGTGAAGACGTTGTATTTGAGTGTTTTGCCTGAGTCGGTTCTGCGTATTCACTTTGCCAATGGTTACGATGCCGGCATTGATCAACCAAGCTGGCGCTTCTACGGTTTCCAGCCGACCTACAACTATTACGGTTGCTGCAACGACCCTGATGGCAATATGGAATTCGATGATCTGCTGTGTCAGCCGTTCAAAGATGCGCGTGATGCCGCCGAGAGTTTCTTGGCGCGTCTAGATTTCTTGCGCGGCGACCGAGTGGCGTTTGTGACCTTCGACCGTTCAGCGCAAATTATCGATCCCGATGGTACCGGTCCACAGCCGTCTATCATCGAGACGGAGCGCACGCTTGACCCCGATGGTCCAGGTGGTCCGCTCACCGTCGGTGATGATCAATACCGTGAAGGCGCATTGGAAGTGCTGCGCCGCACGATTGGCGTGCGCGCCGAGTCGAATTTCTATGTGGATACCGACACGAATCCCGATCCGCTAATCGTCGAAAATGACGGACGTTGGGATGGACTCGTCGATAGCGCTGATTCAGATAGTTCACGCACCTACGCGGATTTCAACACAGCCATCACCGAGACGATCTTCGATTTCCCTGTTGCGAATGCCTGCCCCTTCGATCAAGCGACGATGACGCCACGCTACAGCGGCTTCACCCAAATGCCTGATGGCACCGCAGCACCGTCAAACTATCGGCTCATGCGCTCAGTCATCAGCGGGACAACCCGCTCGATTGTGACGACGCCGTGGTGGTTTAACGACGACATGCCCACACCCGCCGAGACGACCATCATTCGGCGCAGTTACGAGTATCGCGCGTCCTGCTCCGGCACGAACATGGGCGGCGCGTTGGCGGCGGGCAGCAATACGCTGTTCAATGCTGGACGGCGCGAAGGCGCAGTGTGGATGATGGTCTTGTTGAGCGATGGTGCGGCGGGCGCGAGCAATCCGATCATCCGTACATCGGGTCCTGATGGCACACCCGATACCGATGATGATCTGTTGGCATCGGGGGCACAGCCTTTCGCCCAGAGTGCCTCACTTAACATTCCGCTGCGTGGCACACCGCCCGATCTGACCGACTTGACCACGCCTGATTTGATCTCGCCCCCTGCGGGTTATGGTTCGTTCGGCGCGTGTCCCTACGGAACCGATGTTAAACGCGGTGAACTGCTCGTCGACGGCACATTCCCTTATTGTGGCGATAAAGCACCGCCAACACGTCATTTTTGCTACGAGTTAGCAATTGTGCCAGATCGTCAGCCGCTCGAAGTCTACCCCAATTGCATCGAGACCTACGATGTGGACGACTACTCACGCGATTGGGCAGACTGGGTGGGGCTGGCAAATCTGGACGCTGTTGGCAGTGGTGGTACATCGCGTACGGGCGAACAACTCTTGCCTACGATTTTCACCATCGGCTTTGGGCTGCGCTTCGTCAATGAGACAGGCTGCTTGCCGAACATCGCCGCTAATGACAATCGCACCCGTTGGGATTGTTTGCGGAGCAACAACCCTGCGGATTACTTGGGTGAGGAACTGCTGCGTTACATCGCGGATGTGGGCGACAATTTCCGTATGGATGACGACTACTGGCAAGCATACGACGGCTACGCGACCTACTCGCGCCCTGACCTGTATCCGAACCGGCTGCCCAACGGTGTGCAAGACCCAACCGACCCTGACGCGGACTGGGGATCACGCAATCCGTGCCAGCTCGCGCTGGATGCGGCGGTCGCCCAAGGCTATGGCAGTCGCTACGAGTATTCACCGATTGCACCTGGTGACGATTGTGGCAATTATTTCAACGCGCCGACGGGAGCCGAGTTGAACGCAGTGTTCAACGAAATCGCGTCGCGTATGTTCACGCGGTTGACGCAGTAAGCTTGGTCAATGCGCCTAGTTCGACCGGAGGACGATATGACCCGATTGGAAGGACGTTCGTTAGAAAAGCGAAAAGGGCAAACTCTCGCCGAGTTCGCCCTAACGCTGCCAATCTTGCTGCTGCTGATCTTTGGCATCATCGAGTTTGGACGCATCTTTCAGGCGTGGGTGACGCTTCAGAATGCGGCACGGGCGGCGGCGCGGTATGCCACCACTGGGCAGTACGATGAAGCCAGCTACGCGATGGATTTGAATTATTATCCGGCGATTGCCGCGGCGGGTGGCAATCCAGCCGTCCCGTCGGGCGATGTGTTGTCGATTGTGCCGTGCGTCGGCAACGACGATATTTCGACCACTGTGTACCCGCTCGCGGGACAGCGCGGCACGCGCAACACGTCGTTCATGCCCAACGGCGCAGGGACGATGCAAACGTTCGATATCTATACGGGCGGGATTGAAAGTCTTTACGCCACTTGGAATGGTGGCGAGAACTGCGATCCCAGCAACCCAGAACATCAAGCGCGGCGCAAGGACATGGCGCGCTTGCTCTCGATCATGGATGAAGCGCGGCGCGGCGCAGTTGGTCTCGGCGTCGGTCCGTCGCTCGTGCCAGTGCCAGTCATCGGTGACACGGGCGCAAATCCTGAACTCGTGCCTTGGTATTATGTTTGGTATCGTCCGCTGCCCGGTACGGGAACACCCCCACAGAATTTTCGTCTGCGTGGGTCGGACACAGCGGGTTGGTTCGATGTCATGGTGTGCAGCACGCGCATCAAGTACATCGATACCAATGAGCCGCAGCAAACGAACCCCGTCGCGCGCCGCTTCACCAGTTTTCCGCCGGATTTCGGCACGGATGAGCGGGCGCCCGTCTGTATTTTGGACGAATATCCGGCCCCGGGTAGCCCCGCCGCCGCTCAAGGGTGGACGAATAATCCGGATCGTGCTTGGCTGGATGCAGGCGGACCCGGCGATACGGTCAATATCGTCGTGACCTTCAATCATCCGCTGATCACGCCGCTCGGTATAGCGTCGTTCTTGCCGCTGCAAGCGCGTCGTGCTGCCGTTAACGAATCGTTCCGCGCGCCGCGCGCCGTGCCGATCAGTGGGGCGCTGCCTGACCCCGATGTATCGTTCACCACCAACACGCCAACGGTGACGCCGAACCCGAACACGAGTACGAATACGGCGACGTTCACACCGTCCGCGACACTAACGCCGTCGTCAACGGTTTCGCGCACACCAACGAATACGCCAACGCCACCGCCCGTCTTTAGTTGTGATGTCCTCTCACTTGATTCAACGGTGCAGTTTGTCGATAACCAAGTGCGGTTCACCATCCGAAACAGCTATTTCTTGGCTGTGACGCTCCATCGGGTTAATTTCAACTGGGATACCTTGAGCGCCTACCCTGATATGGGCGTTGGGGCAATGCAGTTGGCATCGGGCACCATTTGGAACACGATTTCGCCGGATCGGTCGCCTGCGACCGTGATCGGTGCAGCGACCAGCGAAGCGCCGTTCAATTCAGGCGCGTCGTTAAACATCGCGCAAGCCTCAGGGGTTCCATCAACAACCACGCTGTCGGTCACGATCTTCAACGGACCCTTCCCATTGTTCCCGACGCTTGGCGCCTACAACTTTGATGGTACGGTGGTCTCCATAATCTTCAACGGAACGGTCTGCGATTTGCCGTTTAATGCCACGCCGCCGCCGAATGTGACCAATCCGCCGCCGCCCACGCCGATTTGTACGCCCGGCTTGGTGCGCGTCTCGGCGGTCGATTTCTCGTCCGGCAATGGTGTAGCGACATTTGACATCACCAACTCGACCAACACACCCGCGATTGTCGTTGGGTTCTCCATCAACTGGGTTCGCTACGGCAGCATGGAATTGTGGCGCGTTCGGGGTGGTGGTACGTCCCTTGGGGCGAGCTTGCCGATGTGGGAAAATGCGGCGGCGGCGGGCGATACTGTTCCCCCGACGATTGGTGGCAGCACGCCGGGAATCGAAGAGGGGACATGGCTGAATAACCTGACCATTGCGCCATTCGCATCCAGCCGTATTTACGTTCAATTCTTGGGCACAGGTCCCCAGCCATTGCCCGTGGCAGTGTCGGGAGTGACCGCGACGAATTTCAACGGCACGAGCTTCTACTTCGATGTGCCAGGATGCGTTTCGGTTGAGGTCGTTGTACCGGTCGATACCGTGCCGCCGCCATCGCTCACAGCGTCGCGCACGCTTACTTCTACGAGTACGCCGACCTATACAGCGAGCAACACAGCAACGCGCACGTCATCACGCACGCCGACCGCGACGCTGACCGCCAGCCAGACGCTGACCGCCAGCCGCACCCCAACTGCGACGTTCACGTTGACTG
>Ga0163154_10000100_pt1 | contig 117231 bp, 94 predicted proteins | sample OliLakLV19MP9P1_FD_148649 | JGI IMG/M metagenome (GOLD analysis project Ga0163154, IMG submission 148649) | Freshwater microbial mat bacterial communities from Lake Vanda, McMurdo Dry Valleys, Antarctica - Oligotrophic Lake LV.19.MP9.P1 | ecosystem: Environmental > Aquatic > Freshwater > Lake... | reverse complement strand
TCTTGGGGACATTCACTCCACAGACTGGTAGTCTGACGCAGGCTCAAGAAGTCGCCATTGCCTAAGATGAGGTGATCGAGTAAAGGAATGCCCAGAAAGTCGGCACCTGAGAGCAATTGACGTGTTAATGTCATGTCTTCGTTGCTAGGTTCTACATTACCAGAGGGGTGGTTGTGTGCCACGATCACTCGCGTTGCGCCATGTTTGAGGACGGCGCGAAAGATATCGCGGGGATGAGCAAGGGTTTCGGTGGCAGTGCCGATCGTAATCACCTGTGTTCCTAATAAGCGATGTTTAACATCGAGCATCAGGATGGCAAAGCGTTCTTGCGGTTGCCACATGAGGTCTTGACTGAGGGCAGCGGCAGCAATGGAGGGGTCATCGACGATCGTGTATTCGGCTGGACGTGATTGAAACACACGCTTGCCAAGCTCGATCGCTGCCAGAATCGTGGCGGCTTTGGCTTCACCAACCCCGGAGATAGTGGTTAATTCTGGCACGCTCACCTCTCGTAAGGCTGAAAGCGGGTCATGCTGGTGTTTGCCAACGTGTTGCAGAATGTATTGACCTAACCCGACCGCAGAGAGCTTGCCTGCTCCCTGTCCAGTACTGAGAAGAATAGCGAGTAGTTCAGCGGTGGCTAGATTTTTAGCTCCGTAGGCGACCAGGCGTTCTCGTGGACGTTCGCTGGCTGGCATATCGGCTACTTTAAGGCAGTAGGTCATGCACCAAGAATTGGGTAAAGAGAGAATACCTTTTAGTTATGCCCAAACTCTGACCAGGAACTTACAACAGGCTTGAGAGCAACGGGTAAACGTGTGGTAAGACGACAAAAAATCGCCTCAGAGGTTACGTTCTGAGGCGATCGCTAAGTTGTTGATTCGATCACCAGTGCCTGGCGAACTAAGCTTCGTAGGTTGGGGTGCCGCTGAATTTCAGCTTGGCGGGTTCAGGGTTGCTGCCAATATTGCGGGCAACGCTGTTCACTTGGGGACGACCGGGATTGACCTTCTCTGGGAAAACGCCATCTTTGGGATGTAGATACTCAATGTCACCGCTGGGATAAACTCGGTAAACCTTGTAATCGGTGATTTTGAATTTTGTGCGCAATTGCTGACCGCCCAAAGCGAGACATTGCTCTTTGCGAGCCAGATACAGCAAGTTTTCACCCTGGCGCATCACGGCTGCACCGCCGGTTGGCATTTCAAAGACTTGCTCTTTAGGGCTTGTCCACGTGATCGCATATTTTTCTTCAACAAGGGCTTTGGTCAGCAGTCCACCCGTACTACCGCCGAATAAAGGTGCTTGTCCAGAAAGAGTTTCTGCCATTGGATTTCTCTCTCGATATTTGAGCAAATCCTATCACTGAGTCTGTCACCAGCGACAACGTTTGGCGGGAACTGTAACAGTTGTTAGCAATTGGGGGGCTGGAGTTGTTAGTTGTTGAAGTAGACGGTGGGAACTAGGTATTCAGAAGCCAGAGCCAGAAGTCAGGTATTCAGAAGCCAGACGTTGGGGATCAGGCAACGCTGGCACAGATTGCCTCATCGTTTCATCGGCTTTTTGTGCGCGTGATTTTGCCCCTCTCCGTTTTGGCTTGAGAGCGGCTTTCGTCTGGCTTGCTGCGGACGATCGGGATCGTAAAGTGAAACTGGCTACCCCGGTCTCTGCCTGCGGATTCTGCCCAGATGCGTCCACCCAGCCCAGTCACAATTTGGCGACAGATGGCAAGTCCAAGACCTGTGCCGCCTGTGGTACGGCGTAGAGCACCTTCTTCTTGGTAAAAGCGATCAAACACCGTTTCCAGGCGATTAGGCTCAATGCCTCGCCCAGTATCAGTGACGGTGACTTCAAGCATCTGTCCGCCATTTTGATGTGCCTGAATGACCACGTGACCTTGCGGCTCGGTGAACTTGCAGGCGTTATCCAGCAGTTTTGAGAGCACCTCGACCAGCCATTCGCCATCGGTTTGCACCAGGGGCAATTCGGGCGGCACCTGGGCTGTGATTTCGGGTAAGTCACTGTGGCGTTGACGGGTGCGGATACTGCTAAGGGCAAGATCAACACATTCTTGCAGAGGCAGGGTTTCGAGGTGCCACTGCACCCGTCCGCTTTCCAGTTGCGACAGCGTGAGAAAGTCCTGGACGAGCTTCCGCATTCGTTCGGTGTCAGAAAGGGCAGATTGCAGCATGATCTGACGCAGTTCTGGAGGCATATCCGGTTCAGTAGAGAGGCTTTCTAAGCACACCTGAATGGTTGATAAGGGGGTGCGTAGTTCGTGTCCGGTGATAGCAATCAGATTACTGCGGGTAACATCAAGCGCTGCAAGCTGTTGATTGAGGTCTTCGAGGTTGGCATACGCCTCGGCTTGAATGAGAGCAACACCAATCTGAGCGGCGATCGCGTCTACCAGCCCGAGTTCTGCTTCTGCCCATTCATGTAAGGTGCCACCACAGGTATGTAGCTCCACCATGCCCAGAAGGCGACTTTGATGCATGACGGGCACCATCAGCCAGGTGGCGATCGTCCAGCGCTGCACCAAGGATTCGGGTTGAGACTCTCGACGGGATGCTCTTCCTAGCGACGATCGTGGCGGCAAAACCGTGCGTCCATCTTCCAGCACCCAGGGATCTGCCTGTGCATCGGCGAGGTAAACCCGCTCTTGGTGCTCCACTACCGCTTGAAACAGGGGATTAGCGCGCAGTAACCATGCTTGACCCACGAGGGAATCGACGGCTGCTCCTAAATATTCATGCTGAATGATGACAGCTTCGTCGGTTACTTTGCAGCGGTAGATCAGGCAACGACAGCCCCGCAAAGCCTGACCCAGTTCTCGCACTGCCACAGTGAAAATTTCTTCAGGATCGAGCGATCGCCGAATGGCGGCGGTGATGGAATTAACCAGGCGTTCTTTGCGCTCCTTAGCGGCGATCGAGCGATACGCTTTCAGCAGCTTGTACTGCCCTGCTTGTAAATAGGTGACCAAACGTTCGGCAAACGGTTCGGGGTCAGCATTGTTAGACTCAATGCAGCGTTCAATCTGAAGTTGAGTTTTTGCCGCGGCAACCTTTGTGGTTAGCTCTGGACGGTACGCTAAAACTCGGTCTAAGAGCAACTCTGCTGCAACACAAACGGTTTGTCGATCGAACGTCCACACGCCTTCAAATCGACGCGCCTGATCTGCGGCAAGCTGCGTCGTCGAATCAGATGTCGAGACAGGCATCTGCTTCTCTCTGCAAATCAAGCAAGCGGCATAGCAAGTACCCACCACGACGAGATGCCATTCTTGCGCGAGCGCATCGGTTGGGGCAAAGGCGATCGTTTCGTAATGCTCCGATCGGTTGGCAAAGTCAGTCTCTGGTGCTGACAAGACATACACCTGCTCTGCCCGCTCGGAAATGCGTAAGTAACGATGGGCTTCCTGCCTGTAGAAGCGTTCGCGCTGAAAGCTAGCAATCACCAGTGAGCTACCAACTCCGGCAAGCACCTGATCTTCCATCGCATGCGATAGTGCGGTCAAGGAAGACTTGAAGTAAAGCTGGGTTCTGAGTTCAGGTAGGGTTTGCAGCAGGTCTTCCAGGATGGAAGTGGAGTTGCTCATCGAGGTTGGCTCTACTCGTGATGCGGGGGCAGACCCCAATAACTGGCGGTCTTGATCGCTGATGGGGCATCGCTTTCATCGTGATCAGGACTGCGTTAACTTGCTCCTGATCCGGCTGAGCGGCATATACTCCCATCATAATGGGGATTAAGCTCACTATATCGTCTCATCTTCGGCAGAGGAGCGATCGCTCAACTTTCCTGATTTTCCTCGCGTCGCTCTGCACGAAACACGCAGCGATCAGGCAAAACGGTCAAAGGCACCCTTGAATCTAAGACTGAGAGGACAAACGAGTGCGTCATGCGGTTGATGTTTTGATCTTATCAAACGGACCCGGAGAACTGGCAACCTGGGTCAAGCCTATGGTACAAGCGTTACGCCAGCACTTAAGCGACGATCGCGAGCAGGTGAGAATTTCGGTGGTGCTGTCGCCCTGCGCGAATGCCAGTGGGCAGGAAGCCGCGATCGCCCGTCGTTACCCAGAGGTCGATCGCGTCCAGAGTGCTGAACACTTCTTTCCCTTTCTTCTGTGGGGTAAAACGGCTTCACAGTGGGACTGGCGATCGCATGGCGTGGTGCTCTTTCTCGGCGGCGACCAGTTTTTTCCGGTTGTGATTGGCAAGCGGTTGGGCTACCGCACCGTCATCTACGCTGAGTGGGAAGCTCGCTGGCACCGTTGGATCGATCGCTTCGGTGTGATGCGCAACGACATTGCAACCTGCGCACCGCAAAAGTACGCCCATAAATTTACCGTCGTGGGTGATTTGATGGCAGAAGCCGGACGGGAGGAAGATGGGGGGATGAGGCGATGGGGCGATGGGGGAGCAGAAGCACCAGAGCAAAAAGAGCTTCCTCACCCCCTCATCGGTCTTCTTCCTGGCTCCAAACCCACCAAGCTCTCTCTAGGCGTGCCTCTGTGCCTCGCGATCGCAGACCAGGTGTACGCGGCGCAACCATCCACACGCTTTGTCATTCCTGTTGCGCCTGGTTTGGATCTAACAACACTCGCCATGTTTGCTGATCCAGCATTGAATCCAGCGATCGAGCAACTTGGCTGGACGGCTGCGGAGTTGGTTGTACCCCAAACACCTGACGATCGCCCGTTTCTCAAAACTCGCTCTGGGCTACGGGTCGATCTCTGGACGCAAACCCCGGCTTATAGCCTCCTCGCTCAGTGCAGCCTTTGCTTGACGACCGTAGGCGCAAATACCGCCGAACTGGGTGCGCTAGCAGTGCCGATGATTGTACTCATTCCGCTCCAGCAGATCGATCGCATTCGCACCTGGGATGGCATTCCGGGGCTATTGGCAAACCTCCCCTTCATTGGAGGGCACGTCGCTGCGCTGATGACTCACCTGGCTCTAAAACGTTTGGGGCGGTTAGCATGGCCCAATCTTTGGGCAAACGCCGAAATTGTGCCCGAACTGGCTGGCAATCTGCAACCGCAAGACGTGACCGCGATCGTCCTGGACTTGCTTGACCATCCAGAGAAGCTGAAGCAGATGCAAACCAAACTCCGCCAGGTACGTGGTCAAGCTGGTGCTGCAACAAAGCTAGCGCAACTGGTGCGTGAAGTTTTGGCAGTAGACCACGGCTTTGGATGAGCTTTTAGCGGATGGCTTCTGGCACCTCTAGAGCGCATAGCTCACCAACCAAGCTCCAGGCTCAAAGAATCTCAAGCGCGAGCGCATAGCCCCCCGTCTCGCTAGCAGTCACTTCAATGGTGTAATCACCCTCTTGCGGTAAACGTCCTTGCCAGCTTTTTGTGCCTGTCGCACTACTGCCCAGGCGCTGACCATTCGGCGCGATCGTGCTAAAGCCAGCCTTGCCTTGCAACACTTTCACACCCAGCATCTGTCCTCGTTTCGCCTTCAGTAAATAGCGTTGGATCTGGTTCGGTTCAAGTTGTCCTGTTACCGTTGTGCCAGTCTTACCCGGTGTAAAGGTAACCCGTTGAATGTGTGCCTGTGCCGGACGCGCCAGTGGAGTGATGGCAACTTCCAACGTGTAGGAACCGACACCAGAAACCTGAATGGTATAGCGATCGTCGGCAGGCAGTTGTCCTGTCCAGCTACGGGTTTGGTAAGACGCAGTGTCGATCGCTTCCTGGTTCGATCGCAGCAACGTCATCATTGCCTCAGAACCCTGGAGGCTTACAGTCATAATTTGCCCCTGCGACGCTTGCAGCACATAGGGCTGCACGTCAGTCACCTGTAACGTTCCCTGCAAGGCGGCGGTGCTTTTGCCACGGGCAAACTGGATGCGTTGCGGTGGTCTACTCGTTTTAGCAGGGTCGTTACCGTCTGTCCCCGCAGGATCAGACGGAGGCTTGATCGCTAAATTCGAGCCATTTATCACTGGAGCATCAATAATGCGAGACGCTTCTGACTGCGGCAGCCTGGCACCGGAGACCCAAACCTCACTGTTGTGATCGGGTGCTTTCATCCAAACCTGCCACACGATCGGTAGTGCCACACCTAGCCCTGCCAAAACAGTCGCGGCAATGCCCACCTGCACTCGTCCTCCCACGTTCGGCTTCCAACCATGGCTTGAGTTATAGGGGCTACTGGAACGCCGAGAAGCGCTCGCTCGGGCATCAGGTAATGACGTATACGTGGTGACAGGCTGGGTCGTTTTACCGCTCTGCGGTAACCGATCGGGTAGAGGTTGCAGAAAATTTACAATCGCTGGTTGACGACTGGGTTCTGCTGGATGAGGTGACGGCGATCGTAAGAGCGTAGTTTCTAAGGGTGCGGCTCCAAACGACTGCAAAGCTTGCAGCGCTTCTTTCGCTGACTGATAGCGCTCACCCGGATAAACCGCCAACATCCGCCGCAGCACCATTGCCAATACATCGCCCACACGGGCATGTGGTTCCCAATTCCAGGTCAGTGTGCGGCTGTCAAGCAATGTGGGCGGCTCCCGACCTGTCAACAGCACTAATGCCGTTGCTGCCAGCGCGTAGAGGTCACTGTTGGGATAAACCTTTCCCGTTTGTAGTTGCTCAGGCGGAGCGTAGCCCACTTTACCCACCCGTGTTGGCGTTGAAATCAGAGGCCAGTGGCTGGTCGCCTCTTTCACAGCACCAAAATCAATCAGGACAGGCAAACCGGCTTCAGAAAGGGGACGAGATGGTTCCAGTTGCGTGGCTGGCTGCGTTTGCAGAATCACGTTTTCTGGTGAAATATCTCGGTGGATAATGCCCTGGTTGTGGATACAGGCAAGAACAGGCAACAGATGGTTGAGGAAGTGCAAGACCTCAGCTTCTGAAAAGGTCTGCCCTTTTTGCTTGCGATCGCTCAACAACTGGCGATAGGTTTGTCCATCGACAAAGTCCTGCACTAAAAAGAAGCGTTGCTCATCCTCAAAGGCGGCCCAAAAGCGCGGAATTTGGGGATGTTGAATTTGATAGAGGGTGCTGGCTTCGCGGTGAAACAGAACTTTTGACTTTTCAATCAGCGTGTCATCTTGATACGGAACAATAAATTCCTTGAGGACACAGGGTTCGTTGAAGCGTTCTTGGTCGAGAGCCAGGTATGTACGACCAAACCCACCCTGACCCAGAACCTGCTGAATGAGGTACCGCTGGCGCAGCACCATTCCTGACGGAAGAGGGTGCACCATATTGTTGTGTTGAGAGCTAAACCACACAGAGATAAATTCCCTATTGTCGGCATTGTGGCTTGCTCTGCCCCATACGTCCTACGGTGCCTCACCCCTCAGATGGGTACGCAACAGCACGCGACTTGCTCATAATGCTGTTGCGTACTCTCTATCAACTGCGCCAGCTACCACCAAAAAAGCAGAATCATCGCTTGGCAGAACTCGTTGGTGAACTTGAACCTGGACGAATTTCTTTGTCATTTTCAGCTTGACTGCAACGGGAAGTTAAGCGAAACTGTCATATATCTGGAGTCATTCATAGACCTGAGTCGCCCCTCCAAACGGATTTTGATTTTGGTTAAGCGTCGTATACTGGTAGGGAACAGCGTCCCTCCACAGCGGTTCAGGTTCCGCCTAATCGGGCTGTACTAATCACTGAACAGTTCTAGCGCTGGATGCAGTTTAAGCGCTGGATGCGCTGGTCGGGTCACTCTATCTCCACCAAACATATGGAAACGCTCGAATTTATTATTTTTCCCGACGGTCGAGTGCAAGAGAAAGTGACTGGCGTGGTTGGCGCTTCCTGTGCCGAGGTCACGGCAGCGATCGAAGCTCAACTGGGGCAGGTCGTCAGCCACGAACAAACGTCCGAATACTTTGCTCAAAGCGACAGTCAGTTATTGGTTGCAACGAATCAAGCCACGTTCAGCGAGTGGTAAACTTTTCTTCTGTTTAGCCTTATCTCTTAAAAATCACCATGTCACATTTCAGCCAAATCAAAACTCAGATTCGTAATCTTTCGTCTTTGCAAGCTGCTTTGACCGATTTGGGCATTGCCTGGAAGTCTGGCTCGGAATCAATCCGGGGCTACCGTGGCAAAACCCAAACTGCCGAGCTCGCGATCGAGCAAGACAATGGATATGACATCGGCTTTCGATGGAACGGTAGTGAGTATGAGTTGGTCGCCGATCTGCAATATTGGCGGCAAGAGCTGACGGTGGATCGGTTCCTTAGTCGTGTGACTCAGCGCTATGCGTACCACACTGTGCTAAATGAAACAACCCAAAAAGGGTTCCAGGTGACCGAGCAGCAGCATAACAAAGACGGCTCGATTCGCCTTGTCTTGCAGCGCTGGAGTGCGTAATGTCTGATGCCGCTTCGTCAAGCTCGACGAATCATCTGGCTAAATCGGCGTTGGAGTCAATGCAACCTGCATTTCGGACAGGTCTGGAGCCTGAGTTAGGCGGTGCTCTGAGGGACGAACCGGAGCGATCGGGTCTAGAGCCTGAGTTGGGTGGTGCTTTCAGGCAGAAAGGTGTCTACGTTGACGAACTCACTTGCATTGGCTGTAAGCATTGTGCTCACGTTGCTCGTAACACGTTCTACATTGAGCCTGACTATGGTCGATCGCGCGTTGTACAGCAAGACGGCGACTCTGACGACCTCATTCAGGAAGCGATCGACACCTGTCCGGTTGACTGTATTCATCGGCTTGACTATACCGAGCTAAAGCAACTAGAGAAAGAGCGTATCCATCAAGTGATTCCGTTGGCGGGCTTTCCCGTTGACACGGCTGTAGTGGCCACTAATCGTCGTCGCCAAAAACTCAAGGCTCGTCAGGACAAGCCTTAAAGGTGTATGGTTATTTTGTGCAGCATTTTAGTTGGACGTTGCACGGAACATCCCAACAGGGGAGACAACCATGTCTGAACGTTACCAGAGCATAGAAACATGCTCATTCCTTGTTTGCAGTGTTTTCTACTGGTAATATCCCTCTAAGAAAGTTTTCACGCTACCGTCAGGACTCAGCACCAGACGGATTTTGGCGTTTCGCCCGCTATTGATCGCAGAGACAAAGGCTTCGCCAACCAACGGTATGCCTGTGCGATCGCTATAGTCGCCTGCTGCCTGACCCAGAGGTATTATGCGTTGAATAGAGCCATTTGCCCCTACCAGAAGCGTGTATTCCAGGGTTTGCGTCAGCCCCTGAGGAGGGTTCCAGCGCTGCTGAAAGTACTGTCTCGCTTCTGCTATTTGTGAGATCGTATCAAACGCCGTATCTGTCTGGTCAGCCTGATTGCTGCGTCTAGCCGACGATCGACTTTCCGCGCTTCTAGTTTGGTTCAGTGGTGCGCTGGCAAACTCTCGGTTGAGAGAAAGGGAAGGCATCGGTTTCGTGGGCTGCGCGCGCGCTGTAATCGTTGGGGCAGTCGTTCGAGGCAGTATAGCAATCTGACCGCCAGCATCTTTACGCAGTGCTTCAGGACGATTTAGGTCAGGCTTGGGTATTGCACCAACGGGAGGATTGTTAGCCTTGGGGCTACCTGTAGAAGAGGACGAAAGCGGAAAAGTGGGCAAGCCGGGACTGCCAGGCACCGTTGAACCGATCGGCGGCGGTGGCGGCAGTTTTTGATTCGATGCAATCGGCGGCAGTGGACTCACGACGGCTGGAGGCTGAGTCGCAAGCTGGTCACTGCTGGCTCCCTGACTGACTGGAGAGGCTGGCTTACGGCTACTGTCGATCATTTTGGCAACAGAGGCAGATAGCCCGATCACCACAAGACCCGTCGCAGCAAGCTGCCCCCAACGCAGAGAAGACAGTGCTGACTGACGCGATCGCTGCAACGGCAGCGCCACCAGTTCGGATGCGTAGTCATCCAAAGCGTTGGCTAAATCAAACAGTTGTAGAGCGCTCAACGGTACGACGCTAGGCTTCTCCGGTATCGCTAGCGTTCCCAGTACAAGATTGTGGGTTAGCAACCCTTTGGGGTGTAAGGAAATCTGTTGTGCACCAGATGGTAAGCCGGTTGAAAGGGCTGTATTCGATGCGGCGAGTGCTAATGTGGCGATCGTCGCGTCTGATGCTGCCACCCCATTGGTCTTGAAGTGACTTTGAGATTGCTCCAGGAACGCCTGCACATAGGTTGAAACGGCTTTGTGCAGTGCTTCAAGCTGAGCGCGATCGCCACGAAGCGTCAGCCACTGTTCTTGCGGTAGTTGCGGATCATCCAACGTGAGTTGAAACCGAAGCTGCTTCACCACTAGCTGACCCGCCCAGCGAGACAACGGCGATTTTTTTGCCATGATCTCTAGCGTGCAGGTTGGAGGCGTGTATTGTCGCAGAATGGAATAGGGCATGAAACGAACGCAGAACGTGTGCAGAGATGAAAAAGACGTATAGCTAGACGGCACGAGGAGAAGCTTTAACCTGAAGACTTTGGACAATGGAGAAGCTCGTCACCCAATGAAGTCATTAAATTCGCGGGCTAGAATTTCTGCCATCGCTTCTGCCTTTCAATCATTAACCACTGGTGCAGACTGGCTGCTTCCATCTTTCGATCGCTCCATAAGCGCTAACCAGAGTCGTCGAGAACCGTTTGCAGCGCTATAAAACAGTAGATCAATCAAAAGCTTGAGGGCAAGGTTTGTAAGTACAGTAGGCGGCACATTTTCCCCCTCTTCCATACGCTCCTGGTATGTGTTGTTGAAGCGATCGAGGTAATCTCCCAGCAATGCGGTTTGGTGCGGTTCGCGGTGTTGTTCTGCCATCTGCTCTAAAAGGGCAACCGCGCGACGAATTTTCTCAGCCTGCTGCTTTGCGAGATGGCAACTAATTAAAACCAGTGCGCGTGCCTCCTCAACATCCAATTTTTTGCGCCCACCTTGCCCCTTACGTAGCGGACTGGATTGACGTAGCCGCCACAAGGCAACGCGATCGGCAACCAGTGCTTCTAGCTTCAGATCGCTTGCTGCTTGGAGCATTGCTTCGGAGCCGATTCCAGCCAGTGCCTCTAGCGCCAGCAAGACCAAATCTAACTGAGCTTTGATGTTGTCCAACTGAGTTGGATCAGGCTGGTTGATGAGCGGCAGCGTTTCAACAGCGGTCGATGTCGGCAACTTGACTGGAGATGGCATGGCTTTATGATAGAGAACACAACCAGAAACGGCGTAGTGGTTACGTGTCTTGAAACAGGACTTAAAAATAACAGGACTAGAAAGCGGATGAGGATGTTTCCACTACCTAAATGCCATGCCTAAAGTCCAGACGATTCTGGCATGTTCTTCAAGATCTGCCCTCACCCTACAGGCTAAAAATTGGTGAAAGGGTCGTCATGGCTAGGCGATCGACCTGAACAAACCCTCACGGCTGAGAAGGTGATGCGGAAGTGGCTCAATCGCGTTCAGCCCGGCAGCAGCAGTTGACACAGGACAAAGGCAACTGTGGCACTACCCAACGGCACAGTCAGATTATCAATCCCAAATTTTGAAAATGCTTCCAAGCCAGCCGCCACGATCGCTACAACCAGAGCGATCGCCCACGTTTGCCAGAGATTTCCCTCCACAGCAAGCAGAATCAGGAGACTCACAAGCCCGCTGATGATCGCCATCGTCAGCGACCCTTCCCAACTTTTTTGCGTATCCCAAAGTTTGTAAGGATGCTTGCCAAAGCGTTGTCCAATGAGCGCGGCTAAGCCATCACCCCACGTCATGACTAGCACCCCTAACGCAGCGTACTGAGGTTGCTGGATCGACCAAAACCAGGCAATCAAAATGCCAATGCTGACGGCGTAAAAAAAGGTACCCAGACTTTTGCGACCAATGCCATTAATGCTGGGCAGAAGGGGAAGGCGATATGAGAGGAAGGCGATCGCGCTAAACAATACAGAAGCACCAATGCCCAGCCAGCTTGGCACCTGCAACCACCATGCCAGCAAAATAACATTGCCTGCGCCGATATGGACAACCTTGCGAACCACTTCCGGTTCTACAGGGGTGTAGCGATGCAGCCATTCTGCCAGCAAGCCAAGCGAGCCAATCCAGGCTCCGGTAAGCCCAATTTGCAGCCAGAGCGTTGGCAGAGTTGAGAACCAGGGTGGCACGGTCATCGAAGCAATCAGGAGCGTGAATGGGTCTGTATACTTTCACTGTAGTGGAAATTGAGGGTCGATCGCGCACAGAGGCAATTCTGCGTCATTTCAACCTTCTACAAGGTTTTAGGAACTCCGATATACTAAAAATTGCCGCTTTACTGTGCTTTGAGCGTGATCAGACTTTTTTCTGTTTGTAGGGGCATAATGTGTAACGTCTCTACAAACGTGCAGCCACACTTCTAGAATGCTCCCCCATCTCTGTTTTTTATCCTTGTTTACGATCGCATCGAGAGGTTTCGCATGAAAGTCGCCATTACGGGTGCAACTGGCTTTGTGGGCAGTCGCTTAATGGAGTGTTTGCAGGCAGACGGGCATCAGGTTATTGCGCTTACCCGTAACCCCGAACAAGCGTTACGACTGTTTCCCGCCGCTGCTTTTCCTAACGTTGAAGTGATTGGCTTCACGCCTACCGAGTCAGGGGATTGGCAGCACGCACTTTCAGGCTGCAATGGTGTCGTGAATTTAGCCGGAGAGCCGATCGCCGAAAGCCGTTGGACACCAGAGCGCAAGCAAATGATTCTCGACAGTCGGAAGGTGGGAACGCAAAAACTGGTCGAAGCGATCGCGCAAGCGGCATCAAAGCCCTCAGTGTTGGTCAACGCGTCCGCGATCGGCTATTACGGCACCAGCGAAACCGCAACGTTTGATGAAACCAGCGCCTCTGGTGATGACTTTCTGGCGCACGTTTGTCAGGCATGGGAAGCCGAAGCGCAAAAGGTGAAGCAAGCTGGACTCAGGCTAGTGCTTGTCCGCATTGGCATTGTGCTAGGGGATGGCGGAGCGCTCGCGAAAATGATTCCCCCGTTCAAGCTGTTTGCTGGCGGACCGATCGGCACCGGTAAGCAATGGTTTTCCTGGATTCATCGCGAAGATTTGGTGAGCTTGATCCTGCAAGCGTTGACTCAAACCGATTTCGAGGGAGTCTACAATGCAACAGCTCCCAACCCGGTTCGCATGGCTGAGCTTTCTAACACGCTAGGAACGTTGATGAAGCGACCATCCTGGCTTCCAGTACCGAGTTTTGCACTCGAAGCGTTGTTAGGTGACGGCGCAAAGGTAGTGCTTGAAGGGCAGAAAGTACTACCGAAACGCACGCAAGCAATCGGCTTTCAGTATCAGTACCCAGTGTTGACGCAGGCGATCGCAGAAATTCTGGGCTAGGCATCTCAAAGATTACCCGTCGATCGCCCATGCCACCACTTGGTGACCCAGCTCATGACACCACTTAAAAGCGCACCTGCCATTAAGATACCAAGCGCTGGTGTGAACACAGGCTCCCAAAGCTTGTACCAAAGCTCTAGCCCAAGCGGTATGTTAGCGGCTCGACCCGCAACAGCAACGGCAAGCCATAAGAAGCTGAACAAAACAAGGAACAAATCTACCATTAACGCCACATTCAGCCACTGAAGCAATCGATCTTTCATAGAACAACGTTGAAATACGACATCAATTTCATGGCGGTTAGAAGGTCAACTAAAGACATGGAACGTTGACTGATAAATAAGTACTCAACTAATCCAACGCTTAGAATTTGACCCTAAGAACTATCACCGAAAGTATCGTCATTAATCATAGCAAAAAAAGATGGCTGATTTAGGTTTAAGACCAGCCATCTAACACGCCTATTCACTGTCAATCCTCTATGGTTCTAGAGTTGCGCAAGTTCCTTATCAAGCTCGATCGCCGCCATCCGCCGCAAATTATCGGGATCGACATAGTGGCAAACAGCATCACTCATGCAGATGAAGGCCCAGCCCGCACGATCGATATTTACCAACTTGTAGGACGCTTCTTGGACGAAACAACCTCTGTGGTTGCGGGTGTCTGGCTTAACTTCAATGTTATCAAGATCATCAAAAATCATAACTCTCAACTCCTTAGCCCTTAAAAATAAGAGCTTTAAAGAACACGTTTTATGAAGAGCTAAATGCTCACTTATCCGAGTAATTAAATACTATCACTGGCTTCTTAAATTACTCATTACGTTATGTATGTAAATATAACGATGAATGAATTACTAGAAGAGTTTATGCTCAGAAAAAGGCGGTTTTGACTGTTAGGTTTGCAAAAAACTGTAACGATCGTGCCTCTATCTAGTCGAACCGCTGTGAACTTAATGCTTCTTAACAGCAGCTCTAATGTAACGCTCAGATGAGGCTGTGTTGCTCGACATCACACAGAGTGGGCTGGGTCGTCAATTCAACCTTGTTTTGAGTCAAGACGTTGAAACGATCCAAGGATCGTGGATTAAATAAAACCAACAAGTTGTCCGTAGGTAGGGGCGCACAGCCGTGCGCCCCTACGGAAAACGCCGAGGTTGTTAAATTCTTGTTCCTAAGATTGCTTCCGTCAGCAGCTTGTTCGGGTCTCATGATGTGTCATTACTTAAAGCTGACCATGCATTTGCATGACGAAAGCGCCGGAATATTCGATTCCCTGCGCTTGCATGTCTCTCATTTCAGCGTTGTAACCTGTGAAAGGCGCTCGGACAGACATGGCGTTGCTAGTGTCCGCGTAGCGTCTTCAAAGGAGTATTTAGTCGCAAAAGCCACAAAGATTTGGACTTTTAAAGCATCCTCTAAATCTCAGTCAACAAATTCAACTCAAGCAACCTCTTCATTGCTAACAAAGCTCTTTGGCTGGCTTTCATCAGAAGCCTCTAATGCTGCTTTGAGCGTATGCCAGGTCAGCGTAGCGCACTTAATGCGTACAGGGAACTGCGATACGCCCTGCATCACATTCAGCTTACGCAGTTCTGACGGAAATTCATCTTTGCCCTGCATCATCATTTGAAAGCGCTGCACCATTTGGAGCGCTTCATCAAGCGTGTGTCCCCGCATCGCTTCTGCCATCAAGTCGGCTGATGCCATCGCGATCGCACACCCCTCGCCTTCAAACTTGACAGCTTCAATACGATCGCCCGTGGCGTTAAGCTGCACTGTTAGCTCGATCGTGTCACCACATGAGGGATTGTGCCCACGGTGGTGACGATCCACCGGATCAGTCTTGCCACGGTGTCGAGGCTTTTTGTAGCGTTCTAGAATGACCTGCTGGTAGAGATCACGCAAATTGCCAAGAGAAGACATGAGTCAAATTTGTTAAATATTGTTCATCCTTCTTCATCTTACCAGGGTCATACGGGGAAGGGTGTGTTGGGACGTGTTGAGAGCAGCACTGGACGTGCCGATTCTGCCCCTTATCCCTCTCTGTCCGCCAACCTTGTTGCAGCAGCAACAGCTTCTCCAGCGCGATCGCTCATCAAACGTTGCTGGTCGTACCCTAAAACTAATTCCCAGGCATCGTTGGGATAGTGCTCCACTAGAGGCAAGGCAACTTCATCAAGCATCCAGCGACCGTGTAGTTTGTCTACCTTGATGTGCAGTGTCCAGTAGCTCATGGCAGCAGCCGATAAGCCAAGCCGTCCTGCTGCTGCATGATAAGGGCTAAAGCCAGCAGGGACAGAGACTTCTGTATAAAGCAATCCGCCAGCATAGCGCAGGTAATCACGCTTACGCTCAGATAGTAAGAAACTGTGGTTAATTGTGGCTAAAACTTCCCAGGGCACAGCATCAAAATATGCCTCTGGCTCGGTGTTCATGCTTAACTCAGAGAGCATGGTGGTGAAGTAGGTAGAGTGCTTGCGTGACAGCTTGCCAGTCCCATACTCTTCTACTAGCAGGCGAGTCATCACGCTGTGGATCTCATTAGCAACGCCGCCCAAGGTACGGGAGAGTTGACTGGCTTCTACCAGACCGTCGAGCGACGCAATTTCCAGCATTTTACGATAACCTGCCAAGGTCATCTCATCCCGAAAATAGCGCCCTGTTTCTGAAAGTTCAGGCTCCAAGTCAGCAGCAGCCCGATCGCGTAAGGCTTCCACCACGTCCAGGCGCTTCAAGCTTGCTACATCCAGTTGCGAAAGTTCCCACGCTTGCCACGCCGCTTCGATCTGATTGCGGATCGTTTGCAGGTAGAGCGATCGTTCATTGGTGTAATTGCTTAGTGCGTCGTACCAGAAAAACTTAAGACGGTTAATGCGGTAGAGAATGCGCTGCAAAAAGTGATGAGCAGCGCTGGAGTTGTAAGCAACACTATAGGCAGCCGTTAGAGCCGCTGCAACTGTTTTTTCAAAAGCTGTTCGCGAACGGGTATGCTGATCCAGGTTCTCATCCAGATTGTCAACCTGAAGCAGTGTGACTAACGTTTGTTCTGCTTCGGTGTAGTTAGGAGCTGTGGAGAGGGCAAACTGATCTTGCATCCCTGCAAAATCTGGCTTAGCCGACACGGCTGAATTGCGCTGCATAATTACTCATTTTCTTAAAGTCTCTTTATATTTTGTCGCTCGATTAGAGGTGTCACATTCTACTTGAGTAGTAGATTTAACCCTTTGCAAACGCGTCTAGAGACAGAATGGATCGCCCGGTCATGACCGCTGGCTACTCAACGCCTACAACTTAAGACAGTATGAAATTTCTTTCTGCAACAGTGGAATCGGTTTTGCTTGCGGACATGCCCGGCACCTTTGTAACGCGCCGCGTCGATCAAGTCGTTTTGGATATGGCAGGCATTCCAGGCGATCGCCACTATGGTTTGACCCGCCTCTCAGGAGCGCGTGAACCGATGTATCCACGCGGCACCAAAATCCGCAATCGGCGGCAAATTAGTGTGGTGTCAACCGAGGAGTGCGATCAAATCGCTCAACAGCTAGGGCTAGACGTGCTGCTGCCAGAATGGTTAGGAGCAAATCTGCTGCTGCGGGGACTGCCTCACCTCACTCAGCTACCCACAGGCTCCCGTCTTTTGCTACCAAATGGTGTTGGGTTGGTATGTGAGGGCGAAAATGCACCCTGTCGTCATCCAGGTGAAATTATCCAGACACTTCATCCAGCGCAACCCGGCTTAATCAAGCGGTTTGTGCCGATCGCTCAAAAACGGCGTGGCATTGTGTGTTCGATCGAATGTCCCGGCACGATCGTTCAAGGGGATCCTGTCCGCGTTTTATTGGAGTCGAGCGCGATCGGGCAGCCACAGATGGCAATGCATCAGTAGTTGTAAGTAGTTAAACGAAATCAATTACACAAAAAAGTAGCTGAAAGGCTGGATTGTCGCGAAGCTAGTGTGAAAATAATTCTGTTGGACTACTTATTGACAACTATGGTTAATGTTCAGCCATGTAAGCTGTCTCGTACTAGACTAAGCCTCACCGGGCGGACTAAGCAACTAGCTGCATTTGAAGCGTGTTGTCTAAGCCGCCCCTCTCTAGTGCTTAGATGAATTGTTTGGGCAAAATTGCAAAAATCCTCTTTTGGGAAGGTTTCAATATCCAGCAAGAAAAATATAGTCCCTAGAAAGTACTGAAATATAGGGCACTTTTTCTATGGATGCTGGTGCGTTCTTTTTGGGTAGCGATCGCTGCCAATTTACAGTCTGGGCACCATTGCATAAGCAAGTTGCTGTCAATATTATGTCTCCGCGTGGGCGAGTGCTGCCCATGCAGTCTGTAGGCTCTGGCTACTGGCAGGTCACCGCACAGAATATTACGCCTGGAACGACTTACTTTTACCAACTGGATGACAACACTGAGCGTCCTGACCCTGCCTCGCAGTTTCAGCCAGATGGTGTGCACGGTCCCTCCCAAGTAATCGACCACGCCACGTTTAGCTGGAGCGATCGCCAGTGGACAGGCATCTCCCTGGACGAACTGATTATTTATGAACTGCACGCGGGTACATTCACGCCTGAAGGTACCTTTGAAGCAATTATTCCGCGTTTGCCTGAGCTGAAGGCGTTGGGAGTGAACGCGATCGAGCTTATGCCTGTCGCCCAATTTCCTGGTAACCGCAACTGGGGCTATGACGGGGTCTATACCTTTGCTGTCCAGAACTCGTATGGTGGACCCGATGGGTTGAAGCGCCTTGTCAACGCGTGCCATGAACAGGGAATGGCGATCGTCCTGGATGTGATCTACAACCACTTTGGTCCTGAGGGTAGCTACTTTAGCGACTACGGACCCTACTTCACCGAGAAATATAGCGGTGTCTGGGGTAGCGCACTGAACTTTGATGGCGCGCAAAGCTATCCTGTACGCCAGTACTTTTTGCAAAATGCGCTGTATTGGTTTGAGACCTATCACATCGATATGCTGCGGTTGGATGCGACAGATCACATCATCGATCTGAACGCCAAGCACTTTTTGCAAGAGCTGGCAGAACGGGTTGCTGAGCTTTCGCAGCGCCAGGGACGTAAGTTCTACCTCACGGCTGAAAACGATGTGAACGATGTTCGCATCCTCCACAAGCTTGAGGAGGGTGGCTACGGGATGGATGCTCAATGGAACGATGGCTTTCACCACTGTGCCCATGCGCTGCTCACAGGCGAGCAGATTGGTTACTACCAGGACTACGGTACGTGTAAGCAGTTAGCGAAAGCGATGAAACAAGGGTTTGTTTACTCCTGGGAGTATTCGCCGTTTCGCGATCGCTGGCATGGCAGTGATTCTAGTGCGCTACCTGGTCATCAGTTTGTGGTGTGCATTCAAAACCACGACCAGGTTGGCAACCGGATGCTGGGCGATCGGTTAACCCATCTTGTCTCGTTTGAAGCCTTGAAGCTGGGCGCGGCAGTCCTGCTGCTATCGCCCAATGTCCCGCTTTTGTTTATGGGCGAAGAATATGGAGAAGAGGCACCGTTTCTCTATTTTGTGAGCCACACTGATCCAAACTTAGTGGAAGCCGTCAGAGCAGGCAGAAAACGAGAATTTGCTCATTTTCATTTGGAAGGCGAGTATGTTGATCCCCAAAGTGAGGACACCTTTCAGCGATCGCAGTTACGCTGGGAGACGCGCAATGAAGGCAAGCACAAAGTTTTGCGTGATCTCTACCAGCAATTAATCCAGCTTCGTCGCTCCATTCCTGCCCTTAAGAAGCTCGACAAGCACAACTTAGAAGCAATTGCGCTAGAGGATGAAAAGCTGCTTTTACTACATCGGTGGTCTGCTGAAAGCCAGATTTTTTGCCTGATGAACTTTAGCGAAAATGCTGTTAGCCTCACGCCTAAAATTCCCGATGGTAACTGGCAAAAGATTCTCGATTCTGCTGATGAAACATGGTTAGGTTCTGGTGCCAAACTACCAACCGACTTAGTGTTTGGTCAATCGCTTACCATACCAGCAGTTAGCTTTGCCCTTTACCAGGCTTAAGGTGCAAAGCAGACACTATCGCAGCTAAATAAATCAACTAATGAGCCAAGATGTATGAGAATTCCAGTTTCTACGTATCGGATTCAGTTTCGTAGAGAGTACGATTTTGCGGCTGCAACCGCGATCGTGCCCTATCTTGCGGAGTTAGGTATCTCCGATCTCTATGCATCTCCCATTTTTAAAGCTAGAGCTGGCAGCAGTCATGGCTACGATGTGGTGGACCCGACTCAACTAAATCCTGAACTGGGCACCCGTGAAGACTTTGATGCGTTAGTGAGCGCCGTGCAGCATCAACAAATGGGCTGGCTACAAGACATTGTGCCCAATCATATGGCATACGACAGCCAGAATTTATGGCTGATGGATGTCTTGGAAAATGGCTTTGATTCAGATAGCTTCGACTACTTTGATATTGACTGGAATCATGCATACGAAGATATCCGTGAACGGGTCTTAGCGCCACTTCTAGGTGACTTCTATGGCAACTGTTTAGAAAACGGCGACATTCAGCTTGCTTACGATGAAACAGGTCTAAGTGTTAACTACTTTGGGTTGAGACTACCCGTGCGGATCGAATCTTACGCACGGTTTATTACTCATCATTTGGGGCAATTAACTAAGGCTTTAGGTAGGCGACATCCAGATTTTGTGAAGCTTCTAGGCATTCTTTATCTGATCAAAAATATTCCTACTGAAGCAAGGGGAAGAGAGCGGTATGATCAGGTCGCGTTTGTAAAAGGGCTGCTTTGGGAGTTACATCAGCAGAATGATGCTGTCAAGGAATTATTTGCCGCTAACGTGCAGTCATTTAATGGGGAAGCAGGCAATCCAGAAAGCTTTAATCTTCTGGACAGCTTGCTCAGTGAGCAATTTTATCGTCTTGCTTTTTGGAAGGTTGGAGCTGAAGAAATCAATTATCGTCGCTTTTTCACAGTGAATGAACTGATTTCAGTCAAGGTTGAAGAAGTCAAAGTCTTTCATAAGACGCATACATTAATTGCTCAACTGGTTGATGAAGGCATTTTTACTGGAGTACGTATTGATCATATTGATGGTCTTTACAATCCTGCCGAATATTTAGAACGGCTGCGTGAGAAAATTGGCGATCTGTACATTACGGTCGAAAAAATCTTAGAGCTAACTGAAGATTTGCCCGGAAATTGGCAGATTCAAGGCACAAGTGGCTACGAATTTCTTAATTATGTAAATGGGCTATTCTGCGACACTGTTAACGAAGAAAAATTCGACATCTTTTACACAAATTTGACAGGCGTAACCGCTCCATATCATCGCTTAGCCGCCGAGAAAAAATCACTCATCATTGAAAAAAACCTGGCGGGCGATGTTGAGAACTTAGCACAGCGATTGAAGCGGATTGCGGGTCAAACACGATCGGGCAGCGACTTTACTGCTTATGGCTTAAAACGTGCCTTGAGCGAGATATTGGCGCTTTTTCCAATCTATCGAACCTATATTGAATCTGATGTGGTAAGCGAAACCGATCGCCAGATTATTCATGATACGATCGCGGTAGCTAAACAGCATGTGCCACTCCTTTTAAGAGAGCTTGAATACATTGAATCCATCTTGCTACAAACTGATGAGGGTCACTTAACAGACGACCAAAAAGCTGAACGCTTACGCTTTGTCATGCGAATGCAGCAGTTAACGGGACCGCTGATGGCAAAAGGCATTGAAGACACATTGCTCTATGTTTATAACCGCTTGCTATCACTCAATGAAGTAGGCGGAAATCCGAGTCACTTCGGCATTAGCCCCGCACAATTTCATGCCTTTAATCAGCACAAAGTCCAGCACTGGCTGCATTCAATGAATACAACATCAACCCACGATACAAAGCGTGGCGAAGATGTGAGAGCACGCTTAAACGTGTTGTCAGAGATGCCTGATGAATGGGCAGAGCACGTCAAGCGGTGGGCAGCGATGAACGTTAGCAAAAAAGTGCGTGAGCACGGCAGAACGATTCCCGATCGTAATGACGAGTACTTCCTCTATCAGACCTTAATTGGCTCGTTTCCTTTTACTGAAGCAGAGTTTCCTGAATTTGTCGATCGGCTCAAAGATTATGTCATTAAAGCAGTGCGAGAGGCAAAGGTTCACACTGCCTGGTTGCGACCTGATAGTGACTACGAAAATGGGTTTAGCACCTTTGTCGAAACGCTCTTAAAAGCGCCCGATGCGAGTGAGTTCTTAAGCAAATTTAGACCGTTTCAAGCAAAGATCGCAGAGTACGGCATCCTCAATTCGCTGTCACAAGTGCTGTTAAAAAATACTGCTCCTGGAGTGCCGGATTTATATCAGGGCGATGAATTTTGGAACTTGAGTTTTGTTGACCCTGATAACCGTCGCCCAGTTGACTATGAACAACGCACCGCTGCACTCAAGCAACTGAAAGCAAAACTGCCTCACGAGCCACTTGCGTTAATTGATCATCTCTTTGAAACGAGAGCCACTGGCACCATTAAGCTGTTTTTGACTTATCAGTTGTTGCAAGCTAGAAAAACCTTTGTTGACCTGTTTCAGCAAGGGGATTATCAACCCTTAGAGGTTGTGGGCGAGTTGCAGCAGCATGTGATTCCCTTTGCCCGCACTTACAAAGGTCAGATGGCGATCGCGATCGCACCGCGCTTTTTTACAACGTTGGTGCAGCCTGGAGAACGCCCGCTTGGCGCAGCAGTCTGGAAGGACACTCAGATCGTTCTGCCGTCAGGTTCACCATCAACCTGGACAAACGCCATTACGGCTCAGTCAATGCAAAGCCAAGAGTCGATCGCGGTTGGCGACGCACTTCAGCATTTTTCCGTTGCCCTTCTGGTGAGTCGTTGAACACTACAGCGTATAGAGCAACAGCAGCACCAGACAGGCATAGAGCAGCCAGGAAATGACTAAAGGCACACTCAATAGCGAGGAGAAGAAGGACGTGGCGAGGATGCCGATGCCGATGAGGGCGATCGCGATTGTGCCCCAAATTGCCCAGCATAACTTCGCCGCCATTGCCACAAAACCGGACTGTTGCTCCACCAGCAGCCGATCGTCTCGCACAATTTCGCCAGTCAGCGCAAAACGTGCCAGCGAGTCATGGTTTTGTGGCTGAATCGCGGCACCGTGTCCGCCTTTGAAAAAAGACTTCCCCGTGTTCTTCCTGCCTTCTTCCTTTGTAAAGCCGTTATGTCCTGCGGTACCCAGATCACTGAAGTCTAAAAGTTCAAAAAAACCGGGAAAAACGCCGACGATCCAATCCGCAGAGGCAACATCATTGCGGATCGACTGGACGCGCCCCTGATGACGCACTAAATCATTCCAGTCATAATCGGCACGGACAACGCTGCCCGCGAAGGCGATGCGAGCCATTGTGCAGGCTTTGTAGCGCTTGAGGGCACTGGCGATTAAGTAAGTGCCGTTACTATGACCGATGTAACTCAGCGCTGCGTTTGGATAGCGGGCGATCGCCTCCGTATACTCATCCATAAACCAGCGCACATTCTTCTGCCGTGCGCCCAGCAGCAAAAACCGGAGCATCGGAAAATAGCCATAGCTCCCAACGCTCACATGGGCTGTTTGGCTTTGCGCTTTGATGGCTTGCCCCAGCGCATTTGTCCACAACCCTGTATCGCGGATGCCGTGCATGATGAAGACGATCTGATCTTTGGATGGATCAACCGTTGTATTGGGAATCATGTCACCCTCGATCGCGTCAAAGGGTGTTACCAGTGCGTAGCGAAACTGCTCTTGGCGATGTTCTCCAATGTCCGGCTCTCGAAAGCGCACGATCGAGCCATGCCCTGTGTCGTTGACTTTGAGATACTTAAAATTGCGATCGGTTGCCACATCAACGTTGTCGTTTTCAGTCACCACATCATCAAAATCACCCAGCAGTTGAATCGTCTGTGGCAATTCCACTGCGGAACCTTGACTCAGCCGAATCCATTCAATGCGTAGATTGGTAATAAAGGGGCTGCCCTGCCGCAGACTGCGAATAAATTTGCCAGAGTGAGTGAGCGACAGGATGGCGCAGCCCAACTTCTGAGCCTGAAATTTGACCCAGCTCATATCTTCAGGCTGCTTCTCCAGCGAGAACCCTCGATTAATGCCAGCCATTAAGATCAGGCGATCGACTTTCGTTGCCCACACACGCGGCTGCGTCTTGCCCATTTCCACATGGTCGCTGTCGTAACCCATCGCAATCACATAGGCTTTGCGGAGTAGCAGCGCCCCAGCACTGTGTCCAATCAAACGAATGCGATCGTATGGCTTGCCGTCTGGGCGCTTGGTTCGTAGAGCAACCGCATCGCCAATATATTGCACCAACTGCTCCGCAACTTTTTGGGGGCTTGTATTGGCGAACAGTCCAGCCAGGTAGGCTGGCACCATCAGGTCAGCGTTTGGTAAAGACTCTTTCACGGTCGATCGCACATCGTCTAAATGTTTGGGTGTATGCGTATACCCATGCAGCAAGACCACCAGTTCGCTGGAACTGCCATTCTGCTCACAGTCTGTCTTTGTTAGGGTTCTTCTCGTTCTCTTTGGCATCTTGTCTTGATGATTCGGTGCTCGACTACCAGCAACCTAATCGCAGGGATTTTATGCCGCAGGGATTTTATCTTGGCACAGTGATCATTGTCTGGCTGATTATGTCATGCCGCGACACAATCAACGGTCAGCTTTGACCAACTGCGGCATTAATAGTTCATGTGTACTAAATTAATCTGATATATTGATGACTATTGGTTGCTTCGTTGACAAACAACCCGTATCATTTGCCTACATCGCCTGTGTGGCTGAGGACATCCTATGAGCGTTGAGCAGACGAGCCAGTTGATTCAGCTAATTCTCAACTCAGTACTAATGACAGTGGCTTGCACGCTGTTGTTGAGTCGCATTAGTACACGCCAAACCGCTCTTGAGGAGAGCCTGTACGCGGCTAACCGCCAGTGTATCGAGCTACTTGGTGTGGGCAGTGAGCATTGGCGTGATGGGGTTGGGGGCGATCGTGCGACCAACCGTATGCTGCAAGCGAAGAAGCACCTGCGTCAATTACAGTACCGCTACAAAGTGCTGCGGTATGGCGTTTTGGCGAATGTGTATGCGCTACTATGCGCGATCGGTAGTACCCTGGCTCTGGCGCTGAGAACCTTAATTAACCTGGAGTGGCTGGTGCCCATCTCGCTAGGGCTGTTTGTATTCGGTGTCACGCTGCTGCTGCTGGGAGTGGGGTTAACGCTGATTGACCTCCACACAGCCGATCGCTCGTTGTGGGACGAAATCACCAGCCTGCTTCATCCTGTGAGACCAGACGATAAGCTTAGAGCCGATTGGCAACAGCGGTCTAAAATTGCCGATCGTTTCATGCGAGGACAGACGACAAAAATGAGACCGACTTCAAAGGCGAGGGTGTCGTAAAGCGCCAGGTTCCTTTTAGCAGTCATGGCTGCGGTGCAACGACCGTGATGTAGTTGGCGGCACGATCGTACACAATCCACCCCGTTGTTTTATCCAAACGTGTCTCGTCTAGCTTGGTAGAAATCTCGGCAACATTAAAGTAGACCTTGCCAGCGTCCCGTGCCTCAACGGCAAAGTCAGCGTTTTGTGCGTAGATAACTTTAAAGCCGCGATCGCGTAAGCAGTACATTGCCCAACCCTTCAGCGACTGCTGCTCAGGCTTAAATGGAATGGGTGGCTGATTGAACAAAGCTTCAATAGCAGAAATTAATGACATTGGTTTGTGGCATGCAACGCTGGAGATGTTTGATTGTAAAGCGAAAGCTCCACCCTGCCTTTCATGCTTCTAGGTGCTTAGGGGTTTGCGGTTTAATAACCTACCAAACAACCAGGTTTCGACTGCGCTCAACCTTCAGTCATAGCGGGTTGAGCGTAGCCGAAACCCAAACGACTGGTAGCTTATTTTCTTGCAATCCCCTTAGGCTTTTCTACGCTAGCGTGTTTCTGGCTTGTAATCTCGCAGCATCAGCGCTTCGACGGCTGCTTGTGGAGTGATGTCGCCGTTGAGGAGACGATCGACCTGATGTGAAATGGGTACGGCGATGTTTTGCTGCTGTGCCAGTTTCATCAACACTTGTGTGGTGTTCACGCCCTCTGCGGTGCCCTGTAGTTGGGCGAGAACTTCAGCTAGCGGTTTACCCTGAGCCAGCCCATAGCCGACCTGATAATTGCGGCTGAGGGCGCTGTTGCAGGTCGCCAGCAAATCGCCCAAACCCGACAAGCCATAAAAGGTTTCTGGTTTCGCGCCCCAATGCGTGCCGACACGAATGATTTCGGCGAGTCCACGAGTCATCAGGGCAGCTTTGGCATTCGTGCCCAATTGCAGCCCGTCACAGGCTCCCACCGCGATCGCAATCACGTTTTTGAGCGTCCCCCCCAGTTCCACTCCCAACAGATCTGGATTGGTATAGACGCGAAACGAGTTGGAAGACAGCGTGGCTTGCACTGTCTCTGCTGCTGCCAGATTATCGCTGGCAACCACAGTCGCGGCAGGCAATCCCTGTTGAATTTCTTGGGAGAGATTCGGTCCTGATAGGACGACAACCGGATGCGTTGGAAAGGCAGCTTGCCAGATTTGGGAGGGCAGCAGGGGCATAGTTTCGACGCTAGTGTTCCACAACAGCCCTTTAGTTGCAGTTACGAAAATTGTCTGGGCGGCGATCGCCTCTTGTTGCACCTGCTCGACAACAGCGCTCACGCCCTTCATTGAGACCGCAGAGATCACAACATCGGCACCATCAAGGTATGTCTGCATAGCATGTTGACGCGACCACACACGAACGGTGTGACCGTGCGCTCGCGACACCATAGCTAAAGTGGTGCCCCAGGCTCCAGCACCAAGAATGACGATCGTGAGTTGTGGCATGAGATAAAACTAGCAGCTTTCAGCCTGTTGCAAGCCGCTACGCTTTGAAAAGCTGTAACCGTCCAGCCAATGAAGGCGTTGTGGGCTTACGGATTGCTAACTGCTGCCTGCTGAACGCTTTTTTGTCTTGGAAACCGTTCCATCAACGCCCTGACTTGCTCCGCATGATAAGAACTACGCGTTAGCGGCGAGGCAACCACTTGCAGAAAGCCCAGCGTTTCGCCGTATGCCTTCCAGGCATCGAACTGCTCTGGACGCACAAAATCGACTACGCTCAAATGTTTCTGGCTAGGCTGGAGGTATTGTCCGATCGTGAGGATGTCGCAGTCTACCGATCGTAGATCGTGCATGACCTGCTTTACTTCATCATCGGTCTCGCCCAAGCCCACCATCATGCCCGTTTTGGTATAAACCCACGGAGCCAGGTCACGCGATCGCTGCAATAATTCGAGCGATCGCGCATAGCTACCTTGGGGACGCACTCGGCGATACAGGCGCGGCACCGTTTCCGTATTGTGATTCAACACGTCTGGGCTAGCTTGCAAGAGGGTTGGCAGCGCCTCCCAGTTGCCGCAAAGATCGGGAATCAGCACTTCGATCGTGGTTCCCGGCGAAACAGAACGGATGGCGTGGATGCAGCGATCGAACTGGGCTGCGCCACCATCAGGCAAATCATCTCGATTCACCGATGTCACAACGACATGGTTCAGCCGCATCCGGCGAACGGCTTCTGCTAGCCGCTCTGGTTCTAGCGGATCGAGCGGCTGCGGTTTTTTCTCAAAGTCAATATCGCAGTAGGGGCAGGCACGGGTGCAAGCAGGTCCCATAATCAAAAACGTGGCAGTGCCATTGTTAAAACACTCACCAATGTTGGGGCAGGAAGCCTCTTCACAGACGGTGTTTAGATCCAAGTCACGCAAGATCTCTTTAACGCTACCGACCCGCTCCCATTGCGGCGCTTTGACCCGTAACCACTCTGGTTTAACGACCACGCTTCATCCTAAGTAAAACAACTATTGTTCATCCTATCAGGCACAGGCGGGAAGGTCGAAGCGCTCCCAAGACCACACAGATTCGTTGCAATCAAGATCTTAAAGCAAAGCGTTAAAGGGGACTGGTTTCTGGCGGCGAAACATTGCCTGTCGCTGGGGTCGCTTTAGTTGGCTTAACACTCAGTGCAGCCTCTTTTTGATGCGCTTTAGAGCTGACTGGGTAGGTAGGTAAAGCCTTTGGCAGCGGCGCTACCGTTGCTGGCGACGAAGGAGCCACTGAACCTGCCTGCTGCGGCACCGCTTGATGCGAAACCCAGGCAATACTGCCCGCCATTAAAGCTGCATACCCCAGGTAAACGTGCGTCGAGTTTAAGCGCAAGCCAGACTGCCTATTGGATTGTTGCCACGAAGGTACAACAGCCGTTGCCGTATCGATCGCAGGTAAGGATGCTGCCATTTGATTGCCATCTAAACCTAAAGCATTGCCAACCTGTCGGATAAAACCCCGTAGATAGACATCTTCAGGCAGTCGTTCAATGTGCCCCGTTTCCATCGCTTCTAGCTGATGTAAGGGAATCTGAGTCTTGATGTGTAAGTGGTAAGGAGACCACGATTTGTCTTGCCGCGCCTGCCGAATGACCTGCCCCAACTCTTGCAAGCAAGCCTCACGCGCTTGCAGCGCTGCCTGCATTGCCAGTTCTTTCTTGCTTAGTTTCTTGTGAGCATTAGCGTTAAGCTGCTTTGCCACGTGTGGCGCGATCGGTGGATAAAGGGTGGTAAGCCCCTGCGTCAATCGGGGTGTTTGGTCTACTTGTGTAACGGAAGGGGCTGCGGGAAGGAGAAGACTGCGATCGCCGGAAACAGCAGCCAAACCGCTTGAGCTATCCTGTGGCAGTGGTGCTGGTGGGTGAAGCGTGGGAGCAGAGGCTGGTAAGGCACAGCTAGCAAATTCTGCTGCTGCTTGCATGATGACCGAGGGCTTCTTACGTACCATTTTGCGTAGCGCCAGTCGAATGGCTTCTCTACCCACTGCCCTTACCATGCACTGCACCTGTCGATTCAAATCCTCTGGCAGCGCTTTCAGGCTTGAGAGCATCTGACCGTAAATTTCGCTGTGGTAAAGCTCAGCTTCAACCTGTCCCAAAATCGCCCGCAGTCCGTTGAGGGAAACTTCAGCGCTTCCTCCAGGAACACTCACACAGTAAGTAGACTCGTGTGCCAGCATGAATCGCCTCCCCTATCTAAAAACGTCCAGCACTCAACAGTTTGCACAGCAACCCAACGGTGGTTGATCCTGCGGCAACAAAACGAACCCCAAAATCAGTTTGCAGTGAATTGTTAAACTGTCTTCATCACTTCATTCGGAGGCTTCATACATGCTCCGGATGGATCGGTCGCAATTCCAAACAAAACGGCGACGCGATCGCGCCACCGTCAGCAGCAATAGCCATTGGTTGTGTCTCAATCGCAGCGACTATCTTTAGAGGCGCATTCTTGAGACAGACAGCGCTCTAGCAGCGACACTTGATGAAAGTGGCAAAAGCGGCGTGGATTGAGAAAAATTCTAACGTTAGGATCAAAAACTGGCTGGTTAAGGAACTGCCAGAACGGAAACGTAAGCTTTGCGTGTCGTGAAGAAAACATAGGAAACATTCCAGATAACAAGGGCGGGCAACACCCATCGCAGGCACTCAAGGCACGGACTGGTATGCCACTACAACCATGCCAAAAGCTTGAGCGAATCCCCTTGTGAGGATTGCGGAATCTTTCTTCGTCGCTTTTTTAAACGTCTGTATTTCTATGGAGACGATCGCTCGACTTTACGGCTCACTTAGCTTGGCGATCGCCTGCGTCAACAGTTGGTAAAAGCCGTCAGCTTCAATCGATTCAACGACGTTGGCGTTCGGTGGCTGGTTTGTGACGTGCCAGCGATCGACTACTGTGCGTCCCATCGTTAATTCGCTGGTCGTTTCGACTGCTACAGAGGCTCGGTAGCTGGTAAAGAAGTCGGGCTGCAAAAGATAAGCAATCACACAGGGATCGTGAAGCGGTGGACCGGAAAACCCGTAGCGTTGCATATCGTAAACACCATAATGATCGAGTAAACCAACGGTGGCAGCACTGATGGGTGAGTTGATAGCACGTATAGCACGTAGCCGTTCTGGAGTCGCGATCGCCTGGTGTGTTACATCCAGGCTCACCATCGTTAAAGGAATGCCAGCGGTCAGTACAATCTGTGCCGCATGAGGGTCAACGTAGAGATTAAATTCTGCTGACGGCGTAATATTGCCCTGAGTTAGTGCCCCACCCATCATCACAATTTCGTGAATGTGCTGGCAAATGGCAGGCTGCTTGACGATCGCGACGGCAAGGTTCGTGAGTGGTCCCAGTGTGGCAAGCGTAATGTTACCTGTCGATCGCATACATGTCTCGATCAAAAAATCAACTGCATGTTGCGATTGCAGCGGCATTTGCGGTTCTGGCAGGCTGATACCATCCAACCCCGTTTTGCCATGAACGTCTTCGGCAGTGATCAACGGGCGCAGCAACGGACGGGGACAGCCTGCATAGATGGGCAGATCGGCTCTGCCTGCCAGTTCACAAAGGCAACGAGCATTCTTCTGCGTCAAACTCAGTGGTACATTACCAGCCACCGTCGTAATGCCTAAAACGTTGAGCTGTTCTGGGAACGCCAGCGCCAAAAACAGCGCGATCGCGTCATCAGCTCCCGGATCACAGTCAATAACGATAGCTTTAGCGACCATGTAGACAAGGTTTCGTTTGGGTTGGAAGAAGGTGTTGCTGCTTGTTGAGGAAGGTCAGGACACGGAGAACTCAACCTCCAAGCTGCAAGGCACACTCCTAAAGGCTCCGCATCCTCACATTTATCGCCGTCCCCTTTGAGCATAAGCGGGAACGACAGGGGACGATCGAGCACCTTTGGTCATTGATTGTCCAGAGGTAATAACCACTTCAACGGGCAATGCTGTTGAGCGGAAGCCAGTCGTGATCGACTGCAACGTCAGGAAGGAAACGCTCCACCCTGCCTGTTGTAATGTCCAACTAGCCAGACTGCCCTCTTTGCTTGGGTTGGGATGGATGATCTGTGGTAGATAGGTCACGGCGATCGCGTCAAAATTCACTCCAGCTTCAGATAGCGCGCTCCGAATGTCATGCCAGCGCTCAATGGGCGCTTGGCAGCATTGCACATCATGGCTAATGAGCGTAGCGCCCAGTAAGCTCGTTAAGCGGGCACAAATTTCCTCAAGTCGGGCGCAATCACCCCGCAGCAGCATCGCTTCCTCTGCCAAGAGCGCTCCGTGAACTTCGGGCACCCAGAGTTCAAAGCAGGTATACGCATCAATGGGGATAGTGGTGAGCTTGAGGTTAGACGGCAGTCCCAAAGGATTAGGCGCAACCGCAAGTGCAACTGGAATGAAGGATTCATGCATAAGCGTACAGTTCCTTCAGCTAACTCGAAGGGATGAGTGATACAGCAAATTGACACAGGTTGTGGGCGATCGCAAGTGGCTTAAGCCCCTCTTAGGGAGACATACTGCTTGCTTTGAGCGAATCACTTTAGAGGATAGCTGAGTAGTGCTCGACCTTCCGGCATGGCTCCGCTAGTGTCTTTGGAGCCGCAATCTCCAGTTGCCAGTGTAGAAAATCATGCTTTTCAGACATCCTCTCAGGGCAAGCCCCGCAGCGTTACCCCTCCTAAGATGGCTCTTACTAGCGACTCTTTTGTACTGCAACCGTAAAAAGAGCGTAAAGCAAGGATGAAGTCTGCCGAACGCTGCCTGAATCAATACTTGTGCTAGTACTTTTACCAATGAAATTGAGCAGAGCTTCAAGAGCCTTTAAGATGGTAAAAGGTTATCCAGATTACAATTCAAACTTGTCTAACACGATGCACACGATGAAACAGTCTCTTGCAGATGCCACTGCAATTGATCAAAAGCTCTCTAAACGCCACATTGATCTTGATCCCGGTGGGTATGTCATCATCTACCTCGATCGTGAACAAGGGCTAATCTGTGCCAAGCACTTTACAAACGTAATTGACGATCGTGGCTTAGCCTGCGATCCAGCCACTGGCAAGCCCATTCCGACACGGGGCAAAAGCGAACGGCTACCGACTCACCTTTACAGTGGCAGAACAGCGAAAGAACTCTGCGTGCAGCTTTTTGAGCAGACGCATCCCTGCCCAGTCACCATGCTCGACCACGCATCCTATCTGGGACGAGAGTTTCAACGAGCAGAAGCCGCGTTGCTAGGCGGACAAGAGTATATACAGGACTGAAAAGTGTGGCTCTAGCAAGTTGGCTAGGGTCTCACGGCAGGCGATACGCATCAGGGTTATCCCAGTTGACTCAATGGCTGCCTCTGTCCAGCCTTGCGGTGGAGCCTGATGCCGACTGTGGCAAGCAGCTAACGATCGAAGTTGAAGCCGTGCCAACACCAGCAACATGTCGCTGTTAACAGTGGCGTTGTCCGCTGCTGCCGCTGTACGAGTCTTGAGCACGAGCGTAAAGCATCAGTAAACGGGACTATCTTGCTGCACGGCAAGCGTCGCGATTGGAAAGGCGAGGCTGGTAGCACACTGTGTACGACGATCGCTTTTAGTTTCCTCTTGCTCTTTTCCCCATTCCACGTCACCGTAAGAACAGTTAAATCGCGTCAAGGAATCGTTCATGCGTCTACACAACAAAGTTGCCCTGATTACTGGAGCAGGCAGTGGCATTGGGCGAGAAGCTGCTTTGCTGTTTGCGAAGGAGGATGCTCAGGTTGTTGTTTGTGACCTCAACGAGAATGCAGGTAACGAAACGGTTGCGCTCATTGACGCGATCGGTGGGAAGGCAACCTTTGTGCGGGCTGATGTCTCCAAGGCAGCAGACGCAAAAGCGATGATTGAGGCAGCCGAAGCGACATATGGCAAACTCAACGTGCTGTTTAACAATGCTGGGATTTTTCACCCCGCTGATGGTTCCGTTTTAGACACCGAAGAAGACGTTTGGGATTTGACGATGAACGTTAACCTCAAAGGCGTTTTTCTGGGCTGCAAGTACGGTATTCCAGCGTTGCAACGTGCGGGTGGTGGTTCGATCATCAATACAGCCTCGTTTGTTGCGGTGGTTGGTGCAGCCACATCCCAGTCTGCGTACACTGCTAGCAAAGGGGCTGTGCTTTCGCTGACGCGGGAGATCGCCGTTGAATTTGCTCGTCAAAACATTCGTGTCAATGCGCTTTGTCCGGGTCCTGTGGAAACGCCATTGCTAGCAGAACTCATGTCTGATCCAGCACGTCGTCAGCGTCGCTTGGTGCACATTCCTCCCGGTCGTTTGGCGCAGGCAAAGGAGATTGCAAATGCAGCGCTGTTTCTAGCAAGCGATGAGTCGTCCTTTGTTAATGGCTCTACATTCCTGGTCGATGGTGGCATTACGGCAGCGTATGTGACGGCTGAGTAGCTTTTGATAGTTGGCTCGATCGATACTCAAAAATCTTTCTACAATAGTAGAGAGAACGATTTGTAACGTCTTAGCCCAAGAAACAGCGCGAATCAGTCGTTTACTGTTCTGACCTTTTACTCCTCACTCCATACCCCTCACATCCCACACGGAGCACCACAATGGCACAGCGACTCAAGCGATGGGAATCTCCCCGCCGCGAAGGACGAAACGACAAGGGTAAAGGCGGGTCTGCCCGACAGCGACAGCGCCGCAAGCAGTTTCAAGTACTGCGACAAAAGCTCAAAGAACAGTCCGACAATCAAACACACGATCGGGGAAGCATGACTGCCTCCCCGATTTTTTTAGCTGTTTAAGCTTGCGATCGATTCAGTCATCGCAGCTAGGAAAGGTCTTCTGCTAACAGCGCTTTGAGTGCCGCCAAATTGCCTCGATTGAAGGCATCCACGCAACGGCGAACAACTGTTCTGCTTTCTTCTCCCAGTGACATGGCTGCACCTTGCTGTCATGGCTGCTTCACGGTTACCATCCCCTCGCCCAGGTCATCCCGATTCTCTCAATTTCATTGACAAATCCTCGTAGGGGCGTACGGCCGTACGCCCCTACGTTTGGACTTGGTATAACCTCAGCCCTCGCACTCCTTCAGCGTCGCCTGAGCTTCGACCAGGGCGGGTGAGCCGAGTTTGGTGTAGATGTCCACCGCACGGTGGGCGTAGGGCAGAGCCTCGGCGGCGTTGCCCTGGCGCACAAGGGCTTTGGCAAGGTGATGGCAGTCAAAGGCGATTAATTCCTGGCGGCCCACCGTTTCACACAAGGGCAGGGCTTCGCGAGCCAGCGCCTCGGCTCCCGGCCAGTCTTCCCGAGCCAGCGCCAGCGCCGCCAGACTGCCCGGAATCCCTGCCATCATCTCGGTAGCACCAATGGCGCGAACCACCCGCAGCGCTTCGCGAGAATCCCGCTCCGCCGCCGCGAGATCGCCGGAGACGCTTTCAACACTGGCGAGGGCGTTGAGGCCGATGGCCACATCCTCACTCTCGGTGGATACGCTACGAAACAGATCGAGCGACTCGCGGAAGGCGACGATCGCGGCGGGGTAATCCGCCTTTACCTGGTGCCCGAGGCCGCGCAATTGGATGGCGAACCCCCGTTCACGGGCACCAGCCTGCGCTGCTTGAAAGTGCGCCGCTGCACGATCGGCTCAGTCCAGCACTGCGTCTGCCTGCTGGCGTAGATAGTGAATCCAGCCCACGTGATAGGCGCGCCAGCCAGCATGGTTGTGATCGCCCGCCGCGACGGCTTTGGCTTCCGCCTGCTCGTTGAGCAAGAGCCATTCATCCCAGCGGCCTGTGAAGTCAAGGAAGCGCCAGAGCGCATCACACACCGTTTGCAGTCGGTCATGCGGCCCAGTCAGGAACAGCGGCATGGCGGGGGCGACGGTGGGCCAGGCGGCCTCCAGCAACGGGAAGCGGTCATGCTCCTCATAGCCGTTCTCGACAATCAGCGCGTAGGCACGCTTCTCCAGCCGATTGCCCGTTTCGCGCACGACTGCGGGGCGATGCTTGCGCAGGAACTCGGCCACCATCGGCACGAGGGCGTAGGCTGTTTCCTCCTGGTCGGGGACAACGAGGGAGCGGTTCGCCAGACTCCGCAGGGCCGCCTCGATTTCGGCATCAGGGAGGCGCTGTTGCATGGTCTCCCCATCAACCCTGGAGGCCGCGTCGAACGCCTCCTCCCCGCTGTCAAATTCATCCAATTCATGCAATTCCAACCAGTCTCGTTCTTCGTCGGACAGCGGATTCGTCAGGGCTGCGACGTGTTTCACGGATGCTGGCAGGGTGAAGTAGGTGAGCGCACAAAGCACTTTGGTTTCGGGAACGGTAAACTCGTTGGCAAGGTCGCCAAAGATAAACTCCAGCGGGTCGTTATCCTTGGGGCAAGACTGTAGGAAGTGCAGGGCATCATCAAAGGTGCGGCAACTGCCGCGACCGATCTGCCCCGCTACCCAGCGCAGGAGTAACGGCTTCCCACCCGTCTGCTGGTACAGGGTAACGCGCTCCGCTTCGCTGGTTTTGGCGAGGAGTTTGTTGCGTTTTGCGAGGTCGGCAAGCGTTTCTAGTGCGGCATCCCGGCTGAGCTGTTCCAGGATGAGTTCTTCCGAGCCGGAACCGATGCGGCGACGGCTGGTGAGGATGGCTTTGCAGCCCTGCGGCAGCCGCTTGACGAAGGTAAACAACTGGTCGCGATCGGACTTGGTCAGCGATTCGAGATTGTCCAGAATGAGGAGCGCCTGCGCTGGGCGGAGCACCTCTAGCAGCCGCCGGATGCGTTGGTCTTCTGGCGACTTTACGATCTCTGCTTGCCCTAACTCCCGCGCAATCTCATTGAGCATTTCGAGGAAACCGGGCACGAGGAGATTGCCGAAGGTGCGCACGCCATCATCCTCCATCTCGCGATCTTTCACCGAGACGAAGATGATGCGTTGGAACTGTCCTGCCGAGCAATCATACGCCACGCGGACGGCGAGCGAGGTCTTCCCCATCCCTCCCGGCCCATCAATGAGCGCTCCCCAGGTGCGCGACTCCGGATCGAGCGCCTCGCGAATCGTTTGCAATTCCTCCTCGCGCCCGAAGAAGGCCTGCAGGCGTGGAAGGTTATTGGGGATGGTGGTAGAGAGAGGCCGTGCTGAAGCGGCTGAGCGAGCAGACTCTTCCTCTTGGCGGCGTTGATCAAGGGCGGCGAGACGTTCGAGAATTAAGGCAGCGGTCTGCCCTGGCGTTTTGTCTTCCAGTTCGATAAATCCGGCAGTGGAGTAGAGGCCAGCAACCATCGCGCGATCGAAGCGGCTGAGCATCACCTCATCATCTTTGCGCTGGCTGAGCAAGGCATGAATCGCCGTCCATTCCAGGCCAGTCCATGGCTTTTCGTCGTAGGCTTTGCAGAGCACGACCACAATAAGGTCAGACTCGTTGTGGTACAGATCGGGCAGATAGATGCCGAGGTTGCGTCGCGCGAACTCCTCCTCATGATACTTGTCGTAGAGAATCGCCTTTTTGCCAAACTCCATTGCCAAAATCGCCGCGACCTTTGCGACAAAGTCACGCTTTTCCCCCGCGAAGGAGAACGCGATGCGGAAGCGTTTGGCACTCATAACGACCATTCCAGGTAGAACTCTCAACGCGCCCAGTTTGAGCAGGCCTTCGCCGACATGGGTATGCGGCCACCATGCTATCCTCTCATGAAAGAATCAGCCACAAGACGGCTGCCAATTTATTAACCTGGCAACCAAAGATCCAACAGCCATAGCCTGGTGTGGGTTTCGACTACGCTCAACCCGCTGAGTGCTGAGCGCAGTCGAAGCACGATCACTCAACCTGTAGGAATAATGATTGCCAGGTTAATCTTTGGTATCAGTCAAGCTTGCAAGGCATCAGGAATTCTCGGCAGCTACCCCCCAAACGATATTCAACGCTCGCTTTGATGGACTCGATCGCACCCAAACCACTCCTAGCGGCAATACTGCTCCACACAGCGGACAAAAATTTCTACGCCCATGCCCAACGCAGTTTCATCAAAGTTAAACCGGGGATGGTGGTGTGGATACGCCAGGTCTTTATCGGCGTTGGCAGCACCCAAAAAGAAATAGCAACCGGGCACTTCCTGAAGAAAGAACGACATATCTTCGCCGCCCATTGTTTGGCATTCGGGTACAACACCGATCGGTGATTCGATGACAGTTTCAGCCACCAATCGCACCAGCTTTGCCATACGCTCATCGTTGATTACAGGCGGATATAGGCTGTGATACTCCAGCTTGAAAGCAGCACCGTGACTCTGGCAGATGCCACTCACAAGTTGCTCAAGCCGCTTTTGGAAAAAGCCATCGAACTGAGGGTTGAAGTAGCGCACGGTGCCACTCATTTGAGCGGTAGAAGCAATGACATTATGCGCTGTGCCAGCATTCAGTGTGCCAACTGTGACGACGGCTGCTTCTAGTGGATCGACATTACGTGCCACGATCGTTTGTAGCGCTGTCACAACCTGCGAGGCAACGACGATCGAGTCGATCGTCTGTTGAGGGATGGCACCGTGTCCACCTTTGCCAAAAATAGTACAGTCGAACAGCTCAACGGCTGCCATGAGCGCACCGCTACGTACACCCACCGTACCCAGTGGCAGGTTGTTCCACAGGTGCAAGCCGATGATGGCATCCACATCTGGATTCTTAAGCACACCCGCCTCAATCATGGGTTTCGCCCCGCCCGGACCTTCTTCAGCAGGCTGGAAGATGATTTTGACCGTACCAGCAAAGTCCCGATGTTGCGAGAGATAGTAGGCAGTGCCAAGGGCGATCGTGACGTGTCCATCGTGACCGCACGCGTGCATCATGCCATCGTGCTGCGATTTGTAGGGCACATCGTTCTCTTCCTGGATGGGCAGTGCGTCCATGTCCGCACGAATGCCCAAGACAGCACCCGGGCGATCGCCCCGAACGATCGCCACAATCCCTGTTTGAGCGATCCCTGTTTGATGCTCGATCCCCCACTCCTCTAGCTTTTGGGCAATAAACGCTGCTGTTAGCTGCTCACGAAAGCCCGACTCTGGCTTTTGATGTAACTGTCTGCGCCATGCCACCAATTCAGGCTGTAATGTTTGAATCGCAGCACGAATGCGGGTTGCATCAAGAGGATGGGGAGATAGGGACGAAACCATAGTGCTTGTTGTGCCTCTCAAAGAAACCCTGGGCACCCTGAAAGGGACTGCCGATCGCAATCTCTCTACTTTAACGACTTTCTAAGGGTACTTTGGCTTGTTACCCCATCTTTCCATGACACAGGATGCTTCACGATCGCTCGACTCATCCCCCTGCCTGATTCGTCCAGCTCAAGCAGGCGATCGCAAAGCCCTTGAGCAATTAGTTCGCAAGTTTCATCAGTCGCTTCAGCTTGGTCATAGGTGGTGGCTACGCCCATCTCACCAGATGTTAATCGCGATCGCCTGGGTAACCTTATTAGCAGTGCTAGTACTGTACGGCTTCTACTCGCACGCCTTTGCTCTAGGAATAATGCTCGCCTTAGTGCTGCAAGCGCATCAGCAAACTGACAAAACTCTGGCACCTTTCTGGGTAGCTGAACGTAGCGGCAAAGTGATTGGTTGTGCCAAGCTATTTTGCTACAACACCCATGCCGAAGCGTATCTCGTGTACATCGATCCGGCATGGCGCGGGCAGGGCTGTGGGTCGCACCTGGTAAAACGGCTCACCGAAGAGGCGACATCACCGCTTTATCTGGCAAGCCAATCTCATCGGCTGCAATTTTACATGCGGTTAGGCTTTGTGCCACTGCCACCCGATGCTTTACCAGTTGTCGTCCGCAGCCGCTTAGGAATCGATCGCTATCACGAGTACGGCATTGTGGGGATGGTGTTTGGGCGATCGAAAACTGAGAACGGCGGCTAGAACGGCAGCAAGCAGAGGAAGCATACACCGTCCTCAGCCCCTCTCGCTTCTTCTTTTCAACAACGTCAGGAGATGCCAGTGAGCAGGCTTGCTAGTGGCAGCAGGCGCTCCAAGTCCAGATTTGAAGCGGCTTGAGCCAATTCGTTCAAGTTTGTAGGGTCTGTTAAATGAGGGATGAGTCCTAGAACAGGAACATTGGTGAGCGATCGGATCAGGTCGGCGGGTGCCCAATCAGCAATTTCTTGTTCTGTGCAGGGTTGTACGCAGTTAAGCACAATGCCTTTGAGATGAACATGGGTTTGACGGGCAAGTGCAACGTTCGCAACCGTTTGTCCGATCGCGCCCAGTTTCACAGGCACCACTAAAACTGCTGGCAAATGCCAATCCCACGCCAAATCTGCCACAGTCGTTTCGTAGGTGACAGGAGAGCCGAGTCCTCCCAAGGCTTCCACCAGCACCCAATCATATTTCTGACGCATGGCTTCAAAGGCTTGCCACGGCACGTCCAGTGACACCAGGCGACCTTCTCGTGCGGCTGCTAGGGGTGGTGCCAGGGGTGCTTCAAAATGCAGTGGTGTAACCTCGGCTGGGTCAAGGTTAAAAAGGCGGCTGTAGAGCGCTCGATCGCCCTCAACTGTCTCTGCATCTAGACTACTTCCACCTGTCTGAATGGGCTTCAGAATGCCCAGCGTTTGTGCAGCACAATAGGTTTTCCAGTAGGCTGCCAGCGCTGTCGTCAGGACAGTTTTACCCGCGTCAGTATCGGTTCCAGTAATGAGTAGAGCGTTCAAGAGAATCAAGTGTAGTTATGGGTGGGTGGTTGTTAACCATTAGCGGCAAGAGTGCCAGCAGCTAGCTAGAGTGAAGTCGCTTGGCTGGTGATTCCAATTTGATTTGAAAAGGCGACACATCTTGTAGGGGCAAGGCATTGCCTTGCCCCTACCCAGCGATTGGATCTGTAGCCGTCATGCTTTAAATTGGTATAACTCATCGATCGCCCATTAGAAAACTTCTTGCTCTCAATACCAGCCACTAACGACCAGTCTCTATCCTAATTCCGAATACTAATATCCAGGCTGAAATTTGTGTCTTGAGCTGCAATGACATCAATCTGGTACGTGCCGCTCATGGGTAGCTGATCCTCCCACGATAAGACATTTGTGGCGGCTTGAATGGGTTGCCCATCCGGTGAGGAAAGGTTGAGCGTCACTGAACCATCACGCACCGCAGCCTTGAAGATTTGTCCCTCAGTCGCTCTCACCAGGTAGCGATGCGTCACTTGCGGACTGGCGCGATCGCTCACGGTGGTTGCCGTTTGCCCAGCTTCAAACCGCACACGATGAATTTGGATGCTGGGTGCCGACGGCGATGGGCTGGGGGATGGCGTTGTTGGAGTTGGGGTTGGGCTAGGAGTGACAGCACTTCTGAGATTGACATCCAGCCGATAATCGCTCTTATCAAGCCCTTTGATAGGGCTAAGTTGAATGTAATAGTTACCTGTGTAGGGCAGCGTACCTTGCCAGAGCGACACTCGGTTAGATTGACCGCTAAGAGGCTGGCGATTAGGACCTAGCACAGTCATCAGCACCCCTTCACCCGAGATCACAGCGCTTAACTGCTGTCCCTGTTCTCCAGCAAGAATATAGCTTACGGTTTCATTCGATCGTAGCGAACCAGTCTTCGTCGCCTTCGTATCAGGACTAAGATCAAGATTTTGACTGTAGGCGACAGGCTCGTTCGTTGGTTTTGGCGTAGGCGTAGGCGAGAACGTCGGAGTCGGGCTAAAGGAAGCTGTGAGCGTCGGTGTCGGTGATGACGAAGGCTGGTTGTTGAGCACTGCCCGCACGACTGCCCAGGTGCCCACCCCTGTCAAGACCACCAACCCTAGCCCGATCGCCACTACTGCCAGCGGATCGTCCCAAACTGAGCTACGAGGTGCAGGCACGATCGGCGCAGCTCGATGAGGGCTTGCCGTCACGGGTAGCGGATCGAGTCGTCGTCCGACTGCCATCGTCGCCATGTGAGATACGTCTGGAGTAGACGGCGCGGCTGTTTGAGCAGAGGGCTGATAAGGAGGCGTTGTGTAGTTGGTGGGTGTGGGCGACTGCAACGCCTGCACGACTTCAGCAACCGATTGAAAGCGATCGCCTGGACGATAGCTCAGCATTTTGTTCAATACCTGAGCGAAACCCGGACTCACCGTCACCCATCGCTGCCAGTACCAGGTCAACGTCGTATCATCAAGCAGCGTTTGTGGCTCTCGCCCGGTGAGCAGCACCACTGCCGTTACCGCCAGCGAGTACAAGTCACTGCTAGGATATGCTCGCCCTGACTGCATCTGTTCGCTGGGCGCAAAGCCCGGTTTCCCAACTGTCGTGTTTTGCACCGTCAGATTCGGCGATTGAAACCGCGTTGCCAGTTCCTTCACGACACCAAAATCAATCAAGACAGGCTTCCCATCTTGCTGTCGTAGCATCATGTTGTCTGGCGCAATGTCGCGATGGATGATGCCCTTGCTGTGGATATGCGCTAGCACAGGCAACAACTGCCGCATGAGCTGCAAAACCTCTGCTTCCGAAAACGCCAGTCCTTGCACCTGCCGCTGTTCCAGCAACGTCCGATACGTTTGCCCCTCTACATAATCCTGCACTAGAAACAGGCGTTGGTCTTCTTCAAACGTGGCTCGAAACTGAGGAATCTGAGGGTGCTGAATCTGATATAGGATCTGTGCCTCCCGCTGAAACAGTTCCTTAGACTTATCCAGCGCATACGCTCCTCCCTGTGCTGGAATCAGTTCCTTAAGAGCGCAAAGTTCATTAAACCGCCCCTGGTCTTCTGACAGGTAGGTGCGACCAAACCCTCCTTGACCTAAAACGCTCAGGACGCGGTAACGGTTCTGTAAAGTAGTGCCAGTAGGAATCGGTGGTCGCATGACGCAAGGGGTAATTAACTGAATAGCTGATGTAAAACTTGAAGACTGGGTGTCTGAGTGAAGTAAAGGGAAGCGCGTTGAGTCTCAGACCACTAACCTTTTTAGCGTCTCACCGTTAGCCTCTCCTATTCTGGCAGAGGGGCGACCATTCATTGATGGTGAATCAATAAGAAGCGCCTTCCTTTAGCCTTCCTGCTCATTCCCCAACTTCGCTTTCACTAGATCTTGCACCTTCTTGCCGTCTGCTTTGCCTTTAAGTTGCTGCATCGCTGGTCCCATCACCTTACCCATATCTTTGGCAGATGTAGCACCCACCTGGGCAATGATTTGATCGATGGTGCTACCGATCGCCTCATCCGAGAGTTGCTTGGGTAGATACTCTTCTAAAATTGCCAATTCCTGAGCTTCTTGACTAGCTAAATCAGAGCGATTTGCCTGCTGGTATTGAGCGATCGAATCGCGCCGCTGTTTTGCCAACTGCACCAACAACTCAATTTCCTGGGCTTCCGTTAACCCCTCTTGTCCCGACGCACGTACGCTGGACTCCTGCTCCAGAATGACCTTTTTGATACTGCGAACGGTTTCTAGCCGAATTTTATCTTTTGCTTTCATTGCAGTTTTAATTTCTTCACTCACGCGATCCTTCAAACTCATCGCTTCGCTCCTTTAGTGTCAGTGTTATCCATGTCATCACCAATTCGACTGTAGAGGCATATCGGCTGAAGACGATCGCCGTTGGCAAAAGGTGCGCTCAGGCTGCCTAAAATTGTAAGCGTGGTTTCTGTAGATTCACTGATTTATTTTTTCTAGATCAAGGGAAAATGGGGGGGCGAAGGGTAGGGCAATGCTGATACACGCTCAGTGACTCAGCGTTCTTCAAACTGATTAGAAAACTGGTTAGAGTGCGATCGCAGGAATGCTTCTAGTTACCTCGGTTCTTCCTGAGCACTTGCAAGTTGTATATGAGCACTCTCACGGGTATATCCTGAGGGATGTTTTTAAATCCAAATGGTAATATTGCGATGACTACGTTCGGGAGTACGCCGTGATCCGCTCTGCAACTCTTACGCCTCAAGCTACGCTGTCGGCTCTAAATGACCAAAATCGGTTGCGGCTGCTCTCTGGTTCAGCAAATACGCCACTGGCTCAAGAGGTTGCACGCTACCTGGGTATGGACCTTAGCCCAATGGTACGCAAGCGGTTTGCTGATGGCGAGCTTTACATTCAAATTCAGGAATCGATCCGGGGCTGTGACGTTTACCTGCTCCAGCCCACGTGCCATCCGGTTAATGACAACCTGATGGAACTGTTAATCATGATCGATGCCTGTCGGCGGGCTTCCGCGAGACAAATCACGGCAGTCATGCCTTATTACGGCTATGCTAGGGCCGATCGCAAGACCGCAGGGCGAGAATCCATCAGCGCCAAGCTAGTAGCGAACCTGATTACACAGGCAGGCGCTAGCCGGGTATTAGCCATGGATTTGCACTCAGCGCAGATTCAGGGCTATTTTGATATTCCGCTCGACCATGTGTATGGTTCTCCTACCCTCATTGACTATCTTTCCAGCAAGCAATTATCTGATCTGGTGGTTGTTTCGCCAGACGTGGGCGGTGTAGCAAGAGCACGCGCCTTTGCAAAAAAACTCCATGATGCCCCACTAGCCATCATTGACAAGCGGCGACAGACACACAACGTAGCAGAAGTCATGAACCTGATCGGTGATGTCTCAGGCAAGACTGCTGTTTTAGTGGATGACATGATTGATACGGCGGGCACGATTATTGAGGGCGCTCGCCTGTTGAAGCAGGAAGGTGCGCGTCAGGTCTATGCCTGCGCAACCCACGCAGTTTTCTCGCCACCCGCGATCGAACGCCTGTCTAGCGGGCTCTTTGAAGAGGTGATTGTGACTAATACAATCCCGATCCCAGAGGGCGATCGCTTTCCACAGCTCAAGGTGCTTTCCGTTGCCAATCTCCTGGGCGAAACCATCTGGCGTATTCACGAAGATAGCTCGGTGAGCAGCATGTTTCGTTAGCAGTAGCATGATGTCTTCAATCGTTTAGTTCGTTGAAGCGTGATATCCCTCTTAGTTTCAGCCCCGTTACGATCGCTTAACACGGTCTTTGGGTAAAACTATTAGCTGTAGGAGCGGTTTCAGGTTCAAGCCGATCGCACGGATTGGCTGCTTTTAGCTGCCTAATCCCAGACAGAAGCTGTCTTCTTGCCACCACACACGATCGTTAACAGATTAGTAATTGTCTACTTTTGTAAACACTATTTTGCTGTGTTTAATACTCTATAAAAAATCGAAACTCACCCTTATTAGTGAAAAGTCGCAAGAGCGCTTTACCGAAGTAAATTGCAGTCGGCAAACAAATAAAGATCAAGTGAAGGGCGATCGCTCATGTATTGACGGTAACAAATTGAACGTGCATAAAGGAGATGTACGTACAAACAAAGCGTTCAGTGGATTCACCTGTTCTAAAAATCTACTGTTTAACTTATCCTCTCGTTTCGGACGCAGGTCAGTTCAAGCGCCTATAGGTTTAGCTGAGCAGTTCCCCCTGCTGAGTGAGAATTTTTTACAGCGGTAGCTTAAAGCAGTAGTCTTAGCTCCCAATTCACTCATTCATCGTAAGTCATCATCAGAAGGCTTTAGGCAATGTTCTTTTGTAGTTCATTGCATCAGAAAGTTTTACGGACGTGATTACAATGGTCTTCAATCTTCTTGAATCGTTACAGCCAACTAGGATGGCAACGGGTTTAAAGACTGAGCAAGCGGGCGCAATCACGGACTATCTGAAGAAAGTTTTGCACGATTCACCTCCACTAACGGCGCTTAAGAGCATGGAAGCTTCATACCCACTCTCCCCAATCCAACTGGGTATGTTGTTTCATAGTCTGCTTGAACCACAATCTGGAGCCGATATTGAGCAGATGGTTTGTACGTTACAGGAAGACCTTGACGTTAAATCATTCATTCAAGCCTGGGAAACGGTCGTAGCGCAACATCCCATTCTAAGAAGCAGCTTCAAATGGGATGGTCTAGATGAGCCACTGCAAGAGGTTTATCAGAACGTCCAGTTACCGCTGGCACAACATGATTGGCGAAACCGATCTCCTACAGAGCAATGCGATCGCCACATCAGCCACCTACAAGCCGATCGCCAACGCGGTTTTGATCTAACTTATGCTCCCCTCATGCGGCTTGCCCTGTTTCGGCTGGCTGATGCTGAGTATCGTTTGATTTGGACGTTTCATCACATCCTGTTGGATGGACGTTCCTTCGTGCTGCTGCTGCAAGAAATCTTTGACTGCTATCAGGCTATCCGTCAGGGGCATGGTGTATCGCTGCCAACCTCTCGTCCCTATCAAGACTACATTGAGTGGCTCCAGCAGCAGGATAGCTCTAAGGCAAAAGACTTCTGGCAGCACTTGCTTAAAGGCTTTTCTACACCCACGCCTCTGCTTACAATCCAGGCTTCTAACCACTTGCTGGATCGAGGAGAACATGGAGCAGAGGAAATTCGCCTCTCGACCGTATTGACGACTGCACTACAGTCTCTTGCCAAGCAACACGACATCACACCCAACACGATCGTTCAAGGTGCCTGGGCGCTGCTTTTGAGTCGCTACAGTGGCGAGGACGATGTAGTTTTTGGAGCCATCAGAGCCTGTCGTCGAACGACCCTCGAAGGCACGGAGTCGATGATCGGGCTGCTAATTAATACGCTACCAGTGAGAATTCAGGTTCCTGCCGAGGCTCCCTTACTGCCCTGGTTGAAAGACTTGCGATCGCAGCATGTCGCCGTCCGTGATTACGAACACACGCCCCTGCTTGATGTACGGGGATGGAGTGATGTGCCCTCCAATATCCCTCTGTTTGAGAGCATTGTCGTGTTTGAAAATTACTTGCTGAACACAAAGCTGCAACAGCAGGGCGGCGATTGGCTGCACCGAGACTTTCAACTGCATGAGCAACCAACCTTTCCATTGGTGCTGCTTGCTTGCTTGGACGCAGAACTGTCCCTAAAAATCTCCTACGATCGATCTCGGTTTGACCAGGCAGCCATCACTCGTTTACTGGGGCATCTCCAAACGTTGCTGATAGAAATGATCGCTAATCCAGAGCGATCGCTGGCAGAGTTAGCGTGGGTGACGGAAGCTGAGCGCCATCAACTGCTAGTGGCATGGAACGACACAGCGGCGACTTATGCTCAAGATGTCTGTCTGCATGAATTATTTGAAGCGCAAGTACAGCGTAACCCTGGCGCGATCGCTGTCGTTTACGAAAACCAACAGCTTACCTATGGTGATGTCAACCGCTACGCGAACCAAATTGCGCATCATCTTAAAGCTTTAGGTGTAGGCTCTGGCACCTTTGTCGGCGTTTACTTGAACCGGGGCTTGGAGATGATTCCAGCCCTGTTGGGGATACTGAAAGCGGGAGGAGCCTATGTACCCCTGGAGGCAACCTTCCCCGCAGCGCGAGTACAGTGGATTTTAGACTCGCTTGATGTCCGATGGGTCATTACGCAACCTGTACATCAAACAACGTTTGAAGCGCTCAAGCTACAACTCCCTCAACTAGAGCATTTGGTCTGCTTGGAGGTCGCCGCGATCGAAGCACCTGCTGATTGCACGTTAAACCAGCGCTCCCAAACAGGTCTGCACGTCTGGCAGCAGCCTCATCTTGCCCAGCAATCGCAAGAAAATCTGTCCCGGCAAAGTAGGGCGGATGATACTGCCTACGTGATCTTTACTTCGGGTTCGACGGGAACACCTAAAGGGGTAGTCGTCCGCCATCAGCCTGTGATCAATTTGATTGAATGGGTTAACCGCACCTTTAATGTAAGCCCGTCCGATCGAGTGTTGTTCACGACATCCCTCTGCTTTGACCTGTCGGTGTATGACATTTTTGGACTCTTGGCAGCGGGCGGCTCAATTCGAGTCGTTTCTGGTGAAGCTGTGCGTAACCCCACCACACTACTAAAAATTCTTTGTCAGGAGCCAATCACCTTTTGGGATTCTGCCCCCCCAGCCCTGCAACAGCTAGCGCCGTTTTTCTCTACCGTTCAAGGAGCCAAGCAACAAAACCAATTGCGGCTTGTCTTCATGAGTGGCGACTGGATTCCAGTGACGCTACCCGACGCGGTGAAAGCAACGTTTCCTGGCGTAGAGGTAATTTCGCTCGGAGGGGCGACAGAAGCGACCGTCTGGTCAAACGCTTATCGCATCGATCGCATCGATCTTCAATGGACAAGCATCCCCTACGGCAAGCCCATTCAGAATGCTCAGTACTATGTTTTAGATGCGCGCTTGCAACCCTGCCCGATCGGAGTGACTGGAGAACTCTATATTGGCGGTGAATGTCTGGCATCCGGTTACACTGATCCCGTCAAAACAGCAGAGCGCTTTATCCCACATCCGTTCAACCAGGCAGCCAACGCACGGCTTTATCGAACAGGCGATCTAGCGCGCTTTTTTCCCGATGGCAACATTGAGTTTCTGGGTCGTATTGACCATCAGGTAAAGATTCGAGGCTTTCGCATTGAGTTGGGCGAAATTGAAGCGGTACTCGCTCAGCACGAGGCGATTCGAGTGTCTGTCGTCATGGCACGGGAGGATCAGCCTGGTGATAAGCGCCTAGTTGCTTACATCGTGCCCCGTCAGCAGCCTGCACCCACAGTTAGTGAACTGCGCCGCTGTTTGAAAGAGAAGCTGCCAGAATACATGGTGCCGTCTGCGATCGTTATGTTGGATGAGTTGCCAATTACAGCGAATGGCAAGCTCGATCGCAAGGCATTGCCCACCCCCGAACAAGTGTTTGCGGACGATCGTCAGGCATTGCTTGCTTCTCAAACGGAAACTGGAACTTCGGAGACGGCAGCCAACTCGTTTGTTGCACCGAGAGATGAGCTAGAGCGGCAGTTAACCGAGATTTGGCAGAACGTTTTGAAGGTCAAGCCGATCGGTATTCACGATAACTTCTTTGACCTTGGTGGACACTCTTTGTCAGCCGTGCGTGTCTGGTCTCAGGTTGAAAAACTGTTTGGCAAAAACCTTCCGATTACAACACTCTTACAATCACCGACTGTGAAGGAGATGGCGAACATTCTCCGCGATGCCGAAACCGATACGATCGTGGGCGATTTAGTGCCACTCAGACCTGGTGGTCATAAACCTCCTTTGTTCTGTATCTATGGCATTTTGCTTTACCGAGATTTCGTGGATCAACTCGACGTGGATCAACCTGTTTATGGGGTTTATTTACAAGAGGAAGTGGATCTTCTGAAACCAGGCATTACGAAGGAGTTGGCTGCCACCTTTTCCAGCGTTCCTAAAATTGCTGCCCGCTATTTGAAAGCGATTCGTACGCTGCGACCGCACGGTCCTTACTATCTAGCAGGAGCGAGTTTTGGAGGGGTTGTTGCCTTTGAGATAGCTCAGCAATTAAGAGCCGAGGGGGAAGAGGTCGCTCTGGTGGGGTTATTAGATTCGTGGGCTCCCAATAGCGAGGTGAAGATACCATTCATCCAACGCCTGATGTTGCACCATCAGTTACTACTCAAACGGGGGCTTCCTTATCTTTGGCACTCACTACAAAAGAGCTTGGAGGAGCTACAACTTCAGGCTAAGGTTCGCCTCTACAAAATCTGTCAGCGGCTATCGCTTGAAGGGCATATGCCACAGCTATGGTCTGAAGCCGTAAGCCAAGTGTTGCTCGGTGGGATTCGCCACCAGGCAATTCGGTCTTACTTACCAAAGCCATATGCTGGTCGCTTGGTGTTATTCCGCGCTGTAGAACGGGATGAATTTAAAGAGGACAATCGCAACATGGGTTGGGCAGCGCTGACGACTGGTGACTTGCAGATTTTCGATGTGCCTGGCGATCACCTGGGTATGCTCAAAGAGCCAAATGTCCAAGTTTTGGCGGGGCAACTACAGACGTATTTGAGCGCGCTGAGAGGCAGTTTGGGCGGTCGCCTTGGTAACTCATGCTCTCACCGTTAGATCCAGGGTTCGTCGTCATCTGGCTCGGTTGTCTCTGGATCGGGTTTTGAGGGATGAATAGAGGTGTTGCTTGGTGGTGACTCGATCGCGGGCATTGGAGTGGCGATCGTCTCCTCAATCCAGGGTTCATCGTCGATCCAGGGTTCGTCATCAATCGAACTTGTCCTGGCAGGATGGGTGGCTTTAGGACTCGTTGCTGCGCTGGCTGCATCTGAAGAATCTGGGGACTGGAGTGGCGAAGGTAGTAACGGAGCAGGGCTATCTGCTGTTGTGGGTTCGAGGATTTCTTTCGCTGTCACCGTTAACGTTTGGATGCCATCTTCGACCTGCTCACTCAGTATGTGGATGCCATCTTCAAACTGCTCACCAAAAGTCTGGGTGCGTTCTTTCATGCGCTCAGTAAGGTTTTGGCTGTTCTCTTTCGCCTGCTCAACGATCGCTTGTGCGTCTTCCTGGAGTTGCTCGTTGATGGTTTGAATTGTTTCTTGAGCTTGCTGGGAAAACGATCGCGCCCGTTCCTTCAACTGTCCTGTCAGAGATTGAAAACGCCCTTTTGCCTGTTCGGTGGCGGCTTGCGCTTGCTTTGAGAGCGATCGTAACTCGTCAGTTGCCTGACTGTAGTCTTCTTTGAGTACTGCTGTGGCGTTTGCCAACGTTTGCTTAATGCCGCTCTGATAGACCGCCAAGGTTTGAGCCGTCGCCTCGGTCACCAGTACCCGTTTTCGTCCAATGCTGAGCACTTGTGCCGGTGGCAGTTGGTAGAGATCGCCTGCGATACCAGCCCACCCACTGGAAGCTACTAAATAGTGTGTGATGATACCCGTCTTCAGGTTCAAAAGATAGTCGGTAATTTTGCCAATTTTGTTGCCGACATCGCTCCAAACCTCGCAATTGAGCAAGGATTCCAGTTGACGCACTTTGGTTGCATCCGTTTCTTCCGGCTGACTATGGGTCAAGATCCCATTAGATCCTAGAGTGCTGATTTGAGAGAGCTTGAACGCTGTTTTTTTGGCTCCAAACGCACCCGCTTTGCAAACAAACCCTAGAACCTTATGAGCAGAGGGATACATCCACATCACCTCGACTCGCCCCAATGCTTCCATCGTGGTGCGATCGAGTATCAACTGATTGAGCAAGTCGCTCTGTCGGATTACATCTGGTAGTGTTGTCATTGTGTGCGTCACACTCCTGGTTGCAGAATTTGTACATCCAGAGTTTGGTCTATGTCTCTTGATTTTATGCCGTCTGAAGCGGAGTTGCTGACGGAAGCAGCCTCGATCGCGATCGTCAGACGCATCCAACGTCAGGCAATCCTCACGTCGCTAACTCGACAGGCAATAGAAACGGCTTATGTTAAACGAGGCAGTGGGTCGCCAGTGCTGCTGCTGCATGGCTTTGACAGTTCGTTGCTGGAGTTTCGCTACCTTTTACCGTTGTTAGCAGAGCAGCACGAGGTATGGGCAGTTGACTTATTGGGGTTTGGTTTTACAGAGCGCCTGCCAGAGATAGCGGTGAACCCTGCGACCATCAAGCAACACCTCTATGCTGTTTGGCAACAGTTGTTTGATCGACCGATCGTCCTCGTAGGTGCATCTCTGGGTGGTGCGGTCGCGATCGACTTTGTGCTGACGTACCCGCACTGTGTCAGCCGCTTGGTGTTAATTGACAGCGTAGGCTTTTCAGGGAGTTTTCCGATCGGGCGGTTGCTTTTTCCGCCTGTTGATTATTGGGCGGCACGGTGGTTGGTGGTTCGTAAACGAGCTGCTTTGCGGGCATTAGCCGCGATCGCCCCGCCTAACTTAACGCTGATTGATGCCATTCGGTGTTCTTTATTGCATCAGGCAATGCCGGGTTGGGACGAGTCCATTATCAGCTTCACCAAAAGCGGTGGTTATGCCAATTTGAGCCAGAGAATGGCTCAGATCTCCCATCCAACTTTAGTTCTTTGGGGAGAGCATGATGATGTGCTGAGAATTGATGATGCTGGTAAGTTTGAGCGGGCGATCGCAAACAGTCAACTGACCTGGATCAAACAGTCTGGACATACGCCTCACCTGGAACGACCGCAGACTAGCGCCGAGGTGATTTTGTCATTTTCCCGTGAAGATCTGTAACAGAAACGTCGAATCTACAGTGGTCTCTTCATCACCACACCCGAACAGCACTGGCTGCACCAGCAGAAAACAAACATGGGCTTTGGCGACATTTTCACTTTTTTTGACCAGCCCGCGAAAGTATGGCTGCGGTTCCTACGCTGGCTGAGGCTGTATCGACGCTATTTGCCCGTCTAGCGTTTGCAGGGGATTACCACACCTTGGGTTAACGATCAGCTAACTCCATGCTCAAGACAATGATTCCAATGACTTCCCTTCTTACAGTCGATCGACCGCGTTCAGCAACGTCTCGACGCTAGCGTTGTGATCTAGGAACGAGAACAGGTGTTTATAGCGCAGTTGTCCTACCTTGTTCAACACAAATTGGGCAGGGAGTGGCGCACCAAGTGCCTGCCCAGTCTGGTAAGCACGAAAGGACTCGTAGGATGGATCACTCAAAAGAGGCATTTTTAAACCTAGATCCTGGATCACCGTTTTGCTTTGGCGTGGGTCAGTGCTGGTAAGCATCAGAAGTTCGACATCGCGATCGAGAAACGCTTCGTACTGCGCATTCAGCGCCTTGATGTGTGGAAAGCAAAACGGGCAGTATTGCTTTTCGGTAAAGATACGCGTAAACGCCAGGACAACAGGTCTACGACGACGAAAATCAGCCAGCGTGACCGATCGTCCATTGGTGACATCCGGCAGCTCAAAGTTGGGCGTGATCATGCCCTTTGCCAACGAGTTTGTAGCGGGAATGGGCAAGAAATTGTTGAAAAAACGCTGATTGAGCAGTCCGCTAAAATCCGTAGACGTGAGCATGGGAAGGGAATAGAGGGAATAATACTTTCAGCTTGATTTTAGATGAAAAGCTTGTCGCTATGTGTTTACCATGCCACAAGTGTAAATTTTTGGTCTTTGTTTTCGGAAACCCAGCAAACTTAGCTGGAGCTTTGATTAGCGATCGCTCGTTTCGCTGTTCAATGAGCTTAGTTCGATCGAACTTAAGCCGTCTACGCTAACGCATCTATGAGGATCTTGAAGATCTTGCGCCGTAATCAAGCTAACAGGAGCGTCTAGTGGATGCATTTTAGTTTGAGTCAGGACGCTGAATGAAGTTTAGTCTCTCAAACCTCATTCACTGACAAAAGTCCTGAAAGGCTAATGGCTCTGCTGCTCACCCGCTCGTGATGCAAAAGCCTACAGAGGACTTTGTTCTGTTAGCCCGCCATTCATTGCAGGACGGATCAGCGCGATCGCAGAAAGATTTGTCAATCAACCAGCGCTCAAACAGTTGTATGAATTATTTTGACAGAAGGATTAAACACTATGTTTTCTAGGCTTCGGCGATTGCTAACCGGCTTCTTTAGCAAGTCGAGAACCGTTAATAACGAACCGCTGAATAAAGTCAGCCTGATTGTGATTGTTCTCATCGACATCTTTATCTTAGTGAACGTTTTTACGGGTTTGGATGATATTAGTCGATGGCATATCAATCCAACTCAAGCGTATCCATGTTATTCGGAGTGGCAAAACTACCGTACACAGACTACTGGAGACAAAGACTATGACATCATTCGGCTTGCATTGCCGTCTAATTACGTCCCAAATCAGCCTGGATTTCGAGAAACGTATCAACAAGACGGGCAAGAGCATCTCGGTAGCGTTTCGGAAACGTGTCTGAATTATGCTACGACCAAAGACAGCCTTAATAACGCTGAGAATCGGCAGCTTTTAAAGGCGATCGATCAAAAACAAACCAAAATCGGTGCGCTTGAGCAAACGAATCGCACCATTCGCACCCAGTATGACTCAACGCTTCTAGAAAAGATTGCTGGACAGTCTCGCGAGCAATCGATCAATGCCGTCGGTGCTGAGAAAGCCAAACAAGCGTTAGAGCAAAATAGCAGTACTATCTCTATGCTTGGGAACGAGGTTTCCAAGCTCAAAAAAGAGCTGGTTGCAGAGCCAGAAAGTGCTGCTCTGATAACGATACTTAGAGATGACGAAAAATTTAAAGATGTTGAAAAAGGCTATCAGCAAGCGTCTTTTTGGTATCCTAGCCTTCAATTTGCGTTTCAGGCTCTCTTTCTTCTACCACTCATTCTTGCTGCTCTAGTAATTCACAAATTTGCGCAACGAAAAGGCTATGGGCTTGTCTCTCTGATTAGCTGGCATTTGCTAGTCATCTTCTTCATTCCTCTGATTTTTAAGGTTTTTGAGTTTCTCCAAGTTGGGGTTGTCTTTCAATTTATTTTCGATCTGCTCAGTGCCCTTTTTAGCGGACTACTTTTTCTGGTTAGCTATCTCTATATCTTGCTCATTCCCTTAGTGGGTTTTGCGCTAATTAAGGTTTTTCAACGGATTGTTTTCAACCCTAAAGGACAGGCAGCTAGTAGAGTGCAGAAATCCCGCTGCATTCGCTGTGCCAAGGCAATTCGTCACCACGATAGCTACTGCCCACACTGTGGTTATGATCAATGCATAGAGTGCCAAACCTGTCACGAGCTGACTTATAAACATTTGCCGCACTGTAGACAGTGTGGGCAGGCGCAAGATGTCAGCAGTTTTTAGTGACATCCTGCGACGATCGGACTCGCTAATTTGTTACGCTTTGTAACAGGGCTGTTTATTGGATATGAGATGTCTCTGCTCGAAGTCCGGCATTTGCATAAGTCTTACCGCGCTCAGGGCAAAACCACTCGTGCTGTGCAGGATGTGTCACTCCAGATTGGCGCGAACCAGGTGCTTGCCTTCTTGGGTCCCAATGGTGCTGGTAAGACGACAACCATCAAAATGATTGCGGGCTTGGTGCTGCCCGATCGCGGCACGGTAAGCATTGCAGGGCGTGATCCGCATCACGATTCGCAGGCGCTGCGATCGGTGGGAGCGGTTTTAGAAGGGAGTCGCAATCTCTATTGGCGGCTGACTCCAGCAGAAAATTTGGAGTACTTTGGGGTGCTGCGGGGGCTATCGCGACGGGTGGCACGGCAGCGATCGCGGGTGCTGCTCGATCGCTTTGAACTGAGCCACAAGAGCAAGACAAATGTGCAAAAGCTCTCGCGAGGGATGCAGCAAAAGGTGGCGATCGCGGTGGCGCTGATCCACGAACCACCGTTACTTCTGCTGGATGAACCGACGCTGGGGCTGGATGTAGAAGCGACACAAACGGTGAAACGTCTCGTGCGCGAGATTGCCAGTGAAGGACGAGCCATTCTCCTCACGACGCATCAGCTTGATATTGCCGAGGAACTGTCCGATCGCGTTGCCATTATCAATCAGGGCGAAATTGTGACAGAGCAAGCGACCGAGGCATTGATTCAGCAGTTTTCCAGTGCCGTGTATCGGGTGGAATTGCCGGAGTTGCCAGACGATCGCATCGCCAGGTTGATTGATTTGGGAGCCTTGATAGAAGGCACTACTGTCCATATTCCCAACCCGACCTTGCTCTATCCAGTGTTAGACATTTTGAACCCCTTGCCGATCGCTCGGCTTGAAACTGAGCGGGCAACGCTAACGGATATCTTTCTGAAGCTGACGAAAGCTAACCCAACCCACGCGAGCGGAGATGTCCATGCTTGAACTCTTTTTTGCAGAGCTAACGCGGGCGGGCATTCAGCTACGGCGTTACCTTTTTGAGTCGATCGGCGGCATCGTCATCTCTACGTCGGTGTTTTACGGGCTCTTCTTGAGCGCCAGCTACATTGCAGGTCCAGGGCTACAGTTCGGCAATCGATTGGATGCCATCATTGTGGGCTATGTGCTCTGGACGCTGGTGCTGTTCATCATGGCAAATATTTCTGGTACGCTACAGCGCGAAGCTCAGACAGGCACGCTAGAACAGCTCTTTATTTCGCCCTTTAGCGCCTCACAGGTGTTTCTGACACGGGCGATCGCTGATCTGCTGCTGCAATCGGGGTTGATCGCCGCAATCATCGTGATCATTATGGCGTTGACAGGGCGCTGGCTAGCCTTTCCACTGAGCCTCTGGCTGCCACTGTTCACGGTGCTGCTGGGAGCTTATGGACTTGCCTTTGCGATCGGGTCTTTGGCGCTCATCGTTAAGCGGCTTCAGCAGGTTTTGGGCATTTTCCAGTTTGCACTGCTGTTTTTGATGAGTGTGCCCACTGAAGAATGGACAGGCGGGATGCGCATCATTGGGAACTTACTGCCGATGAGTCCTGGTGCTGGATTACTGCGCAACCTGATGGCGCGACAGCAGCCTCTGGATCTGCCGCAGCTAGGGATTGCGCTTGTCAATGGCGGAGTGTATTTTGCGATCGGGCTGTTCCTTTTCCGTTGGGCAGAGCGCCAAACCAAACGCTACGGCAATCTTAGCGACTACTGATGGAGTAATTTAGGATCGTGGATTAAATAAAATCGACAAATCGTTCGTAGGTAGGGGCGCACAGCCGTGCGCCCCTACGGAAAACGCCGAGGTGATTAAATTCTTGTTCCTTAGCAACTAAAACGATGGAGGCGCTGGTCGAGGGACGCTGCTAATGTCTGGTCAGAGTCGTGGGATCAGAAATGCGTTTGCGAACCGTCATTGCCACCCGATATGTGATGCCCTTACGCGAAGGCGGCTCATTGCCTGCCGATCGCAAGCTGCACACTGAGGGGTAGAACCGCATTGAACCAGCGGGAGTGCCATGCCGGACACAGACTTACAGCCACTTTCAGCCGATGAGTTCAAGCGCCGCTGTAGAGTCAGCCGAGAGACCTTTGCCGCCAGGGTCGCTGTGTGCCGCCCTCCTTTGGAGCGTCAAGGACGACGAGGGGGACAGAGAAGTATTGAGACTGAGTCGCTCAATGGCTGTCCAATGGCGCTAATGTGCAGGCGCAGGTAGAGCTGCCCAGTTCGATTTGAATGGTGGCATGGGCGATCCCAAACTGGGTTTGCAGAGATTCGCAGAGATACGCCAGAAAGGCATCGCCAGGGTGCCCTTCTGGGATCACAAGATGCGCGGTGAGTGCGGTTTCCGTCGTGCTCATGCCCCAAATATGTAGATCGTGAACCTGCTCAACGCCAGGACGCTCTGCCAGGTATGCTTTAACCGCGCGATCGTCGATCGCATCTGGCACCGCGTCGATCGCCAGGTTAAATGAATCTTTTAACAGGTGCCAGGTGCCAGCAACAATCAATGCGCTAATCACCAAACTAAACGCCGGATCGAGCCAAACCCAACGGGTCATTAAAATGCCAATGCCTGCCAGGACAACGCCAAATGAGATCAGGGCATCTGCTGCCATATGCATAAAGGCAGCACGAAGATTCAAATCTTGTTTGCGACCCGACATAAACATCAGCGCGGTTGCGGTATTAATGACAATGCCGATCGCCGCCACAAGAATGACAATCCCGCCTTGGACATCATCTGGCTGACTAAAGCGTTGAATCGATTCCCACGCTAGCCCACCCGTAACAACCAGCAGAAAAATCGCGTTCAAGAAAGCTGCCAAAATCGACGATCGTCGCCAACCGTAGGTATAACGGCTAGAAGGCTGCCGACGCGCCAGCGCACTTGCCCCCCACGCCAACACCAACCCCAACACATCGCTTAAGTTGTGCCCCGCGTCCGCAAGGAGCGCGACTGAATTCGCTACGCAGCCAAAGATCACTTCAATGAAGACAAACCCCAGATTTAACGCGAGACCGATCGCGAACGCACGACTGTAATTAGCTGGCGCGTGATGATGGTTGTGTCCGGCGTGACTGTGCCCATGATGATGGTCATGTCCGGCATGATGATGGGTCATAGTGACAAATGGTGAGGGTGCTGAATGGATCTTGCAAAGTCACCGACAGCTAGAGGGCGAGCGTAGAGGGCAAACTCTGTTGATGCTCGTATTTTAATCTACAAGCTTCACGTGGATGTGAACCGTGATGCCAAGCGCCCCGGTTTCTCATGGCGCTTGTTTTGGGACGCTTACTGACTCTGCCAGAAACCGAGGCTCTGAGAGGTGTTGATCAATAGATTGCTACAGCACATTGTGATTGCCTACAATGCCATTGCGACCCCACACAATACGATTGCGGCTCGATACATTGGCATTGCGACCCTGCACAAGACGATTGCGATGCAACACAATGCCATTGTCAGTGCTCACAATGCGATTGTGACTCGATACATTGCGATTGTCAGCGCTTACAATGCCATTGCGACCCGATACATTGCGATTGCAGAGGGTCGTCTTTCAAAACTGACACGCCCGCAGCACGTAATTGATGAAACGACTCTCTGGTTTGCATTCCACCCTGTCTTCCCTCCTGCCTGTTTTTGGAGCAGTCGCCTGTGTCTGTACGGCAACGTCGATCGACGCTGCCCAACCGCTTTACGTTGCCTATCCACCTGCCAATCATCAGACGGTTGCCAATCGCATTTTTCTCATTGGCACCGCGTCACCGGGAGGAACGGTTTTGGTCAACGGTACGGCGATCGTCCGTAATGCGGCTGGACATTTTGCGCCAAGTTTTCCGTTGCAGGTCGGGGCAAATCGGTTTGACTTACGCTATGGCAAACAAACCGTCACGCTAACGATTACACGATTAGCGGCGACAACCGAGCTACCAACAGGACTTGCGTTTGGCAAAGATGCGCTCAGTCCATCTGTTGACATTGCCCGCTTGCCGAATGAGCTACTCTGCTTTACGGCGATCGCGCCGCCCAAAGCCACGGTTTCGGTGACGCTGGCGAATCAAACGATTCCCTTAGTGCTACGTCCGCAGTCGATCGAGTTACCAGACAATGCCGCCGTACTAACCCAGCAAAATCAACCAGCGATCGTAACTGGACGTGTGGCAGGACGCTTTGAAGGCTGTGTGCATACCGTCTTGCTGGGCGCTTTGGGTAAACCTGAATTTCAACTCACTCAAGACGGTCAAACCATCAAGCAATCAGGCTTTGGGAACATCAACATCCTGTCGCCCACTCGCTTAGAGACCGCTACCGTGACGGTAGAACCCGGCACAGTTCGCACAGGTGCTAGTACCGACTATTCGCGTCTAACACCCCTACCTAAAGGCACGCAAGCCCTCGTAACAGGCTACGAAGGCGATTGGGTGCGGCTAGACTACGGCGCATGGATCAAGCGCAGTGAGGTACAAATCCTGCCCACGGGTGCGCCGCCAAAATCGCTGATTCGCAGCATCAAAGCACGGCAAGTAGGCGACTGGACAGAGGTTTTGTTTCCGCTGCAAGTGCCTGTGCCCGTTAGCATCCAGCAGGGCGATCGTACCTTCACCCTCACCCTTTACAACACCACCGCCCAAACCGATATCATTCGGCTGGACGACGATCCGTTGATTGAGCGTTTGGACTGGCAGCAGGTTGCTCCAGGGCAAATCCAGTACACCTTTAATCTGAAAACAACCCAACAATGGGGCTATAAGCTGCGGTACGAAGGGACGACGTTAGTGCTGTCGTTGAAGCATCCGCCGAGCGGGAGGAGTGAGGGGAGAGGAGTGAGGGGAGAGGAGCCAGAAGGCAGAAGTCAGAAGTCAGAAGGTGAAAAGGCATCAACAGCTAACAACCAACAACCAACAGCTAACAACCAACAACTAACAACTAACAACCAACAACCAACAACGAACAACCAACAACGAACAACTGCCACCTCGTCCCCCCTGTCCGGCATCAAAATCCTCCTCGACCCCGGACATGGCGGCGCTGACGATCTCGGCTCTAGAGGTCCGACGGGTTATCCTGAGAAGTCGGTGGCGTTGCTGATGTCAAAGTTAGTGCGCGATCGACTCCAGCAACGGGGCGCAACGGTCTTCCTCACGCGCGAAACGGATGCTGATGTGCCACTGCAAGAGCGCGTGGCGATGATTGACAAGCTGCAACCGACACTGGCGCTGAGCCTGCACTACAATGCATTGCCCGACGATGGGGATGCCATCAAAACCAAGGGCGTTTCTGCCTACTGGTACAACACGCAGGCACACAGTTTGGCGCTGTTTCTGCACAATTACCTGACCAAAACATTGAAGCGATCGTCCTATGGCGTGTTTTGGGATAACCTGGCGCTGACTCGTCCCACCACCACCCCATCCGTGTTGCTGGAACTTGGCTTTATGATTAACCCTGATGAGTTTGAGTGGATTACGAATCCAAAGGAGCAGCAACGGTTGGCAACGGCGATCGCCGATGGCATCACAGCATGGCTCCAGAAAAGCCGCCCCTAAGGATCGTGGATTAAATAAAATCGACAAATTGTTCGTAGGTGGGGGCGCACAGCCGTGCGCCCCTACGGAAAACGCCGAGGTGATTAAATTCTTGTTCCTAAGCTTCACCCTTCTCCCCTCTCCCCTTACTCCTCACCTTCCCCTCACCGCCAGCGTTCGTTGCGCTTAGGCTTTGTATCCTGCAAGGCGTTGCCGATGCCTTTGACAATGCCGCGACCAATGAGACCAATGCCGCGACCAATGATTTCGGTGAGCACGTAAACCACGCCTCTACCAAAGAACGAAAACGCAGAGCGCACACGGGGCGCGATCGCGTCTCGTGTTTCAAGGACTAAGGTGACGAGGAAGGGCACGCCAGACAATGCTGCTAGCTCATCGTTGCGGGGAGCATAAATGGTCGTTTGGCTGATGCCGTTTCCGGTTAATGTGAGCAGTCGATACTGGCTTTCAAAAATGGCGGCGGGTTCTGCAAAAACGCGATCGGTGCGATATTTCCAGGATAAATCATTGCGAAACCGCTCAATCTCGCGACTGGACAGCAGACGTTGATCGTAAAACGCCTGTTTGATGGCAACCACATCACCCAAGCGATTGATCAAGGGCTGCATCACGGCATTGGCTACTTGGATCGTCACGTGTTGCAGCAGCAATTCCATGCGATTCATGGCTTCTACTGTGCCAGTCGCATAGTCAGTACCGTCGATCGTTAACGGAGCTTGAAACAGCAGATGCGACAAAAACTCTGGAAATAAGGGAATGCGATCGAGAATCGCTAGCTGTACAATGTCTCGATCTTGCAGCAGCACATTCACAACCTCGATCGGCTGCGCCTCAATTTGCACCGTATAGTATTTGCCAAAAAAATCCATGACGGTCGCTTGCCATAAGTCGGACAAAATCACGTCGCGTTTCGTTTCAAGCTGCTCCAGGGGCAGTTGTACGCGTAACTCATCCAAAAGGTCTTGCAGCTTTCGGAGGACGAGGTGAAGCAATTCTCGTTTTTTTGTGTCCCTGAGAAGATCAATTTCCAAAGCGGTGCCAGTGAGATTTTGCAGATTCGCTTGCAGCTTGGTAAACGTCGCCTGAAAGAGCGCTGACTGTGGTGACTGAATGCTGTTGGCGATCGGAGGCGTTAACGCAGTCTGACTCTCACTTAAGGACTGTTCTGCAACGGCTTCAGTGAGTTGAGGTTGGCGATCGGGAGCGAGTGCGCGATTTGCGTTTGGTAAAGGCTGCTGCAACGGTACTGGCTCACTGGCAGCGTCTAGCAACCGATTGACCAGCCAACGAGCCGTACGCAGTTCGCGGCGTTGCCCTGCTAGAAACAACTGATCGATCAGCGACGGGTTAGCTTGCCGTTGGGCATCCAGTACCGCGATCGCCCGCTCAATTTGTCGTACGCCTGATAAGCGCAGATTCTGCCGCCGCTTAGCCAGCCAACTGAGCCGTGCAGGTTCGCGGGGTGAGTAAGTGAGTGCCGTATCAAGGGGCGATCGCCGTATCAGTTGAATCGTATCAAGTGGTTGAGTACCAGCAGTGTTCGTTGCGATCGCCTGAATCCCTTCTGTCCAGTAGGGCTGACCCGCAGCAACCTGACGGATAGCAGTCACCAGTTCCATCACGCCAGTGCCCTTCAAACAGTAGCCACCTGCACCAGATTGAAACGCAGCCGCCAAACGCGTTAGCTCCAGCGATGAACCCAGCAGCAGCAAGGGAAATTGGGGATAGTGCGCTCTAAGCTGTTGGCACAACGTCAGCCCAAACCCATGATTTGAGCTTGCTTGCCCCAAATCCAGGTTGAGAATGATTAACGCGATCGCTCGCGCTGACAAGGCATCATTACCTTGATCAGCGATCGTGTCGGTCGAGGCGGTTAGCTCCCGCAACATTTCTAGCGCTGTAGTGGCAGAGTCCGCTTCCAGAAGCACCTGCAAATCGGCGAACGGCTCTAAGCACGCCACCAAACCCAGACGAAACACTGGATCATCCTCGATCAGCATGAGTTTGAGGCTTTGATTTTGCTGGCGCTTATCGCGTGAATGGCTCATGCGATCCTCCGATCGACCCAGATTCCGAAAGCAGACGAACGAAACGAGACGGAACCAGCGCGATCGCTGGCATTGATCATTCGTTTATCTTGACAAGATACAGGGTAAATGGCGGAAGGCAAAGGGCAGAAGGCAGAAGAGAAAAGGCAAAACGCTAAGCTCGACCGATCAACTTTCAAGCTCAGCCGACCAACTTTCAAGCCCGACCGATCAACTTTCAAGCTCAGCCTCTTAGGTTTCAAGCCCGACCCTCCAACCTCAAACCTCGACTCTTCACCCTTCACCCTTCATCCTTTATCCTTCATCCTTCATCCTTTATCCTCCTTATGGCGGCGGCAGTTCTGGGGGTAGCGCGGGTGCGCTCACTGGTGGTTCGTAAGGGACTCCTGGAGTGGGACGATAGGATTCTGGCGTAGAAGGTGGTTCGTAGCGACGAGAGGGGCGGCGGGCGCTCAGGATAGCATCGCGTTGAGACGACCAGCGAGCGATCGCAGCCTGAGCATCCCCGTACAACGCTCGTCCAAAACTAATGCTGGCGGCAAGGTTAATGGCATTGGACAGGCTACCTTGATCAGCAAGCGCTCTAGCTTCATCAAGGATTGGCTGATCTTCGGCGCGCTGGAGTTCGGCTTGCCAGAGACCGATCGCCGTCTGAGCCTCTTTGTAGAGCGATCGGTCGGCGCGAATTTTCGTCGCTGTTTGGATGGCATCTTTCAGCTTTTTCTGCTTGGCAAGGGTCTTCGCCTGGTTCAGAAGCGGCTGGTCTTCAATCGCTTGAATTTGACGTGTCCATTTGGCGATCGCGTTTTGGGCATCCAGCCGGAGTGCGCGTCCGGGGGCGATTTGTCGTGCCTGCGCGATCGCTGCCTTAAGCTTGGGACGTGTACCAGCCGCTGCTAGCTGCTGCGCCTGCGTTAAGTAGGGACGATCTTCAAGCTGCTGGATTTCTTTGCGCCATTGGGCAATGAGCGTTTGGGCATAGAGTCGCTGGGGGCGATCGGGCGTAATGGTTTGTAGCGTAGCGATCGCCGCTTGCAGCGTTGGGATCTGCTTCAGGCTGGCAACTGATGTCGCCAATTGGATCTGAAGCACATCCTGCGACTGCTGCTCTAAACGAGGCAAGAGGCGTTTTGCTTGAGGATAGAGGGGGCTATCTGCCCGAATTTGTCGCACCTGTGCCAGAGCGACCCAGAGTTGCCGCCATTGCACAGACGGTGATTGCGTGAGAAGGCGACTGCCAGCTAACGGCTGGGCACGACTCAACCAAACTAAGTCGCGGGCAATAGGCGGCAGCGGCAGGCTAAAAGGAAGCACCTGAGCGGTGGCGATCGCGCCTGCTGTATCGGCTTGTCCCAGTTGCTGCGTCAGACGATTAAGCAAAAATTGTCCCCAGGTCTGGATGTCGATTTGGGCTTCGGCATGGGTATAGCTCTTGGCATCCACGCGCTCCGCCTGCGCGATCGCTTGACCGATGACAACCACGGTTTCAGGGGCACGCTCTGCTACCTGACGCGCTTGCTGAAGCTGTAGACGGGCTGCACGTTCACTGACTAACTGCTGCTGCAAGCGGCTAAGGTTTTGCTGTGCATACTTATCATCTAAACTCGCCAGGGCTTGGAGCTTTATAGCAGCCTTCTGCCAGTCTTGCTGCTTGAGTGCAGTTTGGATTGCGGCATCGATCGCCTGTCCGCGATTTTGACCCTCCTGCCAGTCCAGCAGTGCCGTTTGGACTTCAGCATGAATCGGGCTGCTGGCAGGAATCTTCTTTGCCAGAGCAATCGCACCTGCCACATCACCCTGATCCGCTTTCGTCTGCGCGATCGTCAGGAGCGCCTTCGACCACTCTTTAACGGCACGGTTCGCCCGAATGCGAAGGGGATGGTCAGCCGACCAATTTTTGACCAGGGCTAACCCTGCCAGCAGCGATTCCACTTTGCCCGATCGCGCAGCTTGCTCGGCACAGTAAAGCTGATCGGTATGGGCAGACGCAGGCTGCAACGTTTGGCAGTTGGCTACGGGTGGTAGCGTCGTCAGCCATAAAAACGCTGCCACACCTGTGCCACCACAAAACGCCAGGAGACAAAACCAAACCAGCGGTGCCGCTAAAAACCGCAGCCCTCGTTTAACTTGGGCTGGTAACCGGCTGTGGCGTACCGATCGCCTACCTGCTTTCGTTTCCTTACCAGGACTGTGACCGCGATCGTCCTCGTTGTCGCTGCTGACTGCCATTGACGGTCGGGCAGCGACATCTGGAGTGTGTCCATCTGCGACCTTCAAGCCTCTCCCCGCCCGTTGAAAGCGAGACTTAAAGGCTTGTGCCCGCGATCGATTGACTGTTTTTCCTGCCATATCACCAGCTTCCGCACTCTAAAATTCTAGCGGTTAGCCCAGCACCCCTACTAGAACCAACTCTATGCCATCAAGTGAACTCACGTCAGTCGCGACTATCGCGATCGCCGATGTTTTGTCCGACTCAGATGAAATTCACTGCCCACCAACGTCAATACTGCGCGGTTAAGCCCCAGCGGCTAGTCACGGACTTACAAAAACAAAGTCTGCGTAGTCTCATCTAGAGTCGCTGCAACCTGCATAGGCAGGTTTAGTCCCTGTAGCCGCCGTTTCAACCGCCACTAATTGAGACAAGAAGGATGACATCAACGCCAGGGCATCAGAACTGCAAGCAATTGCGGCTCTATCACACTGTGCCGATATTGTATTAGCTACGACTTGTTTTGCAGCGATCAGGCAAAGATCTTGTGCAAATTTGCCACAATTGAGGCGATCGCTAGCTCATGACCGTTAGTGATTGCTGACGGCTATGGCTCTCGTACAACCTTTTCTCAACAGCACGCTCTATGGACGATTCTGCTGCTTCACCCGTTTCAAGCAGTCAACTGCCCGCGATCGTGAGCCGAATGGCATTTGCACTCAGTTGCGTCGATGAGTCGATCGTGTGGACAGATGCCCACGGACGTATCCAGTGGTGTAATGCAGCCTTTGAGCGGCTTGTAAACCAAACAGCGGCGGCACTGGCAGAGCAACTGCTGGCAGAGGTGTTGCCCCTCACGTTGGAAGGCGATACGGTGCCACTGTCCCTGCATCCGGTGAACTGGGAATTGGCAACACAACAGCGAGAAGGGCAATATGGATTTTGTCGGCACGATCGCAGCTTTAGACTTGCCATTACGGTAGCGCCATTGCCCTACTTGGAGGACGATCGCACAGCAGGCGTAATGCTGGTGATTCGGGATCTAACAACGCAGCTTGTGCAACAGCGATTGCTACAAAGAACGAACCTGGAGCTAGAGGAAGCTGTACGCGCCCGCACTACCGAACTGAGCGCCACCAACGCCTGGGTGACAAACATTTTAGAAAGCATTACCGATGCCTTCTACACGCTGGATGAAACCTGGTGCTTCACGTACATCAATCATCACGCTGAGCAACTCTTGCAGCGATCGCGGGCAGAGCTACTGGGCAAAAACATCTGGGCATGGTTTCCCGAAGCCATTGACTCCAGCTTTCATACCGAATTTCATCGGGCAACCGAAACACAGTGCAGCATTGCGCTTGAAGCATTCTATCCGCCCTTCAACGCCTGGTTTGACGTGCGCGCTTACCCGATCGCGAAAGGGTTGGCAGTGTACTTTCAAGACATCAGCGATCGCAAGCGCCTTGAGCTTGAACGTCAACAAACCGAAGCTGCCCTACGTGAGAGCGAACAATGGTTCCGTAGTCTGTTTGACACCACTGCTGTCGGCGTGACGATGACGACTCCTGACGGCTTGCTGTTGCAGGCGAATGCTGCGTACTGCCAGATGCTGGGCTACACCCAACCCGAACTGCTCACCAAGACGTGTCGGCAACTCATTGATCGCGACGATTTTGAACGTGGACTGGAACCACTCAGAAAACTCCTGGCAGGAGAGCTTTCGGCTTACCACACAGAACGACGCTACTTTCACAAAAAGGGGCACGTTGTTTGGGGCTTAGTGAGCATGTCAGTCGTGCGTGGCGATCTGCAGCAGCCTCTTTACGTGGTTTACCAGGTGCAGGATATTACCGAACGGCAGGCTGCACTTCATGAACGCAAACAGGCAGAAGCGGCGCTAAGCGAAAGTGAAGCCAGACTCAAGCTTGCGCTGGAAGCAGCTCAGATGAACACTTGGGATTGGAATATCTTAACCAACGAGGTAGTTTACTCAGGGTATATCAATTCCGGCTTTAGCCTCCCATCCGGTGTGCAACGCGCTGCGTATGAAACCTTTTTGCAAGAGGTTGATCCAGATGATCGAGACGATGTGGGGGACGCATTAGCGCGTGCCTTGGATGGTGCTGATTACAACGTTGAATTTCGAGTCACCTGGGCGGATGGCACACAGCGCTGGGTTTGTAGCAAGGGAAAAACGTCTTTCGACCAGCAGGGTGTACCTGTGCGTATGCTTGGCGTTCTGCGGGACATCACCGCCTACAAACAGGCAGAATTGTCGCTTCAGCAGCTTAACCAGGAGTTGGAACAGCGCGTGCAAGGGCGCACCGCTCAACTGGAGCAGACGAATCAACAGCTACAGGTGTCGATCGTCGCTCACGAGCGAACCGAAGCCGCCCTGCGCAAAAGTGAAGAGCGGTTTCGCATTATTTTTGACTGTGCCCCGATCGCCATCACCCTCGCTGATGCCCACACCTACCGTATTGTTGATGTCAATCAGGCGCACCACGCCTTGCTCGGTTATAGCCACGCTGAGCTGGCATCAATGACGTACATTGACATGACGCATCCCGATGATGTAGGCAAAAATCTTGATCAGATCAAGCAACTACTGGATGGTACGATCTCCCGGTTTCAAATTGAAAAACGCTTTGTCAAGAAAAATGGAGACTGGATTTGGGCAAACCTGACCGTTGCTCTCATCCACGATCCTGATGGGTGCGCTTACAGCATGGGCATGATTGAAGACATCACCGATCGCAAACGAGCTGAAGAAGCCTTGCGTAACAATCAGCAACTGCTCCAACTGGTTATAGATAGCGTTCCCAGTACCATCTTTTGGAAAGACAAAAATCTACGCTACCTGGGTTGCAATCACCAGTTTGCGATCGACGCAGGCTTAGCAACGCCCAAAGATATCATTGGTAAAAATGATTTTGAACTCCCCTGGGCGGTTCATGCAGAACGCTGTCAAGTAGAAGACCTGAAGGTGATGACATCAAATCAGCCCACACTCGCCGTTGAAGAAACTTTAGTGAAGGCAGGCGGAGAACAACGCTGGATCAAAAACAGCAAGGTGCCACTACACGATAAAAATGGCTCTGCTATCGGCATTCTAGGCACTTATGAAGATATCACCGAGCGCAGACAAGTGGATCAAGCCTTGAGACTCACGCAATTCTCGATCGATCGTGCGTCTGATCCCATTTGGTGGGTTGAGCCGGATGGCACGCTCTGTTACGTTAATGATGCTGCCTGTCGTGACCTGGGCTACACGCATGACGAAATGATTGGCAAACAGGTTTCCGATTTTAATAAAGACCGTCCAGATGCAGCCTGGGCTGACCACTGGCAAACGGTCAAAGAACAAGGTGCGCTGACGTTTGAGGCACGCCTCCACGCTAAAGACGGCACGCTCTTTCCGGTAGAAGTAACAGCGAATCACATTGAATTAAATGGCAAAGAGTACCACTGTAGTTTTGTGCGGAATATTACCGCTCGCAAACAAGCCGAAGACAAGCTAAAGGCTTCTCTCACCGAAAAAGAAGTTCTCCTCAAAGAAATCCACCACCGCGTTAAAAATAACTTGCAAATGGTCTGTAGCTTGCTCAATTTGCAAGCGAATACCATTCAAGATCCTAAGGTACTTGCACCATTTCAAGACAGCCAGCGTCGCATTAAGGCAATGGCGTTAGTTCACGAACGGCTGTATCAATCTGAGAGTCTAGCCAACGTTAATTTTTCTGACTATGTGCGTCATTTAGTTACTGATCTGATTCATTCTTGTAGTACCGATCCAACTAAAATTAACTTGAAGCTTGAGATTGCTCAGCTTGAACTCGCGGTTAACGTTGCCATCCCCTGTAGTTTGATTATCAATGAGTTAGTCACTAATGCGTTGAAATACGCGTTTCCAGACGATCGTGCGGGTGAGATTCAAATCTGTTTTTCGTTAACTACTGCCAATCAATATCTGCTAGTCGTGGCTGATGATGGCGTTGGTTTTCTCACGCCATCATCAGCGCTCAACCATACGCCGCCGCCACACTCACTGGGACTTCAGCTTGTACATGCCTTCGTCCATCAACTGCGGGGCACGATCGAGCTAGATTGTAGCCACGGCACCCGCTTCGAGCTTTCGTTTCCAAACCTAACCCCAAAAGGATGAGCGCTAAAATTCTCGTTGTGGAAGATGAGCCGGTCATCGCGTTAGATCTTCAACGGCAGTTAACTCAACTGGGCTATACCGTCGTGGCGATCGCCGACTGCGCCACTTTAGCGTTAGAGGCTGTCGATCGCTGGCACCCTGATTTAGTCCTGATGGACATTCGCCTTCGAGGCGACCAAAACGGCATTGAAACAGCAGCGCAAATACAGCAGCAGCATGAACTGCCGATCGTCTTTCTCACCGCCCATGCCGATGCCGATACCATTCAGCAAGTTAAAGCAGTGCAGCCCTATGGCTACATTGTCAAACCGTTTGAAAAGCACGATTTGATGACTGCCATTGAAGTGGCGCTTAACCGACATCAAGCCGAAAGGGCGACGCAAGCTGCACTCGCTAAGGAACGAGAACTCAACAAGCTGAAATCGAACTTTATCGAGATCGTGTCTCATGAGTTTCGCACTCCGCTGAGCACGATTTTGCTGGTTCTTGAGTTACTACAGCGCCACCACAGTCAACTAACGCCTGCAAAAACGCACGTCTATTTGCAGCGGGCAAGAGTTGCGGTCGATCGCATGAGGCAGCTCCTCGAAGAAGTCCTCACTATTGGCGCAGCCGATGAAGGCAAGCTGCACTGCCAACCAGCACCCATTGACTTAGATGCATTCTGTCGTCAGTTAGCGGCAGAATTTCAGCTTGATCGGGATGCAACGGCTGCACCACAACACGCGATCGTGTTTGCTCAAACGGGGCAGTCTGTCGAGCACATGGCATCCAACCTTGATGAAAAACTGTTGCGCCATATCCTCACTAATCTGCTTTCAAACGCCATCAAATACTCGCCGCACGGTGGCAAAGTGCGGCTTGATTTGATCCATACAGCCGATGCAGCCACGTTTCAGGTGCAAGATTGCGGTATTGGCATTCCCCAAGGCGATCTTGCCCAGTTGTTTGAGCGCTTTCACCGTGCCAGCAATGCCAAAACAATTTCCGGTACGGGCTTGGGGTTGTCGATCGTCAAACAGTGTGTAGACCTTCATGGTGGTACAATCACCGTCCAGAGCGCCGTTGGCGTAGGCACAAGGTTCACCGTAACGATTCCCATTAGCCATCAGATGCATAGCGTTCAATAGCTGAGGGTGTTAGCGAGCCATCGATTTTCTACTGTTCTGGCGCGTTGCGATAGCCGTAAAAATCAATGTGATAGTCAGTAATGCGAACACCCGTTTGCTGCTCAATCTGCTGCAAAATTGCTTCTGGCAGCTCAATGTGAACGTCTAGAATCTGATCGGTGTCTAGACAGTTAACGTGGCTGTGTGAATCACTGATGTTGCCGTAGAGTCGCCCATCCGAGCGTTCAACACACTCAATAATGCCTTGGTCGGAAAGTGCTTCAAGGTTTTGGTAAACCGATGTGTGACCAATTTCCTTGCCCTGCCGATTCAGGCGATTGTAGATTTCCCTGGCAGCCAAGTGCTCTTTCTCTTGCCATAGCAATTCCAAAATGAAGCGCCGTTGACGGCTCAATCGCATTCCTAATGACTGACAGCGCTCTAGGGCATCTTCAAGCGATCGAATTGGTTTTACCGTTGCTACATCATTCTGCATATTGAACGCTCTTGACTCACCTGCATGACCGCCGCCTACATCGCCAGCTTTTGATGCGATCATGTGATGCGATCAAAAAACGGATTCGCTAGAGTGACCAGCCTCCAAAAAGCAGCAAACCCCTTCGAGTTCTAAGAACGATTTTGAGGTTTAACGTCGCAGTGTGCCACGCGTACGCGTCCAGCAACACACTCAGGATGGTATCTATAGGCGTTTCTACATACAGTTGTATCATACGCTAACCCAAACTCGCTACAACTTTGCTTTAGTTTCAGAGAGGTCTGCCCCCTTACCCTTTCCCTCTGTCCTCGCTTACTAGACAATAGAAAGAGAGATGTTAGCGAAGTGCCAGGGTTTATGAGAGTTTTGCAGTGCCATTGGTCAGGCTTGACGATCGCAGGCGTTCAAACCGTTGATCGATGGCAGAAATTTTTACGACAGTCATGGATGCTCTTGGCATTAGTGGGCTGCTTGCTTCTAATGGGGGTGTCTCCAGCATTAGCAGGCTTGAAGGACGATCGGTATGACGGCGAAATTTTTACTTTGTATGCTGGAAATGGTTCGCTGGTGCCACCTAAATTTACGCTGGCAGAAGCACTGAAGCGCGATCGACCCACGCTTTTGGTACTCTATATCGATGACAATAACGACTGTAAAGCATATTCAGCCGTCGTTTCTCAGGTGCAAGCTTACTATGGGAAAGTAGCCGATTTGCTACCTGTAAGGGTTGATGGCATTCCAGCAAAAGCCACCTATGCTGCCACAGAGTCTGGCTACTATTACAAAGGTCTCGTACCGCAAACAGTCTTGTTTGATGCCGCCGGTAAAGTTGTGCTGAACGAAGCTGGTGTTGTGCCCTTTGAGCGGCTGGACGCGAAGCTCCGCGAAGTCTTTGACCTGCTGCCACGATCGCAATCGCTTGATCTAAAGCGCCGACAGGTGAATGAAGTGACAACAGAACTGGCAAAGTGATATGTAGAGGAGTAGGGACGTTACATGTAACGTCCCTACAGAACGGGAACTCAAGCGACCGATGCAAACTGGAGCCGAGTTTGATGCTACTGGACGCTATCGCTATTTGCTTTGGCGATCGTGGGATGAACAGGCTGCCAGAGTTGGCTTTGTAATGCTCAATCCCAGTCGAGCGGATGCCGTGGTGAATGACCCAACGATTCGTCGCTGTTTAGGCTTTGCACGCTCGTGGGGGTATGGCGCGCTAGAAGTCGTCAACCTGTTTGCTTACTGCACTGCCCAACCAACTGAGCTACGCCAAGTCGCCGACCCCATTGGGCGGGACAACGATCGTTATCTGGCAAATTTAGCGCCACGGGTAGACCACATTATTCTGGCATGGGGCAATGGCGGTTGTTTGCAGTCGCGCGATCGAGCGGTAATGGCGTTGTGGGGCGATCGCGCAGCCATCTACTGCTTGGGAACCACTCGGCTGGGGCAGCCGAAACATCCGCTTTATCTGCGGCGTGACGTGCCCCCTTCGCCGTGGGTTCAGTCTGGCGCTAGTTGCATCAACGCTCCACCGCGTTGAACTCCCGACTGGCTGCCATAGCTGCTGAGGGTGAGCGATCGCAGGTGGTTAAACAATGGCTTGGCTGCTAACTCAATGACTTTCAAGACGGGAAATTGCTGCTCCAAAATTGGCTGGCTGGCATTCCAGTCGAGGTAGAGGTAGCCGTTGTTGGGCTGTAGTAGGGATGTGGTTGCGTGCTGGAAGGCTTCGCGTTTTGACAGCGCACTGTCTGCGGCTTTGAGGGCACTGTCCATTGCGGCAACTGAGGTTGTAAAAAGTTCATAATCGCCGATAGACGCGTGGACTCCTCGCACCTCTGCCTGTAGATTGAGCGGTTGCGATGCCACTTGAGCCGTCGCCGTCAAGCGTGTCCAGGCTGAAACGGTACGATCGCCAATGGTGAGCGGACCCACCGTTAAACCTTGTTGTTTCGCTAACTCATCCAGGTGCGCGATCGCGTGTCGATCAGCTTCGGCTTGCGGACGTTGGGCGGCGAAGATCCAATCGGGTTGCAGTGTGCCATCAGCAGCAAGGCTGTCTGGAGGCACCATTGCCAGCGCATATTCACCGTTTACCCAGCTAAAAATATCAGTCAATAAGTCAAGCTGCCAGCGAGTTTGAAGGTCTCGCAGCGGTTGCTGGATGAGTTGGGACGCTGTTTTATAGGGGGCTAATCCGTTGGTGAGTTGTGTCCAGAGGCGATCGAGGTCTTTTCCTGACGCGGAGAGTGAGCTGTTGCCAGGGACATATTGCAACGCTCCGACTGGCTGAGACAGTGCTGGTAGCGTCGTTACTCCGTCTGAAGACAGTAAAGCGGTTTCAGCCAGAAGTCCGTGCTGATTGAGCGTAAACCCAGCCACGAAGGTTTGGAGCATCGTTAGCTCGTCTACTGCTGTCGTGGTGCTATCAGCCTCTTGCGGAGCCAACTTTGCGGTAGCATCACGTCCTAGCAACTGAGTGAGTCTGGGTAAGTTGATGAACGTGAGTCCAAGATGCGGCTGAGTCAGGGTCTCGATCGCCTGTGTGAAGCCCTTCGATTGCTCAAGGCTGAGATCAGGAGCCTGGACGTTGTTGATTGCCTCGCGCAGCACTTTAGGGTGGTTTGCAAACAGGATAAACCGATCGCCCACGGCAGCACTGGCAAGCGAAGGGATTGGTGCAGGGGCGATCGGTGCTTTTGGCGGCTGTAGCTGTAAGCGATAGTTGGGTGTCTTTGAGCGAGTGGTAACGACCCGATCAAGGTCGGGCGCAGGACGCTGAGCCGCAATGATTTTTACACCGTTATATTGCTCAAAAACCAGATCACTACCCGCGAGCGCCCGTTTTTGCCAGAACAACTCTAAAAACTCCCGCGATCGCTGTGGATCTTGAGTGGCGATCGCGGCTAAATATCCCGGCTGCTCGCCGTTTGCCGCATCATGATCGAGATCCAGCGTGGTTACAGCCAGCGTTATTTCTTGCCCCAGCCAGGGTTGAAGATCCCGCTTATAGTTCAGTCCTGTCTTTGCCAGCAGGCTTTGCTTCACTTGGTCTAGCTCTTCTCGCGCTTGACGACGTTTTGCTGGCGGTGTTGCGACCAGTTGAAACGCCTCTAGCCGATCGGGGTTGAGCAACAGCGATGCCATCACCGGAGCCTGTTTGGGCACAAACAAGGCAGCACCAGGAGTCGTATTTTGCTCGCCGTTTAACAGACGCATGGGGCTACGGGCAACCAGCCAGTAGAAGCCACCAGCACTCAGCAACAATAGCACCAGTACGACAACAGACAGAAACAAAAAGAGCGATCGGAGCTTCATGGGATTGAGGTCGCTAGCAGGCAAGGGCGCACAATAGCCCAGCCTCATTATCCTGTAGTGCGTGCATCTTCTTTGCGATCGTTCGATCGTGGATTCGCTGACCGCTATGGGCTTAAGCCCTATTCGCAGGCGTAGAGCGCTACTATCCAGGCTGTTACAATCAAAGTAATCAAGTTTTACCCCACTCCCCATTCCCCACTCCCCACTCCCCCATGACCACCGCTCAATTTCAGCCCATTCCCCAAATTAGCGTTGCAGAGTTAGGACGGCTTTTGCTGGCTGCATCCAATGCGGTGCAGTTTGTGGATGTAAGGGAAGCGAGTGAGCTGGCACTTGCCAAACTGGAGGGCTTTGAGCATTTACCGCTGAGCGAATTTGCCGCTTGGTCACCTGATATTCAAACGCGACTCGATCCGCAGAAGGAAACGATCGTCCTGTGTCATCATGGGATCAGGTCGGCACAGATGTGTCAATGGTTACAGACCCAGGGCTTTACGCACGTCAAGAATGTGGTTGGCGGCATCGACGCTTACGCGATCGCGGTAGACCCATCCATTCCTCAATACTGACCTGCCTTCATACTGGCTCGATCGCCACACTCCCGAACCATGCTACTGACCGCTTGAGTTTGTTAAGTTGTATCAAAAGCGTTTGGTTCCATTGTGTCTGCTATGTGTAGCGTTAGAGCCGGAAGCAAAAAGATGCCTCTGCTACTGTAAAGCAAAGACTGTGAATGTAAAGCTTCTAAGCGTTAACTAAAGTTCCTAAACGTTAGTCACTGTTTTGCTTCCTTTTGGTTGGTGCATCTGCTGTAGTGCATCGGCAATTACTCCAACCCTTTCATCATCGCGAATTTAGAATGTCCCAATCGGTCAATCTTACAAATCGCCAACAGCAAGTACTTTGGGCAACCATCCGCCACTATATTGCCACGGCTGAACCTGTTGGTTCCGAAGCGCTGGTTAAAGACTATAACCTGACCGTCAGCTCTGCTACGATTCGCAACGCCATGGCAGTGTTGGAGAAAGGCGGTTTGCTCTTCCAGCCGCACACGTCAGCAGGACGCATTCCTTCCGATTCTGGCTATCGTACCTACGTCGATCAATTGATTGTGCCAGCTAATGATTTAACCCAGCAGGTGGCACACTTACTGAACGATCGTCTGAACTCTGAAGACTGGAGCTTTGAGGCACTGCTGCGGGGTGCCGCACAGATTTTGGCAACTGTAGGCGGCTACATTACCCTCATCACAACCCCACAAACTCGCACCAGCCATCTACGCCATGTGCAGCTTGTGCCTGTTGATTCCCGCCGAGTGATGCTGATTTTTGTCACCGACTCTTACGAAACACAGTCTGCTTTGATTGAGCTGCCGCTGTTTGCTAGTGCTGACGACCTTGATGCTGATTTGCTGGAGCGAGAACTCCAGATTTTGTCTAACTTTTTAAATAGTCAGCTTCGAGGACGGGCGATCGCCGAACTGGCAACTCTCGACTGGAGCGAACTCGATCGCGAGTTTGAACGCTATGCCGAACTCCTCAGAACAATTTTGGTTGAGCTGACGCGCCGTTCTCAGCCGCCTGCTCCAGCGCAAATTGTTGTGAGTGGTCTAGCAGAAGTGCTTCGTCAGCCGGAATTTTCGGAACTCCAGCACGTGCAAACGATCATCCACCTTTTGGAAGAAGAGCAGCACCAGCTTGTACCCCTCATTTTTGAGCGGTCAGACTTGTTTGAGCGGTCAGACTTGCAGCAGCCCCGTAAGCGCGTCACCATTCGCATTGGTGCCGAAAATCCCTTAGCGCCAATGCGAACCTGTACCCTGATTTCCTCGACTTACCACAAAGACTCTGTGCCTGTCGGTAGCGTGGGTGTTTTAGGACCGACTCGGATGGTGTATGAGAACGCGATCGCGCTTGTAGAAGCCGCTGCTGACTACCTTTCAGGCGCTTTAAGCTCGTAGTTAGGCGCGGCAACTAGCAGTCACGGCTACGAAAACCAAAGCTGCCTCCGCTGCCTCAACTAGTGAGACATTTTCAGCCAGCCAAAGACTTGATTAACGGTGAGTTCTAGACTAATTTCTTCTAGAACAGGCAGACGATCGTCTCCTTCGTACAGCACTGGCTCTTGTTTCGGCAAAAAAGCAAGAATGGAGCGATCGCCCGGATCAACCAGCCAACCTAAACGGCAGCCATACCGCAGACAGTGCAAAATATTTCCCGTAACTCGGTTTGAGCCTTGCGCAGGCGAAAGAATTTCAATCGTCCAGTCTGGAGCGATAAAAACATCTTCCACAGGTTCGCCGTTCGTGTCAAACTCAATTTTGCTCCAAGTTAAAACAGCAAGGTCAGGAATAGTTGATCGTCCTCCAAACGTACAGCGCAGTTCTGGAAATGCGTAGGCAATTTGTTTTTCCTCGACTTCTCCATTAATCGTACTGATTAACTTCGCTTGCAGTCTGGAGTGACGAGTTTTTGGCATTGGTTTTTGGATGATTGACCCATTAATGTATTCACTAGCAGGCTTTGTTTCTGGCAGTTTCAGAAACTCTTCTAACGTAGTGGGTTTCTGGGTGGCGATCGTCATGGCATCAGTCTCCTTAAAGTGATCACAAAGTCGTGTCAATCATGCCAGCATGGCAAAGCGGTTAAGAAGCACAAACATCTTTGAGCCACACAATTTCCTCTGGGCTGAGAGTTGGAGAAAGTTTGGCGACGATCGCATCGTTATAGTGCTGGAGCCATTCACGTTGGCGAGAGTCGAGGCGATCGCGATCAATCAGGCGCTTGTCGAAGGGAATGTAGGTCAGGGATTCAAAGCCATACCAGGAGAGTTTGTTGGGATCAGGCTTTACGTCTGCCGCTGGTGTCTCTTCTTGAGGCGTTAGGTCTTTCACCACGTAGAGATTTTCAAGGCGAATACCGCCCCAGCCTGGTTTGTAAAAGCCTGGTTCAATGCTGGTCACCATGCCGGGTTCTAGCGGTTCGCTCACTCGCTTGCTGATGCCGTTGGGACCCTCGTGGACGTTGAGGAACGCGCCAACACCATGTCCGGTGCCGTGCCCGTAATCTAGCCCTGCGAACCAGAGAGTTGATCGTGTAATGCCATCCAGTTGTGCCCCGGTTGTGCCTTTGGGAAAGCGCTGCATCGCACAATTGATATGGGCTTTAAGGACTTCGGTGTAGCACTCGATCTGTTCTGGAGTCGGATCGCCAACAATCAACGTCCGCGTGTCGTCTGTCGTGCCGGATGCGTACTGTGCGCCAGAGTCTAGCAGCAGCAATTCGCCGGAAGATAGCACTCGCTGAGGGTTAGGTGTGCCGTAATGGACGATCGAACTGTTGGCTCCGGCTCCCGCGATCGTGTTGAAGCTTAAGCCCTGAAAATTGGCTTCTTCGGCATAGAACCGTTCTACCGTTGCGGCGACATCTGCTTCTGTGAGCGTTTTGTCGCTACCCAACTGATCAGCAACCCACTTTAATGTGCGCGTTTTGGCGCGGCTTGCCTTCAAATTTGCCTGCTGCATTTGTGCCACTTCGATCGCGTTCTTGCGGGCTTTCATGCCCTCGATCGGGTGATTGGCTTCAACCAGTTTGCAGGTGGTCGCGGCAGCAGGATCAGTCAGCAACTCATGCGTACCCATTGTGGTGTGCTTGGGATCAATTAAAACTCGCTGGTTGGGGGACTGAGCAACTAAGGCTTTCAGCCTCTCGGCATAGCCTTCGTAGGGCAGCAGCGTGACCTGTGTTTGTAAGAATGCTTGCAGCTTGGGAGCGATGCGATCGAGATTGGTAAAAAGGTAGGCATCGGCTACGGTAACGACGCTGTACGCGATGAACACAGGATTGTATGGCACATCCCAACCGCGTAAGTTGTAGAGCCACGCAATCTGATCGAGCTTCGTAATGGGGAGAATGTCGGCATTCGCTTTCTGCATACCTTCTCTTACACGCGTGAGCTTTTGCGCGATCGTCTCTCCTGTTTGGGCATCAGATAAGTAGAACAGTTGGGAATCAGCATACGTCGGTAACGGTTCTGCACCGATCCACGGCTGTTGCAGGCGGACGCGATCGACCAGATTGCCAGCCAGCGGTACCAGAGTCACGCCTGACGGTTCCAACTGCTTCTCAAAGCTGCGAAACTGGCTGACCGTAAGGGTAAACGGGTCAAACCCTAAGCGAAACGTACCGTTGGCTTTGCTTGCTTCGCGTCCCAGGCTTTCCAGGGTTTCGTCAAGGGTTTTCTGCTTCTCTAGCCCCAGTTTGGACACCTGCATCAGCGAGGGATCAACCTCCAGATCTGCCTGTTCGTAATAGCGAGAATCGACAAACAGCCACGCCCATTCCTGCCCGACCAATAAATCGCCAGCCGACCCCGAAAAGCCGCTGAGCCAGATGCGTCGCCGTTTTGCTTCTGGCAGGTACTCATTCAAATGTTCGTCAGCCGCCGGGACGAGATAGCCATCCAAACGGTGGGTAGCAAGGAGCGATCGCAGCGCGGCAAACTTTTCCTGAGTCGTCGTGGACAGCGCTTGAGGCGTGAGTAAATCGGTAGGAGACATGAGCAAAAAATGAGCGTCTAGTTCGATTTATAGCATTTCTAGACGGGAAGCCTAGACGCTTTTGGCTTCGGGAGGTGACAGGTAACGTCCCATCTCAAGAACCGAGCTTAAACGCATCCACAAACAGACCGTAAATCAACCCAATTTTGATCGCGTTGAGGCACTCTAAAAAGAGCGATCGCGTCCCTTCTGCCCGGCGATAGACAACAGCGCTCACCAATTCAGTCAGGGCAGCGAGAAGAGCGGCAATGGCAACGTCTAATTGTCCTCGTTGTCCGGCGACCAGCGAAATCGTCGGTCCTAGATAATTGCCAAAGAGCAAGCTAATCATGAGCACGGATAACCGTCGCCACGGGTTGCGTAACCAACTGCTGAGGCGATCGACCGTCACATCTACTACACGATTAAGACGAGTATTCTGCATCGCTTCCTTTTCCTCAATCGCTCGGCAACGTTTTGTCTAACCAGAACAGCACACCGACCAAAGCGTACGCTGCTTCACTTTAGAATGTTTCTTTCCCCAATGCACTGAAAGCTTGTTATTACTAGGGTAGAGGTACAAATGGCAAAGCGATGACGGGCAAGCAGGCTAAGCGACCAAAGTCACGATGGCAGTTTGCGATCGGTGTGACCTTAGCGGCACTGTTATGTTCAGTGAGTGCATGGATGGTTTTCAAACGTTTTACCGTCACCGCGATCGTGCAGCCAACGCTCGACCCATTGCCAACATCCGTTAGGGAGTCAATCAAGGCTGTAGGAAAGAACTCAACGCCTGCTCCCACCGCTACCAGCCTACCGCCACAAACGTCAATCCAACCAACAGAGGCGGCTGTGCAGATGAATGATACAGCAGGCATTCGTCAGGGAGTCTTTCGGGTTGGCAATCCTACAAACTATCCAGTGCGGGTCGCGCTATTGTCCAGAAAAACACCCGTACAGACAGAGCGCGCTAAGGGGAAATCTCAACGCGCAGAGGCAGGTGATCAGCCTATTTATGAGCTACCCGCTCACTGGGATTTTGCGCCAGAAGAAGGCGGCAGGCAAGGATTGCTGGTTTCGCTCCCCGATCGCGCCCTCAAATTGAAAAAAGGGGACGTACTGGTCGCCTTTGCCCAGGATGGCTCTGGACGCTACTGGGGTCCCTACGTTGTAGACGAAACAGCCCAACCACTTTGGAATGCTAAAGCCGTTGAGTGGCAGTTGATCTTGCAGCCATAAGTTGCAGCCTTAAAGCCCTGCAAACCACTCATAACCCAGATCTTCCCAGTAACCCTTCTGCTGGGATAATTCGCTGACCAGGGTAATGCCCGTCACCCACTTACTCTGCTTGTAGCCTAGCTTAATCGGCGATGCTAACCGCAGCGGCGCACCGTTCTTAGCAGGTAGCGGCGCACCATTCATTTGATATGCCAGCAAGGTTTGAGGGTGCAACGCTGATGCTAAATCCCAGCTTTCATAGTAGCCATCGGCAGATTGGATATAGACATAGCGCACGTCTGCCTTTGGTTGCGCCAGTTGAATCAAATCTCGCAGCCTGATCCCGCCCCACTGCACGATCGCCGCCCAACCCTCGACACACACATGACGAATGACCATTGACGTCAGCGGCATCTGCTGAATGCTTGCCAAGTCGAGGCTAAGCGGTTGGTTGACCGCACCATCGATCGTCAACCGAAACGCGGCACGATCGATCCGTGGTATGAACCGGAAGGTATTTTCAATCAAGGCTGCTGGCTCGATCGCGCTCACCGGAAACTCTGGTATGAGCTTCTGTGGATTCAGCAACAACGCATCCAAGCGATCGTTCACAGGCATAAACAGCTTACCTGCCACACTTTCTGCCAGCGTTAAGCCCGCCGTGCCGACAATCCACCCGGCACCCGTGAGTCCAGCGATTCTGAGGAAAGTGCGGCGAGGAAGAGAGTCGGGAGCGTCGTCGGGAGAGTGCATGAGAAGTTTTGAATGATGAGTTTTGAGTTAGTTTTCTACTGACTACTGACGACTGCCTTTCCCTCACTGCTCCAAAAACATTGAATCAACCAGTCGTTCGCCGCCTGCTTTGAGTGCCAGCCAGGAATGGACGATCGCAAAGACAATGACCGTCGGCACCGTCAGAAAATGCACCACTCTAAGCGCAAACCAATCGCCAAAAAAGTCCACAATCCAGTGAAACTGAGCGGGTTTGTACATGCCGATGCCGCTCAGCAGTGCCAGCAGCAGAATTGGAATAATCGAAGTGTATGCGATACGATGCCAAGCATAGAAACGGCGTTTCAGATTTTTGCTCTGCTGCAATGCTTTGATGTCATTCCCACCCACATAACGATGCTTCCAGCGCTGCGTCGCTAAAACATACACGCCATACCAGAGCAGATTCAGCGAGAAAAACCACATGGCGGCAAAGTGCCAGTGTCGTCCACCCGCCAGCCAGCCACCGAGCAAGCCAACAAAGGGAAAATGAAAGCCCTCTCGTCCACCAAAAACCGGATTGGCATTATAAATCTGTAACCCACTGGTCAGCATCAGAAAGAGACTGATGATGTTGACCCAGTGAAAGATTTTTGCAGGGATTGTCTGGAGCGATCGACGCTGAGGCTTGACGACGGAAGATGAAGACACTGTTTCGGTTTGTAACAACGGCTTTCTTTACTGTACCGTGTCGAGCGCGATCGGGGTTCTAACGCTGTGCTTCATCTCAGGCTATTTGCGATCGTCATCCGAGGCTGGAATTGAGGTTTAACGTTCCCAATCACCCGCCGCAGATAACCTTTGATGCTCACAGATAACCTCCCGGCGGTCGGCGTGCATTGGGGTTGTTAGCAATCATCCGGGGATCAGCGCCCACATACATAAAAGATTGCGGCGGTCGATTTATATTAAACAATTCCATTAATGTTACTGGCTTAGCGTATTCTTGCACCGCACTCACTTTAATTGCATATGCAGTTTGCTTGCCTTCAAAATATTCATCGAAGTATCTCTTGCTGATTCCTGAAGCATTTTTGGTAATATTCCAAAGCGAATCAGGATTTTCAGTAATCACTTCTTCTATCTCAAATTCTCCAATCACTAAACCAATAGGTTTAGATGCATACACATATGCTTTCCTAACGTTTTTGTCCTTAAAAATAGTGCGTCTAAACTCAAACCGTTTTTCGCCTGAAAAGATTGCATTGGCAAATCTAGGTTTAATCGATAATAATACGTCCATCTGCTTCTGAACCCTCCAAAATCCTATTAAATTGCTCATCACTAATTTGCGCAAAGCCACGAGGAACAGCTTCAGTTGATTGAATCACCCCCGTATCGATAAGAGATTTTAAGTTCATTCGCTTTGGGAACGAATACACATAGAGGAAATTTACCACAAAAGGGCGATTATTAGTACGCCAGTTCCAGTACTTGCGTAATTCGTTATCAGAAAATACGCTTCTTTTACGACACAACTCCACAAATTCTTCCTCAGAGTTGATATTGGTTACAGAACTTTGCACTACTCCGATAGTTGTTGTCACTGAAGTGTAATATGCAGAGCCACCAGAGGCTGTTCGATAAAACACTACAATATCTCCGACCTTTAAGTCTCTTTCAAAGGATCGAGAAATATAGACTTTACTAATCGCATTTCTATTTGGTTTATTCTCAATAAAATCATTTGGAGACTCAGTCCTTAATATAGAGTCTGGAAAAAGCTCTGTGTGATACTCAGGGTATATGGGTACAAGGAACTTGCGAGAATCCGAGCTTAGATACGGATAACTTTCGCATGGGTTAGACACATTCACATAGGGTCTAAAGTTACGCAATAATACAACCTCTTCACCATTGTCTGTTTGTTTCACTCCATATTTTTCAAATCCCCAGTCACATAGCAATTCTATTAACCTGCTTTGCTCTAAGGTGTAACTGAATAGAGTGACATAGATTTCCTCAACGGAAAATCGAAATGCGTTATCAAAAACTATTTTAAGAAATCTTTCTCCCAGCTTATATCCATTTGAGATAACTTTAAAAGTCCCAATCTTCAATCTTTTTGCGGGGGTAAAAGCTGGAACTATATCTGAATAACACTCATTTCTTTCTTCTATCTTTACATACAAAAATGCTACTATTTCATCAGTTTCTGATGTGCAGATATATGCAATTTCATCGGATTTCCTATTAAACCAATCATCAAACTCTTTATAATTCTCTCTGAATGAATCAAAGAACGTATCTCTCAAGTTCAGATTTCCAAAAAGTTCTTTCTTTACAGAAAGAACTTTATAGTCAGACAAGTCTGGGTTCTCTGCTGTAACTTTTTCGAGAAAAGAATCAATAGTGAAAACTCGCTCTAAGATTCCTAGTTCCGAAGCTTTTTTGTGAATTTTTCTATCTTCAGTAATTAGGGAATCCACACGTTTGCAGAAAACCTCATTCAAAATATCTGTATCAATAGAGTCATTATCATTTCGATCGTACTTGGCTCGAATAGAGCTAACACTAGTATTTTCCGGTGCAAGCGTTTTTAATTGATGGTAGTTAGTTATCTTCGCTTCAAATGCCGAAACAACAGACTGATCTTTATGCCTACGTATCTCTTCAATTGTTTTTGGATGAATGCATTTCTGATGGTGTAGCTGATCAAGCCACCTAAACAAGATGCCTATTTCTTGGCGAGGTGGTTTGTTAGCTTCACGGTAGATAATTATATTCGTATCTAATAAAACTCTCATATAACACTCCAGATCATAGATATAACTCTATCTTTTTAAGTGATTCTTCTAGGGCTTCTGTTACTTCGATCTTAATGATTGGGACTTTTAGGAATTGACTTATAAGGTTTGCTCTTGCTATTTCTCGTGATTGCAATTCTGAAATTAATTCAACACTATGCACACAGATATCTCTATTCGATAATCGCTCAGCAATTGTTTCAGGATTATCTATTAGCAAAATAATTGCATATGGTGATATTGCCCTAAAAGTTTCCAGTGGAACATCTTGAATACTTGATGCGGCATTTAGGAGACAAAAATGACCATCTAATAATATTGTTCGGCAGTTCGTTTCATAACGTGCCAATTCCTCAGCAAGTATCAACTGATTTCTTTCTATGTTTGGCACGGTTTTGTCAATCTGATGCTTGACATGTCGTCCAATTAATCCACTAGCGGTTACATGTGCTGCATCGAAACGACAAACTATATTTTTACAGAAATAAGTCTTTCCAACGCCATGCACTCCTCCTATAAACACCCTTCTAGCTGTCATTGAGTAGTCCTCTAAATTGACTTGAAAGATTTAAGTGTGATGAATTTCAATTTAAGGAATTGCACTTTTCTTTCGGTAGATATGCTTGATTTTTTGAATCAGTGTGTTACCTCCAATGCTCCACTAGCTTGGATCGCTAACGTTCGCGCTCACGAACACAGATAACCTCTGCAACTCAACCGACAATATTGGGCGTTCCGGTGCAGCGCTTTTGTTAGCCTGCTTTCTTTGATACTTTTTTCCAGGCTGTTGAACCACCAACTATCTTGCGTTCCTTACCATACTCATACCAGTAGCCGAGCATTTCATTACGCATTGCGTTCAGCTCCATTATGATTACGCCGCCTAAAAACTGCTTTTCTTCCGTTCCCTCATAGTGAAGAGTCACAAGTAACGAACGGGAAATTCGACCATTAAATTTATAATCACCATATTCGTTGTTTACGCCAATCCCTGAAAGCTTCTCTCCCCAAGCCTTTGAAATCTTGACTAAATCTTCAAACTGTTGTTTGTCATAATCTCCAATCTCTTTATCCAAAAGCCAAGTACATTTCCATTTTCCAACCAGATCTGAATTTGTTTGCGCATTTCCAGTAAGTAACTCTCTAATTTCTGAAGCAAAAGCTGTAACGATTGCAACCATTATCGTGCTTATAGCTCCAATTATTGCTGCTATTAAAGTTGAGTCCATAGATTGAGATTTTTATGGAAATTAAATAGTAGGAACGAAGGTTAATCGTAGCCTTCTTCAACGAGCAGAACCCTAAATCTAACAGTTGTTTCATCAATTTCTCTAGCCACTGCTCCACAAATAACCCAGCAGGCTGACTATTAATAGGCTGAAAGTTTCCGCCTAAGATACCAATTTTGGGTAGATAGGCAGAAGGATTCGGCAGAACTCCCAAAATTTAATGTTTAGGCAGATTATCCCTGCATAATACGCTGCTCAGATTGAATCGCCAGAATTCTTCCGCATATTTTCAGATTCCCTACGGAAACGAGCAGATGTACTATTGGATACACAGTACATCTATGGGTCTCTCATGCAGCCACCTCCCAAGAAGTTGCTCGATCAAGTGCGCGATGCCATTCGGCTCAAGCACTATGCCTACCGCACTGAAGAAACTTACGTGCAGTGGATTCGCCGCTATATTCTGTTTCACCATAAGCGCCACCCCAAAGAAATGGGCAACGCTGAAATCGAAGCGTTTCTCATCCATCTCGCGGTAGAAGGGCAGGTCGCGGCTTCGACCCAAAATCAAGCGCTCAGCGCCTTGTTGTTCCTCTACCGCGAAGTCCTCAAATTAGAAGTGACGGGCATTGATGCCGTTCGTGCTCAACAACCTCAGTATGTGCCAACAGTGCTGACCAAGCCGGAGGCGATCGCGGTAATTCACCACCTGATAAGTAGGTGCTTTGGATTAAATGTAGAATGAGCTAGCGATCGCGTAACTCTTGCTGTTAAAGAGTTGTAGGCTTGATGAAGCGATTGCTGCGTTTTACAATTAAATGCGCCTTCCTACTTAATCACTTTCCGATACATCAACAAGCCCTTGTTCATACTTCTCTGAGCCGTTTTCCAGTGCGCCAGAAGATGTAGAACGATAAACGCCAGGAAGATGTAGGATGACCAGAAGTGTGAGCTTCTAGCGATCGCACTCCAAGCTGCATTGAACGTAAAAATGGGTAGTATATGGATGCCAAAAAAAGTGGTGTTCAAGCCGACAAAATGCGGAGTTTCCTAAGCGCCGACCCAACTGCACCAGCAGCCAGCACACCTAGCATCGTAGTGGGTTTAGGAACGCCAGCAGCATTGACAGCAACCGGACCCTGGATTTGCCCCCTGCTCTCCCCTGCCGCCTGGAAATTGGTTCCAGGTGTATTAGAGTGAAGGTTGAAATAATATTGACCATCTAAGAGTCGGTTAAAAACCGTAGCCGGGTCAACGCCCAAGGCTATAACCTCTGAAGATGTCCAATCTCCAACAATCTGACCACTAGCACTGCCTAAGAGTAGACTATCCAAGTTTTGTACGACAGGTCCAGCTTAACCACATTAAAGGCACAGCCCTCCTTTGGGAAGGGATTCGCGAAGACACCATTTTTGTGCACAACTGGTTTGGGCCTTCGCAAAAAGTAGCGGCAGATTTAGGTGTGCCTTTCTACGAACCCATCAATTTGTTGTTGAACGACCAGTACTATGACAACCTCTCTGGACAGCAAGCCTACAAATGCTTTGCCTGTCGCGTCAGAAAAGTGTAGGCAACGAGTGGAATTGGAGCAATGCCTAGACTTCGCAACGAACAAGTGATGGCAATTGAACCAGGGAATATTTATGGAAACAAGTTGCAGAGTGATTACTTAAAGCAACGAAATTGAAGTGGATCATTGTTAACAGACAGAGCTTGCGACACGACCAAGCGGTGTAAGGGCGAATCCCTCACAAGGAGGTTCCGCTTACTTACATGACCCAGTACCCACAATCTGATTTAACAGCGTCTCCAACAGTTCATCCAGAGTCATTCCTGCTGCGCGTGCCATTGAAACAACGACACTTTTAGGCGAGAAAGAACAATACAGCCCTGCCTCTAGAAACCAGATTTGTCCTTGAGGATCAATGCGGAAGTCAAACAGACTGTAGTGACGACAGCCCAGTGCCGCGTGACACTGTTTAGCGGCTGCCTGAACCTGCTTGGTGATTGGGTCATCAACGTTTACAATCCAGGCTTTCATACCATCCTTAGCCATCAAACTTAAGTCGCCGTCTGTCCGTTTCAATTTATCGGCATAACAGCGGATGGGATTCTGGTTGTCTACCCGATACTCTTCCAGCGGTAGCCCCATCAACTCACCATCCTTAACAAGAATGCCACACCTGACTTCTCGACCCAGTGCAATATAGTCTTCCACAAGGACTTCGGGGGCATGGGCAAAGGCTATCTTCAACGCTGCCTCAAAGTGAGCAAGATCGTTGACGAAAGTCACCCCTAGCGAATTATCGGCACTGGCTGGTTTCACAACAACTGGGGGGAGAAGCGTTGGAACGTCGCCCGATCGCAGTAATTCTCCACGAGGCACCTTCACCCCTGCGGCAGCCACGATCGCCTTTGCTCTAGCTTTGTGAGCCGCCAATGCCATAACATCGGGGGGATTACCGACATAGGGAATCTGTAGCACATCAAAGAGCGCGCGATAGTGGGTCATGCCAGGGAGGCAAAACATTTGGGGCAACATCACATCAATGGTTTGCGTGGTCAGAACCTCGATCGCCTCAAAAAGGGGCATTGGCTTGGCGGCGGCAATATCGTCTGGACTGAGGGATGCAGGAAAGCGCCACAGGCGATCAGGGGTGATGTAAGCAATGAGAACGTCATAGCGTGTGGGATCGGCGGTTGCCGTGAGGCAATCTCTGGCATAGAGGCATGACAAATCACCATGAAAGTCATCGTCAGCAGAACCAACTAAATGCAGAATCCGACGGACTGCCATAGTAAGTTTCCATGTAAGGTTTCATCCAGCAGGGTTACGTGTATTAGTGCTTCAGTCTCCAAAAGGTTCCACCAGTTTTCCAATGTTGAAATCAATTTTGACCCAATCCTTGCATTGCCGTAAATTTTTCAACAAAAGTAAGGTAATTTGCCAGTGGGGTACGGCTAGAAAGGGAACCGGATCATTTAATTGAAAAATGGCATCTTTGCCCTTCAAAATTCTCTGCGTCCAGGCTTGTAAGGCTGACCATGAGCTGATTTCCGTCAATCGCCATAGTTCGTGGTAGAGCCAGTACGTCGGCTTACTGTCAGGGAGTGGTGCGATGGGCGGCTCAATCGTGTGGCTGCGATCGCTGAGATAGGCAGCGGCTAAACCTGGATGATTGTAAAACATGGTAATCGCAGAATGGGTGCGAGGATTGCACTCGATCGGATAAACAGTGCCATCTGCGGCTTGCATAAAATCGAAGGAAATTTGTCCAGTCAGATTGAGGGCTGCAACAAATTTTTCAACCCACATTAAGATCTCAGGCTGCTCAATGTGTTCATAATTGACCTGAAACGGAGATGATGCAGAACAGCAGTGGAGTCGAATGTTTCCCTTGCGGACGGTGCTGTGAGTGCAATATTCCTGCCCAGTGATAAACTCCTGCATCACCCAGGGATTGTCCTGACTGATGGGCAAATTTTTCACATACTCTGCCATCCCCTTGTAGGGAAATCTGGTTAAATCCAGTCGAGAGACGGAATCGTAGCGGATGCTTTTGAGAATGTACTGACGGTGATCGGCAGTGAAGTCAAAAGCAAGAATCTGCTGTGGATTGGTAATCAAGAAGGCTTTGGGCGCAGATAACCCCAGGGAACGTGCTTGCTCACACAAGGAAAACTTGTTGTCCAAGAGGCGCGTCATGGCAGGAGAAAAGTGGATGACTTCGCAGTAGGGCGATAGCCGCGTTCCTGCGATCGCATCGTAATAGCTAGCAACCGGACTGGATACCGGAATGAAAACATCAATTTTTTCTCGTTGAACCAGATTGAGTAACGCCTGATAGTAACCGTCAGGATCTTTTTCAGGTGCAGGTATGGTATGAAAGTGGCTGACTGCATTAGAAAAGCGGTGCCCTGAGAGCCAATATTTGTGCGTTTCGACCAGAATTACCCGATGTCCGGCTGCATGAAAAGAGCGTGCTAGTTGCAGTGCTTTCGTCATTTTTCCGCCCGTCAGTAAGATCGTTTTAGGCTGTTTCACAGCAATTTGCTGACGAAAGGGAGATCTGACCCAACTCACTAAGAGGGAAATCAGAACGATCGCACAATTGATGGGAAAGGCAAGCAAAAGCAATGCCAACGTGCCAATACTTTTGAGAAGAACAATTAGCTTGTTACCCACCGATTCTGACTCCTAAGCAAACAAGCTTGATTAAATAGAAGATTGCCAATCTGCCCTCACCCTAGCCCTCTCCCGCTGGAGAGGAGGCTAGAAATCCTTTTCCCCTTCTCCTGCGGGGAGAAGGGGCTAGGGGATGAGGGTCATCAGTTTAATCGCGCCCACCTACTTACTTCCGTCGAATGATGGTTAAACCATCTCGCACCGGCAGCAGCACTTGTTCGACACGCGGGTCATCTGCCACAGCACGATTAAACTGAGCGATCGCCTCTCCATTAGCAGTGCGCTGCTCGTATGGTAAGTAGGGTTGCCCCTGAAGGAGCGTATTATCCACACAGATCACGCCCTTGGGAGCCAATAGTTCTCCCTCTAACAACAGTTTGAAGTACTCGCCATACTCCTGCTTATCCGCATCAATAAAGACGAGATCGAAGGTTACTCCTGTCGCGGCTAGACCGTGCAAGGTTTCTAGCGCTGGAGCCACTTCCACCTTGATTTTGTGACCGTGGGGAGAGCGATCGAAGCAACTGCGGGCAAAGTCTGCCACATAGCGATCGACTTCGCAAGCAACAAGGTAGCCATCATTCGGTAATGCCTCTGCCATCGCCAGTGCCGAATAGCCAGTGAACATTCCAATTTCCAAGATCCGTTTTGCCTGAGTCATATGGACAAATAGCTTCAGGGTTTGTCCCTCCAGGTGCCCCGAAAGCATCTCTTGCTCCAATTGGCGCACCGTCGCTCCATTTGAAAAGTGTTGGCTCCAATCCTCTGCTACTGTTTGCTGGACTAGAGCCGTCAGTGCGGGTGAGTCAGGGGTTGTACATTGCTCCAGATAGGGATCGATTCCGGCTGCCAGGGCATGTACTTCCTGAAGCGGTGCCATCAATGGGTTGGCTGGGTTACTCTGCTCTGCAAGCTGGAGGATTGCCTCCAGCTTTTGCACCACAATGCCCAAAGGCGTTACAGGTCTTGCGGCAGCAGGTTTTAGTGATTCACTCATCGTTGTTTCCTACTCAAGACCGAGATCAGTGAGATACATATCTTTGCCTTGACCGCGATCCGGCAAGGCGGCACAAAACTGCTTGTGACGTGCGATCGCCGCGCGCAGCAAGTCTGACGATACCTCTTGAGCATAATCACAGGAGCCAATGCCCATCGGCAGGGGTGCCCATAAGCCGCCATCGCCTCGCTTCCGCCGCATATTCTTTTGCCCGTCAATCATCAGCTCCACGTTTTCTAAAATGGGATGGTAGACCGACAGCCCTAGCGAACGACACAAGGCGATGATGCGATCGCGCTCTTCCGGTTTCAACCAGCCCATTTCTACCGCTAAACTTGCACCAAATGCCATGTCAATAGTGACGGCGTGACCATGCATCAACCTGGCAGCAGGCTCAAAGCGAGGACTCCAGGTGTGACCATAGGCGTGCGGTCGATCCTGATACGTCTCGAACATATTGGTTCCTTCATGCTTCATGTAGGAAAACAGTGCTCGATAGATGACATCATCCGCGATCGTCGCTAGCTCTTCACTGCCGTTGAGGGTGGCAAAATGAGTTTCCATCAAGGTGGAACCATAACGTTCCATCAACTCAAAAAGTACTGAATCGTCTGTGATTGCCATCTTAATGATTTCTGCCATGCCGTTGCGGATATGCCCCGTCGCCAGCGTGCGGAATAAATGACGATCGACCAGGGTCAGTACGGGTGGATGGTAGGCTCCCAAACTATTTTTGAATTGATTGCCATTGGTGCAGGTGCGGGGTGACGGTCCTGCGTCGATTGCCGCCACAACGGTTGTGCCCACCATAATGTAAGGCGTACGTCGATTATGCAGGGCACAGGCAAGCCCAGCAACGTCACTGAGAACACCACCACCCACCACCAGGACGGGTTCATTGCGGGAGACATCACAACCATCTTTGCCAAGAAATTGCAGCAACCGATGAACAGTATCGGGGGTTTTGTCGGACTCCCACGCACGACAGACAACCAACTCTAAGGGGATTTCATAGTGCTCAAAGTAGCGGCGAATTGGCTCTCCATAGAGTTCATCAACGGTTTGATCCACGATCGCCACACAGCGAGTGCGACTCCTATACGCCCGGGCTAGCGCTGGATTCATACAGTCAAAAACGCCATCGACTAGCTCAACACGCGCTTTGAGTGAGTAGGTTGCAGAAATCTCAAACGATCGACCATCACCGCTAGCCGTAATTTCTCCATGCCCGGTGTACCACTCTGAAGTCCGGTATTTTTCCGGATGATTGAATTGAATCAGTTGTTCTGATCTTGAGGATGAAAGGTCTGGAATGGCTCCAGTGAGCGCGGTGGGATAAGGCTTAGCTTGAACCATAGTGGTAGCAATGTGAGAATGGTTGGTTGGAACAATTGTAGAGAGTTCACCGAACGTCCCAAACAGGAACCGCAAGATGAAAGATAGCTTGAATCCCTTTATGAGAAAATTTGCTCTACCCGCTTGCTTCCAAGTGCATTGTGAAAGCGTCTAGGATTGATACTGCGTCCCTGTCAGAATGCCTGACTCAAGATCATCCACGATCCATACGTACATATAGCAGTGTATGAAGAAATTGTAAAGTTCTGTGAAGACAAAGACAAGTGCTACCGCGCTGGCACTGGTTACCAATCAGGCAATTGCCCAATGCTGTTCTGCTCTAGTGCCGCTTCAATGGGGGCTTCACCAGCGATAAGACCGCGATGTAGGACGCGATCGCCCACCACCTGCGAGTGATCCGCTCGATGCATCGTACAGCGATCGTCCCAGATCACAAGATCGCCAGGTTGCCAACGATGCCGATACAGTCTGTAGGAGCGAATTGAATGTTGATACAGTAAGCGAATGACCCGCTGACTTTCCTCTAGCTTGAGTCCTTTAATTGCCTGACATCGATCGGGCGTTGATAGAAACAGCGCAATCTGCCCAGAGAGCGGATGTCGCCTGAACAGCGGATGCCAGGATTGGCTCTCCTGGTCATGATCCAGCGTTACACCTGAAGCCACATGAAGCACTGTAGCGTTTGCCAGTTTCTTCTTTATGCTAGTTGGCAACGTTTCAAAGGCGCGGTACTGATTAGAAAATAGCGTTTCACCACCGCACTCAGGCAGCGAAACAGCCTTTAGCGCTGTGTAAGCAGGAGGCTGAGCAATATAGCTCGTATCCGTATGAAAAACGCTTTTCGGCGAACATCTGCGCCCGACATTGCTCACCAGATTTAGCCGGGGCTGCTGGGGAACAGGCGTTTCACCTGCGGTAAAGGTTAGCGAGCCTAGCCGCTGGAGAAAGGTGACAAAGTCGGCATCGCTCATCGACTGCTTACGTATAATGCCAACGCCATTGTGAGCCAATAGATGCTTGAGCTTGTCGATGTAAGCGTCTCCAACAGTGCTGAGATTGACTCCTATCAGCTCAACGCCGAAGGGAGCAAGGGTTTGGAAATTGACAGCCATGCGTTGTTCCGATTGATGGCTTCAAAGAAACCGTTGCAACTGCTCAAAGTCCAAATGACTGACACAAAGGTCGGCTGTCTCAAACGTATGGTGCGCTGTATTCTCGTTGGGAAAGGCAACACAAGCCAGTGCCGCTGATTTTGCAGCCTCTACGCCACCGAGGTTATCTTCAATGGCGACACAGCGATCGGGTCTTTGATCAAGCTCTTTCAAGGCAAATGCGTAGGCATCGTTTGCAGGCTTAGGGTTCTCTATGTGGGATGCGCTGACCACCAAATCAAAAGCGCTGGCATTAATCTCTTGGCGGAGCGCTTCGAGCATCGATAAAACATTCTGTTCAGATGTTGTTGTCACCAGTGCAAGCTTGAGTCCGTTCTGCTTTGCTTTTTGCATCACTTCAACAACGCCCGAACGAGGCTCTAATGGGTCTTCGCGTAAGGACTGCTGAAACAACTCAGACTTTGAGCTGTGAATAGCTTCGGCATCCACCGACTGCCCGATGGACTGCGCGTAAGCTTCAATCCGCGAGCGACCGCCGCTTTTTTCTAAGAGAGCCACGTACTCTTCTCTTGACCAGTTCCAATTGAGGTGATGACGAGCAAAGGCTTGGTTAAAGGCATATCTTTGGCGCTCAGATGTGTCGGCGATCGTGCCGATCGATCCAAAAAAAATAGCTGGCATTTTTCTCTTAGGTAAGGACGTGTCGGCAGAATCGCAGTATACGGGAGAGTCTGGAGGATAGTAAATCAATCTTTGGGGGGAAGGAGGACAGATGCACCTCTACGAGCCAATTTGGTTCTGTTGCAAGGGCATATTACTGATGAATCTAGTCTTCAGTCAACCGCCTTTTTCGCCAGTAGGAAATTCGTTCAGGCAAGGTGGAGAATTCTAGATTGAGCCAGAGGTGGTTTGGGAAATAAGCCTCATCTAAAAGGGTGTTCAAGAAGTGTCCAGCGGTTAAACCTGTGACTGCAAGCACAAAGTCTGACTACACGAACTACAGCAAAATCAAGGTATCGCCTGCTTCCGCAGGTGATACCCTGATTGACTGACAAAAGTCCTGAAAGGCTGATTGCTTCGTTGCTGACCCGCCCGTGATTAAAAGCCGGGCTAACGGTTTCAAACCCGTTAAAACGGGTTGAAAGACCCTTGCAGTCCTCTTGAGAGGACTTACTGCTGTTAGCCCGCACTTTCAGTGCAGGGCGGGGCAGGCGATCGCAGAAAGATTTGTCAGTCAACCAGGGTGATAGCATTCTGGTCATGGCTGAGTGCAAAGCACTCGCTTCGCGAACGCTAGTGCCCGTGTAGCAGGGGTTTTAACCGCCAAGGTTCCAACGATCTCAACTTTTAAACCATCCTCTGAAACACCAAGCTTTTGCCGATCGACCCCTAAAGCAGACTTTAAAGCACTCTGTGCTTGGAGCGACTAAAAGAGGCAGAAACTTCTAACCCTAATCCATACTCATAATGAGTACGGATTGGTTATACTAAAGCCAGATGAAGTCTTACCTGTCACGATGGAGCTAGCTCTATGGTCAAAATCGTTGGTCTTGCTGGAAGCCTAAGACCTGCCTCCTATAGTCAACAAGCCTTGAGAATTGTCATGGAGCGTGTTGAAGCATTGGGAGCTGAGGTCGAGATCTTGGATCTACGGCAACTGAATCTACCCTTCTGTGATGGTGGTGACGAGTACCCAAACTATCCCGATGTCGGCAAGCTCCGTAAAGCTGTGTTTGAAGCAGATGGCGTGATCCTGGTTACGCCCGAATATCACGGCAGTCTTAGCGGCGTACTAAAAAACGCGCTCGACCTGATGGGTTTTGAACACTTCTCCGGCAAAGTGACCGGCTTGATGAGCGTGTTGGGTGGGCAGCCCAATAGCAACGCCCTCAACGACATGCGAACGATCATGAGATGGATTCACGCATGGACTATTCCTGAGCAGGTAGCCATTGGACAGGTCTGGAAAGCGTTTGATCAGGACGGCAACCTGCAAGATGAGAATCTCTCCAAACGGATCGATGCCTTTGCTCAAAGCCTGATTGAGAACACTCAGAAGTTACGGGGATTACCGCAACGAGAACGGGTCGGCACCTGACGAACTGCTTGAGTAACGTCATACCATCATCAAAAAAAGCATCAATCTCGGTCTTGGAACACCCATCTTACAGACTCTTGCTTACAGACTCTCGGTTAAGCAATCTCGTCACGATTACGGCGTTCTCATTGCCGTTGGCATGGTGCGTTATCAATCTCGCCTCATCCTCCTTGAGACACAGAAACACCGTCTAAGGAACAAGAATTTAATAACCTCGGCGTTTTCCGTAGGGGCGCACGGCTGTGCGCCCCTACCTACGAACAATTTGTCGGTTTTATTTAATCCACGATCCTAAGGGTTGTAACTCAGCAAGCACTGAATCTATTGGCTACGTACCAAAAAGGCTTTAGGTAAACGCACTTCGCTCACCATGATGGAGATGGGTGAGCTAAACTTGGAGGAAGTTCCGTGAGTTCTTTGTTTACGCTGAGGCAAGCGATCGCGTATGCAGCGGACAGCAGCAGCAACATGGTAAATCGGCAAGGTAACGGTAGAAGGCGCTACGTATGAAAAATTCCTGGACAAATGCACTGGTAAAACGACTGCCACGGCGCGGCTCTGCCGCAATGGGTGTTGCTACGGCCGTTTGGGTCATTGCCCAAGGGATAACGCTGAGCCTGCCAGCAGGCGCACAAAGCACTCGTGAACCTCTGAGCTACAGTGCGTTACTGACTAAAATTGACTCTGGTGAAGTAACTCGCATTGAGATCGACCCAACGCAACGAGTTGCCCGTGTCATGTTGGAAGGGGATAAGAAGGGCGCTCCACCACGCGAAGTGGCGCTCTTTGAGAACTATGGTGAGATTACCAAGAAAGCCCTGGCGAACAAAATCGATCTTGCCGTGCAGCCAACGCAGGATAACAGCGCTGTCATGGGCATTCTGGCAAACCTGCTGCTATTCTTCTTGCTGATTGGCGGTTTGCTCATGATCTTGCGCCGCTCCAGCAATGCGCCGGGTGGACCTGGACAAGCAATGAGCTTCGGTAAATCCCGCGCTCGCTTCCAAATGGAAGCAAAAACGGGCGTGATGTTTGATGATGTGGCAGGCATTGAAGAAGCGAAAGAAGAACTGCAAGAAGTGGTCACATTCCTCAAAAAGCCTGAACGCTTTACGGCTGTTGGAGCGCGCATTCCCAAAGGGGTGCTTCTAATTGGTCCTCCAGGCACGGGCAAAACCCTACTGGCAAAGGCGATTGCGGGTGAAGCTGGCGTGCCTTTTTTCAGCATCTCTGGCTCGGAATTTGTGGAAATGTTTGTGGGTGTGGGTGCTTCTCGCGTCCGCGATCTTTTCAAGAAGGCGAAAGAGAATGCCCCGTGCATCATCTTCATTGATGAGATTGACGCGGTGGGACGGCAACGGGGTGCAGGCATTGGTGGTGGCAACGATGAGCGGGAGCAAACCCTCAATCAGTTGCTCACCGAGATGGATGGCTTTGAAGGCAACACGGGCATTATCATCATTGCTGCCACCAACCGTCCCGACGTGCTGGATTCAGCGCTGCTACGTCCTGGTCGCTTTGATCGCCAGGTGATGGTGGATTTGCCCAGCTATAAAGGGCGTTTGGGTATTTTGGAAGTTCACGCTCGTAACAAGAAGCTCAACTCAGATATTTCTCTGGAAGCGGTTGCCCGTCGGACACCTGGTTTTTCGGGTGCAGAACTCGCAAATCTGTTAAATGAGGCAGCGATTCTAACTGCACGTCGTCGCAAAGATGCTGTGACGATGCTAGAAATTGATGACGCGATCGATCGTGTCACGATCGGTCTTACCCTGACTCCCCTGCTGGATAGCAAGAAAAAACGGCTGATTGCCTATCACGAAATTGGTCACGCGCTGCTGATGACCCTGCTAAAGAACTCTGACCCACTCAATAAAGTGACCATCATTCCGCGATCGGGTGGCATTGGTGGTTTTGCCCAGCAGGCGTTCAACGAAGAAATGATTGACAGTGGGCTTTACACCCGCGCTTGGCTGACTGATCGCATCACGATCGCCCTGGGTGGTCGGGCTGCTGAAGTTGAAGTCTTCGGGGAGGCTGAGGTCACCGCAGGTGCCAGCAGTGATATCAAAGCAGTGGCGGACTTAGCACGCGAAATGGTGACACGCTACGGCATGTCTGATTTAGGACTGGTGGCGCTTGAAAGTGCAGGCAGCGAAGTCTTTTTAGGTCGCGGCTTGTCGCCCCGCACGGAGTACTCAGAAGACGTGTCAACCCAGATTGACCACCAAGTCCGAGGCATTGCAGTCAAATGCTATGAAGAGGCTCGCAAGGTGATTCGAGAAAACCGCATGCTCGTCGATCGACTGGTTGACCTACTGCTAGAGGAAGAAACGATTGAAGGCGAAGATTTTCGTCGCATTGTCACTGAGGTTACTGGTCAACCAGTCGCAGTGAGTGCACAAGTCTCATCGTAATCTAGCTAGTGGTTGGCATCGCCAGCTAGTTTTGACCGCTGGTGCAGGCAGCAAGATTGCGGTTCACTCCGGCTGCACCATTGGGCACCCAACCAACGCGAGGAGTGCCCTGCATACCGATGTACTTGATACGAATCCACCGTCTGCCATCAGCATCCTGAAGATCGGTAGCCCTACCGCTAAACCTGACGATCGCCGCCTTGGTGGGACCATCAGTCTGGCTAGAGCTGCCCACATACTGAAAGTCGCCGCCAGCCTTTTCGCGCGCCACTAAACCAGTCTTTAGATCAGCATAGGTTGAACCATCGACCTCAGCGCTCCGCAGCCGACGACAGTATTGAGGCTTTGTGTCAATGTCACCAGGCAACCCTCCATCAGAGGCAGCACCACAGTCTGTAATGAGTGTGTTTGTTGTCACCCACCCTAACTGAGGGGCTTTAATTTGCACCACGCCAGCGCCAAAAATGCCGGTGAGTGTGACGCTGGCATTTGCCGCTACAGTGCCGATCGCACCACTGAGCGCAGAGCTTTTGTAGATAGTGAGTGCGCTGGTTGTGCCGCGACAGGTATCAATCTGTTCAGCCCGTTCAGTGAACGTTGGGGCATTCTGTACCACTTGTAGCGGCATAGCGGGTAGCGAGGCTGAGACAAAATTGGCGCTACTCGCGATCGTTAGCACCCCTCCCATCACCGACCCAGTTGTGATTAGCATGGCACCCATCCCCTTAAGGTGCATCTAACTTACCTTCAACATGAACCGTGGCACAAGCGCTGTGCAGGTGAAGCGCTGAAGCATCCCATTGAAAAACGGCAGACGTACCACTTGACTTTAATCACGTTTAGGCGCTGTCTCAACGTTGGCAAGCAACGACATGCTGTGGATGAGCTGAAGTAGATACTCGCTGTCGTGATTAATCGTTTTCAAGGAATCGTGCTGCGCTTGTGTCTGTGCCTGCTGCAAACGTTGTACCCGTTCAAAGATGTTGTTGAACGGGGTTTGCAGCTCATAGCCCATGTCCGCCAAGAAGTGACTTTTAGCAAGGCTGGCGGCTTCAGCCGTGTCTTTAGCTAACTGCAACGCTTCAAACAGACGCGCGTTTTGTACGGCACCTGCAATCTGTCCCGCAATGGTTTCCGCCAGTTTTACTTCATCAGGCGTGAACACACGCCCCCGTTGGTCAGTCGCAATGGTGATCGTGCCGATCGCCTCGCCCTGCAACCACAGACCGACTGACATCAAGCACTCAATCTTACGTGCCTGCATCCTCTGTCGAGTGAACGCTGTACCAGGGATATCATCTGTGACTGAGAGCACGATCGACTGCCGATCCTCAAACAGGTTGCTCGCCATGTAGTCCTCTTGAAGCGGAAAGACTGTACCGACTAAGCTGGGCGCTTGAGGATCAACATGGTAGTGAGCAATCATCTGCAACGCGGTTTGCTGCTGGTTCAGTAAGCTGATGCCCGTTTCGAGCGCGTTGAAGCGACCGGCGATGAGTGCTGCGACGGCTGCGAGTGCTGCTGGTAAATCGATGGCAGCCGCAACCGTTTGCGTGATGTGGTTGAGCGTTGAAAGCTCAGCAACCCGCTGCTTGAGGGCAACATTAGCAGCCTGCATCGTTGCGTTGGCGTGTTGGCGTTCCTGTAGTGCTAACTGCCGTTCAGTCATATCTTGGATTTGGGCAACGAAGTAGAGCGGTTGCTGCGCACGATCGCGCACCAACGACACGCTTAGTAAACACCAAATGGTGTGTCCATCCTTGTGCCGATAGCGCTTTTCCAGATGATAGTAGGAGATTTCACCCGCCAAGAGTTTTTGGGCGTGTTCCACCGTCACGCCTAGATCATCAGGATGCGTGAGTTGTACGATCGTCAGCGTGAGCAATGCCGCTGCGCTGTAGCCCAGCATTTGACAAAGAGACGCGTTGACCTGCAAAAACCGCCCTTCTGGAGCGGTTAAGCACATACTGACTGCGGTGGTATCAAAGGCGCTGCGAAAGCGTTGTTCGCTTTGGCGGAGTGCTTCCTCTGCTTGCTTGCGCTCTGTAATATCAAGCGTAGTGCCCACCATCCGAACATAGATACCTTGTTCGTCAAACAGCGGCATTCCTCTCACTTCAACAGACCGCATTGAGCCGTCAGGACGGACAAGGCGTAGATCTCGTTCGTAGGCTTTACCTGCGGCAACGGCTTGGCTGATTAGTTCCATCAGCGCGGTGCGATCGTCTGGGTGGATAAACTGCAATGCCTCCACAGCACTGAGCGACGGTTGCTTAGGATTAAGCCCATGAATCTGAAACAGTTCTTCTGACCAATGCGTAGTTTGCGCGATCGCATCGTAGTCCCAACTGCCGATATGGGCGACTCGCTGAGCTTCGCGCAGCATTGCTTCGCTGTGACGCAACGCTACTTCTGCCTGCTTGCGCTCAGCCTCAAGCCGCATAGCGACACTCACATCTACATCCACTGCTGTCGCAACCCACCGCTTAAGCGTGGCATCCCACCGAGACGTGATGTAGGCAGAGACCCAGCGCAGCGAGCCATCTTTGTGTCGAAAGCGATATTGAGTGACAAAGGTCTGTTGCTCTTGCAAGCGCTTGGGGTTCACAACTAGCACACGATCTAAATCTTCTGGCAGCACTCTGCTAAGCCAGAGTGTTTGATCAGCCATAAACTCGGCAGGCGTGAAGCCAAACACTGTTTCACAGCCTTTTGACCAATAATCATAGTGCCACGTGCCGTCAGGAAACACATGAATGCTGGTGATCGAGGCGATCGCGCTATTGAGTACATCGTTTAGCTTCGTCTCAGAGCGTTGTAGCGCCAGTTCTAGCTGCTTACGCAGCGTGATGTCTCGATAGATGCAGAGCAAGCATGTCTGCCCTTCCAGCTCAATCACCTCTGAAGAAACCAACACGGTTCTCAATTGCCCCGGCTTGTTGCAGTAGTCGATTTCAACATCACGGACGCAGTTTTGAGTTTGTAGCAAAGACTCAAAGCGAGCCACCTGCTCTGGGTTAACGACCAGATTTAGACTCAAAGCGCTCTGCCCGATAGCCTCCTCACGCGTGTAACCACTAAATTCCACAAAGCGATCGTTGACATCCAGATAACGTCGTTCGGGAAAAGTGGTAATGGTGATTGCATCTGGGCTAGCACGAAACACCTTTGTGAACTTTACTTCCGACTCTTGCAGAGCCGTTTTAACCCGGTCAAACGATTCTTGCAGATGCACTGCCATTTGATTGAACGAGTGCGCCAACACTTCTAGTTCCGCAACTTGGCTTTCAGCATCAACCGGGTAGTGCCACTCTCCTAGCGCTACCTCACGGCTGGCTCGGCTGAGCCGTAGAATTGGTCTCGCAATCCACGAAGCGGTCAACCAGCCAACGATAATGGCGACTGTCAAGGCTCCGGCACAAAGCAGAAGGGTTAGACGACGATTGCCGTCGAGCACCTCGATAAAGTCGGCTTCTGGCACGACCACAACCGCTAACCAGCCCAGGTTTTGGTCACGACCCAAGGGCTCAATATGCACAAAATAGCGTTGGTGATCGACCTCAAAGCTGAACTGCCGACGGTCTTGAACGCGATCGAAGCCCTCAAAGCGCTCCACGATCGACAATGCTGCTTGTTGAGTCAAAAAATCGTAACACTCAACAGCACCTAACCGCCGATAGGTAAGGGGCGGAGCCTGAGTACTGCCGACCAGACGTGACGAGGCTGAGAGTGCTTCTGGACGCTCTTGCCTGAGTGCGTGCTGACGAAAGGGTCGATCGCCATTAGAACTGGCGATGAGTAAACCCTGCTGATCAACGATAAAGGCCTGACCCGTCCTGGCAATTTTTAAGCCTTGGAGTTGGTGGCTCAAGTCCGACAGCGACACTGAGGATGCTAGAACGCCTTGAAAGCTGTTAGCCCGGTCATAGAGCGGCTGAACGTTGACTGCTGTGAGCACAGGCTGACCGCTGGCTGTCAGTTTTTCAGCGAGATGCCAAAGCGGTTTTCCGGTTGACTTGGCTGCCAGATACCATGAGTTTGTCACCAAGCGTTCGCGGCGATCGACGTTGCCATCAGTTAACGGTTTAGTGCTTCCTGTGAGGTTATCCGACAGGTAACGGTTTAGCACATCGTCGCTGACTTGCTCCTGTACCCGTGCTGCAATTGCGCCATCACTGCGCTTTTCGACCGCCAGAAGCGTTTTGCGCTCATCGACAATCGCCATAGTATTGACGCTGTCGAAAAGCTTTAGCTGTTCCTCGAACACTCGCTTTAGAGACACGCGCTCCTGGCTGTTTAGCAACCCCAGACGCAGGAGCGCCGCATTGCTGCGGGTAGTGTCAGCGGGCGCTTGTAGGTTACGTGTCAGGCTTTGCTCAGTACGATTGCCAACTTCAGCCCCCACCTGACTAGCAAGACTTTCAACAATTTGCTGTTGGCTGCGGTACGAAAGATAGCCAGCCAAACCCACTGCCGTTAAAAGCTGTAGTGCAAACGGCACTACCAGCAAAGCAAGCAATGGGATTTTTTGTTTAGGGGACGGAGGAAACGGTGACGTTGGAGAACCCAATTTTTTAAGCAATCGTAGTTGATCTTAAAATGATAAGCCCTGGCTCTACAGCCCAATCTAGACAGCCGCACTCGTACTATCAACCTAACTCGTTTAATCCGATGTTAGCTCAGCCAGATCGCTGATTGGCACGATCGCACCCATCATCACTGCTAAACGGTTTGTCGAGAGGTAAAGCTTGTCACTTCATTCTTTCTTCAACTAAAAGACTAAGCGACGGTGTGTGCTGAGTTGTGAGCAGAGCAGACATGAACCACCCGCTACTGATCGAGGCTTCTAGCAGGGAAATAGCCCAGTAATCTCTACTGAATTTTTCTCGTCAGCCTGTGTTAGCAAGTAGATTTACTGAGAAAGCTAAGGGAACAAACGAATGTAGTGGGCAGTCCTGCGATCGCGCTGACTGGCTGAAGCCCTGAGCACTCAGGCGCAGCGTCAAGTCGTACAGGCGATGCGCGCGCTGCTCATGTGCACGAGGCATTAATCCTACCCTCTCTTCTCTCTTCCTCGACTGCTGTCCATCTTTCATAGAAGCGTAGTATTTTGGAATAATAAGTTTTTTAGAACGGTCTTATGCAACGCCTCCTCGACTCAATCTGCAACTGGAAGCACATCGTTCAACGGCTGCTGTTTTCCCTAGCGGTCTTTGTCTTAACGACACAACTCGTTGCCACGCCTGTTGGCGCTACAGGTGTGAGCGAAGTGCTTAAACCCAAAGCAGATGTTTGGGTCGTTGATCAAGCTGAAATCCTGAGTCGCTCGAATGAAGGCAAAATTGCTACGGCTTTGGGGGCTTTGGCAAAGCAGACTGGTAATGAGGTTCACTTTGTAACCATTCATCGCTTGGATTACGGCGAGACGATCGAAACCTTTACCGATAAGCTCTTTGATCGGTGGTTCTCCACCCCCGAAGCGGGTGCGAAACAAACGTTGCTGGTGTTGGATAACCTGACCAATAACGTCGCGCTAAGTGCTGGGGAAACGGTTAGAACAAAGCTGTCGGACGACATTGCCGACAGTGTGACGCAAGAAACCGTGATGATTCCCTTGAAGGAAGGGAACAAATACAACCAGGCTTTGCTAGGTGCTAGCGATCGTCTGGTCGCCGTGCTGTCTGGTCGCCCTGATCCGGGTCCGCCTGCAATCACCGATAACGTTCAGGTAGAAGGCACCTTCGCCACACCAGAACAAACGAAAGAAAGCAACGCTACCGTCTGGGTCATCGGCTTTCTCGTCGTTGCAACCGTTGTGCCAATGGCAACCTACTATTTCTACCTCTTCCTCCAATCACGGGAAGGATAGCTAGCCAGTTTTTAGTTGTTGGTTGTTAGCTGTTGGAGCATGTCTTTGTAACAATTAACAACTTAAAACCAACCATTTTGGCTCTAGGGTCCAAACGATGCCTAATCAACCGCTAGATGCCAACTGATTGAAGCAACGCAACTGAAAGTTAGCCTAAATTTGTGCAGCCATATCCAGAGCGCTTAAGTCATACCAATTGAAATTGATTACGCGGCAGATGACCTAAACTGATACCAATTTAAAGCATGACAGCTACAGATCCAATCGCTGGGTAGGGGCAAGGCATTGCCTTGCCCCTACCAAATGTGTCGTCTTTTCAATTCAAATTGGTATCAGTTAGCTGATTCTTACTGGTCTCCTCTGCACCGCTGGCTGTGCGATGGTCAAAAGTTCCAGTCATGACACAAGACGCAAGTGGCTCGTCGTTATAAGGTCAGAGTCGCCTCACACGTACTGCTTTAGTCGATCGGAGCTATCTTTGAGAGTCGGTCAAATTAGCTGGTGTCAAAGATAAAAGTTAAATTTGAAAGCGATCGCTAAACTCGATAGCAAAGCGGTCAAAGGCGCGTTTGCACGATTTGGGCAAAGGTTTCGCGGTTGTCTTTCAAGCTGCGGGGAGCGCCCTGCGGATAGGTTTGGGTGATCAGCGTTTGTAGTCGTTTAACGCGATTATCGGGGCTGGGATGAGTGCTAAAAAAGGCTGGCGGCTGACCGCTTTGACGGATAGCGCCAAGCATTTGCATCAGTTGTACGATGCCTTGTGGGTCGTAGCCGGCTTCAGTCATAAACCGCAAGCCCAGCCGATCGCTCTCTAACTCATCGTCGCGTCCATAGCGGAGGTTAACCAGTCGATGTACTGCCCGCGCTACTACGTCTGCTTGTTGCGCATCATCACTATGACTGACAGCAGCGCTAACGGCAGCGCCTAACACTTTGCTGAACGGCTGTTTTGCTAGGTGTTCGGCACCATGACGAGCCACCACGTGACCCACTTCATGTCCCAGTACGGCTGCCAGTTGTGCCTCTGAGGTTAACCGTTTGAGCAACGCAACGGTTAAAAAAACCTGCCCACCTGGCAACGCAAAGGCATTGCTTATACCAGCATCGCGCAGCAAGTGAAACTCAAAAGGGTAGGGGGCTTTAGAGGCGATCGATCGTTCTACCACCTGCTTTCCGACCTGGCTTACATACTGCCGTAACAGCTTATCGGGATAGAAGCCACCATATTGGGTTGCCATCTGCTGTCGTGCTTGTAGTCCCAGTGCTACCTCCTGTAGCGCTGAAAGGTGCACTTGCTGTTTTTCGCCTGTAATCGGATTTCCACCCGTATTGCTGCAATAGCTCACCAACCCAAACAGAACGATCGCCAGTGCAATACCAAGCCGAACCAGTGACTTCACAGCCTTAGCCTCTAGTGACGCAGACAAACTATTTGTCTAACTAAAGAATAGCGGAGTCTTGTGGGTTGTAAGAGGGTGTGTTCGCTCGCAAAGACTGCCCACCCTACGGGAAGCAAGCTACGCCTTAGCCCTCTCCCATCGGGAGAGGAAACCGGAAAAGCCTGAAACCCTTCTCCTTGAGGAGAAAGATGGGATGAGTGTTAAGCTTATTGCCCATTGCTCAATGCAAAGGCTTGAACAGTCTCCAGTTCAGGCGCTAAAGTTTAAAGCTTCAGGCTCCAATCATGTCTCTATGAGTACCTCAATTGTATCAGCGGCGTGGCTCTACGACCATCTTGATGATCCGCAGGTCGCGATCGCAGACTGCCGTTTCTCTCTTATGCAGCCAGCGGTAGGATGCGAGCAGTATCAGGCAGGTCACATTTCAGGCGCTTTTTACCTGGATTTGAATCAAGATCTTTCCAGCCCTGTTGGTGTGCATGGAGGGCGACATCCGCTGCCAGATATTGCCAAGTTGTCTAGCACTCTGTCAACGATGGGAGTTGATTCAGCGCTAGAGGCACCAACGCTAGTGGTTGTCTACGATGACTCACGTTTGGCATTTGCGTCCCGCTTGTGGTGGCTCTTACGCTATTTGGGGCACGATCGCGTTGCCGTCTTAGATGGGGGCTTTGCAGGCTGGAAAGCGGCTGGTTATGCCATCACGCCAGCGGTGCCTGCCCCCAAGGCTGGAGCCTTTGTGCCGCGCTTACACCCCGATCGGGTCGTAGATCTTGACTACGTGAAGGCGCAAACAGCTTCACCTGGAGTCGTGCTAGTCGATTCACGTGAAGCGGAGCGCTACCGGGGCGATCGCGAACCCATTGACCCGATCGCAGGACACATTCCCGGAGCCGTCAATTATCCCTGGCAGACCGTGACGGATGCGGACGGCTACCTTCTTCCAACCGACACGCAACGTGAACGATGGCACGATCTAGAATCGGCACAAGCACTCCTGGTGTACTGCGGCTCTGGCGTGACTGCCTGCGTTAACTTGCTGTCTCTGGAACTTGCAGGCATTCAAACAGGCAAACTCTATGCTGGAAGCTGGAGCGATTGGTGCTCGTATCAGGAAGGATGAAGGTTAAGGAGTTTTGAGTTTTGTTCGCGAAGCGTCTCCGAAGGAGATATTTTGAGTTTTGAGTTGGCAGAGCGGCGATCGAGTTTTAAGTTTTGAGTTGGAAATCAGGAATGAGCTTCGATCAATCTTTAGCCTTCATCCTTTAGCTTTTCCCTTTAAGTTTTCTCTTTCGAGAGCATATCGATCGCGTCGCCCAGTGCGGTCGTTAAGCCTTGTCGGGTTTGAGCATGGTTCGTTTGTTCCAGTTGGAGGGCTTGAGTAAGACGATCGCGTTCAGTCAATGCCTCCATCAGTTTTTGCTGAAGCTCTGCAACCGTTTGCAGCTTTTCGACTTCGGCTCGCACTGCCGACGATTCGACCGCTGCGCTGCCTTCAATGGGTGCAGTGCCCTTTAGCTGCTGAATGTCTTGTTTCAGTGTGGCGATCGTCTGACGGGTGAGCGCTGCCTCTGCCCGTCGTTGCTGCGCTTCTGTTTCATAAAGCCGCTGCCAATTAGCCGCACTGCTATACGCTTGCTCACGTTCTTGCTGGGCATCGACCAACTGCTGCCGCAACGTTTTAATCTCAGTTAACCACTGGCTTACGTCGTAGGTCATCAGCACCGACTCCTTGTGCAATGGTAGAAAGTTTAACGAACTGTGGGAAGGAATTCTAGAGCGATAGGAACTCGGTCGCGCTCAGCTTCTCATACGCCTCTTCGACGAGCGATCGACCGCGTAGAAACCCGATGTTGGCACCAGGGCAAACCCGTTGCAATGTCTCTGGCTGAAACTGATCCAACAGCGCCTGCACGCTTTTGAGCTGTCTGCCCCAGTGGAAGGTCTTGGGCGTTTTAAGCGGTAGCAGATCGCCTTGAGGGTTGGGCAACAAATGGCGACCAGAAAACAAAACGCCACCGTAGTCACGATGGTACAAGCAGGAGGAGCCAGGAGAGTGTCCGGGTGTCCAAAGGGCATGGCTTTGGGGTGTCAAGGTGACGGTTTGCCCGAACGGGGTAACGGTCAGCCCTGGCAGCAAGTAGGCTTCCTGTTCTTGCATCAAAAGCTGACAGCCGAAAGCTTGCTGGATTTCACGCGCCTGACCAATCCCGCCACGATGGGTGAGAAAAAGGGTATGCACTCCTCCATGCGTCTGGAGAAAGTCTAGAGTTGTATCATTCCAGGCTGGACAGTCTACGAGAATGTTGACCGCTTCTACAATAAGGTAAGCGGTGCCACCCAACGTCTCTCGATTGGGTGAAAAGGCGAAAATGGCTGAACGATCGTCCGCCTGACGCAACAGCAAGCGAGGCTGCTTTACAGTGGAGGCTGCTTGGCTGACAGGAGGGCTAAATAGGCTGGGTACAGTGGAGTGAGTTTGGTCTGGAGACACGGGCTAGTAGAGGGCGAAACAAAATCGGTGTGGGAAAACTCGACCGCGATCGAGCCGCTTAGATAAAAACGGGTACTAAGCTCTTCGCATTCCATCGTAGTGCAGTTCCTTTGATGAACACGAATGCTTTGCGGGGCTACTCTCAGATCCCCGCTTTCTGACAGGGGCGGCAGGTGAATCGAAGCAAACGTTACCAGAAACCGGGGATCTTAGTCTCCAAGTTGTACATCACGTTACAGAACTCCTTTAGGATTGCTATAGATAGGTGCACATTTCTGTCTGTTGGCTTTTAAACTGAATGAGTTCTGGTCAATGAATCTGCTAGGGAAGCGTTCTGACAATCGGTTGAAACGGCATGGAGCTAACCGTAAGAGTGTATGACTGAATTTGTTGTGATGCTCTGTGCGCTGCGCTTCAACCGTATTCATTCCAAGCGGTTGGCATTATTTCAGGCAGTACGTTCTTCCAGACCGACGAGAATAGGCACATGAATCCGTTAATTCTGCTGTTCCTGCTAGGACTAATTACCTACTTTATCGTGCAGCGTGTGGCTGTTGTCACCCGATCGCCCGTCTGGTTGCTCTGGCTGGTGGCGATGGCTCCGGCGATCGTGTCGAGCGGCTGGGTGTTGGCAAAGGGGAAACCCATGCCATCGCAAACCATCCTCATTTTGTCGGGTGTTTGCCTGCTGCTGTACTGGTTTCTCATTCAGCGGAATCGCCTTTCGCCGCCACCGGTCAATTCAGCCGCAGTAGGCGGGCAAGAGCAACCCGCGACGCTGCCCAAAGAGGCTGTTAGCGTTCCAGCTAGCCCACGCCCGATCGATAAAGCAGAAGAAACTAGCCTGCAAAATTGTTTTCCCTGGTCAATCTACTATTTGCAAAACGTGGAATACCGTCCGCAAGCGGTCATTTGTCGAGGACAACTGCGAAGTAAACCAGAGGTTGCCTATCAAACCATCCAGGAGAATGTCGCTGAAGCCTTTGGCGATCGTTTCTACCTGGTGTTTCAAGAGGGCGTAAATCAAAAGCCGTTCTTTGTGCTGGTGCCAAACCCGCGATCGCAGACTGGTGTGGAAGCTGCTTCGCTGCCCGCTGCCAAGCAAAAGGAAACCATCAACCGCCCATTTTTGGCGCTCGGCTTGTTCCTTGCCACCTTTTTCACGACGACGCTGGCATGGCTAGATCTGGAAAAGAAAGCAGCACAGCTTTCACCCGCCATCTTGGTCACAGGGTTGCCCTATGCCGTGACCCTGATGGCGATTTTGGGTGTTCATGAGTTGGGGCACTATCTCGCCGCCCGTCGTTACAAGATCAAGGCGACGCTGCCCTACTTCATTCCGGTGATTCCGATTCCGCTGTTTCCGTTTGGCACCTTTGGCGCGTTTATTCAAATTCGATCGCCCATTCCTAATCGTCGTGCCTTGTTTGATGTCGGCATTGCAGGTCCACTGTCAGGGTTTGTGGTGGCGCTGCCACTACTTCTGTGGGGGCTGGCACATTCAGACGTAGTGCGACTGCCTGAGAAGCTTGAAGCGTTTAACTTTCAGGCACTTGATCCTAGCTTTTCCATCCTGCTGGCGCTGTTGAGCAAACTAACGTTTGGCAGCGCGCTCACGACTGGTTCTGGTATTAACCTCCATCCAGTTGCGGTGGCTAGCTGCTTGGGCGTGATAGTGACAGCCTTTAATTTGATGCCAGTGGGTCAACTGGATGGCGGTCACATCGTTCATGCCATGTTTGGGCAACGAGCGGGGGCGGCGATCGGACAGATTGCCCGCTTTCTGCTGCTAGCACTCTCATTCGTGCAACCGCATCTGCTGGTCTGGGCAATCCTCCTCTTTTTGATGCCTGCTACCGATGAACCCGCGCTCAATGATGTGACGGAGTTAGACAACCGCCGCGACCTGTGGGGCATTTTAGCGCTGGGGCTACTGCTCATCATCATTCTGCCGATGCCCTCGGCATTGGGAACGTTGCTAAATCTTTAGAAAGCTACACCTTGTAAAGAGTGATGTTTTGGCAAAGCGTTGTTCGCCGTTGCCATCCTCACGCCTTGAAGCAGCTTGCTCTTTGCACCATCGCCATCCAAGTGCATCCGAATGAGGCATAATTGGAAGGTTTTTAATGCTTGGGATCGTGGATTAAATAAAACCGACAAATTGTTCGTAGGTAGGGGCGCACAGCCGTGCGCCCCTACAGAAAACGCCGAGGTTATTAAATTCTTGTTCCTTAAGAAACGGTTGCACTCCTCGAGCGACCATCATCCATCGATCGCCTTAAGTCGCTAAACTAAACCCATCATCCTTACTTCAGCAGATTTCCACCCGCCATGCGAACCCATTACTGCGGTCAACTCCGAGCCGAACACATTGGAGAGACAGTAAGCCTCTGTGGCTGGGTCGATCGCCGTCGTGATCATGGCGGCGTGCTTTTTGTCGATTTGCGCGATCGCAGCGGCATCGTCCAAATCGTCAGCGATCCCGAACGCACACCTAACTCCTATCAGCAAGCGGGCGATCTACGAAACGAATACGTGGTCAGAATTTCTGGGCACGTCACAAAGCGCCCCGATGACTCGCTCAATCCCCGGCTAGGCACAGGCGAAGTCGAAATTTACGCCGATCGTATCGAGATTCTCAACGCGGTTCGCAAGCAACTGCCCTTTCAGGTATCTACTGCCGACACTGAAACGGTGCGCGAAGATCTACGGTTGCGCTATCGTTACCTCGACCTGCGGCGCGAACGCATGAGCCACAACTTACAACTGCGTCATGCGCTCAACAAAACCATTCGTCGCTATCTGGAAGATGCCGAAGGCTTCATCGAAGTCGAAACGCCTATTCTGACGCGATCGACTCCTGAAGGTGCCCGCGACTATCTCGTTCCGTCACGGGTGAACGCCGGTGAATGGTACGCGCTGCCCCAATCACCGCAGCTATTCAAGCAATTATTGATGGTCGCTGGGTGCGATCGCTACTATCAAATTGCCCGTTGCTTTCGGGATGAGGATTTGAGAGCCGATCGTCAGCCCGAATTTACCCAACTCGACATGGAGATGAGCTTCATGTCTCAGGAAGCGATCCTCAACCTGAACGAAGGTTTAGTCTGCCATCTCTTCAAAACCCTCAAAGGGGTTGAGATGCCGCGATCGTTCCCTCGCCTGACCTATGCCGAAGCAATGGATCGCTACGGCTCTGACAAGCCCGATACGCGCTACGGGTTGGAGTTGGTCAACGTTTCAGATGTGGTGAAAGATTCCAGCTTTAAGGTCTTTGCCGAGACCGTAGCAAAAGGTGGCATCGTCAAAATTCTGCCTATTCCCGGTGGCAACGACCTGATCTCCAACGTGCGGATTAAACCCGGTGGCGATTTGTTTAAGGAAGCGGCTGAAGCAGGTGCAAAGGGCTTGGCGTACATTCGTGTGCGGGACGATGGCGAGATTGATACCATTGGCGCGATTAAAGACAACCTGACCGCCGAGCAAAAGCAAGAAATTCTGACTCGTACAGGCGCACAAGCTGGGCATCTACTGCTGTTTGGGGCTGGAGATGCCGCAACGGTCAACAAAACGCTCGATCGCCTGCGTCAGTGCCTCGGTCGCGAACTGAATCTGATTGACCCCGACAAAATCAATCTGCTGTGGGTGACAGACTTTCCCATGTTTGAGTGGAACGCCGACGAGAAGCGGCTAGAAGCGTTGCACCATCCCTTCACTGCGCCCCATCTGGACGACTTAGGCGACCTCAAAACGGCTCGCGCTCAAGCATACGATCTCGTCTACAACGGGTTTGAAGTTGGCGGTGGCAGTGTGAGGATTCATCAACCCGACATTCAAGCCCAAGTGTTTGAACTCATCGGGCTGTCTGAAGAAGAAGCACAAAACAAGTTCGGCTTTTTGCTTGAAGCGTTTGAGTACGGCGCACCACCCCACGGTGGCATCGCTTACGGACTCGATCGCTGGGCAATGCTGCTCACAGGCGAAGAATCCATCCGCGATGCGATCGCCTTCCCCAAAACGCAGCAGGCGCGATGTTTACTCACAGGCGCACCCTCCAGTGTGGATGACAAGCAACTGAAGGAACTTCACGTCGCCTCCACGCACAAACCAAAGCCAACCTCACAAAATTAACGTGTTTGCAGTCACTAGGACTCAGATGCGTAAAGGAAACCAGGCTTCTGCAATCCTGATGCCTATGCGATACCTTGGTGCCGCAATTAAACCTGCGATGCATCTTTTCTTCTGCTTCGAGTGACAAAAGAGGCAGACATCAACCTCTCTAGGTTAGATTTAATCGCAGCCGACTACATTAATGACGCGTTTGGATGGGGCGCTCACACAAAAAAGGAGAATAAGCGGTTTTGCCATCTTATCCTCCCAACGTTGCCTCAAAATGTTGTCTAGCTGGCGAGATACTCGCGGACGTTTGCCTTCCGGCGACGCAAATGGTCGAGCGCTTGCCGCTCCAGTTGTCGTACCCGCTCACGGCTAAGGTTGAGCCGCTCGCCCACTTTGGCAAGAGACAGCTCGTTACCATCTTCTAAGCCATAGCGGAGTGCAATCACATGACGTTGCTGGGGTGTCAGGTCAGCCATGAGGGTTTCTAAATCCTGACGCAATGACTCTTGCGCCATGTAATGCTCTGGCGAAGGACCGTCATCTTCCAGCAGATCTTGCAGCTCGGTATCCTGATTGTCGCCAACGCGCAGATCGAGAGAGACGGGTTGACGTGCGATCGTCAAGTACTCCCGAATCTGAGCGGGTTCAAGCTCCAAAGCAACCCCAATTTCAGCCGCAGTCGCGCTACGACCAAGCTGTTGCGCCAATTCGCGCTGCACTTTTTTGATCTTATTGAGCTTTTCGGTGATGTGGATGGGCAACCGAATGGTGCGTGCTTGCTGCGCGATCGCTCGCGTAATTGCCTGCCGAATCCACCAGTAGGCGTACGTCGAAAACTTGTACCCACGCATGGGATCAAACTTTTCGACACCGCGCTCTAGCCCCATCGTGCCTTCTTGAATCAGGTCAAGGAACTCCAGGTTGCGCTTTTGATACTTCTTGGCGATCGACACCACTAGGCGCAGATTCGCCTCGATCATCTTTTGCTTTGCCCGTTGACCGCGACGCATGACCTCTTTAAAGTCTGTTTCGCTCATCTGCGCGTGGTCAGCTAGCTCTTGCTCTGTAGGCTCACGATCGAGCGTTTTGGCAAGCACCTCTTTCTGGTCGTGCAATGCCATCATCTGCTGCACCTGCTTACCGTAGATGATTTCCTGTTCATGGGTCAGCATCGGCACACGACCAATTTCGTGCAGGTATGTCCGAACCATATCTGCTGTAAAAGTGGGTTTCGTCGTTTTAGATTTAGTGTTGGCGGTAGCCATGGATGCTTATAACTCCGTAGACAAAGGACAGGGAACATACAACTGAAGCGAAAAACGAGTGCCCCCTAAAACCAGTGAGGACAATGAGACAGGCTTTCTACCTTAAAACCCTCTTAGGAAATAAAGCTGTTTGATTAACGGCACTGCCATTTGGTTTGCAATGGTTTACTTCTGGATGTCAGGACGTAGGCTTTGTAAAAGCACTCTCGTCATCTAAGAATTTGCTGGCAGTAGAAGCGCTGTACAGCAGGTAGAAAGCCTGGTAGAAATAACTCTAGGTAAGATCGAAAGGTTAGGTGGAAGCGCTAATGCGGAGTCATTATGAGTTTGTATTGAATCGTAGCCTACATTATAGACGCAAGCAAAGGCTTTTAGTTTCGCCCTTTAGAATGACCCGATTGGATGATTTATGAGGCTTTAGCTGCATATAAAGTTCCAAATTTTTTCAGGCTCTGGGTGCGCTTGCGTTAATGAGTTGACCGTTTTGTCTAGTTATATCAGCCCTGCACATGCCTTATTGTGGCGTGATTGTTTGCTTCTAGACAGTCCCTGCTGAGAGGGATAACCGAACCGAGCCGATGGGTGTAAGGACGCGATCGCACGTCTCTCTAAGGAACGTGAATTAAATAATCTGTAAATCTGACATCCTGTAGGGGCATGGCACTGCCATGCCCCTACGCGAGAAATTCGATCTTATTTAATCTGTCTCTCTAAGCTTTACGCTGTTGCTTAGCAAGTGGATTTAACCGCGACATAAAACTTAAAAGCCAAGAACTTAAAAGCCAAGATCAGCTTTGGCTGCTTCAGCCGCTTTGAAGACTACCGCTGCTGGCAGCTCTTCCCAAGCAGGTTCACTAATTTCAGCATAAAAGGTTTCATCGTACGGACGGGTCTTAACGACAACTGGCATCGGAATGGCATGACCCAGGATCAAAGCTTGCTGCTTGGAGTCGAGCTTTGCTAACACCGATCGCAAACTTTGCGCGCCAGAAACGCCTGTAAAAATGGCATCAATATCCTTCTCGTCATTGAGCAAGGCAGTAATACGGGTGCCAATCTGAGACATCACTTCATTGTCAATACCAGACGGACGCTGATCCACCACCAAAAGAGTGACGAAGTATTTGCGCATTTCACGGGCGATCGTGCCAAAAATGGTTTGCCCAACCGTCGAGGGATCAAGAAAGCGGTGTGCCTCTTCAATGGTGATAACCAGTTGACGGGGGCGATCGCTCACCTTTTTGGTCTGCAAAAACAGTTCGGCTTTCCGCACGTAGGCATGGTGAATGCGCCGCGCAATCACATTAGTCGCCAACATATAGGACAGCAGATTGGACTGAGACCCAAATTCGACGACCACATGCTTACCCGCTTCGATCGACTCCAAAATCTGACTCACATAGTTATGCGGGCAGGTCTGACGGATGTACTTCAGCTCATCCAGACGATTCAGCTTCCGTTGCAACGCCATGATGGAGGATTTACTGCCCATCTTGGTTTCGCAAAACTCCTGAATTTCGCCATTGCTCATCGCCAGTAAACGAGTAATCCACGCTTTGCCAAACTCATTACGAAGAATAATCGCGTTTTCCAGGCTGGCTTCCGACAGGTTAAGTTCACCTCGCACCAGCATCAGATCTTCCACATCAATCTGGTCAAAGCTGATGTAAAGCTCCTGGGCATCACGCACACCGCGCCGCTTGGTTGAGTCGGGATCAAGCGTATAAATCTGCACCTGTCCCGGAAAAAGTTGCCGTAGCCCTTTTACCGTACTGAACTGTTTGCCTTCTCGCGCTGCCTCCCAGCCATACTCTGAGTGCATGTCAAAGATGAGATTAACGGCTGCCTGCTTGCGGATGATGCCAGAAAGGAGTAACCGTGTCAAAAAGGACTTCCCTGTGCCTGATTTCCCAAACACGCCATTGCTGCGCTCGACGAAGCGATCGAGGTCAATACAAACGGGCACTGCCATGTCGATCGGCTGACCGATCGCAAAATTCCGCCTGCTGGGATCATCCTCCCAGCCAAACACTGCTCGAAAGTCTCGCTCACTCGCATCGTACACCTGGCTAAAGTGACCAGGGATTGTTTTGACAGGGAGAAGTTCGATGTCAGCGCTGGTTTGAGCTTTATAAGAGGAGAGTTTTGAGTTTTGAGTAGCGCTTTGCGCCGACAAGCTAGAGAGTTTTGAGTTTTGAGTCTTCGTTTCACCCCTCTCCCCTCTCTCCTCCCCCGGCGTAAACATCAACATCGGCGTTAGATTGATCGTGCCAAACGTACCCGTACCAGCAAGGACTTCTTGGAGAAAACTATTGGGATCGGGTGGATTTGCCAAAATGCGGGGACTGCCAGTACCGAGAGAGACATCGGTGAGCATACAAAAGAAACGCGATCGCATTCCCTGCACCACTAAAAACTTGCCGACGCGCATGTCTTCGACAAACACATCGGAGTGCAATCGCACTTCTAAACCCTGGCTTAGAGAACCCTGAACAACAGAGCCTAGTACTCGCTCTAGAGGCATTCAACTACCCATATGTTCACAGACTGAAGTGTTAGCTTGACCAAGGTTTGCATAGCTAAGGAACTTGCGTAAAAATAAAGTACCAGTGGTTTGGGTTTCGACTGCGCTCAACCCGCTACGGCTGAAGGTTGAGCGTAGCCGAAACCTGATTGATTGGTAGATTATTAATCCGCACGTCCCTAAGTTCTGCACAGAAGGCATCGATCGACGATAGCGCTTGATCGCCTCTCAAAAAACCAGATGTACTACTCCAGCAAAACAAGTGTACCACTTTAAACGCTCAACGCAAGTTGCAGGAAGATTCGAGTTTTTAAGTATCGTGCCAAACTGACTTTGGTGCTTCTGTAGTCGCTAGCAGCTTGCCCTGGGAAATGACGTAGCTGACGGTAGCGCGGCGACGGATGGCGTCGTAACGATCGTGGGCATCCAGCACAATCAAATTTGCGGGTTTGCCAACTTCAACGCCGTAGCGATCGCTCACATTCAACGTTTTGGCACCATGCCACGTCACCATGTCGTAGCAGGCATCAATCTCAGCAGTACCCGTCATCTGGCAGACATGGAGTCCCATTGAGGCAACGTCCAGCATATTGCCCGTGCCCAGGGAGTACCAGGGATCTTGGATGCAGTCGTGCCCAAAGCTAACGTTCAGACCTTGCTGCCAAAGTTCTTTGATACGGGTGACACCCCGACGCTTGGGGTACGTGTCGGTACGTCCCTGAAGGGTGATGTTGATCAGGGGATTGGCGATGAAGTTAAGCTCCGTGCGGCGAAGAAGACCCAGAAGCTTAAAGGCATAGGCATTGTTGTAAGAGCCAAACGCAGTGGTGTGGCTAGCAGTGACGCGAGACCCCATGCCAGACCGAATAGCACAAGCTGCTACGACTTCGAGAAAGCGAGACTGATCATCGTCAATTTCGTCGCAGTGAATGTCGATGAGGCGATCGTACTTCTGCGCCAACTCAAAAATGCGGTGCACTGATTTCACCCCGTCTTCTCGCGTCAGTTCGTAATGGGGAATGCCGCCCACAGCATCGGCACCCATTGCCATTGCTTTTTCGATCAGGTCGTCGTTTTGTGCCCCACCGTAGATGCCATCTTGGGGAAACGCCACGACTTGCAGTGTCGTCCAAGCTTTCACAGCATCGCGGACTTCCAACAGTGCCTGGAGTGCTATGAGGCTGGTTTCGCTGACATCGGCATGGCTTCGCACAAACAAAACGCCCTGCATTGCCTGCTGCTTTAAGGTAGCAATGGCGCGAGTTTTCACATCGTCCAGTGACAGGTTTTGCTTACGATCGCGCCAAATCTCAATGCCTTCAAACAGGGTGCCGCTTTCATTCCAGCGTGGTTCGCCAATCGTCAACGCGGAATCCAGGTGAATATGGGATTCCACAAAGGGAGGGCTAACAAGCTGCTTTTGAAGATCGAGTTCAAGGGTGGCAGGCTCGGTAATGTGAGGTGCAATCACCACGATCGCCCCTTGCTGAATGGCGATATCTACTTCAGCGATCGTCCGATCCGTCTGAAGCAGGCGACACTGACGCAGGAGTAGATCGTACATATTGACCCTTTGATTGCTTGAACCCTGATTGCTGAAATCCTGATTGCTTAGACCTTGACTTCATCGGCAAAGCTTGCCCAACGCACAAATTCAAACGGTCCCGCGACCGATCCCCACAGGTGTTCGTCGGTTTCAGGATCACGCCCGCGATCGAGGCTGATGAATTTCTCGCCATCAATTTCAAATTCACTATCGAGGTAGGTTGTGGCACCGCGTCGCACCACCATGCAAGCTTTTCCTGGTTCCACCTGTCCCTTAAAGCCGTGTCCCGTCCACTGCACCTGCATGTTACACCCAGGCAGCTTTTCGAGTTGGTCGGCTTTGAGTGTTTGCAGCCGTTTAACATCGCGAGTTGCACCATAAAACGGCACTTCGTCGTGCACCAGATAGTTCTCGATCTCGATGCGATCGCTCTGTGTCACCAACTTTAACACCCGCACCCGATAGGGATCATTGAGCGCATAATCATACGCCTGCTCTACCATCAAACTCAACCCTGACAGCAGTTCAGTCGGCAACGGGCGCATACAAACGCGGATGTGGGCAAAGAAGGGCGGATTTTCAAATGCCTGCGCCTGATTGCTAAAATCTGCTGCCATCCAACGTCCCAGAGTTTCAATATCGGTAGAGTGAGTCATCGATCACGCATAGAAAGACTGACACTATCTTAAAGCCGTCGTTGTCTACTCGGATGCATTTTTGTTTGTAGGGACGTTACATGTAACGTCCCTACAAACAAAACAACGTTGCTTAGGAACAAGAATTTAATCACCTCGACGTTTTCCGTAGGGGCGCACGGCTGTGCGCCCCTACCTACGAGCAATTTGTCGGTTTTATTTAATCCACGATCCTTAGACATAACTCCTCAAGCGAGACCTTTAAGCCGAAACAATAGAAACTGCGTCACTTGCTCTTGCCGGAAGTTGTCATCACTCACCAGCAACAGACTGCGGCTACCATCAGGCAAACGCGGACCGATCGCCAACCCTTCGAGGTTATCCAGCGGCAAATCCAGCAGAGACAGGTCAAGCAGCAGTTTTTTGGGAATGGCGACGGTGCCGCGCAGAGTGCTTTTCAGGCTGTCGATCAACGAAATATCGGTTGCACCACCCGTTGCGAGTTGAAACAGCTTCACGCCAAAACCCTTGCTACCAAACGATCGCTCCAGGCTCAGAAAATGCCCACCCTGGTCGATCGCCAGCAGGTCTGTTAATCCGTGATTTACAGCTCCGTTTGGTGGTGGGTCAAGCTGATAAAGATGCTCTGAAACTAGCAACGCTCGCTCTGCCTCTAACATGTAGTGCAGCAGGCGGTTTTTGGCTCCCTGCGTTTGATCGGTTGCACTCACATCTTGCCTGAGGGCGGATTCTGTTGCAGTAAACAAACGAAAGGGTTCAAGTGCGGTTTTGCCGTAGCTGCTAGAGGCGATCGTCAGCGATTCAAACCCCAAATTATCCTGTACGCCTTGCGTTTGCTGGTCGCCTTTGGCATCAGGAATGTACCGCTTGGGCAGTTGCAAGCTCCGTTTCCAGCGTCCTGTTTGCAGGTCAAATTCGCGCACGAAGGGAGGAATACCATCTCGCGTCACGCCTTCGCTAGAGATGAAGACGGTTCCCAGTGGCGACAGCGCAATGCCTTCAGGGTCAATCGTGCCTTTGGCGTATGGTTTACCATCTTCATCGGTGATCGTCGCGACGTGCTCAATTTCTACCTGCTTGATCCTTGGCGCTTGAGCGTTAGTGGTGTCTAGAGCCAGTTTGAGTGTGTAGAAACGAGCAGGTGCAAACTCGCTGCGATCGTCCGAAACGGCGTAGAAGCGATCGCGCTGGCGATCGTAGGTCAGCGCCGACAGTCCGCCAACACGAGTCCCCTTAAAGTCTTGCTTGGGTAGCTGATACTCACCCAAAAAATCTAGCTTTAAGTTGAGAAATAGCCGTTCTTCAGCACTCACCTGTGGCAAATCGCAACTCGCCAGGAGCGGCATCAGCGCTAGAAGCAGGGCTACCAGGCAAGCGGTGAAATTGAATGGTCGATCGCTCACAGTCTGCCTCTCCTCAACCGATAGATACCCCTGAATTATGAGTGATCTTGCGATCGCCAGTTCTCCTTTGAGCGAGTATTTTTAACTAGGACACAAGCACTTTGCCGTTGCCGTTGCCGTTCGCAGATTCAGTTACTTTGTCATTGGTCGGGGTAGCAATAACCAGTGTTTGCAGGGGCTCTCCAATGCGTTCTGTCGGTTTCTTGCGGGCTGGACGACGACGCTCACTTTTGGGCACACCCCCCGCTTTGCCGTATTCCCCACTGTCGTTGCCATACTTGACGGCAACGCCCATCAGCATTTTTTCCGACAAGTTACGCAGTTGGTGTTCGGTATCTTTGATTTGCCGCGAGAGGTCATCCAGGTTAGAAAGGGCGGTGTTGTAGGTGGCAATTTGAGAGCGGAGGGTTTCAATGAGGGCGGCATACCCTTCTAACGTCAGTTGATTGCCCAGATCCAGTGCAGGGCTGATGGATTGCAAGCCAGCTTCGCGCTTTTCGGCTCTTTGCAACGTTGCAGACGATCGCTTTGGACGTGCCACTGTGGATGCTCCTTGGGTGAATGTCTTCTGCAATCTAGCTAGCAGAGTGACCCATTAACCTGAGGGAAATTGAGTAAATGTAAGTATGGCAACGCGGAAATTTTTTGCGTAGATGTTCGCTTCTCGATCGCCCTTCTTGAAGGGTAAAACTTGCCTGATCGCCTCATCATGCACTGCGTAGTTTTACCCTTCGAGCAACACGCCGATCGCGCTGAGTAACATCCTACCTTTTGTCAAAACCTCGGAGGTTTAAGCGTCGAGGTTGGTCATGCGGTTCAATGCCTGGTGAAAACCTCGGAGGTTTGCGTCAGTGCAGACAATGTTAGTGAGTCACACGCTGATGTTGGTGAGTAACGCGACGACGTTGGTGAGTAACACGCCGATCGCGCTGAGTAACACGCCGACGTTGGTGAGTAACATGTCGATCGCACTGAGTAACGCGACGACGTTGGTGAGTAACATGCCGATCGCGCTTTGTAACGTGACGATGTTACTGAGTAACATGCCGATCGCGCTTTGTAAGGGTGCGATCGTACTCGCTAGCAAGCATGATTAAGGCTGTATACCCCACTCCCTACTCCTTACTCCCCACTCCCCACTCCCCACTCCCTACTCCCCACTCCCTACTCCCCAACCACTACCCGAAACCGTTCATCATCCCGGATACCATCAAAATCTGAGTCTGTCTTTGCCCACTCTCGGTTCTCGGCATCCAGGCTAATGGCGTGTTGTAGAGTTTCGATCGCCAGATCTATATGCCCCTGCAAGCTATAACAGCAGGCTTTGTTGTAAGTACTCAATCAGAATTAATTACACAAATAGACATTATAATCAATAAGACCATAAAGTTGTGTAGTGAATGAGGTCTTAGATGCTTTTCATTCGAGAAATAAACCCACTGTCGTTGAAGCTGCTGGAACGGATCTACCGCCAAAGCCGACATCATCAAGTACGGCAAAGAGCGCCTTGCTTAATGTTGGCTTCGCAAGGCATCAAGGTGGAAAAACTTATGACCACTTTAAATGCGAGCT
>Ga0163154_10000098_pt1 | contig 117573 bp, 105 predicted proteins | sample OliLakLV19MP9P1_FD_148649 | JGI IMG/M metagenome (GOLD analysis project Ga0163154, IMG submission 148649) | Freshwater microbial mat bacterial communities from Lake Vanda, McMurdo Dry Valleys, Antarctica - Oligotrophic Lake LV.19.MP9.P1 | ecosystem: Environmental > Aquatic > Freshwater > Lake... | reverse complement strand
TATTTCGACCTATTCGAAGTGGTGGAAAATAAAAAATAGCACTTTTATTTTGCTGTTTTTCCTGTGTGCTTGTGGAAGTGGCGAAATGAAAGAAAAACAAAATCTAAATACTTTATTGCAAGAAATTACAAAAAAAGATATACAAAAAGACCTAAAAGCGTACATACTTATACCAAATGCGGGTTGTAGCGGATGCATTAGTAGCGCAGAGCAATTTATGTTTGATAATGTAGATAAATTACAAAATATACAATTTATACTTACAGGGATTACTTCAAAGAAATTGTATAAAAATCGTTTTGGTGTGCTTTTGCAAAATTCTAAAATACTTTCTGATTATAAAAACATCGCAGGCAGTTTAGACCTACACACCATCTACCCCAAAATATTCCACCTCAAAAACGGGCAAATCTCGCACATAGCAGAAGCATCACATGAAGCCAAAGGCGATGTTTGAAAAGAGCTGAAAATGTATTTATCAGAAAAAACAAAATAGTATATGTATTTTCAATTTCTACTCAGTCCCCTCACTTTTGCGGGACTTGTTTTTTTTTGTATAGGCTGTAGCACGCAGGGCAGGCAAGCTACAGAGGCGGGCTATGTCCCTACTAAAAAGCAAGTATTGACCAGTACAGAAGTGCGTTTAGCAGTAGCAGTGCGCAAGCCCTTTGCCTACCTTGTGCAGGGCTTAGGCAAAGTAGAAGCACGTCAGCATACCGAAGTATATAGCAAACGGGAAGGCATTATAGCGAAATTGTATGTAAGCAATGGGCAAACTGTAGCGCAAGGGCAACTTATCGCTGAATTGCAAAATACAGAGCTTGATTTGCAAGTGCGCAAGGCTAGCAATATACTTGCACTCAAACGAGTAGATTATCAAGATAAAATCCTGCAATACAAACATACTATCACCAACGAGAACGAACTATCACCTGAAATACGAGAACGTTTTAGGGTTACAAGTGGATTGAGCGAAGCAGAACTTGCCCTACAAGAAGCAACATTAAACCTTTCCTATTGCAAAATAACCGCGCCTTTCGCGGGCAAGGTAGCCGACCTAAAACTAAAAGACGGCAATCGTATCTCGCCTACCTCCCCGCTTTGCATCGTGTATTCTGCCCATGCATTAGAAGCTGTAACAGAAATACTGGAAAGCCAAGCACATACACTCCAAATCGGACAAAGCGCGGAACTTGCCACAGTCGCCTCCGAAACATATCAATACCGCGCTAGTATTGTGGAAATCAACCCGAAAGTTACGCCAAACGGCTTGGTGCGTATCAAACTTGCTATTTCCCAAAACGTCTTAAGCAATAGCGAAGCTCTTTTGCAAGGTATGAATATACGTGTACAAATCACTGCGCCGCAAGCAGAAGCCGTAGTAGTACCGAAGGAGGCTATCGTGATGCGGTCAGGCAAGAAAGTACTCTTTATAGAGGCGAAGGGCGAAGCGAAATGGCAATACGTAACCACAGGCGCGGAAAATCAAACAGAAATTGCTATCACTGAGGGCCTGGAGGCAGGCAAGCGCGTGATAGTTTCCAATAACCTACAACTTGTCCACGATTCTCCTGTAACGGTTGTCAAAAAATAATATGCTTCGTTTTTTACTTTTGCGCCCTGTGGCAGTCTTGATGTCGTTTGTAGTTTGTCTTTTGGCAGGAGTCATGGCTTTTTGGAGCTTGCCTGTGTCGCTTTTGCCCGATATAGATGTCCCGCAAATTGTTGTCAAAGTGAATTACCCCAATACTTCCCCCCTTCAGCTTGAGCAAAATGTATTGCGGCTCATGCGTGAGAACTTGCTTACCCTTACACACCTGAAAGACGTTCAATCCGAAACGAGTAGCGAAGTAGGGAGTATTACTTTACGCTTTGAGTATGGGACACGCATGGACTTGGCGTACATAGAAGTAAATGAAAAGATAGACCGCCTTACGCCTTCCCTGCCCCGCGACCTCTTGCGCCCGCAAGTCTTGCGCATCAATACTTCCGACATTCCTATAGCGCGCCTACAAATCATACCCCAAACCCATGCAGAACAAGACGACATAGCCCTTTCGGAGCTTGCGGAAAAGGTCATCAAAAAACGCCTCGAAGCCATTGAAGGTGTGTCATTGGTGGATTTGAATGGCTTGAAACAGCGCACCATTGTTATCCAACCAAGAGAAAACCGCCTACAAGCTCTGGGTTTGCGCCATGCGGACATTCAACAGGCTATCATACAAGCCAATCAAGACTTGGGCAGTGTTTCGTTGCGAGATGGGCAGTATCGTTATTATTTGAAGTTGGGCGAAAGGTTGCAAAAAGCAAGTGAGTTGGCGCATATTGCCATTCGCACTGCTGATGGGCAGGCTGTTCCGCTCAACGCCCTTGCCTACATAACAGATACGATAGCGCAAATACAAGGCTTTCATGTATTTAAAAAACAAGCAGGCATTGTTATCAATTTGCATAAACAAGCGCAAGCGCGTATGACGGAATTGATGCCCCGCATTCGCCAAAGTCTTATACAATTCAAAGCAGATTACCCCACTATTCATTTTGAACTCACACAAGACCAATCATACCTGCTTGATGTGGCGATAAGCAACCTGACACTTGACCTTGCATTGGGAGGCGTGTTGGCGTTTATCATTGTGTTTGTGTTCTTAGGTAGTTGGCAAATTCCTATGCTCATAGGTGTTACTTTGCCAAGTTCGTTGGTCTTGAGCTTCATTGTGTTTTATTTGTTTGGAATTTCATTGAATATCATTTCTTTGAGCGGGCTTACGCTGGGTTTGGGTATGACGATCGATAATGCTATCATTCTTTTTGACCACATAGGGCATAAGCGCAAAGAAGGCTTGCCTATTTTGGAAGCTTGCGTGATAGGTACGAGTGAAATGATGGCGCCTTTGTTTAGTTCAGCCCTTACTACGTTGGTGGTCTTTGTACCTTTGATATTTTTGAGTGGCATAGCAGGTGCATTGAGTTATGAGCAGGCGGTAGCAGTGGGTGGCATTTTGGGTGCGTCTGTGTTGGTGTCGTTTTTGCTGTTGCCTTTGCTGTATTTGCTTTTATTTCAGCATCAAAAAACGGCTATCAAAGAAGACAATGCGTTGTATCGGCTTCTTTTGAGAGGATATAAAGCCTTATACAAGTGGCTTTTTCATTATAGGCAGGCGAGTTTTTGGGTATTGTTGTGTGCGGGCGTTCTCGGAACAGGCACCGCGGCATGGCTGAAAGTAGAAGCCTTGCCTACCCTCGAGCAAGAGGATTTGGTGCTGGAAGTAGATTGGCAGGAGGCGATAGATGTAACAGAAAACAAAACGCGCTTAGAAAATATCTTGGCACAACACGCTTCGCAGTTCAGCTTAAGCGAAAGTGATATAGGCATCTCACAGTTTTGGCTTCAACAACAAGAAACTACCTTACAAAAAGCAAAAGTATATTTCTTGTGCAAGACTGTAGCAGGCAAGCAACTTTTGAAACGCGACTTGCACGCCTTTTTTGTGCAATATTATCCACGTGCAGAAGTCCAAATTTACAACGCGCCCAATTCTTTTGAGCTGTTATTCAAACAACAAAAGGCGTATTGGGAGGCAAGGTTCAAAAACAATATAGCCACTACAGTTGTACCTGATAGTGTTTTTCAACTTGTTTTGAAAGACTTACAAAAAAGTAGCCCACAAGGCGACCTTGTCCAAGCGCAAGGCACACACATGCATACAGAAGCACGTTTGCAGATTGAGCATGAACGATTGTTGCAATACGGCATCAAGGAAGATGTGTTCTTAAAGTATCTACAGGCATTGCTTGGCAATGAAAAAATAACAGACTTAAAACAATTTGGCAATATAGTGCCTATTCGATTGCAGACACCCCTACAAGACTTTACGCTCAAGCTACAAAATGCACAATTCCCTGCTGATAGCGGGCGCGTTTATCCTATAAAGGAGTTTGCAAAAGTAGTGTTTTATCAAGCATACAAAAAGATAACAGCAGACAAAGGCGGTATTTATCAAGCTATCTTTACCCAAAAAAGAGTAGACACGCAACAGTTAGCCGACATAGCTAAAAAGGCGGCATTATTACAAAATTTACGGGTTGAGTTTGCGGGTGCCTATCACGAAAACGCTACACAGCTGCTCGAAATGGCTTTCATCGTCTTTGTTTCCATAGCCTTGTTGTATTTTATATTGGCTATAGAGTTCGAGTCATTGGTTTTGCCTTTTGTTGTTATGCTTACTTTGCCGTTAGGCTTCGCAGGTAGTTTTTTGGCATTGTGGTTGGCAGGTGCATCACTCAATTTGATGGCAGGATTGGGCTTAGTGGTGATGTTAGGCATTATTGACAACGAAACTATTCTTAAAATAGACACCTACAAACGCCTACAGCAAGAAGGTTGCACATTGGAGGAGGCGATAGAAAAGGGTGGCAAGATTTGTTTTAAACCTGTCTTGATGACCTCGCTTACCAATATACTCGCTTTGCTCCCTGTCCTGTTCTCTACAGGTATGGGCGCAGATTTGCAGATGCCTTTTGTATTGGCTATTATTGGCGGATTGAGTGTAGGCACATTTACCGCATTGTTTTTTGTGCCTTTAGCGTATTATCAGGTAAGAAAACGAATGACTACGCGCTAATTGCCGTACACCCGTCATTTCCCAGCACAGATTTGAAAATTCGTATTCATTAAAATTTATTAGATTGGGCGCGTTATATTTTGAAAGTCAAGAAGTTATGTTGTCTCTTTTATATTTCTGACGCTTGAAATCTTATTTTTTTGAGTTTTCACGGAAAATGTGGACACAGGAGGATTAAAATCATAATTTGAGGATCGTGTTAATTTCCAAAGTTTGAATAAACCCTCAAAACTATGTTGAAAATTAGGGTTCTCCGACAATTTTAGTGGCGCAAGGTACAAACCACACAGAAAGATATGGCACACAGTGTTTCGGGCTATGTTCTCTATGTTTCTATGTGGTTCAACACAAAATTTGTCAGCGTACTGTTTATTTTGAGGATTTTGATAATCCTTCGAAGCCTGCTGTACCGAAAAAATAATGCCAAGATGTCCTTGATTTATAAGGTGGAAATGACCGCCTTTGTGCATACAAATAAAAACAAGTGCAAATTATGCTAACCGTCAAAAGATATAGTTATGACAATGCGCCCAAAACATGGGAAGAGCGGCAAAACACTACACCCAAAGAACGCTTGTTTGCTTTACAACGCTTGAGGCGGCTGGCTTTTGTCTTAGCCAATCAAGGAAACCCACTACCTGATTATGAAACACTTAGAACCCATTTTCGAGAGTTTTTTAAAATTACTAAACGAAGAACAGACTGAATACTTGGTCATAGGCGGGTACGCACTTTCTGTGCATGGCTATGTCAGAGCAACAGGCGACATCGATATTTGGATAAACCCTACAAAAGATAATGCGGAAAAGATGCTTGTAGTGATGTTTAGGTTTGGCTTTAACGTCTATGATTTTGATTTGGAAGACTTTATGATAGATGAAAACGGAAAAGCGGGTTTTGTATCTAGGTGAGGCTTCTGGATTGGCTTTTCAAGAAGCATATTTAAATTGCTGTTATTAACCTGTTATATAAATAATTGATAATCAATAATTTAAGTTCTATTATTTGATTGTTTCTTTGCAGAAGGTCTAAAAGATAGGCTGTATTTTAGGGCAAATATAGGCTTATATTTGATACATTTAGCTATCTGAACAGGCATATACCATTCTAAAGGCTGGAAATGCCATATTGAACAAACGAAAAAAAAAAACACCTTCTGCAAAAGAACTTGCCTGCAAATACTTGAAAATCAATAAATTAACTATATTTTAATAACTACAACTTAATAACAGCACTACAAAATATATGTAGGGTAGAAACTGTGCACTTACACTTTTTTTAAGAGCCTGAGTAGTTGCAACGGGTAAACTACAAGCATGTAGCCTGTAATTTACCCGTTTTTTATTTTTTTAGCATCAAAATAGGCAAAAGTATAAATATTGCCAGCAAAGACATTATCAAACCTCCAATAGTACCGACTGCGAGAGAAAACCAGAACACTTCTGAGTCGCCCTCACTCAAAAAGGGTAGCAAGCCTAAAACATTGGCAAAGACAGTCAATAAAATAGGTATAGTTTTGTGGGTTATAGCTTGGAATAGGCGCGTTTGGGCAGGCAAGTGCGTAAGATTGTTATAATCATTGATGATATAAATGCCCGCATTTACAACCAAGCCGCCCGATAAAAAGAACGCCGCATACCCGCCTTGGTCAAAATAAAACCCTCCCAACGCAAATGTCAAAAACAACCCTATAAAAGCTATCGGAATAGTATAAAGTATAAAGATAGACTGCTGTATATTTTCAAACAATATACTACAGACGATGAACATAGCTACTAGCAAAACCAATAACAGTCCATATTGGCGTTGTATTTTGTCCCATTCCCCAAAAGTGTAGGTAAGTTTTTTAGCTTCATAGCCTACAGGCATCGTTTGCTTCATCTCTGCAAGCATTTTATCCAAATACTCTCCCCCAAACTTCGGACTACCAAAATACTCAAAGCCTACCACCCGTATATATTGCCTGTTCTCGCGGTGCAGTGCGTCTATAGTATTTGCTTGCACTACCTTGCCTACGTCAGCGAGGCGGATAGTTTGTGCAGTTTGTATTTGCAAAGGATTAAGCAACAGGCTTTGCAGGTTGTACGCCCTTGCCTGCCCGCTTTGTATTAAAATAGGGGTGATATTGTTTGCTAAAAGCACTTGCATTTGCGGATACGTTACCTCTGCATGCGTTTGAATAGCAGCAACCACATCAGCTTGCGAGAACATAGCCGTTTGTTTGATATGTGCAGAAGGTTGCCATAGCCATTCTTGCGAAGCGCGCTCGGAAAAGTCCAATTTCTCATTGATATTTACAGTTTGTATGCGCTTATGTTGGATCAATCTTTTAGCTAAAGCACTTGCCTGCTTTTCCAATGCCAAGTAATTATAACCACGCATCTCTACGCGAAAAGAAGGTATCTTATCACCTCCGCCACTGCTAAAGCCATCCCCTACACCATAAACATGCCATTCAATACCGGCTTTGTCAATAGACTGCGACACCATCTTTTGTTTCAGCATCTGGGGTATATTGGCGCGTATGCCTTTGTCAGTAAATGTAACCGCTATCGAGGCACTTTGCGCTCCATAAACATTGGTAACAAACTTTTCTAAGCCTTCATTTTGTGCTATATATTGTTCAACTTCTTGTGCTACAGCGTTGATATGTGCAAGCGTTGTGCCGTGTGGCATATAGGCGTTGATGTACAATACAGTCTTGCCTGCCTCTCGATAGCCTGCGTTTTCATATACATCTTGCACGAATAAACGCAACGCGCCTCCAAGCCATCTGTCTATCGTTGGGCGTATATTTTCTACATACCATTCGTTGCCCAATGTATTGTTATAAAGCTCAAAACCTTTTATTTGGGTAGGCAAGAGGAACACAGGCACGCCAAACAGCAAGACCAGCAACATATAAAAGGCTATTTGAAAACGCTTGAGCAACAAAATACTGCTGATATAAAACCGCATGAACCAATGGGTAGGCAAGGCTTCACTATTTCCTTTTGTTGCGAGGGCAGGCAAGGCATCTAACTTTTGCAAAAACAATAACTGATAAACTGCAGGCGTAAACCAAACTGCTACCACAAACGACATCACCAAGTTTAAGATAACTACCAAAGCAAAATCCGTTAAGTTTTGCCTCTCGTCTTCAGGCAACATAAACACAAGCCCCAACGCAACCGCCGTGCACAGAGTAGCACCAAACAAAGCCCGTAGTATCTTCGTATTTTGGTATTTTTTTAAATGCGCAAGCTTCATGATAGCACCGTCCATGATTAAACCAAAGGACAACGTCAAGCCTGCTAAAGAATACAAGTGAAGCGTAATATGCAAAGCATAAATGCTAAAGCAGGTAAGCCCCAAAGTGATACCCAAACTGCTCACGAGGGCGCATACATAGCGTACATCTCTATACAAAACAAACAACAAAACAACCAATATAAGCACCGATAAGCCTGAACGGTAATAAATTTTTTGGAGTTCTTCGCTGATATGCTTCGTGTCATCATGCTCCAGCAAAAGCTGGTAACCCGTAGGCAAGCTTGCCTGCAATCCCTCCAAAGCCTGCCTTGCCCGCTGTGCGAGTAGGAGCTGGTTAGTATTTGCTTGTGCATAAAGGTTGAGCGAGATGGCACTTTGCCCATTGATGCGAAAGTATTGTTGTGCAGGTTGAGCTTCTTCGTAAACTTGAGCGACATCTTTCAACCTAAGTATGACGGCTTGTCGTGCTTCGCTCTGTATAGTTTGCAAAGGTATTTGTTCTATAGCCGATAGCTCTTCAAGTGTTTGTGTACTTTGCAAATATAGCCTTTCTCCTGCTGGAGTAAGCAACCCGCCTAGGTGCGTTTGGGTGCTATATTGCTGTATTTTATTTTGAATAATGGCAGGCGTAAGTTTATATTGAGCGAGTTGTGAGGATTCGTAGGCTATCACGATTTGCTTTTCAGTAGCACCCTGTAGCTGTACATCTGCTGTACCCTGCAACAATAAAAGCGGTTTCTGGATTTGTTCAGCTATAGTTTCTTTGATTTGGGCAGGTGTATAAGGCGCATTGATGGTATAACTTAGCAAAGGCATCGCTTGGCGTTTATACTCTGCGCCTTGCCTGATTTGAGGATACGAGATAGCTTTGGGCAGTGTGGAATATGTTCTTCGGATAAGGGCGGCTACCTCGAAGCGTTTGAAGTTTAAGTCGCTGTGTTTATCAAAATGAAGGCTGATAACGCCACCATCATGGCGCGACACAGAAGTAGTTTTTTTAAGTTCGCGCAGTTGCGAAAACACATTTTCCAAAGGTGCAGTAGCCTGCGCCTCAACAGTTTCGGGTGATGCCTGTGGAAGACTATAACTAACCGTAATAACAGGCAAAGTAGGGCGCGGATTGAGTTCGACAGATACCAACGGCAAGACTGAAAAGCCACATAACGCAAACACTATAAAACACAACACCACCCGAAAAGGGCTACGCAAATATATATTGGGAAATAATAACATTTTTTTAGAGGGTTATTTTGTTAAAGTTGTAAAATCGAATCAGTGATTAGACCAATAACAAACAAGCTTCGAATACCATATTTATGGCCCACAAAGATAAGACTTATTTTACAAAATAGAAAAGGCTTGCCTAAAATAAAGTTCGACTTCTTTCGCAAGAAGCCTAATATTAAAATACGTCTATTTTTTCTTTTTTTTTTGTTAAAAGCAAGTTTTTAAGTATTTTTGTGAAAACAAACTGTTTATGCTGACCTATTACGATATTGCCCAACCGATTGCCAACAATGAACAAGAAATGGTAGAAGCTCTGTATATCACTTATGATGGCGAATCTTCTATAGCAGCATTGCCCAAATTTATTAACCTCAAAGTATTAGAACTTAATTTGAAACACCCCTTGCCTGAAGATGCCGTCTTGGGGCAGTTTTCAAAGCTTGAGCAGTTGGTTTTGCGTAACAAAATAGGCGACCTACAAGCTGTCTGTTATTTGCTCAACCTATGCAGGTTGTCGATAGAAGATGTTTCTACACCAAATTTCAAAATACCGAGCAGTATTCAAAACCTTGAAAATTTAGTACAGTTGAATATTAAAAATACCACTATCACAACCCTACCACCACAAATAGGGCAACTCAAGGGATTGCTACAGCTGAATTTGGTCAGTAATAAATACCTTGCTACTTTGCCTGAAGAGTTATATGATTTGTCTTTGTTGGAAACTTTGATTGTATCCGGTTGCCCCATTGCACATTTGAGCGAGAAATTAGGCGCGCTTACCAAGTTGAAAACGTTTAACATCTCTCATACTGAAGTGGCTACCTTGCCTACCAGCATGGCACTTCACCACATTGCAGACTTCTATTTTTGGGAATGCCCTGTATATGATCAGTTGGGCAATTACCATAGTTTTATGACAACGCTTTTGGAGAAAGTAACAGATTCAGAGAAAAGAAAAACCTTTTTTAATTTATTCTTTGGCTACAATGACCGCATAAAAGCACAAAACTTGGGGGTATATGTGCAGGAAGCTATGAATTATCCAGACGCAATGGTGCGCGCAGCCGCCATGTCGTATTGGTATCGTTATTTTGAGTCGCCTTTTCCGCCCACCGAAAAAATGGTATTGCATCTTGCACCTGCGAAAGATTTTTTATTGGATTGGGAATACTTAACGCCGTTGCTTGAAGAAAGAGGGATCAAAATATCTCCCAAAATAAATGCACAAGTAACCCATTTAATAGTAGGCGATAAGCCCAATACAGCACTCAACAAAGCGATTGCTTTGCGCATACCAGTAGTTTCCAAAGGGCATTTCAATGCCTATTTGCGCATTTTTGATGACAGCGTTTATTTGGATAAGAAAGACGAAGACACCCTCGAAATGGCAGAAAACCTGCGCAATTTATTGCGTAGTGAAGACACCGCAAATGTCGCGCTCGGCTTGCAAATGGCGTTGGGAGGAGGAATAAATGACGTGTATTTGTACGACATATTGTTGCTTTACTTATGGAATTTTAAGAGTGAAGACAGCCATAAATTGGCTGTGCAAGTGTTGGAAAAGTTTTTGCCTATGGATACTTTTCAACACCTCAAAAACTATCATCGCGAGCGAGGCTACACGATACACGAGGATTCGCACAATGTTTATTTGAGCAATATAGCAAAACACAACTATTTTGATGCCAACAAATTGGCTATTTATTTTTATGAAAAGTTTCAGGCAGGTCATCTATTTTGTTTGTCCAACCCTGAATCGTTTTTATGGTTTTGTAACAAGAAACGCAAGAACAGTGTTTTATCTTTACAGGCCTTGAACTTAAAAAAAATACTGGACTGTGTAGGCAAGCTAAAGGGTGTGAAAATCATGTATTTACAAAAAAACCAGCTTTTCGCTCTCCCTGATACTTTTGCAGACTTGATGCAGTTGGATACACTGAATTTGGACAATAACTTGCTCCAAAACTTCCCTGCCATATTAACTACTATGCCAGGCCTTGTTAGCCTAAGCCTTGCCAACAACAACCTTGCCTGCCTGCCTGCCGAAATAGGCAACATGAAAGGTCTGCAAACACTCAACCTTTACAATAACAAAATAACCGCCTTGCCTGACGCTGTTTTTGACTTGCCTGCCTTGCGCCGCATAGATATCGGCGGCTCAAACCCTATAGCGCGTGAAAAAAAGGCTATTGAAGAAAAAATGCCCTATTGCCAAGTGATAGCAGGCAAGTAAGTGTTTAGCCCCCTGCCCCAAACGAGAGAGTTTTGGCAAAATGATGTAAAAAAATTGCCTAAATGCAGTAAAAACTCCCACTCGTGGATTAGTGGTTAAATAGTTACCTTTTTTATTGCCTACCTTTGTACTATGAATCAAAGCGAATTACTTTTTGAACGCGCTCAAGTCCATATTCCGGGGGGCGTAAACTCACCTGTGCGTGCTTTTCGCGCTGTAGGTGGAAAGCCACTGTTTATCAAAAAAGCACACGGGGCTTTTTTGTATGACGAAGACGACAAGGCATATATAGAACTCATCAACTCTTGGGGTCCTATGATTTTGGGGCATGCTTCGCCTATCATATTGGAAGCAGTACAAAATGCGTTGAGCGACTCTCTTTCCTTTGGCGCACCAACACGCAAGGAGGTAGAAATAGCCGAGCTTTTGTGCGAACTCGTACCATCTTTAGAAATGGTGCGCCTCGTAAATTCGGGTACAGAGGCTACTATGAGTGCCATTCGTGCCGCAAGAGGCTACACAAAACGTGATAAGATTATTAAATTTGAAGGTTGTTATCATGGACACGGCGACTCGTTTTTGATAGCCGCAGGAAGTGGTGCTATGACTATGGGCAACCCCGATAGCGCAGGCATCACACAGGGAACAGCCAACGACACGCTTACTGCACCTTTCAATAACCTCGAAGCAGTAGAAAAGCTTGCACTTGCCAACAAAGGTCAAATAGCAGCTATTATTCTTGAACCTGTAGTAGGCAACATGGGCGTGGTCTTGCCTGCCGACGAGTTTTTGGTAGGCTTGCGTGCCTTATGCGACGAAGACGGCATCGTTTTGATTTTTGATGAAGTAATGACAGGTTTTCGATTGTCGCTGGGTGGTTACCAAGCCATTTGTGGCATAACACCCGACATGACTACACTCGGCAAAATCATAGGCGGCGGATTGCCTGTGGGCGCGTATGGAGGCAAGAAGGAAATCATGGAAAGCATCTCGCCTGTAGGCAAGGTCTATCAAGCAGGCACACTTTCGGGCAACCCTATCGCGGTTACGGCTGGTTTGGCTATGCTGCGCTACCTCAAAGCACACCCTGAAGTATATACAAAAATAGAAAATACTACGCACCAAATCACTGAAGGCATGCAGGCGATTCATGCTAAATTGGGCCTGCCTCCCTATACCATCAACCGCGTTGGCTCTATGTACACGCTGTTTTTTACAACTGAAGAAGTACATAATTTTGAACAAGCCAAAACCGCTAACCTGCAACTGTTCGCGCAATATTTTCAAGGCATGTTGCAACAAGGTGTGTATCTCGCCCCTTCACAATACGAAAGCTTGTTTGTTTCGACAGCCCTTGACGCTTCACACATAGCGCATATACTCGAAGCACACGAAACCGTTATGCGCCAAATAAACGCCTAAATTACTTATCTTTGCAAATAGCTTGTTATTCTTTTCGCTGATTATGTTTAATTTTCATACCTTCTATGTCCGTTTGGTGGTTGTAATGGCTTTTTTATGCACGCAAAACGCCTATGCTCAAACCAAAAAACCGCTTACACATGACGTGTACGATAGCTGGAACACGATACAAGACCGCGCCGTTTCCAATGATGGCAAATGGATTACCTATACCATCAAACCCCTCGAAGGAGATAGCAAAGTCTTGTTGCATGATATTTCAGGCAAGAAAGATAAAATTCGCACCTTTGAACGCGCCGTAAATCCTAAAATATCCGAAGACTCAAAATACTTGGTCTTTCTTATAAAACCGTATTCGGATACGCTAAAGACGCAACGCAGGCACAAAGTACAAGCCGACAAATTGCCGAAAGATAGCCTCGCTATTTATGATTTTGCGAAAGATACGCTTATCAAAATACCCCACGTGAAGTCATTTCGCTTACCCGAAAAAGGCGCAGGCTGGCTTGCCTACCAACTCGAAATAGAAACAGCCGACAGGAAGAAAAAACCTAAAATGGACAGCATCGCTAGCGACTCGCTCAAAAAAAAGCCCTCGCCTAAAAAGAACGAAAAAACAGATTCTTTGAAAAAGAAAACTGATGTACCCGAAATAGGCAAGGTCGTTGGCAACGAACCTAAAGCCGAAAAACCTGAAGCAAAAACGAAAGAGCAAATAGAGATAGGAAGACTCCAAAAAGCGTTGCTCGCAGCCGAGAAATCTGTGCAAGCATTGCTCAAAGAAAAAGAAGAACAAAAAAAGAAACTTGAGCCAATCAAAAAACAAAAGCCACCCAAAAAAGAAAATAAAGACAGTGGCACACGCCTTGTATTGCGCAATATGACCACCGCCAAACAAGACACCTTTTTGTTTGTAACAGAATACCAGTTCAGCAAGTTTGTAGGCACGCTCGGATTTGTTTCCACAGGCAACGATACAACCTTCAAAGCAGGTGTGTATGTATATGATTTGCCTGAACAAAAATTACAACTTATACACGACAAGGCTGGCAAGACTAAAAACATAAGCTTCGATGAACAAGGCAAACAACTTGCCTTCGTAACAGATAGCGACACCACAAAAAGACACGAAAAAGACCTCGTAAAGCACTTTGAGCTGTATTATTGGACAGAAAAACAAAAAAGTGCTACACTGCTCGCAGACCGCAAATCAGCAGGCTTGCCTGCCGACTATATGCTGAACGAAGACTATCGCCCCTTCTTTGCCAAAGATGGTAGCAAGTTGTTTTTTGGCACAAATCCTATACTCGCCGTAGCCGATACTACTTTGCTACCCGAAGAAATAGTGAGCGTAGATGTGTGGCATTGGCAAGACACAAAACTGCAAAGCCAACAAAATGTAGAACTTGGCAATGATAAAAAACGTGCGTACTTGGCTGTCGCTTATCCAAAACAAAAGAAAATAACGCAACTCGGCTCACCCGAAATGCCCAGCGTTATACTTGCACAAGACGGCAACGCCGAACTTTGTTTGGGGCTTACCACCAAACCGTATGAAAGAACTGCCACATGGGAAGGCTATCCGTTGTATTATGACGTGTATTTGCTTAACACTAAAGACAATAAACCCAAACGAATAAAGGAGAAACTAAGGGCCACACCCGCCATTTCTCCCAATGCTCAATATTTGTATTGGTACAATGGCGCAGACTCTTCATACTATACTTACAACATCAAAAGCGGACAAACGTTCAATATTAGCAAAAACGTAAAAACAAAGTTCTACGATGAATTGTTTGACATGCCCGACAACCCCAATGCGTATGGTATGGCAGGCTGGACAGAAAACGACCAGCTATTGCTTGTTTATGACCGCTATGATATGTGGGCATTGCACCCCGAAAACAAAACGCCTGCCCAACGTATCACGCAAAAAGGCAGAGAGAATAAATTAGCGTTTAGGTATGTCCGCCTTGACCCCGAAGAACGATTTATCAAAAATGATGCAACTCTTTTCTTAGAAGTTGCTGATGAAGAAAAGAAAGACGAAGGCTATTTTACTATCAAATTGGGCAATACAGAAGCCCCACGCAAACTTGTGCTGGAGGCAGGCAAGTTCAGCTCTCCTATAAAAGCTAAAGAAGCAGACCGCTATGTATTTACTAAACAGACGTTTAAAAACTTTCCTGATTTGTATCATACCGACTTGAGCTTCACAAAAGTAACCCGCATAAGCAATGCCAATCCACAACAAGCCAACTATCTTTGGGGAAGCGCGGAAATAGTAAAATGGCACGCGCCCAACGGAGAAGAACTTTCGGGACTGCTTTACAAGCCGGAAGGCTTTGATGCAGATAAAAAATACCCCATGATAGTCTATTTTTATGAGCGTCTGAGCCGTGAGTTACACAGTTATATTGCGCCTGCACCAAGTGCTTCTACTATCCGTACGCCTATGTTTACAAGCAACGGCTATGTAGTATTTATGCCCGATATTCCTTATCGTACAGGGCAACCTGGGCAAAGTGCTTATGATGCCATCATGTCGGGCGTTTCGCACGTACTCACTTTGGGTTTTGTAGATAGGGAAAAAATAGGCTTGAATGGGCAGAGTTGGGGTGGCTATCAGGTTGCTTATTTGGTAACACGTACTGACCTTTTTGCTTGTGCTATGGCAGGCGCGCCCGTTTCGAATATGACAAGTGCTTATGGCGGTATTCGTTGGAGCACAGGAGTCAGCCGTATGTTTCAATACGAGCATTCGCAAAGTAGAATAGGCGCAACGCTTTGGGATAAGCCTTTCGCATATTTAGAAAACTCGCCAATCTTTCAGGCAGATAAAATCAAAACGCCTTTGCTTATCATGCACAACGACAAAGATGGCGCAGTGCCGTGGTATCAGGGCATCGAGCTTTATATGGCTTTGCGTAGGCTTGAGCGGCCTGTTTGGATGCTTACCTACAATGGTGAAGACCACAACCTTATAGAAACAAAAAACAAAAAAGACCTTTCAGTACGCATGCAACAGTTTTATGATTATTACTTAAAATTTGCACAAATGCCGCACTGGTTGAAATTTGGTGTGCCTGCTACCGAAAAAGCTATCAAAAAACGGTTTGAATTTATAGAAGAGAAATAATAAGAGGAGTCGTATATGATTTATTATTGGATACTAGGTTTTTTATTGGGTATTTGTTTACCCATTTACTTGTTGAAAAAAAACGCGAAAAATAAAAAATATTGGCTCAATATTCTGCCTGCATTGCCTGCTATAGGGATAGCGGAAGCATTACGAAGGCATTATTTTACTACTTGGAGGATAGAAGCAGGTTTGCTGCACTTTGTAGTAGTGTTTGGAGGTATGTTTGTAGATATAGGATTGACAATCATTTTATATCGTTTGATATACAACGAAAAGCCAAACCTCAAGTAACCCATCTTATAAACTTGCCTGCATGCTGTACGTAGGCAAGGTTTTAGTGTTTGATATCCGCAACAAACATTCTTTCAATAGACTTCTTGCGAAAGTCCTTTATTTAACATTCTTTTTGTAAAGGCATGCAACCTATCAAAATAGCTACACTTGCAGGGCATCAAGAGCCTATATACGCATTGGCTTCGGCTGAAGACAACCGCTATTTCTTTACTGCTGATGGACAAGGCTATGTTGTGCGTTGGGATTTGGCAAATCCCGAACTCGGCTCGCTCATAGCAAAAGTACCCAATTCGGTGTATGCTATTTGCCCCTTGCCTGCCACTGAAACCCTGTTGGTTGGGCAGAACTTTGCAGGTTTACACCACATTCAATACAATGAAAAAAATGAAATTCGGTCTTTGCACTTAACCAATAGTTATATTTTTGATATAAAGCTTTTGGGAAATACTGCGCTTGTGGCTTTAGGTGACGGCGCGCTTGCCATAGTGGATTTAGAGGCGTGGGCAGTGCATAAACACATCAAAGCTTCAGAAAAGAGTGCGCGTTGTATAGCTATCCACGTGGGTAGGCAAGAATTTGCGGTGGGTTTTAGCGACCATACTATCCGTATTTTTGATGCCAGTAGTGGTTTGCTCAAGCAGTGTTTGGAAGGTCATACCAATTCGGTTTTTGCCCTTGCCTACTCACCCGACGGGCAGTTTTTGGTAAGTGGAAGCCGCGATGCCCACCTTAAAATTTGGCAGGCGGGTGAAAGTTACACACTCAATCAGACTATTGCCGCACATTTGTTTGCTATCAATCGCATAGCTTACAGTCCTTGTGGTACGTGGTTTGCGACAGGAAGCATGGACAAAGCTGTAAAAATATGGGACGCTTCTACATTCCGCCTCGTAAAAGTATTGGACAAGGCGCGCCATGCAGGGCACGGCAATTCAGTGAATACATTGTGTTGGACTTCCTACAAAAACTACTTGCTTTCGGCAGGCGATGACCGCATGGTAGGTGTTTGGGAAATACGATAGCCTCATTTTTCAAAAATAAACTGTAATTTTGCCAAAAAAAGATATGCTTACTCTTATAGGTACAGGTGTGGCACTTGTTACACCTTTTCGCGCTGACGGCGCTATTGATTTTCCTGCGTTTCAACGTTTGCTTTTGCATACACATGCGGCAGGCAAGGGCGTGGATTATTGGGTCGTGATGGGAACTACAGGCGAGGCAGCTACGCTCTCGACACAGGAAAAACAAGCCGCTTTGGATTTTGTCCGCACTCATAATCCTACCAACAAAACCATTCTTTATGGTATAGGCGGCAACAATACGCAAGAGGTTTTGGAAGGACTAAAACACACGAATTTGGAAGGCGTTTCGGCTATTCTTTCAGTAAGTCCCTACTACAATAAGCCTTCGCAAGCAGGTATTGTGCAACATTTTCGTATGATAGCCGATGCTTCGCCCCTGCCTATAGTGCTATACAATGTACCCGGACGCACCGCAAGTAACCTCAAAGCAAGCACAACTTTGGAACTTGCAGAACACCAAAATATCATCGCTGTCAAGGAAGCTTCAGCAGACTTGGTGCAGTGTATAGAAATAGCCAAGCACGCACCCAACGATTTCTTATTGATTTCTGGCGACGATATGCTCACTGTGCCTATGATAGCTATAGGTGCGCAAGGCGTTATTTCGGTACTTGCCAATGCCTTTCCTGCTCATTTTAGTGAGATGACACGCCACGCATTGAACGGAAACTTTGCGGAAGCCACAAAATTATTGCACACTTTCTTGCCCATCAATCCACTTATGTATGAGGAAGGCAATCCTGTAGGAGTTAAACAAATATTAGCCTACAAACAAGTATGCGAAAACCATGTTCGACTGCCCTTATTGTCTGCCACTGAAAGCCTACAACATAAAATCCTTTCACTGCTCTAACTAAAAAGTAATGCACTTGTTTTTTAGCGAACGGACACATTATTTTTAGTGCGTCCCTTAATAATGGAAATTAAATAACATGGTATTTTAGGACTTACGCAATGTGCCACACGCGGCTCGCGTCTTCAAAATTCTGGTACTCTGACAAATTTTGTGTTGAACCACATAGAAACATAGAGAACATAGCCCGAAACACTGCGTGCTGTGTCTTTCTATGTGGGTTATACCTTCTATGTAGTTTATACCTTGCTCCACTAAAATTGTCGGAGCACCAAACTTCTTTCTATAAAAACCTTGCCTACGGCGCACACGCGAGCCACGTGTGGTACAAATAGGCACATAGTTTGTTTTTTCTTGAACATTGCGTGAGTCCTAAAACTATCACCTTATTTAATTTCTGCCCCTTATTTCTTTCTTGTATCTATGATTTTGACATCTTTTGGAAGTTTGGAGGTGTCAAAATCAAAAAATTTGGGTTCTAAGACCACGTCAGGCGTTATTTTAACATTGTAAGTAGTGAATGTGCCATTGCGCAGCCATATACGCCAGCTGTCCATCAAGTTTGTGTCTTTATTTATCCAAATTCTGAACTTCATATAGGTACGTTCGCGGCCTTTGGGTGCAAATTCAATGATGTCAGCAGGTTTCTCTGTGCCTGCTTTTACGGCATCTTTGTTATCGCCTACGTATTTATAGACAAGTCCGCTTTGCAAAAAATCTTCTCGGAATATTTCATCAGGCGTAAGCATGCCGTCTTTCGGGTCGTATTTGGTAATGGTTATACTCTTGCGTTGTTTGTAATAAGTCCAGATGCTTACGCCGTCAGTAAGGACATCGTGGTCTGTATAGCTTATTTTGTGGCGAACGCCTTGCACATAGCCAGTCGCAGTATATTGTTGGTCGAGTTTGTACTCAGCATTTTCACTTTTGTATGTAAAATCTATTTTTACGTTTTGGTATGTTTTATACTTTTTGTAAGCCCCAAAAAGTATAGCCTGCGCCTTGAGGTCATCATTTTGGCTATAGGCAGGTAAGCTACAGCCGAGTAGCAACAGCAACGAAAGGAAAGTGTATCTCATAGAATGAAAAACGTTGAATTGTGCATACATTGTATTTTTACACCTAATTTTGCAAAAAAATGTTTCACAGCCCATGCGTTTTGTCTTCTTAGGTTTGCTCTGCTTGTTATTTTCTCTTGGTTTATACGATTGTGCGAACAAATCATCTCCGCAAGGCGGACCAAAAGACACCCTTAAACCTTATATCTTACAAGCCATTCCTTCGAATGGAAGTGTGAACTATACAGGCAAGGTGATTGTTATTCGCTTCAATGAATGGATTGCAGAAAAGAATTTGCAAAAAGAATTGCTTATCGTGCCACCCATTAAAGAATATATACCCAAGATTGTTCGAGACCGCATAGAAATTCGTTTGAGTGAGCCGTTGCGCCCCAATACTACTTATAGCTTCAACTTCAGGCAAGGCATAGCGGATATTACAGAAGGCAATATAGCCACAACGGATACCCTTAAACGCCTTCCGTTGAGATTAACCTTCAGTACGGGCGATTTTTTGGACTCTTTAGAAGTGGCGGGGGTAGCAAGGTCGCTCATGACAAACGAACCCGCCAAAGATGCTACAGTCGCTTTGTATGATATAAACGATACATTGACTATCCGGAAGCACGCGCCAAATTATTTTACCCAAACCGATGCGAATGGCAAATTTCGCGTTCCAAATCTAAAGGCAGGCAAGTATCGTTTGTATGTCTTTCAAGATGCAAATCAAGATTTTGTATTTCAACCTACCGAGCTTGTCGGCTTTCCCTCACAAGTATTGACCTTGCCTGACACCACCAAAGAAATAACCGTAAAATTATTGAAAGACGATAAAATGCCTCCCGAAATCCAAAAAAGCAGGGCTGTCGGGCAGGAATACGATATTGTTTGGAACGAATACATCAAAGAGGTTACCTCGTCCTTTCCTACCTATATATTACAAGCAGACAACCGCACCGTGCGTTTTTTTAACCCTGACAAATTAACAGACAGCCTCAAAATAAAATTGCAGGCAAGGGATAGCTTAGGCAATGTACAAAATATAGAAACTACTATAGCCTTTAAACTTCCTACCGATAACCGCAAAAAAGAAAAACGTGTGCCACTGGCTGTTGCCATACGCACACATGCCAAAGAAGGTTTTGAACAAGATGTTGCGTTAGATTTTGTATTCGAGCAACCCGTCCAACAAGCGTTCTTAGAACGCATCTTTGCCCAAGTCGACAATGACACCCTGAAACGCTTACCACTTTGCCAAACGGACACTATCCGTCATGCGACATGGAACGCTTCGAAAACCGTACTCACAATACGTAGAAAGGCGTTCTTCAAAGAACGGCTAACACTTATGGCAGACAGCGGAACGTTTATAGGCGTAAAAGGCGACTCCTCCAAAACCATTCGACAAGTATTTAATTTAAAAAAAGCAAGCGATTTTGGGAGCATTAGTGGAAATGTCAGAACGGACAAAAAAGCGTTCTGGTTGCAACTTATCAACGATAAACATGAGATAATACGCCAAGTAGCCAATGCCAAAACGTTTGATTTCAAATACTTGCCTGCCGACACTTATAAAATCCGCATCTTGATTGATGAAAATAACAACGGCGTGTGGGATATGGGCGACCTTGATAAGCTGATACAGCCTGAGCCTGTGCTTTTCTTTACGCTCCAAAATGACGGAAAACTCAAGGAAAGATGGGAGTTGCAAGGGCATAACATAGCTTTTTAAAAGCGGAAGCCTATCACCATCACATCATCCATTTGTTTGTGAGAGCCTTTCCAAACTTCGAATTCTTTTTGCAAAATATCCTTTTGCTCATCAAGCGAATACGGCTGGACACGCACCAACAACTCTTTGAATCGTTTGCTCATGTATTTTCTATTTTCTAAGCCGCCAAACTGGTCCGGATAGCCATCAGAGAATATATAAATGGTGTCGCCTTTTTCGAGGTTAATTTCATGTTTTGTAAATTCCTTCTGTTTTTTAAATTTGAAATTGCCTCCAATAGGAAAAGGATTGCCTTTAAATTCTTGCAGTTCACCGTTGCGAACCAAATACAAAGGGCGTTGCGCGCCTGCATAGCTCAACGTGCCTTCAAACACATTGAGCGAACAGAGTGCTACGTCCATACCATCACGACTTTCCGACTGCGCATCTTGTTGTTTGAGAATAGCCGTAATGTCGCGGTCAAGTTTGCGCAAAATAGCATCGGGTTCTGTGTAGCCTTGCTCTACCACGATTTTATTCAAATTCGAATAGCCAATAATAGACATGAATGCCCCAGGCACGCCATGCCCTGTGCAATCAACAGCCGCCATGAGCGCGTGTTCGTTTTTTTCTGCAAACCAATAAAAATCCCCCGAAACGATGTCTTTTGGTGTGTATATCACAAAATTTTCTACAAACCCTTTAGTCAAAATCTTTCCTTTGGGTAAGATAGAATGTTGAATCCGCTTCGCGTATTCTATGCTGGACAAGATGTGCTTGTGTTGTTTTTCAACTTCGGCAGAAAGTTTGGCGACACGGTTCGCCTCCTCGAGTTCTCGCTCCGTACTTTTGCGGATAGTAATATCACGCAGGGAGATAACCGTTATTGTTTCTTGTCCATATTTTACTTCACGCGATTGGATTTCCATGTGAAACGTTTCGCCATTTTTTCGCTGGGCTATAGTTTCATGCAATAGCCCATCTTTTAGCAAGTGATTATGCTCTATCTCAAAACGGTTGATAGGTGCTATAAGATTGATATAATGCGTATTCCAAAGTTCCTTTTCTGTATCATAGCCCATCATTTGAACTGCGACATCATTCAAATCTTTGATAACGCCATCATTGACAAATAAAAGCCCTTCTTGCGTAAGCTCTGATAGTTTTCTGAACCGTTCTTCATTTTCGCGAATTTTAATAACGCTGCGCTTTAGTTTCTTTTCCGATATTTGAGAGTCAGCAAAAAGTTGATTGATTTGCATCTGGTCTTGCAACGCACTTAAGTTTGTGCCAATGCTTTCGCTCATGCGTTTGAGCAGTTCCAAATAACGCTCGTCCCATGCTTGCAAAGCCGTCATTTCTAACACGCCTGCGAGCGTATCATTGAATATAAGCGGTTGTATAATCAATGCTTCAGGTTCTATTTCTTCAGTAGCCGTACCCACCGAAAAATTGTGTGCATGGTTGTTCAAAGTGTGAAAATAAATAGGCTTTAAGCTTTTGGCTACCTGCCCGACAAGATTTTCACCCATTCCTACTTCGTTTTTTTGGCGTATCACCTCGTGGTCTGTTGCATAGCTACCTGCGATGTAAAGGCTGTTTTTTTCTTCTTCAAAAGCGTACAAAACGCCTTGCAAGCCGTCAAAATACGGCACAAGCACGCTCAATAAATGCTCACTCCACGAATAAATAGTTTGGTTTGCCTGCCAGCGCATTACTTCCGCAAAATGACTCAATGATTTATCAAAAAAACGCGATTCTTCTAATTCTTGGTTGATATGCCTTAAATCATTAGTGGCTTGTATTTCCTTGTTTTTTTCAATCAATTCGGCGTTTACTTTCGTAATTTGCCACTGCGCATTGAGCAATTCCGCATGCGATTTTTGGACTTCTTCAGCATTTTGTCGCGTAACTTCTTCAGCAGTTTGTAGGTGTTGGTAGGCAAGTGTCAGTTCTTCATTTTTGCGTGTTGATGCTTCTTGAGTTTCCTGAACTTGTTGCACATACCGTTTGAGCTTCTTGGTAATAGGCGCAAACAGCCAAACAGCTTCTAAAAAAAGCACAAATAACCCGAACAATAATATAATAGTTTGATAAAATTGAATATTTTGGATATACATTGCCGTATCATGGTTGTATTCTTTCGACATTTGGCTGAGTATATAGCGCAATTCTCCCTCCTCATACAATATTTTTTGGGTATTGAGGACTATTTTCCTTTTGATTTGCTGTGCGACTTTTTCAATGCCTCGTTGTTTAAAAAAATCATATTTGAGTCGTATAATCGTTTCAGCAGTGCCTATTATGGGCGCATAACCGTTTGTGTATCTCAGCAACAATGAATCAAGTCTTGCATTTTGTTTGGGTATGTAGAGTTGTTTGTGTCGTTTGAGCAGTGTTTGATGTGTTTGGCTGATGTCGTACAGTGTACTTTTGATAGCATTACTTTGTTTGACACACACTTTTTCTTTGTCGCAAGTTTGTAATAATAAAATATTTTTATCAATGTCTTGACAATTCGTTGTTTGTTTTTCTATCAAACGCATGAGCGATATATAATTTGACTGTTCAGAGAACGTAATCGACAACAAGGCATAGCCAAAAAAGAACAATAAGGCGGTAATAGTCAATGCTAACCAATACCTGCGTTTAAAAGACGACACAGGTGATATTTCGTATATTTGGGGCATAATAATTTTATAAAAATGATTTAATTCCGTTGGCTATTTCAATGAACTCCTCATGCGTAAATTTTATTTTTTTTGAAAACTGAATGTCGCTCATCTCGTTGGTAGGCAAGAGATGTATGTGTGCATGCGGTACTTCGAAGCCGGCTATCAGCACACTCACACGCACACACGCCGTATAAGCTTTGATGGCTATCGCTATGCGTTTGGCAAGCAAGTGCATTTCGGCTAATAGTTCATCAGGTAAGTCGTACACATAGTCAATTTCAACTTTTGGAACGATGAGCGTATGCCCTCTCAATACAGGAAAGGCATCAAGAAACACCAAGACCTTATCTGTTTCAGCTATTTTATAGCAAGGAATTATGCCTTGTATGATTTTAGAAAAAATAGTCATATAATTATAAGCAACCAATAATTTAGCACAAATATATAGTTTTTTTGAATAAAATTTGTTTGCCTTATAGATTTTATATATGTTTGCTTGAGTTTTATTCTATTCTATGCGTTTTATCTACTTTCGTTCTCTATTTTGGGCAATCTGCCTCCCTTTTTTTTTGTGTCAATGCACAAAAGAAGTCACACCCACATTTATTCCTGCTGATGTAAATGCAGTAGTTGCATTGGACATGAAAAGCCTGAGCAGCAAGGCGGTAGAGTGGAAAGACATACTCAATACCAACTTTCTACAACAAATGACAGGCACTTCAGCCAAAACCGACCTCCTTGCCAAAATCATGAATGGAGGCATCGATTATCAACAAATGACCTATGTATTCACCAAAATAGGCGAAAAAACCGAAAACAGCTATGCTGCAGTGCTTTTCACACTCAAAGACAGCAAAAAATTTGAAAAAAATCTCCAAGAAAACGCCCGCGAAGCTAAAATAAAAAAAATAGACGGACGCGAATATGTCCTTCTTGATACAGGCCTTTTGATAACATGGAAAAAGGACAAAGCCTTAGCAGTACTATCACCTCAATTTAGTGAAGAAACACTCAACAACACCGCCCGCGAAATTTATAATACCAAAAAAGAAAATGCTTTAGAAGCAAAAAATGACGTTTTTAAAACCGCGCTTCAGCAAAAAGCAGACGCGATAACGTGGATAGACTACCGCCACATACCCAAAACTGTCTTAGAACAATTAGAAAATTTTGGCTTAGCGCTTCCTATCCAAACCATTAAACCATTGCTCAATGTGGCAGAGCAGGTCATCTTGCATACCAATTTTGAAAAAGGAGAAGCCAAAACAACTATTAAAACTTTTTGTAACCAAGAAATGGTAAAAGCTCATCAAAAGTTACTCAAGGGAGGCGTTAATGCTGATTTAGCCAGAGATATTCCGATAGAAAACCCCTCCGCTATTGGCGCGGCTGGGCTGGGTATGCAAGGCGCAGAAGGCTTGTTGGGAAACTCCAAACTGATACAAGGACTCAAAATACTTATCGCTTTATCAGGCACTTCTTTAGGCGAAATTTTTGGCTTTTTTACAGGTGATGCCGTTATAGCTACAGGCGACATGAAGCTATCCAACCACATGAGCGAGCAGGAAATAGTAATAGGCATAGGAACAAATAACATAGGAAAAGTAACTAAATTGCTGGCTGATTTTGATAGTTTCTTGAATATAAAAAAGAAAAAGGATTTTTATATACTGGATTTGGAAACCTACGGTTATGGCGAACTATTTATGGTAGAAAAAGGTAATAACTTATACATCACATCTTCCGAAAAATTAAAAGACCAACTCGTAGAAGGGAAAATAAAATTGAACACCCAAACTTTAGCCTTATTCAAAGACAATGTAGTGGTAGGCGAGGTAGATTATGCGACTTTGCTAAAGAACTTGCCTGCCGTTTCAAAACACAATACGGCAGTCCGCCAAGGTATTTCTGATGCGATAGGAAAGTTTCATTTTACAGCAAAACCGCTTGTAGGCAATGTTTGGGAAGCTGAAAGCGTGTTGAGCATGCGTGATAAAAACCGCAACGCGCTGGCAGTATTGTTTGATTTAATGAAAACACTCCCCGATATAAATCAGTAGCAGGCAAGGAAACATTGGACTTCTTGCGCTGGAGAGAGGACAGGGTGCGAGGTTTTAAGAAACACTTTCGCAAGGAAACCATTGCATATTTACCTTATTTCATGCAACTTTGCACCATGTATGCATGGTTTATAAAGCCCCTATTATTTTGCCTTTCTGCTGAAACGGCTCACCGACTAACAGTCCGTCTGTTAAAATTCGCCTTTCGTGTGCCATTTGTGCCTTCGTTCATGAAATGGTACTACCGTTATGACCACCCAGCATTGGCGCGAGAACTGTTCGGCTTAAAATTTAACAACCCAATAGGACTCGCGGCAGGCTTGGACAAAAATGCCGAAATGATTGACGAATTGGCGGCTTTGGGGTTCGGTTTTATTGAAATAGGCACGCTCACCCCCAAGCCCCAAGCAGGCAATCCTATGCCACGTTTATTTCGCTTGCCTACCGACTCAGGACTAATAAACCGCATGGGGTTCAACAATGACGGCGTACAAGACGCGCTCATACGCCTTCGAAAACGCAAAAGCAAAGTCATCATAGGTGGAAATATTGGCAAAAATAAAACTACACCCAACGAACAAGCAATAGACGATTATATGGCTTGTTTTGATGCGCTATACGAATGGGTAGATTATTTTGTAGTGAATGTAAGTTCGCCTAATACCCCCGATTTGAGGGCTTTGCAAGAGCGCGAACCGCTTGAACGCTTGCTAACAACGCTACAAACACACAACAATGCCTTGCCTGCCCCGAAGCCTATTCTGCTGAAAATAGCACCTGACCTTACCAATGAACAACTCGATGAAATTGTCGAAGTAATCAAAATAACCAAAATAGCAGGCATAATAGCAACAAATACAACGATTGGACGCGAAAATTTACAGACTCCACAAGAAGTGCTGACGCAAATAGGTGCGGGCGGACTGAGTGGAAAGCCATTGCGTGAAAGAGCCACAGAAGTTATCCGTTATCTAAAACAAAAGTCGCAAGGCGCGTTCCCTATTATTGGTGTCGGAGGCATTCAAACGCCTGAAGATGTAAAAGAAAAAATGGAGGCAGGTGCCGACCTCGTTCAAATTTATACGGGTTTCGTATATGAAGGCCCCGCACTGGTGAAGAGATTGAAGAAAAGCCTATCACAAAATAACAAGTAGTAATGGAAATTAAATGACACGGTATTTTAGGACTTGCGCAATATACCACACCAAAGTTCTTTCTATAAAAAACCTTGCCTACAGCACACACGCGAGCCGCGTGTGGTACAAATAGGCAACTTTTTTTATTCTAACATTGCGTAAGTCCTAAAACTACCACCTTATTTAACTTTACTGACACTTCCCAGCAACTTTTTTGAATTTTACATTTACAAAATATTGGTGCTCCGACAATTTTAGTGGAGCAAGGTATAAACCACATAGAAAGATATGGCACACAGTGTCTCGGGCTGTGTTCTCTATGTTTCTATGTGGTTCAACACAAAATTTGTCAGCGTACCAGAATGAGCCTGTATTTATACTAAAAGATAGTATTTTGTGGTTTACCAATAACAAGGGAAGTAATTGGCACAGTTTTATATGCTTACAACTCCAAACGACACTTAAAGCAACAAATTGTCATGAATTTTTTTCGCAGGTTAGCCTTTTCTACCAAACTGTTCTTAGGATTTAGTGTGGTACTTTTGCTCACACTCCTGATGAGCCTTGTCGGATTATATCAAATACGCTCTTTGTACCTTATCAATGACCAATTGCGCTCCGATTGGATGCCGGGTATTGACATATTGCGCAAAGTAAATGACAGCTTCGACCGCTATATCATCAAAGAATTGCAACATATAAACGAAAATACGCCAGAAGGAAAACAACTTGTAAAAAATGAAATAGACAGCCTTCTTGATGTCATCAATCAAGGAACGAAAGATTTTGAAAAGCTCGACCTGAACGATAAAAGCAGAAAGGCGCACAATGGTTTGGAAAGAGCTATCAAAGATTTTTTTAAGAACCTTTCGGAAGGTACGATTGAACTCTCAACAAAAGGGGATAGAGAAGGGGCAATGGTGTTCAGACGCACCAAAGCAAATATAAAAAGACTGGAAAACTATCGCAAAGCCATGTCGGGGCTTGTCAAAAGTAGTGTGGAAGGTGGTATCGCAACCACAAATGAAATAGATGTTATTTTTCATCAATCCCTTACACGTTTTTTGACTCTGTTAGGCATAGCCATTGTTGTTGGGTTTCTTATCAGTTATGCTGTTTCGCGTGACATTTCGCGGCAAGTAGGCGGCGAGCCGAGTCGAATCGCACATGTGGCTTCGCAAGTTTCAGAAGGCGATTTGGATATACATTTTAACAATAATCGAAAGCCGAAAGGAATTAACGCTTCGGTGCAAGGCATTGTTACGACACTCAAAGAGGTAGTAAACATCACCAAAGCTATAGGGCAAGGCGATACGTCACGCAAGATAAGCCCGCGAAGCAATCGTGATGAACTTGCCTCCTCTATCAATGAAATGGTGGATTTTTTCCAAACTCAAAACAACATCAAAGACAATTTGAACGCGCTTGCCGAGCAACTATCAGGCAATCAAAGTGTAAGAGATGTTTGCACGAAGTCCATCAGCTTTGTTGCAAGATTTACCGAATCCGCACAAGGGGCAGTGTATTGGCATAATGAAGAGGCGAAAAAACTCGTTTTGTATGGCTCATTTGCCTTTTCGGAGCGCAGCCGCATATCAAACGAATACAAATTAGGCGAAGGGCTTATCGGGCAAGTAGCTATTGAACAAAAGGCTATCATGCTCAAAAACGTGCATTTGAGCGAAGCGATGATAGAAACAGGCTTGATACAAGACAAACCGCTTGCCATATATGCGTTGCCACTGATGTATGAAAGTAAACTTTGTGGTGTGATAGAGTTGGCAAATTTTGGTGCTTACACCGAAGCGCAAAAGTTTTTTCTCCAACACGCTACCAAAATAATAGCCACTTCCATGCATACTACCGAGCAAAATGATGAAGTAAAACGCCTCCTCGAAATAGCCGAAGAAGCCACACGCCTCGCAAAAGCAAAACAAGAGGAGATCGCACAAGCAAACATACAACTCCAACAACAACAAGAAGAACTAAGAGCGCAAGCCGAAGACCTCGAAGACTTAAACGGCAATCTCGAAGAACGCATCAAAGAACGCACCCTCGAAATCAACCAACAAAATGAAGAAATTATAGCCCAAAACGAAAATATAAAAGAAACAATCGGCATGCTCGAAGCTGAGAAAAACAAAGCCGATGAACTTCTGAAAAACATCTTGCCCGAAGAAATTGCTAAAGAACTCAAAGAAAAAGGTAAAACAGATACGCATTATTACAAGTTAGCCACAGTCTTGTTCACTGATTTTGAAGGCTTTACACAAATAGCCTCCAAACTCTCGCCCGCACAATTAGTAGCCGAACTAAATGCCAATTTTGAAGTATTTGATAGAATTATCGACAAATATGGACTCGAAAAAATCAAAACCATAGGCGATGCATATATGTGTGCAGGAGGCGTACCCACAGCAAACACCACCAACCCGATAGATACCGTCCTTGCTGCCATAGAGATACAAGCCTTTATGAACCAAAAACATGCAGACTATACTGCGCAAGGCAAAGAGTATTGGCGATTGCGATTGGGTGTAAATTCAGGCGAGCTTATCGCAGGCGTGATAGGCAAGAAGAAATTTGCGTATGATATTTGGGGCGATGCCGTAAATTCTGCCAGCCGTATGGAAAGCAACGGCATGGTAGGCAAGGTCAATATCTCACAAAACACGTATGAGTATGCTAAAGATTTCTTTGTTTGTGAATACAGAGGCAAACTCACCGTAAAAGGAAAAGGCGAAATGGAAATGTACTTTGTACACGGCATCTTGCCTGAACTTTCCGAAAATCAAGAAGGCAAAGTCCCAAACCTTCTATTTCAAACCAAGCTGAACGCATTAGAAAAAACGATTTATCAAGCACAAAATAACTAAAAAAAACTCCCCGACAGTTGTTCAACTTTGGGGAATTTTGATTTTTGTTGCTGTGTAAAAAATAATCTACCTAAAAACGCCTCTTTTGTACATATACTCAAAATATACTGAAAGTATGCTCTATAGGCATAAACATTATTCAGCTTCAAACTTAACTACTGTTCCATACATTTGTAAATAAAACTCATTGCTTGGATTCGCTAAAAAGTCTGTTTCATAACGCATATATACCACCGCATCACCCTCAAGATGCGCTGCCTTTTGTTTGATTTCTTCTAAAGCAATATAGAATGCTTTTTCCATACGCACACCTGTGATGTCGGTACTTTCCATAGAGGAAGAAAGCGAGTTGCGTTTTTTAGAAGACGGGTTGGGCGGCAGTAGCTCTTTGTCCTGTAAGCCTTGTATGAGTTTTTGGTGTTTTATCTCAAGCTGTTCGTACTGGTTTTTGAGTACGCCTTTGTTGGATATTTGTACAAAAACGGGTTGTATGATGCTGTGGTTTTCTTTGATGTTGCCTGTTGTAACAATGATAGCCATGTGTTTGCAGATTTATGTCTTATGCAAAAGTAGTTTGAAAAACAATCATATCAAAAAATTGCGCCCGTATTTTATTTGAAAATATTGTATTTTCTTACATGCTTTGCACTTTTCAAAGTAAATAAAAAAAATTAGCATGAATTTTGATTATTCAAAGCAAGGGTGTATATCATTTTATCAACACCGCATGCCATGAAAGAATTAGTAAGAGTAGAACCTGCCACAGGACAACTATCAGTTTGGGACTTTCCGCGACCGCCCGTTGTAGAAGAGTACACCAAAAACATACGTATTTATTACAAAGGCTTGCTCATAGCCAATTCTTGCCAAGCAAAGCGTGTCTTAGAAAAAGCGCACCCGCCCACCTATTATATTCCTATGCAAGATATACAGATGCACTATTTAATGCTCAACAGAGAGATATCTTTTTGTTCATACAAAGGGAAAGCATCTTTTTTTGATATATCTATAGGCGAGGATACCATCACAGACATAGCTTGGACATACGGCAAACCCACTTCTAAGTATGGGGAACTGACAGGATACATAGCCTTTTTTGCAGGCAAGGGCTGTGATTGTTACATAGATGAGGAGCTTGCTATGCCCCAACCAAGTGAGTTTTTTGGTGGTTGGATAACTGCCGATATCGTCGGCCCGTTCAAAGGTGAAGAAGGAACTTGGGAATGGTAACTTGTTTTTAAAAGAAAATGCGCTATTTTTGCGCGTATGGATTTAATTGCCCTTTTGCCACAACTTGAGCAAGACTTTCTGACGAAAGACTCCTTTGGGAATTATGAAATAGCGCACGGCTCCGACGCGCTTGTACGCCTCACGCGCCTGTGTAGCCTCGAATCACCTGTGCCTCAGGACATAGAGCTTTTCTTGGCGCATATCAACCAGCAATACAATACACAAACACGTCAAGCCCTCGCACAGCGTTTGGCTGGATTCCTGTCTGAACTGTTGCAATTATTTTTTGTATCACCCACATGGGCAGATGATAACGAATTGCATACAGATAACATCATCTTGAATACATTTTCGGGGTATTGGACTTTAGTAAGCCATTTGAGTTTTTACGAGGACTTTATGCCTGAAAGCATTGAACAAAGAGATGTTTTGATGGGCTTTCTAAAAAGAGCGAAACCATATAAACTGAACCTTGCCTGCCAAAACCTCGACGGTGTGAATTTGAGCTATTTAGCCGTAGAAAGTCCTAACTTTGCACATGCTTCGCTCCGCCGTGCTTCACTCTTGTACACACACATGCCAAAAGCTGTTTTTGACAATGCAAACCTGCAATATACGCAGGCAAGTAATGCACACCTGCCCCAAAGCTCTTGGATAGGTGCCAATCTTTTTCAAGCCCGCTTTCTAGGGAGCGAACTTTCCAAAGGCATGTGGCACAAGGCAAACCTGTTGTATGCCGACTTCTCGCAAGCAAACCTTTCTGAAAGCTATTTAGACTATTCTAATGCGCAAGCTACCGATTTTATGCTCGCCAATCTTAGCAAGTGCCACATATTTAATTCCGATTTGCGTTTTGCCAATTTTACAAAAACCAACCTCAGCGAAGCCAACATAGAAAATGTAGATATGCGCGACACAAACCTTTATGGTGCCAATTTTCAATATGCTACTATTGTAGAAGCCATGTTACAACCCAAAACATGGCAAAAAGCAGACTTCCGCCACGCTATTTTGGGAGAAAGAAACCAAGACTTTTTAGCCAAACAAGGTGCTATAGTATAGCTGCGAATTTGTCCAACAATTCTTGTAAGGTAGGTGTTTGAGAAATATTTTGCATATTCCAAAATACAGCGAACTGCTTGTATATTTCCGTAGGCGAGCCATTTTGCTCCCGAAAAGCATGCAAAGAATCTGAACCTGCCGACTTGGAAAGTTTATCACCTGTACTGTCCAATACAAGTTCATGGTGTAGGAAACATATATTTTCAAAACTTTCCTCCCCCAATACTTTTGCTAAATAATATTGAAAAGCAGTAGATTTCCATAAGTCTTTGCCACGTACTATGAAATTTACACCTTCTTTGATGTCGTCAACCACTGAAGCCAACTGATAAGCAGGCGCATTGTTTTTACGCCAAACAACCAAATCGCCCGCTAATTCTGCAGGCTGAATGGTCTGCTTGCCTGCCAAAACATCATGAAATTCTACAGTAGCTTCCGCAGGAATGTGTAAGCGCAGATTGGCAGGCAAGGACACTTTAAGCGGCAGGCAGGTCTGCCCATACAAGCCGTTTTTTTGATTTTCTTGTATGTCTTTTCTTGAGCATTTGCAGGCGTATAGGCAGGCAGGCAAGTTTTTTAGGCGTGTTAAATAGGTCGTGTATTGCGCAATTTTGGGTATTTGAGAAAGGCTTTGCGTATCCCAATCTAAGCCCAACCAGCCCAACATATCGAGGGCATCTTGCCTATAAACATCGCGCACTCTGTCGCTGTCTATGTCATCAATCCGCAAATGGACACTACCCGCCTGCTTGCGTGCTACAAGCCACGCGAGTAGAAAGGAAAACGCATTTCCTATATGCAAATATCCGCTTGGCGTGGGTGCAAGGCGTGTTTTGAGCATTATGGCGTTCGTTTTATAAAAGAAAATTACCTATTTGCCCTTCTTCTTGCTACTTCCTTTTTAATAAGTCCAAACTCTCTGCTGGTTTGCCCTGCAACAGAGGTGTTTTCAGCGGCGCGGCGAAATAAATAAGGGATAACCGCTTTTACGGGACCATAAGGCACATATTTGGCTACCTGATAACCTGCTTTTGCCAAATTATACGAGATATGGTCGCTCATACCAAAGAGCTGTGCAAAATAAACATTGGGATTTTGTGGATTGATTTGGTTTTGTTCAAGCAACTGCACCAATTTGTAGCTACTTTCCTCGTTATGCGTGCCAGCACACAAGCCGATTTTATTGATGTTGGCTACACAAAAAGCGACAGCCTCATCAAAATCTTTGTCCGAGTTTTCTTTGCTGGGTTGGATCGGGTCCGTATAGCCGTTTGCTTCTGCCCTTGCGCGTTCGCGTTCCATATATGCGCCACGCACTACTTTTGCGCCCAAATGGTAGCCTCCTTGAGTTGCTTGTGTGTAAGCGTTTTTCAATTCGGCAAGCGTTGTATGGCAATACATCTGATAGGTATTGTAAACTATAGGCGCATCATGGTTGTATTTGCGCATCATAGCGTAGGCAAGTTCATCTATAGTATGTTGTATCCACGACTCTTCGGCATCAATAAAAAGCCTTACTTTATGTTTGTGTGCTTCAGCGCAAATGGCTTCTACACGCCTTTGTGCGTTTGCCCACTGCGTATTTTCTTCAGGTGTGAGGGCTGTTTTTGCTTGTACTTTCTCCAAAATTTCAAATGGTGCGACTCCAGTAACTTTGAATACACTAAAAGGGATTTTGTCGCGTTGTTGGGCGGCGCGTGCTACTGTTTCTATAGTTTCGTGCATAGTTGCTTCGAAGCTTTTTTCGCTTTTTTCGCCTTCTACAGAGTAATCGAGGATAGTTCCAATGCCGTATTTGGCTAATTGTTCTATAGTTTTTTGACAATCCTCAATGCTTTCACCTCCACAAAAATGACTGAAAATAGTATGCTTTACTGCCCATTTGATGGGCAGGTGTATCGCAAAGCTAAACCCAATCATGCGTGTACCTATTTTGACAAGGAGCGGATTGTTCATAGAGGCAAAAAGCCAATACATTTTGCGTAATTCCCCATTGGATTTGGAGGAAAAAGCTATAGACGTGTCTTCAAAAGAAACCATTGCAATCGTTGTAAAGAAAGATGAAGTGCAAAATTAGGAAAAAAATTAGGATATTGCTAAAGGCGAACTGAAATCGAGCAAAACACCCAAAACGGTTATATCGTCTATTTGGTGTTCTTTGCCCATCCAATCCACTAAATATTCTTCAATTACTTCTGCTTGTAAGTCCACAGAGATTTTATGCACGTCAAAAAGCATATTTCTGAAACGGCGTGTCATAAACCTTTTCTTGCCTACGCCTCCGAATTGGTCTTGCAAGCCATCAGAATATAAATATATCATAGTAGGCGTGTCGAGGGCGAGGTCATAGCCTATGTAGGTAAGTTCTCTCTTTACTTGGAAGCCGCCTACTGAACCCAACTCCCCTTTTATTTCGCTTAATTTGTTGTGTTGTGTATAAAGCAACGAATTGCCTGCCCCCGAATAGCGCATTTTCTGTAACGTAGGCAAGATAAGACAGATAGACAACTCCATGCCATCGCGGTTCTTACTTTGGTATTGGTTGAGGTTGCGATAAACTTTGTCGTTCATCTCTTTCAACATGAGTTCAGGCGTATGAATTTCATCATCATGCACTACTTGATTCAAAAGCGCGTCAGCTATCATAGACATAAACGCACCTGGCACGCCATGCCCTGTACAGTCGCCTACCGCCAAAATAATTTTTTCGGGTTCATCTTGAGTAGCGTCTTTATGGGCAAACCAATAAAAGTCGCCGCTCACAATATCGCGTGGGCGATACAAGATAAAATGTCGTGGCAAATATTGGCTTATGTCTTGTCTATGAGGCAAGACGGCGTTTTGAATATTTTGTGCATATTGGATACTCGCTGTTACGTCTTCGTTCTTTTTAGCTATCAGTCGGTTTTTTGCGTCTAAGTCCGCAAGTAATATAGCCAAATTGTCATGTTGGACTTCTATTGCCTGTTTTTGCTTTTCGATGGCTTTGTTTGCTTGCCTACGAAACCTATTGACACGATACAAATTTAGCAGAAACAAACTCAATACAACAAAACCTGCTGTGCCTGCCACAGCAATCCATTTGGTCTGTGCATATTGGCTGTCCAATTCTTTTTGTTTTTCTTGGAGTTGAAAGTTTGTTTCTACGCGCAAGATGGCTTTGTTTAAGTCTTGTTGTTGCAAAGTGTCTTTGGCTACTAAGAAAAAGTTTTGGTAAGCGAAAGCGTTTTGATAGTCGCCTTTTTTAGCATATTCTTCGAATAGAATTTGGCTTGCCTGCTTCACATATTCAGAAGCGAATAATATTTGTGCTTTTGAAAGCACATCAAGGGCATGCTTAATACTTGCGTCTGTTTTTTCAAGGTCTTGGTAGCATCTGCTCAACTCAATCCATGCACCCAAAATACCTTGTTGGTCGTTTAGTTTTTCAAAAAAAGCCAGTGCTTTTTCAATGTTTTGGATAGCTTTAGGTATGTCTTTTTGCCTACGCAAAACGCTTCCTATTCGGCTAAACACGATAGCGATGTCTTGCCCCTGTGTATGTTTTTTGCGGACATCAAGGCATTTTTCATAAAAGCTAATTGCTAATGGATATTTTTCTTGTGCTTGTGCTATTTCGCCTAAGCGCAAATAACAATAGGCTTCTCCCTGATTTTCTTTAATTTTAAGAAAAATGACAAGGGCTTTTTGAATATAATTGCTTGCTTCTTGATACTTATTTTGAAACTTATAAATCTCTCCAATATTGTTGTAACTATAGGCAACAGAACGTTCGCGTTGGATACTTTCGGCGATATGTAAGGCTTTCAGGTAACAAGTAAGCGAAGCCTCATGGTCGCCTAAATTGCGTAAAATAATACCTTTAAAGTTATACCCTTCTGCGAGTCCTGTTTTGTTTTGTGTTTTTTCGGCAAGTGTTAGTGCTTTGTCTATATACAGCAAGGCTTTTTTGAAGTCCTTGCTACGCAACTCCCATGCTATTTTACTCCAAATGAATACTTTTTGTGTATCAGGCAATATTGCAGTTTCGATATGCAACAAACTGTCTGCTTTTGTTTGTTTTTGGCAAAGAGCCGTATTCACAAAACAAGCATAAAAATATATAAACAAGTATAAGTATTTACACATATTGTAGTTTGGAGATAAAAAATTAAGTTTGTCTTATTTCGGCAGTAGCTTCGCGAAAATGCGCCAAAATAGAGGCTTTATGCTTGTGTTGTTGTTCAAGGATTTGCCATTGTCCGTTCACCCAAGTACCCAAGTGCCAGCTTGCATCACTGCTGTAGATAATGGTAGCAAGGCGATATGCAGGTGCGGTTTGTGCTAAAAGCGGCATATCATCACGTATCACAAGCGCGTCAAATGGCTTGCCTACCTCAAAGTAATTGCGTAAGTCGGTACGCCCAACAGCTCGCCTACCTGAGAATATGGCCTGTTCGTAGGCTATCCGGGCAGAGTCGGGTTCGTTTTCATTTTCATAAATTTTACGTAAGTTTGTTTTGAGGCGTTGCCCATAGTCCAGCCACCTTAGTTCTTCAAAAGGGTTCAATCCGATATGGCTATCTGTGCCGATAGTCCAGTTTCCACCTGCTTTTTGAAAGTCTTGCATAGGGAAAAAGCCGTCGCCTAAATTGCCTTCAGTAGAGGGGCAAAGGATTACTTGCGCGCCCGATTGAGCGATGAGTGCGGTTTCTTGTTTGGTTGAGTGAGTCGCATGTATGAGTTGGTAGGCAGGCGAGAGTTTTACTACAGATGCGAGAAATTCTACGGGGCGTTTTTTATGGTATAGCACACAATCCTCTACTTCTTTTGTCTGCTCGGCTATATGTATATGAAACGGTAGGTGCGGATATTCTTGCTCGTGTAGCAATGAAAGTTGTTGTAATTGCTCACGTGTAACTGCTCTGAGCGAATGTACGCAAAAGCCAACGTCTGCATTCGTAAAACGGGAGGCAAGTTTGTGCGTTTGATGCCATAGGTGCAGATAGTCTTCTAAAGAAGCACAAACGAAGCGTTTTTGCTTATCAGTTGGAGCTTCTCCAAACCCGCCTTGTGCATACCAGACGGGCAAGAGCGTAAGCCGAATACCTGCTTTTTCAGCCGCTTTTAGGAGGCGGTGGCACATTTCTGCAGTTTGTTTATATGGATTGCCATCGATGTCATGGTGCAAATAATGAAACTCTGCCACATGCGTATAGCCATGTCGCAACATTTCGGCATAAAGTTGCGTGGCGACTGCCTCAAGCGTGTTAGGGCTTATTTTTAGAGAAAGTGCGTACATTTTCTCACGCCAAGACCAAAAAGTATCTGCTTTGTGCGTGACAGGGTGATGCTCTGCCAAGCCCGCCATAGCGTATTGAAAAGCATGCGAGTGTGCATTGACAAAACCTGCGAGTGCGTGTCCTGCCACTTTTTCTATAGTATGTTCGCCAACTCCAGTCGGCGGTTTGGTATTCATGTAGGCTACAGTACCATTTGGTGTGATGCCTATATAAGCAGGCGAAAGCCAACCCTCACGTTGGTATAGCGATTCAAATCGAAAAAATTTCATGCGACACTATTTTTAGAATACCTTTTTAATATTCGCTTACCTGCAAAGGTAGTTATTTTTTAGCACTTTTTGAACATACTCAAAAAGCAAGATTTATAATAAAAGTGGTACTCCGACAAATTTTGTTTTGAAGCAGATATGGACATAGAGAACGCAGGGTTTTCGGGCTATATTCCGTGTTCCCATATCTGGTTCAAAGCTTACTCCACTGAATTTGTCAGAGTACCAAAATTTTATACCTATATTGTTATAGACATAGACATAAAACTTTTATAAGTCTATTATGTTTGCAACTAATTGTTTTTTAGTCGTTGTAAACAATTAATGCTTTTGTGTCATAATTTGTTAGGCGTTCGCGTCCTTTCAAGAAGCCAAGCTCTATCAAGAAAGAGAGTTGTACCACTTCGCCACCGAGTGCTTCTACCAATTTACATGCGGCAGAGGCTGTACCACCTGTAGCCAGCAAATCGTCATGAATCAAAACGCGGTCGCCTTTCTCGATAGCGTCTTTGTGTATCTCCAGCGCGTCTGTGCCATACTCAAGCGTATAAGCTTCTTGGAGTGTATCGGCAGGGAGTTTGCCGGGCTTGCGGACAGGAACAAAGCCCGCGCCCAGTTTATCGGCGAGTGCAAGCCCATAAATAAACCCACGCGACTCTATGCCGACTACTTTGTTTATTTTTAAGTCTTTAGCATATTCATAAAGCTGTTGTCCTGCTGCACGCAAGGCGGTAGCATCTTTGAGCAAGGTAGTAATGTCCTTGAATACGATTCCTTCTTTGGGAAAGTCTTTTACGTCGCGAATGTATTGCGAAAAGTCCATAGAGTAAAAAATTAAGTTGCAATAATAGCCCACATTCAGTACATTTCAAAATTAGGCTATATTGTACCAGTTTAAACGCACCAAATTATTTGTTTGATTATCAATTACTTACACACATAACAAGGGCAAAAAACAATTTTATAAAGTTCTCTCCATATATTTTTGGTATGTTTTCGCTGTACTCTAAGGGTTTTCAAACTTTTATAGTGTTGCAACTTTTGGTACGCCGGCAAACCACATAGTAGAGATGTGGTTCAAGACGAAATTCAGTTTATCAACTTGTTTTTTTGCATCACTGTTATGTCTTCTTCTGTAAAACCAATAGACTGCAAAACTTCTTTGGTGTGCGCGCCTAACAGCGGAGCTGCCCATTTGGGTTTTGCGGGTGTTTCTGAGAATTTAAGCGGGACACCGATAGATTTGAGCTTGCCTGCCTTCGGATGTTCAAGGGTGATAACCATTTCCCTTTCCTGCAAATGTTTATCTTGTTCTATGTCTTTTACTTCGTATATTTTGGATATAGGAAGGTCGTTCTGGAGGGCTATTTCTTGCCATTCGGCGGCTGTTTTGGTAGCAAGGATAGTTTCTAATTCAGCTTTATGGAGGGCGAAAGTATCAGGAGGCGAGGGCATCATGCGGTTTTTCCACGCAGGCTTTTCTATGAGTTCACAAAATTTTATCCAAAACTTGGCTTCCAGTGTGCCTATGGCAATACGCCCTTCTTTGCAAGGATAAATATTGTAATTGAGCAAACCGCCTGACAAAAAACTGCGTTCACGCGGCAGAGCAGTGCCTGTAGCCCATTCGAACATGATGGCGTTGGTAGCCAATGGCATCACGCCGTCAAGCATCGCCACGTCAACCCATTGCCCCTTGCCTGTGGTATATCTCGCTATTACGGCCGAAAGGCAAGCAATAACCGCCATATACGAACCGCCACCTATGTCTGCTATTTGAGCATTGGGCATTTGCGGGGCTTGGTTTTGGCTACCCGAAAACATACCTGCAAGTGCCATATAATTCACGTCATGCCCTGCCCAGTGGCAGTATTCGCCTGTTTGCCCATAGCCTGTGAGCGAAACATAAATAAGTTTCGGGTTAATTTTCCGCACTGTTTCATAATCCAAGCCCCAACGGGCCATCATATTTGGGCGAAATTGCTCTATCAAAATATCACAACTTTCTAACAATTTACAGACTATTTGTTGCCCTTCAGGGCTTGTATAGTCAAGACAGAGGCTCTTTTTGGAGCGGTTGTAGGCAAGGTATGCGGCAGATTCTCCTGCTATGAAAGGCGGGAAGTCGCGGGCATAATCTTGTTGAGTGGGAGATTCTATTTTGATTACTTCCGCGCCCATATCTGCCATGAGCATAGTCGCCAAAGGTCCAGGCAACAAGCGAGTGAAGTCTATTATTTTCAAGCCTTTTAAAGCACCAAACATACACAATATTAAGTTTAGCACAAAATTAGTATTTTTTTGTAAACACACGTTTTTTTGGTTTGTTTTTCGTTATATTTGAGCATTAAAACTTGCCTACCCAACCGACACATGGAAAACGATTCGAATGCCCCCGCGTGGCTTGCCCTACAACACTTAGGCGATAAACTCCGTAGCAAAGAACTTCGCCCCTCGCTACCCTACCGTAAATTTTTAGAAGTCATGGCAGAAAGTCCTGAATTGGTCTTTCGAGATATTTTCCAACTATTCCATGATATGGTATATTATTATATCACGAAGGGCGAAAAAGTAGAACGCACCACGCTCATCGCTTCTAGCGTGGATCTATATAATTTCAATCAATTATTTGAAATAGGTTGCGACAATCCTTTTTTCAATGACAGGTTGTTTGCACGCCGTTTTTTAAAATTGACAGATGGATTTAAAAAAGGTATTCAAAACAATAACATTTTTCTTTTTGAAGGTCCGCCAGGTAGTGGGAAAAGTACTTTTTTGAACAACTTGCTTCAAAAATTTGAAGACTACACCAAACGTCCCGAAGGCACATTGTATCAAACATATTGGCGTTTGGATATACAAAAATTGGGTGGCTTCAAACATATTGAAAAACAACTCCACAATATAGTAGAGCAAACAGGCAATCACAGCCTCGATGAGCAGTTGCAAACACTTGCCCTCGAGATGCCTACGCATGATTTTATTCAATTTCCTTGCCCAAACCACGACCACCCTATCCTGCACATTCCCAAAAATTATAGACGAAAATTTCTTGATGAACTCTTGCCTGCCAATGAATTTAAAAGCAAATTGTTTGCCTCAAAAGAATATGAGTGGGTGTTCAAAGAAATGTCGTGCAGTGTTTGTAGCTCACTCTATGGTGCATTGTTGGATATTTTGGGCGACCCATTGCAAGTATTGGATATGATATATGCACGCCCTGCTATTTTTAGTAGGCAATTCGGAGAAGGCATCAGTGTCTATAATCCAGGCGACCAAATGCTTGACCACGCAATAAAAAAACCAACTATCCAAAAAAAAATAAACGAGCTTCTTGAGAACGAAGAAGTGAGCTATGTCTATTCAAACCTTGCCAAAACCAATAATGGCATTTTTGCCCTGATGGACATCAAAGAGCATAACGTAAAACGCTTGATGGATTTGCATGGCATCATCAGTGATGGTATTCACAGAGTAGAACTCATAGAAGAAAGAGTCAAATCGCTTTTTGTAGGTTTGGTAAACCCTGCCGACAAGGCGCATTATGAACAAATGCCCTCGTTCAGAGATAGGATTATTACAGTAAATGTGCCGTATGTGTTGGATTATAGCACAGAAACAGCTATTTATAAAAACAAATTTGGCGCAGACCTCGAAACGCGCTTCCTGCCGAACGTCTTAGAAAATGTAGCCAAAATTATTGTCTCTTCGCGCCTTAGCAAAGCCTCGCTTGCCATACAACAATGGATAAAAAACCCTACCAAATACAGTAAATATTTGGATACCAATTACTTAATTCTAAAAATGGAAATTTATGCAGGTAAAGTTCCCGCTTGGCTTTCTGAAGAAGACTTAAAAAGATTTGACCACAAAACACGCAAAGATATATTGAACGAAGCCGAAACAGAAGGCAATATAGGCTATTCGGGCAGACAATCACTGAACGTATTCAATGACTTTTTGAGCAAATACTTGAAAACGGAAAAGCTCATCACAATGGATATGGCAAACAGCTATTTCAATAAACGCGAAAGATTGGCTGACGGAATCCCCGAAAATTTCGTTACTTCTTTAGTGGATATGTACGACTTCAATGTGTTGCAAGAGGTAAAAGACTCTATTTATTCATACAACGAGGACGAAATATCACGCGAAATACAAAACTACCTCTATGCTATCAATTTTGAAGATGGCGACCATATAGATTGCCCTTATACGGGAGATGCCCTAGTCGTTTCAGATGATTTCTTTCAGGATTTTGAAGCAGTTTTCTTAGGCAATCAAGCTATTTGGAGCAACCGCGTAAACTTCAGAGAAAATGCATGCGCCGAGTACATATCACACACGCTCACCCAAGAAATGCGCATAGAGGAAAAATCTATCACGCAAACGCAACAATTCAAAAGCTTGTTAGAGAAATATAAAAATAGCTTAAAAGAGAATGCGCTCGCCCCCCGGCTCGGCAATGAGAATTTTCGCAGAGCCATTCAAGACTTTGGTAGCAATAGCTTCAATGCGTATGACACACGCCTCCGCCAAGATGTAATATTGTTGCTCAAAAATTTACAACAAAAATTCAAATATACAGACGAAGGCGCAAAGCAGGTAAGTTTGTATGTACTGGATAAGAATTTGGCTGAAAAATACAACTTCTCAGTGTATTCGACATAAAGCGAAACGGCAGTACCACAGTAAAAAATGTAGTACTGCCGTTAGCTTACCAATAATCTTTATTTGTCCAGCCCGTACCTTGGCTACCGCCGCCTTCTTCAGACAAAGGGCGCACCCAATGCTCATTGTATAAATTGGAAAACGCGGGCATTTTGTCCCACCTACTGCCTTTAATACCAAACAAAATTTGGGTTGCACCACCCATGTGTATTGCTTGTTTGCCTAATTTTTTTATAAATGCGGCTAATGCTTGCCCATAACCGCCAGCACCTATAATGGCTGTATCAAAATCTTGTGCCGTTATTTGCTCTCTCATGTAATCAAGTGCTTCAAATGAAGAGGCAAATGGCACAGGATTTTTACCACGCGATTGAACAGCTTGCAACACTTTTAGTTCAAAATCAGGTAGTACATTTTTATTTGGAAAAATATGTTGGTGTTTTTTGTATTGGCTTTCTATAGATTTGGCAAAGGGGTGTATAACGAGTACTTTTTTGTGCTGTAAAGCCTGCGACCATGGCATATCGTATAAATACGAGTCCAAACTTTCTAAGAGCATAAAACAAGTGTGTGGGCAATATTGCTCCACAACTTCTTTTTCGCCTTCGTTGTGCCACACAGCCATGGCATCTACTTGTTGGAGGTCGTGTATAGCGTCTTCAGCAAAACGCTCAAGCATTTTGGGGGTATTGGGGAAAAAACCAGCATTGTTCCACATGTTGTAAACTACTTGTTTGTCCCATCGTGACACTTTGCCTGTTTCCAATTGAAGATAGTTGTATATGCAGGAAAGTTCTACACTCCCGAAGCGTGTTACCATTAACGGAGTATTTTTTTGAAGCAATTGCCCAACCGCTAAATTGCCACTGTTAGCATCTAAAATAGTCTTGTTAGCATAACTATTATGACATACTTTGATATAGGGTTCTTTTGGCTTAATACCTAAAAGATAATTGATAATTTTGACCATTTTGTTTTTGTAAGGTCTAAGAATTTTTCGTAATTGCTTGTTTTTATGTGATAGAAGCATTTTTTTACAACATAAGAAGAAGAATAAAATTTTTTACTATTGTGCCTTTGTATTTGATTTCTTTTCAGAAAATGAGTTTGGAGTGAAACTGAAAAACAGAGAACTCAAGGTCTCTGAAATTTAGGGTAGGGTTGAAACGAAACACTTAACACTGTTATGATAGAGGTAAAACTAAGATATTCGCTCATCAAATTGATGTAATCGTTTTTTTTTGTTTTGTACATACGTAATAAAAAATACAGGGTGTAAAATGTACTTAGACGATGAAAATACATATTGGTTTAAAAGCAAAATAAAATAATTTTATTTCAATAATTACACTTTTAATTGTTTAAAGTTAAGTGTAGGCAAGATCTGCCCTGCCTGTGCAATTTGAAATGCAGGCTTATTTTTTCGAAAAACACCCGCAAATAAGATATATCGTTATCAAACTGTTGCAAAGGTAGTCATTTTAAATGTCTTTTCAAAAAAAGTTAATGTAAGTTTTCTATTAAAAATAGATAAGTATCACAGATGAGCCATCTGTGATAAATTCATAGTTACAAAAAATGGGTGCTCTGACAAATTTAGTGGAGATGTCTATATTTGACTATAGCGAATGGCTTTCAGACTGGAAAGAAGGGCTTTTATAAATCAAATGGGATTGCCTCCACAAAATTTGCCAGAGTGCCAAAAAAATTAGCCTAACAAGCCTAATAAATATTGCCCATAACCGCTTTTGAGTAGCGGTTGTGCGATTTGTGCTAATTGGTCTGCATTGATATAGCCCATTTTGTAGGCAATTTCTTCAGGGCAACCTATTTTTAGTCCTTGCCTCTCCTCTATTACATGGACGAATTGCCCTGCCTGCATGAGTGATTCGAAAGTGCCTGTGTCCAGCCAAGCTGTACCTCTATCCAGAATACCTACAGAGAGTTTGCCTTGTTCAAGATAAACTTTGTTGATGTCTGTTATTTCGTATTCGCCTCGTGGAGAGGGTTTGAGCGTTTGTGCGATATGGACAACTTCATTGTCATAAAAATACAAACCGGGTACAGCATAATTAGATTTTGGCTTTGAAGGCTTTTCCTCTATAGAGATAGCGCGGTGCGCTTTATCAAACTCTACTACACCATATCGTTCGGGGTCAGCAACGTGGTAGGCGAATACGATGCCTCCGTTTGGATTGGTATGGGTTTGCAACAAGCTATCTAAACCTGTACCATAAAATATATTGTCGCCTAATACGAGCGCGACTTTGTCCTTGCCTATAAACTCTTTGCCTATCACAAATGCTTGCGCGAGTCCGTTTGGTTCGGCTTGAGCGGCATATTGAAATGAGCAACCTAATCTTGAACCGTCACCCAATAGTTTTTGGAACAGGGCTTGGTCTTGTGGAGTAGTAATCAATAAAATATCTCGAATGCCCGCACTCAATAAAGTAGTAAGCGGGTAAAATATCATAGGTTTATCATAAACGGGTATGAGCTGTTTGCTCACTGATACGGTTAGTGGATGCAGGCGCGTGCCTGAACCTCCTGCAAGAATGATTCCTTTCATAAAGTTGGCTCTGTAGATATTTCAGTTTCAGTAGGTTCTTCAGTTTGTTTTGCTTTCTCAGTTTTCACACGAGGGGCTTTGATAGGTTCGGGTATTTCGAGGTATATCAAGCGTGCGCCCGGCTGTATTTCGAGCGGATATGAAGAAATGGGGATGTAATGTTGCTTCGTTTTTTGTACAAATATAGGCACTATCCTTTGCCGCTTGTTATGAAGGGCAATAAATCGTTCCATTTTCTCAGCATTTTCAAAATCCAAATCAATAATTTTAATGTTTTTGAGTTTAACGGTTCTGTCAAGTGTGGAGAAGTTCCAGTGAATAGCCCTGAATAACAGGTTTTGGGGCAACGATACGCTTGCAGATTGCCATTCGGGTTTGGAGATAAGGCGCAGGCTGTGCGTTTCATCTAACTCTTCTGCAAATAACTTGCAGGCTTTTTCGTTCAGTTGGTCATTTTCACTCATAGCCAAAAAGTAACCGTATCGGCTGAGGTCTAACTGTTCCAACACTTTTTTATCTAAAATATCGCCCTGATAGACTGTAAAGTCATATTTTGGAATTATTTTTTTCTTGTCAGGGTCTGTAATCAAGACAGGGATTTTCTTTTCAATAAGGAATTTGGCTATTGTGTGTGTTATTTCATTATCGCCTAAAATGATAAAGCCAGCAGGCTCACTTACGTTTTCTGAACCTTTAGGGATAAAATAACGAATGAAATAACCGCTTGTCATACTTGTCAAGAGTGCCATTATAACCAAAGCCACAAACATGTATTGGTCTATCAGGCCTGCTTGGTAGGCAAGACTGGCTAGAATGATTTCCATAGCCCCGCGTGCATTCATACCAAAACCAATAGCAAGCGACTCATTCCAAGAGAATTTGCTCACGTATGCGCCAAATGTGCAACCAATCGTTTTGCCTAAAAATGCCATTGCCAAAATAGATAAAATAAGTACTGGGCTGAAGTTTTGAATAAAATTCACTTTCAACCCAATAGAAACAAAGAAAAGAGGGGCAAATATATTGCTTACAAAATCATAAATAATCTCTTTTGTCTTCTTGCTCATGTGGATAGAGTCGCCCAACGCTATCCCCACAATGAAAGCTCCAAATATAGCATGTATGCCTATAGCTTCTGTAAATGATGCGCCCAAGAAGCCCAAAGTGATAGCAAAAGATAAGATGCCGCCAGGAAAGGAAACTTGTTTATTCACCCATGGCAAAAGTTGATTGAATAATCGCCTCCCGATTGTTAGCATGAACACAGCGAAAGTAAGCGTCCCAAACACAGTAACGTATATACCGTAACCTCCATCCGCGTGGTTTGTGTTCATCAAACCCAAAATGATAGAAAATAATATCCAACCCAACACGTCATCAAGCATAGCAGAAGCAATGATTAACATGCCAACTTGCGACTTAAAAAGCCCCAAATCCATAAGTGTACGCGCTATGATAGGTAGAGCAGTTATCGAAAGTGCTGTGCCTATAAAAAGTGAAAAGACAAATTTCGACTCCTGCAAACCAAAAAATGTGGGAAATAGATAGGTACACCAAAAGCCAATATTGAATGATAAAAACAACCCTGACCAGCTTGTTGTTAAAGCTTTGCGCCCTTGATGCAATACTGTCCGAAATTCTACCTCTAAACCTGCTACAAACAACAACAAAACGACTGACATAGAAGTTAAACCATGCAGAGCGAGTGGGGAATTGCCTTTTTTTGGAAAAATATAGCTCATCGTATCAGGGCTGAACGTACCCAATATAGTCGGTCCTAATAGTACTCCAGCTATGATTTCTCCAATAACAGCCGGTTGCTTTATTTTTTTTACCAACTCGCCTAAAAGCTTCCCCAAAGCAAGCATAATGCTGATTTGAAGGAAAAATATAACGATTTCATGGTGAGTTAACATACTTTGGTCGGAAAATAATGGTGGTGGTTATCAAAAAAACAATATACAGACTTACAACAAGCCAATACAAGCGTAAATCCGGTTGCAAATTAAGCATATTTTTTGCAAATAGCCAAATTTTATATTTTAGCCTCATTTTAACGTACATTTAACACCTACTTTATATGAAAAGGCTTATTTTTGCATACTTTATCGCCTATTTTATGAACTTATTTTGTTTGCCACTTGTGGATACTCAAGCCTTCAGTACTATTTTTTTGGATTATGTAGCTAACAAACCTTCTCTAAAGGATTTTTATAGCCTTAATCCCCAACTCGAGAGCTTTGCTCAAGCAATTGAAACCAAACAAAATTTTGCACCTGCGCAACGTGCTTCGCTTGTAGAAGCATTAAATATGCAATACCAAGGCATACAAAATCCACCTACTCAACAGATAAATAGCTTATTACAATCCAATACTTTTACGGTAACTACAGGGCATCAGCTCTGCCTTTACACAGGGCCAATGTATTTTGTTTATAAAATATTGACAACCATTCGCCTTGCTGAAGAACTCAAAAAACAATATCCAAACCAGCATTTTGTGCCTGTTTTTTGGCTCGCCTCCGAAGACCACGACTTTGAAGAAGTAAACCATTTCAATCTTTTTGGACAAAAATATACTTGGGAAAGCGTACAAAAAGGGGCGGTAGGCAAGTTCCATACACAAGAACTTGCCTCCCTATTCGAGAAAATGCAAGAGCGAGTGCCTGCATGGGAAAGCCTTTATTTGGAGGCTAAAACCTTGACAGAAGCTACCTTAAAACTTGCCAATATGCTTTTTGGAGAATATGGGCTGATATGCCTTGATGCCGACAACGGTTTGTTAAAACAAGCTTTGCGCCCCGTGATGCAACAGGATATATTTGAACAAGCTACTTACCTACCCGTACACCAAACGAATGAAAGATTGGCCCAAGCAGGCTACAAAACACAAGTAAATCCAAGAGAAATCAACTTTTTTTATTTGCAGGAAAGTTTCCGAGAACGTATCACCAAAACCGAAACAGGCTACCAAACTTTGCATGGCGAGTACAAATTCAGTGCCGAAAGTTTGCAACAAGAAATAGCGCAGTATCCTGAACGGTTTAGCCCCAATGTGCTTTTGCGCCCTGTTTATCAAGAAATGATACTTCCCAACCTTGCCTATGTAGGTGGTCCAGGCGAACTTGCCTACTGGCTACAATTCAAAACCTTGTTTGAAACGTATCAAGTGCCTTTCCCTATCCTCATGCCACGCAATTTTGGACTTATTGTACAGAAAATGAATAGCAAAAAAATGGCGAAACTCGACTTGGCTTTACAAGATATATGTTTGCCTGAAATGACCTTGAAAGAACGAATTATTGCCCAAACGGTAGGCAAGTTGCTTACGCTTGATGCCCCACGAAGCGACATAAACACCGCCTTTCAAGGCATCATTCAAGAAGCAGAACAATTGGATAAGTCCCTCATAGCCAGTATAGAAGCTGAAAAACACAAGACCATAAAAAGTATTGACAACCTTGAAAAACGCTTGCTGAAAGCCCAAGAAGCTAAAGCGGAAGTAGCGCTTGGACAACTTGCCTCCCTACGCGAAAAGCTGTTCCCACAAGGCGGATTACAAGAACGACACGACAATTATCTTAACTTTTCACTCAACAATACAACATTACTCCACACAATATATAACACGCTTGAGCCGTTTAATTATCAGTTATATATTTGGCAAGAAGGAAATTAATGCTTATATTTGCACCATCCAAAAAAATATCCTTTTTAATATAACAATATAATATTTAATTTATCGTTTTGCTATTGTTCACAAAATAAAAACTTGTTTAAATTATGTTAGTTCTCAATTTCATGTTAGCCACACTCTTATTTGTAGGCAACACAACTGTAAAACCTCAAGAATGTGATGCCAAACCTTTCAAAGATACAGCCTTAAAAGCTATACGGGAAGGCTATACTTTCTTAAAAAGCTATAGCATAGATGGCGCTGGAGGTTCAAAAAAAGAAATTAAGTTTTCGTATATTTTTACTAAAAACAACAACTACACCATCAACATGAACAACGGTATAGCCTCTTGCAGCGGATTGTACGTCGTTATTTATGACTCTAACGGTACTCAACAAGCCAGTAGCCTTTCAGGTGGTAAATACTACCCTGCCCTTTCCTACAAATGTGGCGCGACAGGCATGTACCATATTACATTCAAGTTTGTTGATAAGCCTTATTGTGCAGGCGCGGTATTGAGCTTTAAGCGATAAATACATATAAATAACTTCACCCACTTTGCAAAACTATTTATAAGAATAGTTTTGCTTTTTTTATTTGTATTTTATGAAGAACTTTGATGTGATTTTTGACAGCTTTACACGCTTACGAGTATTGATTATAGGCGATGTTATGATAGATTCCTATCTTTGGGGAGATGTAAACCGCATATCGCCCGAAGCCCCTGTGCCTATAGTACAAGTGAAAAAGCGTGAAAAAAGATTGGGTGGAGCCGCCAATGTAGCCCTCAATGTGCAGTCGCTTGGTGCATTGCCTATATTATGCGCCACAGTAGGCAAGGATACTGATGGGCAAGAGTTTTTAGCCATTTTATCAAAAAACAACCTTGCCACAGAAGGCATTTGCTTAAGTGATTCGCGTGTTACGACTGTGAAACACCGAATTTTATCGGGGCATCAACACTTATTGCGCATAGATGCCGAACAAACAGATTTGCTATCTGCTGTAGATCAGGATATGCTCTGGCAAAACATAGCGCGCATCTTGCCTACCGTACAAGTAGTAGTTTTTGAAGATTATGACAAAGGCGTTTTGAGCGAGTCGCTTATTCAAAAAACTATAGCACTTGCGCAAAAACACGAAGTGCCTACTATAGTCGACCCTAAGTTGCGTAATTTTTGGCATTACAAAGGCGCGACTACCTTCAAACCAAACCTCAAGGAATTAAAAGAAGGGCTAAAAATTGATATTAACCTACAAGATTTGAGTGAATTAAAAAAGGCTATCGCCATCCTTAAGGAACGCCTTGACCTGAAACAAGCACTCGTAACACTTTCTGAAAAAGGCGTTTATATAGATGCAGAACATACAACACACCATATAACAGCTCATTTGCGCGCCATTGCTGATGTTTCTGGTGCAGGCGATACAGTTGTAAGTGTAGCCGCATTAGGACTCGCGGTGGGGCTTGAGCCTGCGCTTATGGCTGGTTTGGCTAATTTGGCAGGTGGACTGGTCTGTGAATATGTAGGCGTAGTGCCTATCATACGCGAAGAGCTTCTGGCAGAAGCTAAATTGCACTTGAGCTAAAAAATACATGCTTGCAAATATCTTACAACGCCTCGAAAGTAAAGCCTGCGTTTATTGCCCATTCCAAATAGCGTGGCAATACATATTGCAGGTTTTGAGCGGCTTTCAAGCTATCATGAAAAACAATTATAGAGCCTTCACGTGTATGCTTTTTGGTTTTTTGCAGGCAAGTTTCAGGACGTAGTTTTGCATCAAAATCATACGTCAATACGTCCCACATGATGATTTTATATGGTTGGCGCATAGCCTTGAATTGACTGCTTTTAATTTTGCCATACGGGGGACGAAACAATTTGCAGTCAGCAGGCAAGTAAGTAGCACAAGCCTGAATATTTTCTATATACAAATCGTTTTCGGTGCGCCAACCATCTAAATGATGCTGGGTGTGATTGCCTACGCTATGCCCTTGTTCAAGAATGGTTTGAAAAATAGCAGGGTGTTTGCGTATATTGTCGCCCACACAAAAAAAAGTAGCTTTTGCCCCAAAACGCGCCAATGTATCCAATACAAAGGGGGTTATTTCAGCAATCGGACCGTCATCAAAAGTTAAAAAAAGTTTTTTGCTGGTGTTTTTCACGCGCCATGTGTATTGCGGTTGCAAGGCTTGCAGCCAACGCGGAGTATAAAAAAAGCGCATACATTATAAATCGGTAGTAAAATTCAAATATAACCTTGCCTGCCCCAAACGATTTACAGCATAATTGAAGCGGACAACGCTGTTGTAATAGGTAACAATGTCAAAACCAACACCCATCGAATACAAAAACTTATTATTTAAAGTATTGTTTATACTAAAATAGCGGTCAAGTGCATAGCCTGTGTCTATATACATAGTCGCATACATAGCCAGTGGGACTTTTTGAAACTGCTCAATGGGAATGAACTTCCATTTTTTAATTGTGTTTAAGAACTGATACTTGAGTGTTTGTTTGGCTATGCCACTTGCCTGCGTAGTGATAACATACAGCTCATAACCGCGCATCACGTGGTCGCCATAACCCATAGCAAGCGTTCTGGCAAAACTTGGCATGGGATTGTAGGAAAGTTGCCCGATAAATTGATAATCCCAAAACCATTTTTTGGACAGGGGTATATATTGCCCCCACGCCATAGTGGTTTCGAATTGTTTTATATTGTCGTTTGGGAGCAAGCCTAAATAATTAGCTGAAAATTTAAACACGTGTCCGCGCAAAGCGTATGCTTGTGCATCGCGTTTATCGTATCGAAAAGCATAGCCTATACTTGCATGACGCAATTTATTGTAGTCTTTTGTATAATAATGAGGGTTTAATTTAATTATTGTGTCGGTTACCCAAAGGTTTTGATAGCTTGCCTCAAAGCTATGAAAAGCATAAAAAGCGGGACGATATTGCAGCGAAAAGTTTATATCCCAACGCTCGCGGGCATTGCCTTGTTCGTTTTTTACAAACAGCAGTTTATTGTTTTCTGTGGTATATGCTATCGCCTTATTTTGCCCATAACCTCCACTGACATTTAGCCCAAGCCGTTGGTTTTTAGTAAGGTAAGGATTGCTATAGGCTATGCCAAAGCGTTGTGTAAAGCCAAATTGTGTAACAAAGCCCAATGTTTCGCGCCGTCCTCGAAAGTTATCTTTTCTAAAACGCAAGCCGTAATTTGTACGGCTCAAGTCGCGTCTGTAGGTTGTCCACCATTCATTAAAATTGCGGTCAGAAAGTTCAAAAAGCGGAATAGGAAAAAGATACCAACGCTCTTGCACTACAACTTTTAGGGTAGCCAACTCGCCTTGTGTTTTGGAGAGCAATATTTCAACAATGGTAAAAAGATTGGTATTGAATATATTGGCTTGATTGCGCGCAAGCACAGAGTCACGTTTTTGCAAACGCAACGTGTCCCCTTCTTTTAAGGTAAGTTCGCGTTTAATAATATGCGATTTGGTTTGACGATTGCCTATCAAGACTATATCATCAATAACCACAAAGCCCAAACTATCACTAACAAGCTGGTTTTGGGCTGTGGCAGGCAAGGCTAATATACTGCATATAAAAGCGAAAGCTAAGACTAAAATATTTGGCACGTTGATAGATACAAGAAATCAAATTGAATGCTGCTGGGGTGCTATTTTGCGGTTTTGGCAGGCAAGTTTTCTAATGGACTTCTTGCAAAAGTGCTTCTCAAGACCTCACACCCTGCCCTCTCTCCAATTTGGAGAGAGGAAAAGGGCTTTCGCAAAAAGCCTAATTATTCGGCAACTTGCCTGCCCAAAATTAAACTAAACCCACTCCGTAAGCATGTGGTTGTCAATCATTTCAGGCGTGAGGTTCTCATAGTATTTGTAAGCCCCGTCCATAGTTTTAAGTTTTACTTGCATACAAGGCGCGCCTCCACAAGCGGCAAGACATTCTACTTCTTTGATGGTGAATAGTCCATCAGCAGATGTTTCATTCAGTTTCGCACCTGTCTTTTGCTCAAGGTAAGCAACAATCTCCTCCGAGCCACAAAGCAGGCAAGGTCCCGTTCTGCACACTTCGAATACGTACTTGCCTACCGCCTCCATGTGAAACATGGTGTAGAAGCTTGCTACCTCATAGACTTCTATAGGCTGTATTTGGAGTATTTCGGCTACTTTATCCATCACAGGCACGCTTGTCCAGCCAAATTCTGTTTGGGCAATATGCAATACAGGCAACAAAGCTGACTTTTGCTTGCCTTCAGGATAGTGTGTGATTATTTCTTGGATATGGCGCATGGCTTCCGCCGAAAATTCTATGGGGGCGGCGTGTTGATGCCCTGCGTGCGCTCTTGAATGACCTGACATAATATAAAAGGGCTATAGAAAACATGTAATTATAAAGCAAAGATACGGCTTGTTTTCTATTTTAACACGTATAATAAAGATTTTATCGAAAATTATTTTATTTCAAAAAAAAAGCATTAACTTTGCGCCTCCAATTCTTATGAATACTTTAGAATCCTATAAAATAGACCTCAGAACACTGAAAAACGAGGACTACGCTTTTGAGTTTGCGATAAATGACTCCTTTTTCCAAGCATTGCAAACAGATTTGCTTGAAAAGGGCGCGCTTATCGCCAAAGTACATTTGCGCAAATCAGACTTAATGCTGCACCTTACTTTTGATATAGAAGGTATGCTTGAGCTGGCTTGTGATAGAAGTCTTGAGCTTTTTGATTATCCGATAGCTTTACACGAGCAACTGATACTACAATTTGGCGACACTGAAGAATCGTTAGATGATGACTTGGAAATAATACCGCACGGTACGCAAATTATCTCTTTGGTGCAATATCTATACGAATATTTGGTAATGGCTGTTCCTATGAAAAAATTGCACCCGAAATTTCAAGAAGAAATAGACGAAGACGACTGTGATGTAAAACTTATCTACTCCTCTTCTACTGACCAACAAGATGCTGCCAATGAAGAAGATACTTATATAGACCCACGTTGGGCAATTCTTAAAAACCTAAAAAATTAAATGAGGGCTGAAGCCACTCTTTTAACTCATTCACTCATTCACTCACTCAATAACTCATTCACTCATTCACTCATCCACTCATTCACTCATCATCATAAAATAATACTATGCCTAATCCCAAACGCAGACATTCCTCATCGCGCCGCGATAAACGTCGTACTCACTATAAAGCTACTCCTGAAACTATCAGCATTTGTGCTGAAACAGGCGTTTCGCATGTACGCCACACAGCTTACACATCTGAAGGCAATCTTTACTACAAAGGTACAATGATTGTAAAAGATTATGAAAAAGTTAGAGCATAATTTTTTTAGATTCAAGAAAGCCCCCATTTGTAAAATACAAATAGGGGCTTTTTATTTCCTTTCTACCAAAGGGTTCAGAAACACACACTCACTATAAACTTACGCGCTCATCAGCGTGTCTCTACGGCGCATCTTGCCTGCGGGTATGCCAAACATCATTTTGAATCTTCGGCAGAAGTAGGCGGTATCTTTATACCCTACATTTGAACCAATATCGCGAATGCTTTTCTTAGAAGTGCGCAATAGAATAACGGCTTCTTCCATGCGTTGGTATTCTATATAGTCTTGTGGATTGATTCCTGTAAGGAGTTTGAAGTATTGCCCCACATAATCTTCTGACACGTTGGCTACATTTGCAAGGACTTTATTAGAAAGGTCGTTGGCAAGTTGTTCGCGTATATAATTAAAAATATCAATTAGGCGTGGGTCTTTGAAGTAGGTACTATTGGTAGCAAGTTGTTCTACAAACATGTTTTCACGCAACACATAGCGCACTATCTCTATGGCTATTTGTTCTGTTTTTATTTTCAAAACGCGGTTTTTGCCGGGCAAATCAGCGATATTTTCAGTTACCACTTCGCGCATCAAGCGTGCTATAGTATGTTGCGCATTGATAACGAAAGGCGGAATATCTAAAGAGTTGAAGAAGCTAATAGAGTCAAAAACTTTTGCTTCAAATCCGATATAGCTGAATGAATTTTCGAGCCTGCCAATGAGTTCAACATCTTGCACAGCTTCAAAATAACGCTCGCGATTGGTGATGTATTCCTCGTTGTCAATAAATTTTGCAGGAGAGTTACCAAACGAAATGCGGGTAGCTTTTCCACTTGGGATGAACAGTATGTCTCCTTTTTCTACGACGGTTTGTGTATTGCCGAAAGTTATGGTGCCTTCATGCAATAAGAAGACGTAGTTGTCTGTATCATAATGATTGATGAGGGTAGCGGGTTGTATAATTCTAATATGCTTACCTTTTACAAACTTTACGTTCAGCGATTCGATAATTTTATTATAGTCTTCCATGCGGAAATAGTTTTTAGATTTTTTTTATGCGGCAGTCGTTTTTTGCAATGTTAAGGCAATGTTAATTGCACTTATCAAATATGCCTAAAACAAAAAGCGTACACAAAGGTACGCTTTTTTTTTGAGAACTCCAAATTTTGTAATAAAAAAATATAATTATTTCAAGATTTCGCGTGCTATTACTATTTTTTGTATCTCTGACGTACCTTCATAGATTTGGGTGATTTTGGCATCACGCATCATTCTTTCTACATGAAACTCACGCACGTAACCGTATCCACCATGTACTTGCACGGCTTCTATAGTAGTATCCATAGCTACTTGCGAGGCGAAAAGTTTGGCTTGTGCGGCTTCGTTGGTGTACTCCAAGCCTGCGTCTTTTACCTTTGCGGCGTGTAAAGTGAGCAGTCTTGCGGCATTGATATTGGTGAGCATATCTGCCAATTTGAATTGAATGGCTTGGTGTTCGCTGATAAGTTTGCCAAAAGATTTGCGCTCTTTGGAATACTTTACAGAGAGTTCATAACTGCCTGATGCGATGCCAAGTGCTTGCCCTGCGATGCCTATTCGCCCACCGTTCAGGGTTTGCATAGCGAATTTAAATCCGAAGCCGTCCTCGCCTATGCGGTTTGCTTTTGGCACTTTGACATTTGTAAACATCAAAGAATGGGTGTCTGAACTGCGTATGCCCATTTTTTCCTCCTTCTTGCCTACCGCAAATCCTTCCAGGCCTTTTTCTACAATAAGGCAGTTGATACCTTTGTGGCGAAGTTCGGGGTGTGTTTGTGCGATAACAAGATAAACAGAAGCGGTGCCGCCATTGGTTATCCAATTTTTCACGCCGTTGAGCAGATAGTGGTCGCCACAATCTTCAGCTGTAGTTTTTTGAGAAGTGGCATCAGAGCCTGCTTCAGGTTCGGAAAGACAGAACGCGCCTATAATCTCGCCTTTAGCTAAAGGCACAAGGTATTTGCGTTTTTGTTCTTCTGAACCGTATTTTTCTAATCCCCAACAAACTAAGGAGTTATTGACAGACATGATAACTGCGGCTGAGGCATCTATTTTAGCGATTTCTTCCAATGCGACTACATACGACACTGTATCCATGCCTCCGCCTCCGTATTCGGGGCTTACCATCATACCTAAAAACCCAAGCTCGCCCATCATTTTCACTTGCTCGTGAGGGAATTTTTCTTCTTTGTCGCGTTCTATGACGCTTGGCAATAATTCGCGTTGTGCAAATTCGCGCGCGGCATTACGCACTTCGCGTTGTTCTTCAGTCAAAAAATCAGACATTTTTTTAGGATTTTAAGGGTGTTTGAATTTGTTTTTTTGCATTTTTTGTGTGGGTAGGCAAGGGCGTTTATTGATGCCCTTGCCTGCCCAGCCTGTATTTTGAACGGTCTTACTTTACATCATTCGCCCAATTAAATCTATCGGTAGGCGCGAATTTCCAAGGAGAGTAGCTTGTTTCTATGTTTTGGAGCATAGCAGTCCAAGCTGGTGGTGTAGCCGACTCTTCCATCGCTATGTATTGGCGTATTTGAATGATAATGCTCAAAGGGTCAATGTTGATAGGGCAAGCCTCTACGCAGGCGTTGCAAGTTGTACATGCCATTATTTCTTCTTTCGAAATGTATTGGTCGGAGTACAAGCTGTTGCCTGTAGCGAGTGCGTCTGCTAAAGATTTGCCGCTTTCGAGATACCGACCCATCTCGTCTATTCTATCGCGTGTATCCATCATGATTTTGCGAGGCGACAGCTTCTTGCCTGTGATATTGGCGGGGCAGGAGGCAGAGCAACGCCCACACTCTGTGCAAGAATACGCGTCCATTAAGTTTTTCCAAGTAAGGTCAGTGGCTTCTTTTGCACCAAAGCGCATTACTTCAGGCGGTGTGCCATCGTCTTGTATCAAGCCGAGTGCAAGCTGAACCTCGTGGGTTACGATAGCATCATTTTTGAACTTTCCACGTGGCTCTAAATTAGAAAAGTAAGTATTTGGGAAGGCAAGGAAAATATGCAAGTGCTTCGAATACGTAACATACAACGCGAAGCCCATTATACCCAAAATGTGCAACCACCAAGCGACACGCTCTATGATAATAAGCGCAGTATCAGACTTTATTCCTTCGAATAAGGGCATCAAAAATTGGCTAAACCAAAATGAGCCGACTTCTGCATAATGATGCACATGCCTTGCCTGCAAAACACTGTCTGTGGCGTTCATGGTCAAAATAGCCGTCATTAAAACTATTTCAAAGACCAAAATCAAATTCGCATCAAGGCGCGCCCAACCTTTGATTTCTGCTTTTTGGAAGCGGGCTACTTTTAGCACATTGCGGCGCATCAAAAACACCACACATACCAACAAAACAGCTACAGCCAAAAACTCAAAGAAACCTATTAAAAAATTATAAAAAACGGCAGGAAGAAAACTACTGAATATACGGTGTTGCCCTGTAATGCCATCTATCATAATTTCCAATACTTCTATATTCACCAAGAGGAAGCCTGCATAAATTACAAAATGCAACACGCCTACCAACGGTTTGTGAAACATTTTGCCTTGCCCCAAAGCTATTAAAAGCATTGTTTTTAGGCGTTCTCCTTGCCTGTCTGTACGCGACAAGGCTTTGCCAAGTTTGATATTCGCGCTGATGCGCCTGATGCGCTTGCTTACCAAATAACCGACGGTAGCAAGGGCAATAATGAAAAGTATAGGGGATATATATGCCATAATAAACAACTTTCCTCAAAATTACACCTCATTCTTTAATTTACCAAACGTTAAAAATAAAAAAAAAGAAAAAATAATTTGAAAAGTGTGATGTTTTCAAATTATGTGCGTATATTTACATGAGAGTTTAGCTAAAAAGGCTCGAAAAACACCTCAAACTTGTTAATTCTTGTTAATCCTTACCTTTTCTAAAACTTTTTGACACAAATACAGTCTATACTTCTGACCACTTCTCTTATCTTGCAGGCAAGTACGAAAAGCAACCACTAAAAATTAAAATTATGAGAAACCTACTAACTTATTGCACAATACTTTTTTTAACCGCAAACAGCTTATTTGCTTACAACTTCTCGCCATCGCTTGCACGCCATGCGCGACAAGCCGTCTTGGACAGTCTCGGTATAGATGAGAATCCAACAGAGGACAAAATTATGTTTGTTAAAACTTCCAATCGCCTCAAGACATCGCTCAAACTTACACACCCATTATTGAATGATGATGTGCTTTTCAGCAACGAAGTCATCAGCGTCATGAAAGTCCACCCAAATCCAGCCACTATAGTGGCTTATCTGGACTACAATATGAGTGCTAAAGTTCAGGCAAAAATAACCATAAGCAATCTTTTGGGCAAGGTCATTGATGAGTTCCCTTTGCAAGAAGGCGAACACAAACTCAAAATACCCGCCTCTAATTACAGCTCAGGCATTTATCTTTATACGCTTTCTATCAATGGTAAAGCTATGAAAACTAAGAAATTAGTAATAGATGGCAGGTAGTACGTACCACATGATTTATATAAAACTTCCGCTCTGTTTCGAACAGAGCGGAAGTTTTGGTTTAATAGCTTGCCTACAAAGACAAAATGTAGCTTTTACCCAATTTCATTTTTTATACTTTCCAGCATGTCGCGTTCTTCTGTGTCAAGTTCAGTATTTGTCAATTTTGTAGCAATGTCTTGCAAAACTTGGTTTTTTGCGTCTTCGTATATTTTGAGTTTTGCTTTGCGTCCAAACCACGCATTATTGTATTGACCGAGCAGTTTTTTGAGCCAAATAACGCCTATTTCTACATCTTGCTGTGTTGCATAATATTTGGCTAATTCTTCAACAGATAAGTTTCGTTCTATCTCGGCTACTTCAGCGAGGCGTGAAGCGAAATTCAAGTCGCCTTCTACGACTGCGTCATCTTCGTGTGGGGTAGGCAAGTCATCGTCTGCTATAGTAGTTTTCGTTGCTTCTTTGGGTATTTCAAAGCCTTTTTTGCTGGCTTGGTTTATCAATTCCAAAGTGTGGGTGCGCAAATCGTTGTCTAAATCTTCAGTTAAAGCATGAGATAAGTAGTACAAAATCATTTCGACGTGGGCGGGTTTTTCTTCTTCCAATAACTGCCCCAGAGCGGCAAGGTGAAATTGAAAAGAGATTTCATGTGCGCCTTTTAAATCATGCAGGGAGGCAAGTTGGTACGAGGTTTCGCCCAATTCATACGTCATATTGTCGTCTTGTTTGTAGGCAAGGGCTTTTTGGAAAGCATTGAGGGCTTTTTCAGCTTGGTTTTCTTGCCTGTAGAACACGCCCAAATTATGTTCAATGTATGCTTTTCGCATAAGTGGCGCATCAACGAGGAGGTTTTGATAAAATGCTTGCACATTTTTTATAGGCATCGCCAAACGCACAAAGATAGAAAGGTGCGCAAAAACCTTCCCCAACTGCTCCGCATTTTGGCTTGCTTCATTGTGTTCTATGGCTGTTTCAAAGTTTTGGAGTGCGACTCCAAAATCTTGCATGTTGGTAAACAATGCGCCCAACAAATTATAGCACTTGCCTACTTCTTTAGGCTGCTGCTTGGTTTCAAAAGACGCTATGGCTTGTTTCAACGCATTTTGCGCTTCGGCGGCTTCGCCTTGCATGAACAATGTGCGTGCAAGTTGGTAGTATGCCTCGCCTACCTGTGCAGGCAAGGCTATAGGCAAGGTTTGAGAAGCATAGCGTTGCGCTTGGGGGTAATCTCGTTCTTCTATCAGAAACTTGGCTATTTCGAGAGAATAGGTTGTTTTTTGTTCGTTCGTTTCAGCATCTGCGAGTGCCTGTAGCAATTCAGCAAGCGTATGATTTTGCATAATAAAATGAAGGTATAGGTTCAAAGGGCAAAATTAGGTTAAAATTAGCATATATTTTGATACATTTGGTTTGATGTTTGCAAAGCGTTTAGTGTATGCTCAAAGCCCTGAACCTTTCTAAAATATATCCAAAGAGTGAAGCAGGTATTCATTCCTTGAGCTTCGAATTGCGAAAAGGGCAGTGTTTGGTTGTAATAGGCGAAAACGGGAGTGGCAAAACGACACTTTTGCAACTCTTGGCAGGTTTCTTGCCTGCCGACACAGGCACACTGCATTTGGGAACGCAATTACTGCCCTCGCCTGCCGATATGCTGGTGAGAGGCTATGCCGATATACAACTTGTGCCACAAGACTTTAAACTTTTGCCACATCATCGGGTTTGGGAAAACATACTTTTTCCTATCCGACACTACTCCAAGACAGAACAGGATAAACACCTTGCCAACCTCGCCAAAAATTTGGGCTTGGAGGATTTGCTCATGCGCTATCCACGCGAGCTTTCAGGCGGACAACAACAAAGAACTGCCATAGCGCGTGCTTTGGCAAATGAACCAAGCGTTTTGTTGCTTGATGAGCCTTTCAATCAAGCCGACCTTCAAACAAGATACCATCTTGAAAAAACATTGGCTGATTTAAAGAAAAAGACAGGCGTCGCGCTTGTTTTAGTAACGCACCACGCGCCTGAAGCGTTGGGTTTGGCAGACGAGATGCTTGTTTTGCAAAAAGGAACTGTGCTTCAACATGCTATACCCTCGCAAGTATATGAACAACCTGCCACGCCTTATGTAGCAGGTTTGTTTGGGCAAGTCAATTATTTTCCTGCCAAATTTATTTTTGAAGAAAAAAAAAGGAACAAACTTACAGGTATTCGTGCCGAACATGCGTTTTTTTCTGAAACCCCTACAACACTGAAAGGTGTAGTTACACACGCCTTTTACAATGGGCATCAATACCGTTATAGACTCAAGATACAACAAAATTTGTATTGGGAAATCTATACGACACAGGCGCGTCCTGGACCCGATAATGTTTATTTTATTGATTTTTATCGTAATAAACTATTATATTTTTGAAAACTTAGAAAATATAAATATATTTGCCCAAAAAAATCTTTAACCCACATGGAGAACATCAGTATCGAGAGAACACACAAAACACCTGAAGTTTTGTTTGACGCTGAGAAGCATTATTTAGAACTCAAAGGCATCTCGATTCCCGAAGATGCTGAACATTTTTATCGTCCACTCATGGAGTGGATAGAAGAGTACATTTTGTATGTAACTGCCGAAAGTCAATTAGTAGTTAGGACAGGAGAAGATACCAAAAATGAGGTAGAGCCAACAGAGGCAAAGCCTACTATTGCGCCTATCGCCATAACTATCGCGCTAAAATTAATTTATTTTAATACGAGTACAGCCGATTACCTTGTTAATATTTTGCGCAAATTGCGCGAAGTTCATCCCGACTATCCGCCTATCATTGATGGTGGCGACTTCAACCCTGATGAAGCACTCAAGCATTGGGTCGCAGTAAATTGGTGTTATGAAGAAGAAGACGAGGATATGTATGACACAGGCACACACTTCGAGTCTGTTCTCGAAATGCCATTCAACTATATCCCGTTAGACGAAATTGTTTAGTTCAAGCCATTCTCATAAATACATGCGTTTCTCCATTTTGCTTCTTGTATCGTTGGCTGTTTGCAGTATTGCGCATGCGCAGTATTTTGCAGAAGAGCATTGGCATCAAGGCAATGCTATCATGGAAAGTGGCGACACTTTGCAGGGCACGTTGCAATATAGTACCGAAACAGAAACGCTGCAAATCCGTAGCAATACTCAAGTACAGACCTACTCGGCACGTAAACTCTTGGCGTTTCAGTTTCAAGACCAACAGTTAGGTATCAACAGACTTTTTTATATATTCCCTTTTTCAAAAGCTTCAGGTTATCAAACGCCTGTATTTTTTGAATTAGTAGAAAGGGGCGATGCCGTTACACTCTTGCAACGCGAAGTGCTAACCATTCGTACCATCAATAACCGTACTTTCATGAACCCGATGAATCCTATTTTCACACCTATTCCAACACAAATACGGGTAGTAGAAGCGAGTTTTTATTTTTTTTATGCGAGTGGCAGAGTAAAACGATTCAATGGTTCAAGAAAAAACTTGGCCTTGATGCTCCCTAATTATAGCAGTAGCATGAAAAAATATGTGAAAGATAAAGGCTATAACCCAAATCGTACGGACGACCTCATCAAAATCATACGATATTACAACGAAAATGTACCAAAATGACCATGCTCTTTGCTAATGACACGACTTTACAAGCGATATCGGAACAAATAACCTTGCCTGCTTTGGGGCAAAGCCAAGACGTATATCTCGCATTGTTGGAGTCTATCGTGAGTCAGCAACTTTCCGTAAAAGCGGCAGATACCATTTTCAAACGCTTTCTAACACTCTTTGAAAATGCTTATCCCAACCCGCTTTTGTTGCAAGAAATGAGCTTGGAAAGTTTGCGTAGCGTAGGGCTATCACGCCAAAAAGCAACTTACCTGCAAGCTGTAGCAACGTTTCATTTAGCAGATAGTATTGATTTTAAAGCCCTTGAAACAAAAACAGAAACAGAAATTATTACGCACCTTACCGCCATAAAAGGGGTAGGCAAGTGGACTGTAGAAATGTTGCTCATCTTTGTATTGCAACGCCCTGATGTACTCTCGGTAGATGATTTGGGCATACAACAAGGCATCAAAAAAATATACAATCTTACTACTGAAGGCAAGGAACTCAAAAAAGAAATGCAGGAAATAGCCGAAAAGTGGCGACCAAACCGAAGCCTTGCCTGCAGGTATGTTTGGCGTTGGAAAGATATACTTGCACGCTGATACTTTAGGCTTCTCGCAAAAGTCCTTTTTCCTGTCTCCGAATTGGAGAGAGGGCAGGGTGTGAAGTCTTAAGAAATACTTTTCGCAAGAAGTTTACTAATTATAACTATGCCTTTGATAGATATTCACACTTTTGAAAATGGTTTGATACGCGGTTTTTGGCGGATTGAGGAAAGTATCGACTTGCTTGCGCCTGCCTTGCCTGCGTGGGAAGTAATGCAACTCTATAAGCAAAAAACACACCCGCAAAAGTTATTAGAATCTTTGGCGGCGCGTATGTTGGTAAAAGAAATGGCAGAACATCTCGGTTTTGTCTATGAAGGGCTGTCTAAAACGCCTGAAAATGCGCCTTACTTCGCCAATACCCCTTATCAAATATCCATTTCACATACTGCCTTGTATGCAGTAGCCGTCTTGCACCCAACACATGTGGCAGGCACAGACCTTGAGCAGGCAAGGGCGCAACTTCAGCGTGTAGCCAAAAGAATGATGACTACAGACGAGCTGGCATTTGTGCAAGATGATTTGATGCACCTCGCTTTTTTGTGGAGTGCTAAAGAAACGCTTTATAAAATACACGCGCAAAAACAACTGCACTTCACACGCGACATGCAAGTAATGCCCTTCAAATTAGCAGAATCGGGTGTTTTTGAAACTTATTTATTCCCAAAAACACCCCAAGAACGCTGTATTTTGATGCACTATGCCCAAATAGACGAAACTCACGCTTGTACATGGGCTATAACAAATACTTTTATAAGCTGAACAACAAAGACGCAAAAATGACTCTGCGTGGTTGAGGCAGTAAGGAATTATACCAGCCCTTGCTACCATTCCAAGTAGTGCCACTCCAACTCCCTGCCTCCTGCCCAGAATCTGCGCTCCGAAGCCCCGCATGGTAATATTGTGTATTGAAAAGATTGGTGCAACCGATACTTAACCCCAAGCCTTTTATTAAAGGGTTTTGGTAGGTAAGGGTAAGGTCTGCCACTAAATAGCTGTTTACTTGGCGTATAGGATTGGTTTGTACCGTTTCGCGACTGCCTATGTAGCGTCCTTTTAGATTTACGTTAAATTTATCAGTTATCAAAGAATTGATACCAAAGTAAATTTTATGGGTTGCCAAATCGCCTATGATACCCTTGCCTACTACTTCCTTTTGAGCATTGAACTTGTTTTCTTGTTGGTTCAAAATAGCCGAATAAAAGCCCCAAATCTCTGTTTTTTTGAATAAAGGCAATACTGCTTGTACTTGATAATCAAGCCCAATGACCGTTCTATCGCCAATATTAGTCGCTCCGCCTGCAAAGTTCACAATCGTATTATACACATTTACATAATAGACATTGAGGTTTTGTCCTAATTTTTCAGTGGTATAATTGGCTATAAATTCTAAGGTTCGCGAGCGTTCTGGTTTTAAGTCTGGGTCGCTTCCTGCGCCTTTCCAACCGCCATAAAGCAAACGTGGGACAGGTTCTTGAAACGATTCGCCATAGAATACTTTAATAAACAAGTTATTAAATTTTCTGATGTAACCTGTACGCAAAGTAAACGCCTGCCCATACGAGGAGTTATGGTCTAAACGCAAACCAACATTAAGTATATTATTTTCTTGGAAAGTATAGCGCAACTGTGTATAAACGCCTTTATCCAGCCAATAGATGCGGTTTTCTCTCCTGTAGGTTGTGCTTAGTGGCGTTGGGTAGGCAAGCGTTGCATTTTTTAAGGAATCAGGAAAAAAAGACGTGCCTTGGTTGATGTCGTATGCTTTTTGGAGATCTTTACTTTCTATTTTAACGCCTGTCTTAAGAAATAGATTTTTGGATATTTCCCAATCAAAATCTTGATAAAAAGAAATGCTTGAGTTTTGAGTTTGCCAATAGCTATATTCTATTATGCGCGCACTTTCGTTGGGTGCGACCAGTGTACCTCCAATAAGTTTGGGTGCAGAGGTATTATTCTTTACGTTGTAGCCTTGCAAGTCTTGTGATTCAGGATTCAAACTTGAATTGCGGTAGCGAAGCATAGTCCGCGACATAATTTTGTCATTTATTTTTGTTGTATAACGAGCGTAGAGGCTTGTTTCGGGCATATTCCATCTACTAAGATTTTGAATTCTATCAGCAGGGTAAATGGTGCCATAGCCCGTATTATTTTGAAAATACTGCAATCCTATTTCTATTTTATCTATTTGGGCTCGGAGGTCAAAGCCTATATTTTGGGTTGGACTTGAGAATGAACCTGCAATAGAAGGATTGTTTACCATAGCACCCCAAAGTTTTTTATCGCTGTAAATATCATTGCTCAACCAATAAAAGTCGTTATTATTGATAGACTGATTGACATTGCCTTTCTCCAACCTTCCTGCTATGCTCAATCTAAATTTATCTTTTTGATAAAAATAATTCAAATCTAACCAATTGTACCCTTTGGTGCTACCCGAAACCTTGCCTACGAAGCCGCTTTCGTTTGCCTTAAAGTTTTTGCGTGTAATGATGTTGATAACACCCATAGAAGCATTTGCGCCATATACTGATGAGGCGGGACCATACACTATCTCAACTTGTTCGATATAGGAAAGCGGAACTGAAATGAGGGTACGCGTTTGGTTAAAATACAACTCATTAAAAATAACGCCGTCTATCATCAATAGGAAAGGGTCACCTATTGTATTGCGGTAGCCGCGCCAATAGGCTTTCATGTAAGTATCTCCATAGGCTATGCTCAAATCCATACCAGGTATGTCTTGCATCAAATCTATCAAAGTACGATACCCTCTTTGTTTTATTTGTTCTCGATTGATGACTAAGATAGAAGCTGGCGCATTGCTTACCTTTTCGGCTGTATTGGAGGCAGACGTAACTTCTACATTGAGTTGGTCTTTTAAGCCTTCTTTTTTCTTAACAATATCTAAAATATCTTCAGCAGGAAGCCTAAAAAGGTCTTCTTGTGCATGGCTTGTTTCAATAAAACCTATAAAAAGGCATATTAAACAAACTGTTTTTGGTAGATAGAACACATTTCTCATAAGTTTACATAAAAAATTATCTTAGGAACAGCAATTAAATAAGGTTTCCATTTGCAGTAACGACTTTAGTCGCTACATAATAGCGTATATGGCGGCTAAGGTCGCCACTACAGCCCTGTTTTGTCTGTATTAATTTGCCATTAAATGTACTAACACAGTGGCATCTTATTTAATTTTCATTCTTTACACAAACATACTTATTTTTTTTGTGATAGCAATATTTATTTAAAAAATATTTATTTAGCCCTAAACAACAAAGACGCAAAAAGCATACGATGCGGTTGGGGCAAAAGCGAATTGTACCAACCTTGGCTACCATTCCAAGCAGTTCCACTGCCTCCGCCAGTCTCTGAATCACCCTCACGCAAACCTGCATGGTAATATTGTGCGTATTAAAAAGATTGGTACAACTGATACTCAACCCCAAGCCTTTCATCAAAAGGACTTTTAGCGCGCTTTGTTTCTGTATAGGCAGGCAAGAAAGTTTTCGAGTAGTTACAAGGCAGGCTATCCCACGCTTTTATTTTGCAATTTGCAAATAAACTTACACACACACATAAATAAATAAATAAATAAATAAACAAAAATATGACCAATAAATTTATAGAAATGCCTAATTAAAGCTATTGAAGCACATTTTTAAATTTTAATGTATAAAAAATGATGTGGTATTTATATTACATATTACATATTACATATTACATATTACATATTACATATTACATATTACATATTACATATTACATATTACATATTACATATTACATATTACATATTACATACTTTTGGTTTTATGCAAACCTTATATTACCTTTGCACCACAATTCAACGCTAAACAGGTCGACCAGCTTTAGAAAGTTTTGTATTTCACTTAGGGAATTAGACAACATTAGTGTTGTAATCTTTAAAATTTTGAAGAACGGATAAACCTTTATTACAATAGAGGCAGTTTTCTTAAAATACATGGTTACACTTTCATTTTGCCCCATTACTTAACTTTGCAAAAATTTTTAACAACCCTTAAACATTTTCAAAAAAAACGAGAAAAATCTTGTCAATCGGCATTTTATGCCTAACTTTGTGCTTTGCATTTAGCTGCACAAAAAAAGAAAAAACGCCTGAGCCTACACAAACCAATCAAAAAAAAGTACGCAGTAACAAATCAGGCTCAGCAAGGAATACTAAGACACTTCTTGCACCTGAAGATTTGCGTGCTTCTATTGTTACCGATCCAGTAGAAAAAACATTTGACTTTGCCAATGGCACCTATCATTTTGTTCATCGCTACAACACATTAGAAAATAAACCTTACAGCATGACGCTCACATTGGTAGCTGGTAACCCAATGGTAATCGAACCCAACAATTCAAACGACACTATTGCTCTTCAAAAAATGCCAAGAGAATTCTTTAACGAGTCTGTTCGTTGCGCAAATCTTGCAGGAGGTGATTTTACTAGTAAAGTTATGTGTTCTTGGAACAATATAACCAGTGCTATGAGTGATTGTGTCAAGCAGCAAACTTGCAAACATTGTTGGATGCAAGATTGGTGTAATTAAGTTTTACAAACTCTGTAAACATCTTTTTTTAAAAATTAAGTAACTGATAATCAATAGTTTATTAAAATTCGCTGTAAAACGTAAGTATTTGATAATCAATAGTTTAATTTTTATGATTTGACTTTTCCTGAGTTTCCAATTAAGTTATATTAAGTTGTCACTTAACAAGGAACAAATAATTTTATGAGAAAATCTATTTTTATTCTTTTGGCAATGTTTATTGAAATATCTTGCCAAAATAACGTTAATGAGTCAAAATATTTTGCTAGTCAAGAAGATGTGGCAAAGCTTGCTAAGTTGAAAAAAGCCCAACAACATAGTCAAGAAGAGGGTGAAAAATTCCTCAAAGAACATGAAAATGCAAAAATCCCCCAAGAGTCTGTCAAGAAATTGATTGAGCACCAAGAAAAATTTGTGGATATCTTACAAAAGCAAAAAAGCGAATTTTTGACTCAAGCTGATAAGAAAGATATTGCTAAAAATGTGTTTGAGACAAAAGCAAGAATTCAAGAACTGAAGAAGCAATTGGAATAACACCATGTTCAAGTCTTAAGACTTGAACATGGTGGCTTACACACATTTTTGATTTGCTTGTGCACAAACAGCCAACCTAAACCACCAAAAAAAACATCTCAAAAGGACTTTTAGCGCGCTTTGTTTCTGTATAGGCAGGCAAGAAAATTTTCGAGTAGTAACAAGGCAGGCTATCCCACGCTTTTATTTCGCAATTTGCAAATAAACTTACACACATAAATAAATAAATGCTGCTCCGACAATTTTAGTGGCGCAAGGTATAGACCACATAGAAAGATACAGCACACAGTGTTTCGGGCTATGTTCTCTATGTGGTTCAACACAAAATTTGTCAGAGTACCAAATAAATAAACAAAAATATTTTTTTTATCCTGAAGCCCTGTTTTTGTAATATTTTTTTGAGTACAAAACATAACGCGCAACTTGGATTATACCATGTCAAGTTATTTAATTTTCATTCCTACATATAAACTTTGCTTAGACCAGAACTTTTCTAAACGTAAGCGAAATGCGTTTGCCACGTTCAAAATTTTGATTGTCTATTTTGTCTATTTTGTCTGTTTTGCGTGCTGCGATGGTGTGTTGCCATTCACGCACTCCCAACTTCAAGCAACAAAGACTTTTTTTCTTTGGTTTGGGTGTGAATAAAGTCCATTACACAAATTGAACCCAACGAAATAGACACAGTCGTATCTGCAAAACACGGTTCACAATCCACGTGAGGTGCTATTCCTTGTCCCGTTTCATACTCATTTACAATGAGTTGGTCGTGTTTTTCTGAAAAAAAGCCTTCTCTTTCCAAATGCACTGCTATTACCTCTGCCCAATCAGGGAGTTCACCCAATTTCATAGAAACATCAATACGCCGTGCTTTGTAGTCCTATTTATAACCATAATGTTGTGTTCTTCGCTTCAAATCGCTCAGCCATACTTGCGCCTCTATGGTTTGCAAAAGCGTGTCGTGCATCTCAAGCGTAAGGTATTGTAGCAAATAAAGAAGTCCTGCTATCATGCATTTTTGTCCTCGTTTTCATCTTCCTCTTCCAAATATAAGTCGACCAATCCGTCAGGCAAGCGTGTATGTACGATTTGTAGGCTGGCATCAGCATTCAAAATAATAGCATCTACTACGGGTATCAAAACTTCTTTTCCTTGATACTCCATACCAATAATATCTTGGTGCGCACCTTCGTAAAGTTGGGTAATAATGCCCAATTTGCCCAATGTTTCGTCTTGCACTGTGTAACCCAAAATGTCGTGCAAATAAAATTTATCGCTTTCGGATTCAGGCAAAAGCTCCAACGGGAGCATTGTTTTACAATGCAACAAGGTATGCGCTTGTTCTAAGGTATTGATACCTTCAAATTTGATGATAGCGCGGGTTTGTTGTATATTGATGCGCTCTACAAAAAAAGGCACAAGTTGGTTTTTAATTTCTAAAAAAGCCGAAGCTAATTTTGTATAAATTTCGGGTTCGTCCACATCAAGCTGAAGCGTAACCTCTCCTTTTAGTCCATGCGTTTTAGTAACATAGCCTATTTCATAACAATCACTTTGTTTCATAATCCCACTTTGTTGTATTTAGAAGGTGTATTATATCTTTTTTAATAAAATCAATGACAGGTGTAAGCGAATCATTTTTGGTAGCTGTTCGAAAATACAATACGCCTCTCAAAAAATGTTGCGTAGAGTCAGTGATAATAAATTGGAATTGGCTTGGTACATCTCCCTCCAATTCAAATACGGAAGCCCATTTTCCTGATGCCGTTTTCAATTTATTTTCATCTATAGCAGTCGCTTTTATTTGATGTTTGTTCAAGAGTTTGTACGAGTCATCTATATAACTTGCCAACAACTTAGTGTCGTTTTTTATAGGTTTGTAGGTAAGTTGTACATTCGCCTTGAATTTGGGGTAAATAATGTATATCCAATGTTTTTCTGCAATACTCGACGAGTCAGGGCGAATGTGGCTCAGTGTGGCATGTTCAAAGCTATAAGGGTGTTTTTCATTGAGCGGTTTGTAGGTATTGGCAGGCAAGTCAATCCTATTGTAGCCTTTCGGCTTCGGGACATATTCTATGCTTTCACTACTACAGCTTGCTACCAATAATAGAAGCAAAAAGAGGCAACAGGTTTTTAACATAACGGTTTTATTTATGTGTGATATTATCTTCTTCAGTGAGGGCAGGCAAGTTTTTTGGTGCAGTTTTCGGAATAAAAAGACTGTCTAATTTTGTTAAGTCTTGTTTTTCTTTGATGCCATTGGCTTTGAGTATCCATTCTAATTTAGAGCCGTATTTTTTAGCCAATGCTTCGAGTTGTTCAGTAGAAAAATTGCTGGATAATTGGTTTTTAATTTGGGTAATTTTTTGGGGGTTAAAAAGCTGTTCGGTTGCCTCTTTCGCCTTATTTTTCATAGCTTTCAGCTCTTGTATAGTTTGTTTGGCATCATCGATTGTTTTCTTTGTTTTCTTAAGTTCGGGTGTAGCATTCCAAAAATAAGTGTAAAAATTATTTTGTATTTTAATGGCTTTCAAACTATCTGCAGTTATGCCGCCTCTACTTCCAAAAAAGTTTACGTCTTGCCCCACTGTTTGCATCATAACATACAAAAAAATTGCACTAAAAACGCCTAAAAACGCTTGAAATAACACTTGGCGAAACTTGCCTGCATCATCGGAGTTTTCGACTATAACCATATCCACATCATCAATATGGCGTTTTTTCAGGTGGCTTTGGGGCTTATGTGTAGGTTCTTCGGCTGTTGTATCTTCAAAGTCTTTTTTTTTTAAGGTGTCTTCTGAAAAATGGGGTGTAGTAACGCCGAGTGGGTTTGTGTCCGAGAGTTTACTTTGGGCAGGTTTGGTATGGTACGCTTCAAAAGTTGCGGCTTCTTCGGGTGTTGTACCTGTTAAAAATTGCACTAACTGCACTGTTATATTGTCCAATCCGCCTGCGGCATTGGCTTTTTCAATCAATCGCAAGGCATGTTGTTGCAAATCTAAGGCTTCATCTAAAATGCTTTCTATTTGGTTATCTTGCAACATGCTATTCAAGCCGTCGCTACACAGCAATAGTACATCGTTGATTTGAGGCAGGAAAGGTTTGGTACGCACTTCAACTTCTACTTTTCTATCTGTTCCCAAAGCACGCAGAATTTCATTGCGGCGCGGGTGAAACGCCGCGTCCTCCTCTGTAATCACTTCTTGGTCTATCAACATTTGTACAAAAGAGTGGTCTTTAGTTACATGTGTCAATAATCCGTCACGATGCAAATACATACGGCTATCGCCTACATGCCCTATGTAGCATTGCCCGTCACGATAGACAAGCATCACGCAAGTAGTTCCCATCCCTTGTAAGTCAGGCGTTTGCTGGGCTTTTTGGTAAATTTCTTGGTTGGCAAATTGTATAGATTGGCGGATAGCTTCGCGTGCATCTTGAAAAAAGTCTTGCTCTAAGAAATATCGAATGGCTTTGATAGCCGTTTGCGAAGCAATCGCACCTCCGACATGCCCACCCATACCATCACAAACTACAAAAACATAACCGTTGCCTTTTGGACTTTCGAAAAAGCCCATATAGTCTTCGTTTTGTTTGCGCGCCTTGCCTACATCTGTATGATTGGCAAAGATAAATTTATCTGAAAAATTCATATAATTAGCTTGTAAATCATGTTTTTTCTTGATTTTGTTCTCGGCTTTTTTTGTTTGCTTCTGCTATTCTTGCGAGGGTTTCTTGGCGTTTTCGCACTTTAGTAGCTGTTTTTGCGGCTTCATTTTGGTTGTATCCTTTTTCCCAATACGTGGTGATGGATTCAATAAAATACGCTTTTTTTTCTTCTGTTATGTCGTTGTACAAACCGTCGATAGGTTTTCCCAACTTGCCTGCCATTTTTTTAGAAAGGCTTTCAAAGCCGAGTTCTTGTATTTTATCAACTATTTTTTTCATGACAAGGGCAGAGAGTTGCGCGTGTGTCTGTTCGCTCAATTCTTTGCGCAGTGCCAACAGCCGCCCTAAAGCGAGGCTGTAGCTTTTTGTACCAATCTCAAATATTTTTTTTGCTTTTTTCATTTTGGTTTATTGGCTAATACTAATTCTCCTTTCACGAATTTCAAAATTGGCACAAATTGATTGTCTTGTTTGTCTGCATAATCCAGCCATTCGCCTGTTTTTCCTTCATACGCCTGTAGTTTGTTCAAGGTTTTGCTAAAGTCGGCTTGTGTACCTGCTTCCTGCCAAAGCTTTACCAAATGATGCACCATTTCATAACCAACAAAAGGATAAACATTGTTGTTTGGGAGTTCGTGATGCGTTAAGTTTGCGTACGCTTTTTTGAGTGCTAAAGTTTTGGGCGCGGTTTCGGCATCTGTATCCAAGAAATCGGGATATAAGATATGGACTTTTAACTTTTCATATACTTCATAATCAATCGTTTGTATGCGGAGCCAGGCTTCGGGAACAACAACAGGGATTTCGTATTTTTCAGTTTGCAACTGCTCTACTAACTCTTCAGCTACCAAATTGCTGGTACTTGCTACAAACATACTCCCCATTTCATAACGATTGTATTTTTGCAAAATAGTTTTAATAGGGGAAAGGTCGCTTGCAGAAACCTCCTCAAACGCCAATACTTTAAAACCCATAGCTTCCGCCTGTTGTTTGACAAGGGTAGCAAGGTTTTTGTTTTTCTTCAAATCATCATACAAAACAACGATATTTTTGTTGTCGCCTTGTTGCGTTTGCAAAAATGCTACTGTTTTTTTGGCTTGAGTTTCTATGGTCGATTCAAATAAGAATGTACGTGAATTGACAAGCATCTTAGCGTCTGTCAAAATAGGATTGATAAGAATACTCTTTTGTTTTGGCAAAATATCGGCTATCGCACGATGCAAAGTGTCAAATAAAGGGCCTATAAAAGCATCGATGTCTTCAAATTCTTTGTTTTTTATCAGATTCAATAACTTGTTATTGTCAAACTTGCCCATTTCATACGCATAAAGGTGTACTTTTGCACCTTTGAGTGTGTCGAGTTCGTTTTGCGCAATACGCATGCCTTGATATAAACCAACTGAAGCCCGACTCAACATAGTGCTGTCGCGGTTTTTTAATTTCTCCAATTCGAAAGGCAATAAAACGGCAATTTTATAGACTGCCTTTGTAAATATTTTCTTTTCAAAACGCATCGTGGCAGGCTTCTCCAACCTCAAATCTTTGATGAGGCTTTCCATAAAAGTTATTTCATTTTCATCTATAGATTGCACTGCTATTTTATCCACTATCATTTGCGCCAAGAAAGTGTCCTTATCTCTCTTCTGCCACACATTGCGCAGGGTAGGCAAGGAAGCTTCGCCCAAATATGCACCTTTCATACCCTTTACATCAGCCGACATCGCGCCATTTTTGATGAGGTCAAGTGTTTTTAGAGCGTTTTCTATGTCTTTATTTTTGAATTGCGTTTCTGCCAATAAGTACAAAGCCTCATCTTTCGATTCGAAGGCAGGAAATTCTGACAACAATCTTTCAATGTACAATTTTGCATTTATACCATTGCCCGCTTTCATTTCGGCTATAGCCTTATAAAACAAGGCATTGCCACGCAAATCATAGTTCTTTGGATTTATATAAACTTCTTGAAACAATATACCTGCAGGCTCATATTTCCCTGCATTGAGCAGGTTTTTCGCCGATTGATACTGTTTAACGCCTTTTCTGGAAGGTTTTTGCCCAAAAGTTTTATAGGGAATGGACAGAATGAAACTCCCACTAAGCAAAAAAGCAAGTATAATTTTTGACATAATTTATAGTAACTACTTTAACTCTACAAAGATAGGCAGAGTTAGGGGAATTGCAAAAAAATAGCGAAGTAATTTAGGTTTTTCTACCGTTGTTCGTGTTTAGAAAAGCGCAGGCAAGGTTTTTATTCTACAAACATTTCCCTACCGTACTTTTTGACAGCAACAACAGACAAAAAAAGTGAAGGTAAAAGGATTCGAACCAATATACCACTATACTCGACATAGTTGCTCTACCATTGGCATATACCTTCGTTTTAAAAAGTCGCAGATTCTACGAATAGAACCTACGACAAGGGTAATTCCCATTTCAAAATGTCCTCTGATAACGGGGATTCTTGCGGTTACTCATGTTCAGAAAATTTCATGTTTACTACTTCTTCATTCTACCACTGAATTAATCTGCCATATTACAATCATTTTGATAGAGGCAGATACGGGGTTCGAACCCGCGACAAAGAAAATTCTAATTAACTGACTTTCACCTCTCAGACTAAACTTGATGCTTTGACTACGAATCTAACGCTAAACTATCGAGTATTTTGACGTTAAAGGTAAAGCTAAAGTTAAAGTCAAGCTCTTACAACTTACCTGCATGAAGGTAATTAAATACCTTATCACCCAAATCTGAAGATATAATTTCTGCGTTGTTTGCCTCTTCCAAAGCCGTAATAGTGGCTTGCAACATTTTTTCGTATCTTACCAATAGCTCTGCACGTTGATACATGCTAAATTCGCCGCTGAATTGTTGTGTTGTATAAGTACCAATCAAAACTTGCGTAGATTTGTCGGCGACCATAGGTTGTCTGTTTTTGTCGGGGTGTGGGTCGGGCAAAATATATTGTTCTTTGATAGTAGTTTTGGCATCACCTGTTTCAAGGGCAGTGCTGAATATACCTTTTGCTCTGAATGCCTCCTCCTCCGCCAATGTCCAAATCGCTTGTTCACTTCTTACGGGTATTTCCTTATACAAATCACGCAACTTGCCTTCCAAGATAGATTTTAGGCGCAATAATTCCAAAGAACTGTATTCGCCTACTTTTGTGCCTTCTACAACAAGAGAGCCTTTCACAGTGCCTGATGCGTTGGTTTTCTCAATATTGAACACGGTATTGAGGTAGTTTTTAGAATTATTGTTCATCCACTCCAGTTGTTCTGAAACAGTAGAAGCGACATTGACAAAATTTCTTTTGCTTGGCTCGTCCAGATAACCTTCTTTGGCTATATATGTTTTCCTTTCTCCTTTGAAAAGTGTTTGTTTGGTTTTGAATTTGGTAAACATGTCATCAACCATGTTTTTAAACTCTTTCTCAGACCTTTCGCGAAGTGCTAAAGCGACACTTAGTTTTACGATTTTCATTTTTGTTAAGTATTTGGAATGCAAATATAACGTTATATTTGTTATATAGTGTTTTTATTTTTCACTAACTTTGTTTACAAAAAAAATGTTTTGATAATATGAGCATACTACTTTTTGATGGCGTTTGCAATTTATGCAATAGTACAGTACAATTTGTCATAAAGCGTGACAAGAAAGCCAAGATTCGCTTTACTTCTTTACAGTCAGAAAAAGGACAAGTTATTCTTAAAAAGTTCAACTTGCCTACGGAAGATTTTAATACAGCCGTTTATGTAAGAGGCGACAAATGCTATCTCAAATCTTCGGCTGTGTTGTATATTTTGCGTGATTTGGGTGGTTTTTGGCAAATATTCTTTGTATTTATTATTTTCCCAAAATTTTTGCGTGATGCTATTTATGCTTTTACAGCACGCAATCGGTACCGCTGGTTTGGCAGGCAAGAAAGTTGTATGCTACCAACTCCCGAACTAAAAGCCCGCTTTTTATAGTTAAAAGTCAAAACCCAAATGTGTTTCTGCGAGCGTTTTTAGTATCAAGTCCTTGCCTGATAGGATTAAATCTTTGTGTGGAATTTTCCAATCAATGTTTACTACAGAGTCGTTATAGACTACACCCGACTCTGTAGATGGCGCATAATAATTATCACACTTGTATAAAAGCTCTGCAAATTCGCTCAATACCACAAAACCATGCGCAAAACCTGTAGGAATAAAAAACTGTTTCTTGTTTTCAGAAGACAGCGTTAATCCAAAATATTGCCCATAAGTAGGTGATTTTTTACGCAAATCTAAAGCCACATCATATACTTCGCCTTGCACAACACGCACAAGTTTGCTTTGGTCATGAGGTGGAAGCTGACAATGTAAACCACGCAGCACGCCATAATGCGAATGTGAATGATTATCTTGCACAAAAGAGCCTACAAAGCCTGTAGCATTTGCAAAGTTAAGTGCGTTGAAGCTTTCGTAGAAGTGTCCACGCTCATCATTAAAAAGGCGAGGTTCAAATATCCAAAGTCCCTCTATGGGTGTAGTAGTGTAAGGCATATCGAATGCAAAGATAATATAAAACACAATAACAAATCTTCTGTCAGTGGGAAATACTTAAAAATATCATTTCACCTTCAATATTCGATTGTAATAGTTTCAAAAAAGCTATACCTTTGCATAAAAAACATCAAATGACTGATAAAGTTACTCCGCGCATAGGCGTATTACTTGTGAATTTGGGTACACCTGATAGTACGAAAACAGGCGACGTACGCAAGTATTTGCGCGAATTTCTAATGGATGGGCGTGTGTTGGACGTTCCCTACGTCCTGCGTTTTCTGCTTGTGAATCTTATTATTGCGCCGTTTCGCGCTTCAAAATCTGCCAAATTATATCGCAAAGTATGGCTTTCTGAAGGCTCGCCATTGCTTGTTTATAGCCAAAGAGCTACCGCTTTGTTACAAGAAACATTGGGCGAAGAGTTCAAAGTAGTGTTGGGTATGCGTTACCAAAGTCCAAGTATAGAAAAGGCTTTGCTCGAACTTAAAGGCAAAGGGCTTGACAAAATTATTGTCGTTCCGCTTTTTCCACAATACGCTTCTGCTTCTACTGGCTCTGCACAAGAGAAAGTAATGGAATTGGTAAGCAAGTGGCAAATTGTACCCGAAATAGCTTTTATTCAAAGTTTTTTTGACCACCCGAAATTCATAGAGGCGTTTGCGGCTATTGGAAAACGGCATTTGGAAACACAACCCTACGACCACGTTATTTTTAGCTATCATGGCTTACCCGAACGCCACATACGCAAAGGGGATCACACAGGCACTTGCCTACAAGCCGCTAAACTGAACCCTGCTATCGAAGGCGAGCCAAATTGTTGTGCTACTATGCACGCCGATAATCGTGGCTGCTATCGTGCGCAATGCTTTGCTACAACACGTTTATTGGCTGATGCTTTGGGCTTAGTGGCAAAAGATTATACGGTGTCCTTCCAGTCGCGCTTACTCAACGACCCTTGGCTAAAACCTTATACGGATTTGATTATCAAGGATTTGGTAGGCAAGGGTAAAAAACGTATCTTAACCTTTTCCCCTTCTTTTATTGCCGACTGTCTGGAAACTATAGAGGAGATCGGAGAGGAGTATAAAGAGGTTTTTGAGGACGCAGGCGGCGAGCATTGGCAAATGGCTGAAAGCCTTAACGACAGTCCAATTTGGATTGAAACGCTCAAAAGCCTTGTCTTACATTACGCACCGATATTGCCACGTTGATGCGTTAAAAAGCGCGTTTTTCTAAAAAATATAATTTTCAACCCTTTTTTTACTAAAAACAACTCGTTTTTTCTTACAAAAAGGCTATTATTGCACTGTAAAAACCTATTATTCAAAATGGCTTATATTTATAACCTGCTTTTTGCTGCTTTAGGCGCATTGATAGCTTGGGTAGTGTATCGTATCCGTACTGCTAAAGTACAATACCTTGCCAAACAACAAGAGCGTCAAATCCGACACTTGCACGAGGATTTTCAACGCAAGGAAAAAGATTTGAACCTCGAAATAATGGCGCGAGATAAAAAAATATCCTCTGCCCAAAAAAAATATGAAGCCTTGCAAACTGAAATACAAAGCGTACAAATAGATATAGACAGCTCAAGACAAGAACAAGATAGCCTTTACTTTGAACTAAAAGCAGAATACAATACGCTAAAACAAAAAATACTCAAAGAGAAGGCGTATTATGAGGAGGTTGTCGCAGAGCGCGACCGCAAAGCTGTAATCTTGCAAGCCGCCCATGACAACATAAAACTGAAATGGGAAAACGCTACGCAAGACAATGCTGTAAATATATTAAAGAGCGACTTGCGCCTGCGCGAACAAGAAATTGACGTGCTTAAACGCGAACTTGCTACTCTAAAGAAAGGGTAAAAAAAGCCTATAAGGTTTATAACTTTATAGGCTTTTGTATGTTAGGCTTTTTGTGAAAGTCCTTTTCCTCTCTCCAAAACTGGAGAGAGGGCAGGGAGTGAGGTCTTGAGAGGCACTTTCGCAAGAAGTCTGTTTTATTGTGCTTCGTATATTTCGGTCATTTTATTTTTTTCATTAACCAACATAAGCATTTTGTCAGATACTTCTTTGATGATGTGTTTTTCAACAATATCTTTTTCCATACCTGTAAGGTGTTTGAGTGACAGATTCTTGTCTTTCACATTCCAAGTGCCTGTCGCTACAGATTTTTCTCCAAAAACCTCTTCAAAAGTACCATCGGCTTTCAGTTCAAGCAGTTCTTTGCCTTTTACAGCTTCTACCTTGCCATCATTGTGGGTGTATGATTTTCTAGCCCACATCTTGACGATTTTCTTCGCTTCCTCTGTTAGTTCGGATGCTTTTTGGGTTTCTTTGTTTTCTTCTTTCAAAGTAGTTTCTTTTTCAGGTTTTTCCTTCTCATCTACTTTGGTGGCTTCGCCTCCACAGGCAGTCATAACAAGGGCAAGAACAGTAGCCCAGACAAAAGACGTGTTTTTCATAATGTATTACAAGGTTTAAGGTAAGATTTAGAAGGGTGCGTTTCAAAAATCGTTCCGTATTTCCCCTCCAAATTGGAGAGGGCAGGGTGAGGTTTTAGAGAAGGTTTTGAAATGCACCTGATTTACAAATCCAAAAGTACGTTTTTTTTTTGAAAACTTAATAAAAAATCTTTTTTTTCGTTAAAAAATACATGAAAAAAAATATACTGGTTTTATTCGTTTGTTTGAATTTGGCAGGCGAGGCGCAGGCACAATTCAACTTTGCCCTTAATCAAATATTTCGTCCCAATGTCAGGGTACGTTATCAATATGCACCCACAATGGGCTGGGCTGATAGTACGCGGTTTGGCTATCAACAAATGTCCGTGGCGGGTATTATTCCGCTTGGCGGAGGAGTGCAAGCTAAACTCAAAGAGCTGAAATTACAAGCCAATCAGACTTTCTTGAATATACAAGTGGGTGCGCGAAAAGCCGACGTGTCGCATCTAAAACACAACGAGCTTTGGAGCAATGCGTCCATAGGAGTTACGCATGTGCGTGGGCGTTTGGGCAGAGGTGTTTGGGTGTATTCAGCCCAAATGGGTCTATTGGCTGATGCCGACATACCTGATAGGCGCAATTTCTTTGGCGTGGCGGCAGTAGCCAAACTTCAAATAATGGGTTTGCGCAAGCAAAACATTTATGGAGTGGCATTGGCATTCAGTAGAGCTGGTGTATTTCCTGTGCCTATATTTGGTTGGAATAGAAAACTTGCCAAAAAATGGGATATCGCTATTTTATTGCCTGTACAAGTAGGTGTTAGTTATCGTGTCAATAAAAAATGTACTTTAGAATGGAACAATACTTTTTCTACAGTCGCTTTTCCACTCGATGCACAACAGTTGCGATACAGCCTTCCCGATGCCCAATGGGGGCAATACCTTGACGTACGTTCCAGCCTTGAGCTTACACAAAAACTAAATAAAAACTGGCAAATAATAGGCGAAATAGGTGTTACACCCTATAGAAGTTTGCAATGGAGCGACAATAAAGCTAAAACGATACAAAAATTTAATGGTGCCGCTATAGGTGGGTTTGTTACTTTAGGCATACGTTATAGCCTGCCAAAAGGCTGGTTGAGTGCGCAAATGTTTGAAGCTGATTAAGCCCATATTTTTACAAAAATACTGTAAGAACAAAAAAAAATGCTAATTTGCGCCTTTATGCACTATATATCATGAAACTAATAGCCGACAGCGGAGGAACTAAAACAGAATGGCGTTTGATAAGCCCTGATGGTACACAAACAACTTACCTTACGCAAGGTATCAATGCTTATTTTCATAGTACAGAGAGCATTTATAATATCTTATTGCCTGAACTTTTGGAAAAAATGCTGCCAAACAGCTCGCCCACCGAAATTTTTTATTATGGTGCAGGCTGTGCGACACCACTCAGGCAGGAAATTGTAAGTGATGCGCTCATACGGCTGTTTCCTGATAGCCATATTTTAGTAGAACACGACCTTTTGGGCGCGTGTAGGGCTTTGTGTGGTGATAAAGCCGGCATTGTTTGTATTTTGGGTACAGGTAGCAATGCTTGTTTGTATGACGGCTCTCAACTTGCAAGCGATGAACGTAGCTTGGGTTATATCTTGGGCGATGAAGGCAGTGGGGCTTATTTGGGCAAGCAGTTGGTAACCGCTTACCTACAAAACCGCTTATATCCGCCCATTGCCCGACAATTTGCCGAACAGTTTGATGTTACACGCACCACAATCCTTGAGCGCGTGTATAGAAGTGAATACCCCAATCGATATTTGGCACAATTCAGCCGTTTTTTTCTTAACCATTTGGATGATGAAGATTGTTATGCCATGATATTTGAAAGCTTCGCGGATTTTATAGACCGTTACGTTTGTACTATCCCTACTCATCAAAACTATCCGCTGAACTGCACAGGCTCTATCGCTTTCTATTATAAACATATTTTTGAACGTGTATTGTGGGCAAAACGCATGCAACTCGGAAAAGTTTTGAATAGCCCCATAGATGGTTTAGTAGAATATCACGCACCCGAAACACTCATACCACAAACGACTATCCAAAATGGCTAAAAAAAATAAGACACTGCCTACTACTACCGGTCAATACGATAAAATATTCAAAGAAAATGCAGAGGAGATATATCACTCTCTGATAAAATCCTTGTTATACATTGACACTACACAAGTAGAAGACTTGCCGCAAAGCGACCTACAACATACTATAGAACGGAAAGCTGACTTTCTCAAAAAAATTCTACCACAAAATGGAGAAGCTGGCTATGCCCTACACATAGAGATTCAATCAGACAATGACAAAAACATGCACAAACGCATGGTTTTGTATGACGCTTTGATTTATAATAAATATGAACTTGACACCGAACAATTTGTTATTTATATAGGCAAGTTGCCTCTTTCTATGCAAAGCCTCATCAAGCGTAGAAAAAGTGATTTTTCATACCAAATTATAGATATTAAACGTTATGACTATAATATGTTTTTGCATGCAAGTACTCCAGAAGAGGTTATATTGGCGATATTAGGCAATTTTCAAAACAACGAACCCGCCACTGTTATAGCCCAAATCCTTACACGTTTGCAAGAACTTGTACCTACTACGCTTACATTTGGAAAATATGCCACACAACTGGAAATAATCTCAAATCTCCGCGACCTAAAAAATGAAACCCTAACCCAACTAGATAATATGCCCGTTATATTTGATATTACTGAAACCCGCGCTTACAAAACAGGCTTAGCGAAAGGCGAAGCAAAAGGCTTAGCGAAAGGCGAAGCGAAAGGCGAAGCGAAAGGCTTAGCGAAAGGCGAAGCGAAAGGCGAAGCGAAAGGCTTAGCGAAAGGCGAAGCGAAAGGCTTAGAAAAAGGCTTAGCGAAAGGCGAAGAAAAAGGCTTAGCGAAAGGCGAAGAAAAAGGCTTGCGTATAAGTATTGAAAAAATCCTTCGTAAAAAAAGACTGTCTATTGAAGCAATAGCAGACACGATGGACGTTTCTGTTGATTTTGTACTCGAAATACAAAAGAACATGCAACCCTAACCCAATTAGATAATATGCCCGTTATATTTGATATTACTGAAACCCGCGCTTACAAAACAGGCGAAGCAAAAGGCGAAGCGAAAGGCGAAGCAAAAGGCTTAGCGAAAGGCGAAGAAAAAGGCTTGCGTATAAGTATTGAAAAAATCCTTCGTAAAAAAAGACTGTCCATTGAAGCAATAGCAGACACGATGGACGTTTCTGTTGATTTTGTACTCGAAATACAAAAGAACATGCAATCTTAATCTATAACCTATACTATTTTGTTCCGTTTTATTTTCCTTCTTTGTTTTATTACATTGCCCTTCTTTTTGCAAGCACAAAAGACGAACGGGCAACCACCTGAACCTTCAGAACAAGGCTCAGAAGAAAAAGTTACACTTGAACGTGCAGAGTCATTGGAAAAGGATAAAAACATGCCCAACGTAAAAAAACTCATGCGCCAAGTAGTTGTAAAACATAAAGGAAGTGTGTTGTATTGTGATAGTGCATACTTGCATGAAGACCGAAATGCAGTAGATACTTTTGGGAATGCCCGCATGATAAGCGACAATGGCGCAGTCCTTACTGCCGACTCTATGTTTTATGATGGCAATACACAGCGAGCGCGCGCCTTAGGAAATGTGGTTTTTCGAGACCTTGAAACTACACTTTATACCAAAAGCCTTGATTATGACCTCGTTACAGGTATAGCCTATTATACACAGGGAGGCAAGATTGTTGATGCAGAAAAAACGCTCGAAAGTAAACAAGGCAACTATGATACAAATAGCAAAATCTTTCGCTTTCAAAATAATGTCGTACTAAATAGCAAACAAGAAGAACGCAAAATAGAAACAAACGACCTTACCTACAACACCATTTCAAAACTTGCTTTCTTTCAAGGAAAAACAAAAATAACAACCAAAGACGGGAAAATATACACCGAAAATGGTACTTTTAATACCGAAACCCAAATTTCAAACTTCAAAGGACGTACGCGTGTAGAAGATGAACAATACACAATAGAAGCCGATACGCTTTATTTTGATAAGAAGAACGAAATAGGATACGCCCAACGCAATGTGGTGCTTATCAATAGAAAAGACTCGCTTACCGCATTTGGCGATAACGCATGGTTCAGAGGAAAAGAAGGCGAAAGCAAAGTATATGGAAACGCCCTTGCCTACCAAGTGAGCAAAGCAGGCAAGGATTCTCTCTGGATAAAAGCCGACACACTTTATGCCATTAACCGCAAAATAGACAGCACACGCCAATTCTTAGCCTATCACAATGTATTGATTTACCGCCACGACTTTCAAGCAAAGTGCGACTCATTGGCATACAACAAAGCCGACTCAACCCTTCGCTTTTTTAAAAAACCAATTCTTTGGGCAAAAGGCACACAACTTTCAGCTGATACACTTTGGTTACAAATGGATAAAAACCAATTGAAAACGCTTTATATGCGCCTTCATTCTTTTATGATTACGGAAGACACATTGAAAAACTATAACCAAATCAAAGGCAAAAATATTACTTCGCATTTTAAAGAAAGTAGCCCGCGCCGAGTCGAAGTGCGTGGCAATGGCGAAAGTATTTATTTCGCCTTAGAAAAAGATACAGTCTTGGTGGGGATGAACCGAAGCCAATGCAGCGGCGATATTAACATTGATTTTGGAAACAAAAACCAACTCAAACGTATCACACAAATAAAAGCAGTAGAAGGCAGTTTTGTACCGCCACACGAACTCAAACCAGCCGAAACGAAACTTCAAGACTTCATGTGGTTTTATGATGATAAGCCAAAACGTACCGACATGGTGCGCAATGCGCCGAAAAAGAAAGCTACCAAAATAGAAAATAATACAAATAAAGAAGCTATCAAAACACTCAAAAAAGGGAGGCAATAAATATGCTCGGACATCTAAAACCCAAACTTTGTGGTACAAACCCACAACATAAAGCGCAGTATCAGGAGATGTACTGCTCCATTTGTGCTTCAATAAGAAACGAAAACCATGTGGCTTATACGTTTTTATTGAGCCACGAACTTACCTTGGTGATGCTTGCCATGCGTGAATACTTGCCTGATGCGCAACAAATTCGCACATCTTGTCCCGCCAAAGCTTTCCTCGCTACCCAAAAAGCACAAAAGCACCCTGCCCTCGCATTGGCAGGCAAGTTCTCTATAGTGCTGGGCTGGGTAAAAGTAACTGATTGGGCAACAGACCACCCTCGCTTTTACAAAACTTGGGTGAAAAATACCCTGCAACGCAAAGTAAACCGTATTTTGCCTAACTTGCCTACCCAAACACAAGATATTATCGCACATTATTTGTGGCTCACTAAAACTAATTCAACTGATTTTGAAGAAGTAGTACGTTATTCGGGCTTACTTTCCGAAACTCTGGTAACGAGTATAGGACTGCATACGAACTTGCCTGCTGACCAACTAACGCAACTCGCCTCCCTATTCCGCCTAAATGGTGAACTTATAGCAACTGCTGACCATTTGATAGATGCCGAGAAAGATTTGGCACAAGACCAATACAACCCTGTTTTTTATCAGGCACAACAAGAAAATATTTCGTGGAAAGAGGCATATCAACAAGTATTGACACAATATAACCGTCTCAAAATACAAATAGATGCCTCCATACAAACACTCCAAAAAGAAGGCATCGCAAGCCCCTCTTTTGTTGCAATGCTCTATCGCGCTTTGCAAAACTTACAAAAAAGTGTTGAAAAAAACAAACCCTATTTTGTCGAATATGGAGAAACCAACACCATCACATCTCAAAAATTAGCCTATCACAAAGCCAATTGTAGCTGTGATGGCTGTGATTGTGGCGACTGTAGCTGTTGTGAAGCTTGTGATGTCTGCTCGTGTGGTGGTACTGGTAGCAGCAACAGTCATGTAATGCCTGTGAAGAAAAACGATGAGGAAAAGCCTATTTAAGGGGCGCACTAAAAAACAATGTACCCATTACAGACTGAAAGTCTGTACTACAAAAGACGATGTATATGCCTGTAGTACAGCCTTTTAGTCCGTTTTGGTATAGGTACAAAAGACGCGTTATTAGATTTAGCCACGCACTATGTCAAACATTATTTTGTCAAACATTTTGCGGTCATAGCCTATTTTTTGTGCAAATTTTAGGCAAAGCGCGTGTTCTTTTTCATGGATTTTGCGGTCTATAATCATCATTGTGATAATATCCTCAAGCTGTATATGGCGTTCTTCTGCTGTTTCAGGAATGATAAATTCCAACTCTTCGCGGTTGGTCATGATGCTGGTCGTTTCTTGAGCCGAGATGCCCATTATTTGGGCTACTTCTACCAAAAAATCTGTTTCCTCTTTTGAGAGTTGTTGGTCGGCTGCTGCTACGATATAAAGGTTTTGAAAGTAGGCAAGTCCTTTGTTGTTTTCCATATTATTTGCGTTTAAAGTAAAGAATACTGCTATTGTCTGTCCACCAATGATACCCAAATGTAAAATCTATAGGTTTTACTTGAGCCGCATCTGTAACAAATTTTTGGTTCAAGTCAGGTTGGTAGCCATAGTTAAAGTCTGCGATGGGCTTGGCGTATTTTCCGTATAGTTGCAAATCCCATGCAGAAGCAGGAAAGTACTTATAAGGCACGCCTGTGTCGTCTTGCAAAACGGCTATGCTTTCATCAATTATAAGTTGGCGAATAGTCATAAAATTGTTTGTGTGTAGCAAATACGAGGCTGATTTAACAAGCGTTACCTTTTGGGGCATATCTTTTATGAACTTAAGAAGCTCGGTTTTATAAAGAAGTGGCGCATCAGAAACATCGACACTGAAATAATAAATATGCTGTGTGAGTTCTCTGTTAGAGTTTTTGAAAATAATATGCACACCTGAAAATAATTGTAGGCTGTTATCTTGGAACGGTTTATCCAAAGCCCTACCATCTTTTTGCAAATACACTTTTTGAATACTCATGATTTCGTTGCCTGTACGCGCCAAAAACACCGAGAGGATAGGCAAAACGCCTTTCACTTGCCCATTCAAGGCTCCACTCATGCGCGAAGTGATGAAATAATTGCGGCTAAATATTTCAGAAAGTCCATTTCTGACACCTGTCAAATAGGCATCTAAATACCAACCCTTGAGCTTGTCTTTGGTAGGCAAGTCGCCTATTTGTTCCAACCCAAACATCAAATAATTATCGGCATTTGGAAACAACTCAAAGGCGTTCAAGAAGTCGGGGCCGCTGAAGGGGTAAAAAAGGTTGTAGGTATTTGTTTTCCATTCCGCAAGTTCGCGGGTTTGCCATTTTTTTATTTTGGTTAGGCGTTTGTCTTTGAGTACGTTCCAACTTTTTTCAAATTCCAGATAATGTTTTTTGCTTACGGCTTCATTGGATATAGTTTCGAAGCCCTTGCTGCTGATAGGCACGGCGGCAAGAAGTTGCGCGATGCTGTTGGTGGTTGTGTCTGTAAAAGCAAGTATCTTATTACTTTCCTTTTGAAGTACAACCGTTTCGCAATTTGTCCAGGCGATTGTGAAAGCGAGGGACAGGGAAAAAGTATAGTATATGAGTGGGCGTATCATTATTTCAAAATTTCGTGTGTATAATATGTATTTGGTTTTTTGATTTTGCCGGGTGTCAAAATCGGTTTAGAGAATTGGAGAGGCGCATATACATATAGGCGCAGAGAAGCTACGTTGTCATTGCCTTTTTTTGTCCCCCATTGCGAAATATTGTCCAAATAATCAGTTTGTGTATTGAGCCAAGAAGCGTGAACACCTATGCCATAGCCGTTTTTTAGGATGTAATTTGCCCCGATACCAACGGGAAGCATCGTGCTTACACGCCCATAATTTTCATCTAAAGTGCGCGTTTCGAGAAGGTTTGTATAATTTTCGCCTTTTTCATTCTTTGGTTGATAGTTGTATATTCCCAATCCAATGCTTCCATAAAGCATAAAAGAAGGTGTTTTTATAAAATTGTAATGCACTTCGTAGGAGAGTGAAAAAACCGATGTGCGAAAAAACTTATTAGGTTTACCATCACTGAATTTATACGAGCGGTTATCGCCTGTGATAGCACCAAAACTAAAGCCTACGCGCCCATTCAGGCGTTTGGCTTCATTGAAGCGGAGCGCGGCATGGTAGCAAGCAGTCCATTTCTCATACTTGGATAAGTCGCCACTATAACTATTCGCGCTTATACCTAACTCTAAAAAGTGAGTGGGTTTTGGAACAAAAGACATAGACAATGGCATTGTATCGGGTGCGAACAGCCCATTTTCTTCCTGCGCATAGGCAGGCAAAACGGCTACAAGACACAAAAGAAGAAGGAAAAAGTGGGCTATTCGCATACAATTTAAGAACATTGATTGACTTTATGCAAAAATAAGCTATTTTTGGGAAAAAAAAAGAAGTAAAAACATAATTTTTCCTTAAATTTGCATGATGATACATTTTAGATAAGTCGTATGCTTAACTTTACAAAAATTTTAATCGCAGTCATGTTCTTACTCATGACGAGTGTCGCCATACTTTCAGGCTCTCAGGGTTGGTGGTGGTACACCATGCGCGACCCTCAAGTAATGAAAGAATACAAAGAAGAAAACATACAATACTTGCAATCATACCGAACTGGCATGACACAAGGCTCACATGTTCGGAGGAGTGGTGTTTCAAACCGTTCATTTCGAAGTGGTACACGTTCCAGTCGTGGCAAATGAGCAACTATTTTTGGGCAATTTTTAGTGGGTTATTGTTGGGGTGTGGGTGGTTGATACATCCGATTTTTGCCTTTGTTGGGTTTGTTCCACTTTTGTATATCAGTGAGCAGGCAAGTTTTTGGCAACGCGCAAGGTATTGTTACCTTGCTTTTTTAGTTTGGAATTTTACGGCAGCATGGTGGTTGATTTATACGGATTGGGAAGTGGGCATAGTGATGTTTGCTATAGTTCCCGCGCTCATGTCCTTGCCTATAATGGGCGCGTACATGCTTCAAAATAAACGCATAGCCGCACCTTATTTAGTGCCTGTCTTTTGGCTTGCCTACGAATATATACAATATCAATCCGATTTTTTGTGGTCTTGGCTCACACTTGGCAACGCCCTTGCCTACGAACCCACATGGATACAATGGTATGAATACACAGGCGCATTGGGCGGCTCGTGTTTTATACTTGTCATCAATATATTGGCTTATTGGGCTTTCAAACTGAATAATAGGCACGCTTTGAAATACTATGCAGTTATTGTATTGCTTTTTGTAATTGCCATTGGCGAAAGTAATTATTTGACATTGCCTAAAAAAAATGAAAAAGAAGTGCTGTCTTACAATGTAATAATCGTTCAGCCCAATATTGACCCTGTTACAGAAAAACTGGACAATGGTTTGCGCCACATTCCAGTAAAAATGCAGGCAAGGCAATTAGTCAATTTAGCCCAAAAAGCTATCACCAACAAAACGGATTTGGTGGTCTTTCCTGAAGCTGTATTGGGCATTTGGTTTGAGCAAGATGGGCTTGAGCATAAAGGCAATTATCCAGCATGGGACACTTTACACCACTTTTTTGACCAATACCCACATACAACTTTCCTGCTCGGTATGAACATGCATCGATGGGTGCAAGGCGCAGAACGAAACGATTTTACCGCTCACAAAGAAGGAGAGAACAATTATCGCAAACGCTATAACGCTACTTTGTTATACCAAAAAGGAAAGCCCAAACAATTTCACCATAAGTCAAGACGTGTGCCTTCAGGCGAGCATTTGCCCCTCCCACACTTCTTGAAGCCGTTGATTCCTGCTATCAGCCAAACGATTACACCCGAATACCCCCCTCGCCTGCTGACTACGACAAATGGACTCGCTATAGGCTCTCTGATTTGTTATGAATCTACTTTTGGCAGTTATGCAGGCAAGGTTGCAAGTCGCGGCGCCGATATATTTTGTATAGTAACTGAAGATGCCTATTGGCGCAATACTTCGCAACCACTACAGCATTTATACCTTGACCGCCTGCGTGCCATAGAGCATAGGCGCAAAATAATACGGGCTTCCAATCATGGGTTTTCTTGCCTGATAGACCAATACGGAGCAATTCAAAAAATGACCAAAACAAACACAGCTCAAACACTTTCCATCGAATTGGCATTGGCAGGCAAGCCACTGCTTACATTCTACAGCATTTGGGGCGATTGGACAGGCGTGTTGGCATGGAGCGTTATTTTGATAGTGTGCATTTATCGTTTACCTTTGCACAAAAAATAACACGCTTTTGATGCTTTGGTTTCTGCCTACCCTCTTGACTGCTATAGCTATAGTAATATGTTCACAAACGCCTCTCCAACACCCGCAAGCGTTGTGGTTGTGGCTCTGTTTCGCTTTTGTGAATTATACAAACACAAGTATTCATAAAATTTGGCTCGCAAGAAACCAAATAAAATTCTTTGATTATGCCTTAATTGCTATGATTATTAGGGGCATAGTTGGTTTGGGTTGCTTTGCAGGGTTTTTAGGCGCAGGTGTGCAGAACATTCGTTTGTTTACTGCATATTTTATTTTTTTATATTTATTTTTCCTTTGTTTTGAAATTTACAACTTAGTAACTAACTTGCAACGCGATTCTAAAACATACTAATAAGATGTCCAAAATATTCACTATCTCGTATAGATTTTTACTCATTATCGGGCTGTTTTTTGCCTCTCAAACTGCCTTCGCGCAACACGAAGAGGGAGAAAAACATACGCAAGAAGAAGAAAAATTTGACCCTGCGCATTTAATCCTACACCACGTCTTGGATTCGCATGAGTGGCACTTCTTGAGCATAGGCGAAACGCACATAACGTTGCCCTTGCCTGTAATCCTTTATACTGAAAAAGGACTGGACGTTTTTATGTCAAGCGAATTGCATCACGGCATCAAAGGACATGGTAAAAAAGATGGCAAAACTATTCATACCACTTCCATTAAACGCGGAGATGTAGAATATGTGTTACAAGACGAGAAGTTTCACGTCAAAGGTGGTGGCATGTTGTATGATTTTTCTATTACTAAAAATGTAGCCGCGCTTTTCTTAAGTGTAACCGTATTATTTTTGGTGTTTTTTGCAGTAGCAAGAGGTTACAAAAAGAATGCAGGCAAGGCTCCGAGTGGTATTCAGTCGTTTTTTGAACCTATCATAGTATTTATCCGTGATGACATAGCTAAAGAAAACATAGGGCACAAACACGAACGTTTTTTACCTTACCTGCTTACTGTATTCTTCTTTATTTGGTTCAATAACCTTCTAGGCTTGCTACCAGGCGGCGCCAACCTTACAGGCAACATAGCAGTAACACTCTGTTTGGCTATTTTTACATTCCTCATCACAAATTTGAGCGGAAATAAAGGCTATTGGGGACACATTTTCGCGCCTCCAGGCGTTCCACTCCCTTTGATGCCGCTTATCGTAGTGATTGAAATCATTGGCATTTTTACAAAACCTTTCGCGCTTACTGTCCGTTTATTTGCGAATATCACGGCAGGACACATCATTATTTTGAGCTTGTTGAGCCTTATTTTTATATTCAAAAGCATTGCAGTTGGCGTAGTGAGTTCAGCATTTGCTATCGCGCTTACTTTCCTTGAATTATTGGTTGCTTTGTTGCAGGCCTATATATTCACGTTGTTGAGTGCTATGTATATTGGAAGTGCTGTCGCTGACCATCATCATGAAGAAACACACGAAGCAGACCATAAGCATTAGAAATGCAAACAAAAAAAGTAAAAGAGTGGAAAGAAGGCGAAATGATACTTACTTTTAAACTCAATAAAATAATAGATGAATACACGCCTCTCATGCAAGAGTGGTGGAATATCCCAAACTCAATTTAACTACATTAGAGTAAGAAATCTTTGATAAGAACCATAAAAACGCACATAAAAAATAATAGGTTGGAGCGAAGAAGACCTGAAAATGAAGTTTATAAGCCCTGTTTTATCACTTGGGAATATATTGGAAGAGGATAATTTTGCATCTTTTTTTGATAAAAAAATAACGGGTGAAGTAGAAAACCATCAACTTTCCGTTAAAGCTAGCTTCTTAATAGGGTCAGGAATGTTAGATTATTTAGTAAGACCATACTTCCATTTTCAAGAATATAAACCACAAAAAAACCCAACAGGCGACCCTATGGCGCAACTTTTAGAAGCGTTCTTGATAGCCCAAACTGAAAATAAAAAAGACAACAAAGAAATACCCTTATACGGTTGTGAAATTATAGGTAAGCAATGGACATTTATCGTTGTGGTAGGCAAGGAATATTGTGTATCAAAATCGCTTAACTGTACAGAAAAAGATGACCTATTAAAAATTGTCGCAATGTTACGTAAGTTCAAAGAAATACTGGAAACACGCCTCATGTCTGATATGAAAAAATTAGAACAGGCTTTGGAAAGAAAATAATAAGTATATAGCAGACCTACTTAAAATAGTAGCTGTATCAGAAAATATCAAACAAATGCAAAAAAAAAGCATTTTTTTATATAAAAAACATTTTTCATTCTTTTAATTTTTTATTTTATGTTACTTAGTTTATTAACAATCTTGTTAGCCATGGATAATGGCACAGGTTACGCAGTAATGGGTGCCGCTATCGGTGCAGGTCTTGTAGCTATAGGTGCAGGTGTGGGTATCGGTCAAATCGGTGGTCGCGCTATGGAGGCAATTGGTCGCCAGCCAGAAGTTGCAGGTCGTGTACAAAGCATCGCGCTTGTTATCGCAGCATTGATTGAAGCTATCGCCCTTTTCGGCGTTGTTATCTGTTTGTTGATTTCTTTCCGTTAAGAAGTCCAAATGACTTGAAATTATCGGCTTGCGATAGGCAAGTCGATAGTTTCTTCTTTTATTTATTTCAATAGATTTTATCTTCATTCACATATACTTTTTATGTTATTAAATATAGTTACTCCTGAATTAGGTTTATTCTTTTGGCAATTCATCGTATTTGTGGTAGTGTTATTTGTGCTATCACGTTATGCGTGGGGTCCAATAACTACCGCCTTGAAAGACCGCGAAAAGTCTATCACAGACGCTCTGAGCCAAGCCGAAAAAGCGCGCCAAGAAATGTTGCTACTCCAATCAAGCAATCAGAAATTGCTCGACGAAGCACGCCTTGAGCGCGATAAAATGCTCAAAGCCGCACAAAAAACAGCAGACGACCTCAGAGAAGAAGCCCGCAAGCGCACTGATGCTGATATAAAACGTATGCTCGAAGAAGCTACGCGCGCCATCGAAACAGAAAAATTAGCAGTTATTGGTGAAATCAAAAGCCAAATCGCCTCATTGTCTGTAGAAATTGCTACCAAGCTTATCAAGCATGAACTTTCTGCACCCGAACAACAACACGCGCTTGTGGCTGACCTCATCAAAGATATTAAACTTAACTAACAACACCTGCCCGCATGTCTGAAGTAACGATTGCTTATCGATATACAAAACCTTTGTTGGACTTGGCACTCGAAAAGGGTATCGCAGAAGAAGTAAACAACGACATGTTGTTGTTGCGCGACGCCTGTGATACGAGCTTTGAGCTAAAGTCAATCTTACGTAACCCTGCCATCAGAGGTTACAAAAAATTGGCTATTCTTAAAGCAATTTTCCGTGAAAAAGTTCAACCTCTTACGCTATCGCTTTTTGATGTAATAGACAGAAGAAATCGCGAAGGGATATTATATACACTTAGTGTAGAGTTTACACACCTTTATAAAAAACACAAGGGCATCGAGGAAATAACAGTCATCTCAGCTGTCCCTTTAACCGATAGCGCACGCCAAAGCCTCATCGACAAACTTGTGGCACAATTGGGCAAACAAGTAGAGGTTACTGAACAAGTAGATGCCTCGCTCATTGGTGGTATGATGATTAAGATAGGCAATAGCCTTATCGATAACTCTATCCGCTCAGAGCTAAAACGCTTGGAAATGAATTTTTCAAATAGTATCTAAATCCCAAAAGGGACCGAAAACTCAAAATTGTTATGATAAAAATAAAACCCGACGAAATATCGGCAATTTTGCGCGAGCAATTGTCTAATTTTATGTCCACATCAGAACTCGAAGAAGTAGGCACTGTGTTACAAATAGGTGATGGCGTGGCGCGTATCTACGGGCTAACCAAAGCTCAAGCAGGTGAACTTGTTTTATTCGAAACAGGATTGCGCGGCTTGGTGCTTAACCTTGAAGAAGATAACGTAGGTGTTGTACTTTTGGGTGAATCTGTTGGTATTCGCGAAGGTAGCAATGTCCGCCGTACAGGTGAAATCGCTTCTGTGAAAGCAGGCGAAGGCATGCTTGGGCGCGTAGTAAATACATTGGGTGAGCCTATAGACGGCATGGGTGCTATCGGAGGCGAATTATTTGACATGCCACTCGAGCGCAAAGCGCCAGGGGTTATCTATCGCCAACCTGTAAGCGAGCCGTTGCAAACAGGTATCAGAGCTATTGATGCTATGATTCCTATCGGTCGAGGGCAACGCGAACTTATCATTGGCGACCGCCAAACAGGTAAAACCGCCATCGCGATTGATACTATCATCAATCAAAAAGAATTTTATGAACGTGGTGAAACCGTTTATTGCATTTATGTAGCGATTGGACAAAAAGAATCCACTGTAAAACAAGTTGTAGCCAAGCTCACATTAGCAGGTGCTATGCCTTACACAATTATTGTTTCTGCTTCAGCTTCCACACCTGCACCTATGCAGTTTTTTGCACCTTTCACAGGCGCAGCTATAGGCGAGTACTTCCGTGATACAGGTCGCCCCGCTCTTGTAATTTATGATGACCTTTCCAAACAAGCCGTAGCTTATCGCGAAGTTTCTTTGTTATTGCGCCGTCCTCCAGGTCGCGAAGCATACCCTGGTGATGTGTTTTATCTGCACAGTCGTTTGCTTGAGCGCGCCGCGAAAGTAAATTCTTCTGATACAGTAGCCCAACAAATGAACGATATTCCTCCTTCGTTGCAAGGAAAAGTAAAAGGTGGAGGCTCATTGACTGCCTTGCCTATTATTGAAACCCAAGCAGGGGACGTTTCAGCCTATATTCCTACCAATGTAATTTCTATTACAGACGGACAGATATTCTTAGAAACCTCCTTGTTCAACTCTGGTATTCGCCCTGCTATCAACGTAGGTATTTCGGTATCTCGTGTGGGTGGAGCAGCACAAATCAAAACAATGAAAGAAGTAGCAGGTACGTTGAAACTTGACCAAGCCCAATTCCGCGAACTCGAAGCATTCTCTAAATTTGGCTCCGACCTTGATGCCGCTACAAAACTTATCATCGACCGTGGTCGCAGAAACTTAGAAGTCTTAAAACAACCTCAATACGCGCCCTCGCCTGTAGAAGAACAAGTAGCCCTCATATTCCTTTCTACTAAAGGTTATACAGATAATGTAGCCGTTAATCGTATGAAAGATTACGAACGTGATGTATTGGATACGCTTCGCGCTTCAAAACCCGAAGTATTATTGGCATTGCGTAGCTCACGCAAAGATATTATAGACGGTATCAAAGGCAAAATAAAAGTACAAGAAATCGAAGATTTGAAGCAAATAGGTACTGACCTCGCTAAGAATTATAAAGCATAATTACAAAAATTGGTGCTTTTTGAAAATTAAAAACCTTACCTACAATGTACGTAGGCAAGGTTTTTTATAAAATTATAAATTTTTCAAACTTTGTTGGTCTTTAGAAAACATTTCGGTACTCTGACAAATTTTGTGGAGATGCCTATATTTGACTATATCGAATGGCTTTCAGACCGAAAGAGATGGCTTTTATAAATCAAATGAGATTACCTCCACAAAATTTGTCAGATCACCGAATAAGTTGTTTTTTATAGCCTATATAAGATACTGTGAGAGTATCTTGTTGGCAAGTCATGGGGATTTTTAGTTTGTAAAAACCATTTTCATTGCTACTTGTGCCTAACCCTTTTTGAATCGATACCAATCGAAACATATTTTAATATCTCTTTAGTCCCTGAATCAGCGATTGTGCCTTCCAGCACAATCATTTGTGCTTTTGTATGAGAGGCAATTCCAAAAATAAAAAACAATAAAAAAGCTCGTTTGAATAGAAACATCTGGTATTAGTTTTAGAGAATAAAAAGAAAATATTTAGTGGTTGATATGACAAATTTTGTGGAGGCAATTTCATCTGATTTATAAAAGCCCTCCCTTTCGGTCTGAAAGCCGTAGCGCGTATTTTAGGCATTCGTGTGGCGTGGTAGCTTTTCAACCACATACGAGTAAAACGCCTTTGAAAATATAAACACAGCCTTGTTTTCTAACAACATGAACACGGGTGCATTTAAAAATCATTCCATATACCCCTCTCCAAAAAACCTCCCTCCCAGCCACCTCCACTTTGGAGGGAGGAGCAGATTATATGGTTTTCTTCCTTTTTAAAGGGTAGGTAGGCAAGGCGATAGGTTAAATATTTGGCAACTTGCCTGCCCAAAACGAGAACTTAACAGTCTTGAAATGCAACCCATGAACACTTTATACAAAAAGCGTACATGCTCAACCGCATGCGTGCTTTTTCTATTTTGTAAAGTATAAGTCGTTAAAATGTCGTTTCGGTAGGCAAGGATACGGTAAAAGTCGTACCTTTGCCAAGCTCACTTTTCACACGAATATCGCCTTGCAATTGATTGACTAAGGTTTTGATAATAGACAATCCAAGCCCAGTAGATTGTTCATTGCCTGTAGGTTTGGCACTCAGTTTTTGAAATTTTTTGAACATCAGTTGTTGGTCTTGTGTACTCATACCTTGCCCTTCATCTTTTACAGCAAGATAAAACCTACCGTCTTGCATACTCATATCTACATGTACGTTTGTTTCAGGATAGGAGAATTTAATAGCATTCGACAATAAGTTATCAATAATACGCAATAAGTAATCCTCATTGCTGGCTATGATGCAAGCGTTGTGTGCAGTAAAATGAAGGGCGATGTTTTTCTTTTCGGCTATAGGTTTAAAATCATCGAGTAGTTGTTTTACCCAAATAGACATATCGATCGTATTTATTTCTAAGCCCCCTATGTCGGCTTCTTGCGCATTGATTATAAGAATATCATCTATCAATTTTCTACCGCTTTCCAACACTTTTTCAATCATGTGCATATAGGTTGTTTGCGTTTCATTCAATACGCCATCTAAAGGTAGGAACTGTAGTAGTCCGAGTGCTTTGTTCAGAGGAGAACGCAAATCGTGTGAAACAATCGCCATCAGGTGGTTTTGTTCGCGCGCCAGTTCTTCCATTTGTAGGCGTTGGCGCTGCAATGCGACCTCACTACGTTTGATAGCTTGGTAAAGGCGCGAAAGTTTCAAGCCTGCATTGATGCGCGTCAAGAGTTCCATAGGGTCAATCGGCTTGCGCAAATAATCTATAGCACCTGCGTGCAGTGCTTCTTCTATTTCAGTAAATAAGACATCATGTTCTGTTAAAATAATAATGGGCGTGTTTTGGGTAGCGACATGCGTTTTGAACTTATTGATAAGCTCTACACAACTCACGTCAGGCATGTTCCAATCCAACATGATAAGGTCAGGTAGTTTCTCTATAGCTGTCCATAATGCAATATGACTATTTACTGTTTGATAAATTTCATATTTATCCCGCACTTCGGTTATGAGTTTAGCTATAGCACCTAAATTGCTAACTTCATCATCAATTATCAATATTTTCTGCATAATCACCTACAATAAAAATTAATTTTATAGTTTTTGCTTGTCTATACAATAAACGTAACTTGCACTAAAAAGTTTCTGACGTGGGCGCAGTGTGTACGCCAATTTGAATGCCCATTACCAGGATATCATCTACTTGCGAGTGGTCAGCCATCCACTCATCGAGGGTAGTGGAAAGGATTTGCTCTTGCTCCGGCATACCTTGCTTGTGTATTTCGTACAATAGTTTGCGAAAGCGCGTAACCATAAACTTTCTTTTGTCCTTGCCTCCGAACTGATCTTGGTAGCCGTCAGAGAACATATAAAGTGTTGTAGGAACTGAAATATCTACGGTGTGTTTGGTAAAGTCCAACTCTTCTTGGTACAAATAACCGCCGATGGGAGCTTTGTTGCCCTTTATTTCATTCATTTCGCCATTTTGCAAATAGACGAGAGAGTTTTTAGCTCCAGCAAACTCAAGGCGCGGTTTGCCAAAAAGGTCTTGTACGTCAGGCGGAACTTGATGAATAGTACAAATTGCCATATCCATTCCTTGCTCATTGCCACTTTCTTTTTGGCGAAGCGTATAACGCATCTCGAGGTGCAACTGACGCAATATTTTATCAGGTTCAGAAACACCTTTAAAAGTAACTATTTTGTGCAAAAGGTCGTTGCCTATCATGCTCAAAAAGGCACCTGGCACGCCGTGCCCTGTGCAATCTATTACTGCAACTATAGTGCGGTGGCTTTTGGTATTAAACCAATAAAAATCTCCACTCACTATATCGCGTGGGCGAAAGAGAACAAAAGAGTCAACAAAAGCATTGCGAATACTTTCAGGTTTGGGAAGCATAGCCGTTTGGATGTGGCGCGCATAAATAATACTATCCAACAAATCGCGGCTTTGGCGGTCTATTACTTTTTGTTTTTGTGTGATTTCTGCCATACTGCTATCCAGCGCACTTATGAGCGACTGGTCGTGTTGCAGCAAGGTCTTTTCCATTCTTGTTACATTGCTTATCTGTTGGGCAACTGTAGCCTGCAAAGCTTGGTTTTGTTGATACAAAGAATTGCTTTGCTGCTTTAGTTGTGCAATCCTTTGCTCTTTTTCCAATAACTCCCCAACGGATTCAGGCGGTGAGGGCAGCTGTTTTTTTGCAATGGCTTGCATGAAAATAGCTCCTACAGCACACGAAAGCGCAATACAAATATATAGAAAGGGGTTTTGCCAAATAGGAATTTCAAGCAGTAGCATCATCTTATAAAAATAAAGGGTAATATATTTGTCAAACCTACAAAAATAGGACTAAACATTTTTTTTTCATGAAAATGTAATAATAGACTTCTTGCAAAAGTCCTTTTCCCTCTCTACAAATTGGAAAGAGGGCAGGGCGTGAGGTCTCAAGAAATACTTTCGCAAGAAGTCTAATGAAATTATTTTGCGTATATCTTTTTCGCCTGCTGTTATATTGATAGGCAAGGTGTTTTCTTTGGCAGGCAAGGGGCATACAAAGTCAGGCGTATAAGCGCAATATGGATTGTAGGCAAGGTTAAAATCTAAGACAACATTTTTCTGACCATTCTTATAAGCTATATCCAAATAACGCCCAGCACCATACGTTCCTTTTCCTGTAGTGCCATCGCGAAACCCTACCCAAAGTATAGGGTCAAACAAAGTGCGCCTGAACGCCAGCAATTTATACGGCTTTCCTTGCAACTCAAAATGCAAATACGCATACTGCAAATAAATTTCAGTTTCGCCTTTGCTCATCAAAACTTGGGTAGGCAAGGGCTTAGGCAGTTTTTCTATACGTGCTTCCACTTTATAGCCTGCTTCAGTCGGATAATAGGCGATGTTTTTAATATTGCTTTTATCTTTAAAAGGTGATTGAGGAGAAGTTTGAAAAAAGCGTTCTTTCTCAAAGCGTTTTTGGGCTATGCGCTCCACGTATTCTGTGTCGCTGTTTTGTGAAGAAAACAAGGTATATCCCAAAACAACACACAAAACAAGCGCGATAAAAATATAAATAAACTTCTGCATTTTTAATTAGTCTTTTACAACTTAAAAAGCAAACCTGCTTGTTAGCAGGTTTGAACGTTTTCCTTACCAGACTTCTTGCGAAACTCCCTCTTGCGCGCTCCATTGAGGTCTTACAGCAATATTTTCGCAAGAAGTCTATTTTTTTTCTTTCCACTTACCCCGTTTGTAATCTCCACGTTTTACTGCTTTGATAAACTGCGCCCACGCAAAAGGGTTTAACAGTTGTAAAGTTGGTATCGTACCGCGTGTACTTGTCTTATAAAAATCCGTATCCATTTTATGACGATGATTTGCCGCTGCGTCCATAGGAGCTTCAAACGACATACGCATCATATAATTGCGCTCTATCGATCCTTGCAAGCGTTCCATTTTGTCTTGGTCAGGTAGCTCAAGTGCTAAGAATGTTTCTTTAAATATTTCCTCAGTTGGATAAGCAAAAACCTCCACTATAGGCAAGTTAGTAACATCTTGCGTCAGCTCAATAACGACTGAATAACTCTCTCCCTTATCTTTCGGAATAATATAGTAGCGTTTTTTATAACCCAATGAATGAATAACAACGCTATCACCCGGCATGGTAGGCAAGATGAAGAAGCCTTCCTCGTTCGCCGCAGTGCCATGCCCTGCTTTAGGAATGTACAAATGTACCGAAGGAATGCTCTCTGAAGTTGTACCATCTATGATAACCCCCGAAACATATATAGGCTCTATCCTGCCTTGCGCAAACGCTTCAGTGAGCGTCAGCAAATAAAAACAAGAAAGGAATGCAAGTATTTTTGACAATGCCAAAAATTTTGTATTATTTTGCAAAAAAGAAAAATAGTAAGGCATGGTTTTATAGCTAAAATTTTGCTACAAAAATAATACTTTTTTTTATAAAAATCATCTATGTATAAGCATTTATTTTTCGACCTCGACCACACCCTTTGGGATTTTGACAAAAACTCCCATGAAACCCTCGCTGAAATGCACACACACTTCAGCATGCAAGAAATTGTACCCCTCACAAAATTATTAGATACTTTCCTGAAAGTCAATCTAATACTTTGGGAAAAACACAATGCAGACATCATAGACCAGCACACCCTCCGCCTCACACGCTTCCCGCTTGTGTTTGAAGCTATGGGTGTGGAAATGCCTGTTTCTTCCGAGGAACTTTCCGTTATGTACTTGGACTTAATGCCCAAAAAGCCACACACGCTGCCACACGCTATCGAAGTCTTGGAATATTTGAAGCCCAAATACCCGCTACACATCATCACAAACGGCTTTCCTGAAATTCAAGACATCAAATTGGCAAGCGCAGGCATTAGCCATTATTTTGACCTCGTTATCACATCTGCCCAAGCAGGCTGCCGAAAACCATCGCGGGGAATGTTTGATTATATGGTGCGAGAACTCCAGACCGTGCCTACCGACTGCCTCATGATTGGCGATAATTGGGAAGCTGACGTGATGGGTGCGCGCAATGCAGGCATCGACCAAGTCTTTTTTAATCCAAAGATGAACACTGCCTTGCCTGCCCCTGATGCTGACACCAAAACCTTCTACATCCAATCGCTCAAAGAACTTATAAACATTTTGTAATATGCTCCGAATACACATCTTCTTGTTTCTTTCTTGCTGTTTCCTTGCCTGCACAGGAAGAAAACTGCAAACCGAATCGCCACAGGCAGGCAAGCTACAAATTACATTCGACAACGTAGTAGGCAACCGCGACCTGATATTGGGTACAGAATTCTACACAAATACGCTGAACCAAACGTTCAAAGTAGCCAACTTTAACTACTATGTAAGCAATATCAAACTACAACGTGCAGACGGAACAGAACACGTAGTTTTGCAAGACAGCAGTTATTTCCTTGTCCGTGAAAGCAATGCCTCTTCTCAAACTGCCGCTTTAAACCAAGTGCCTTTTGGAGAATATACAGGGCTTACGTTTATATTGGGTGTGGATAGCCTTCGCAATACGATGGACATCGCGAAACGAACAGGCGTACTTGACCCTGCGACAGGCGGACAAGGGCATTACTGGACATGGAATTCAGGCTATATATTCATGCGATTGGAAGGAAACTCACCACAGTCCACAGGAACTGCAGGCTTGATACAATACCACGTAGGCGGTTTTGGTGGATATAGTACACCCATTGACAATAATATTAAAAAAATATCCCTTTCTTTTGGTACACAAAAAGCAGTCGTACAAGCCAATAAAAAAACTTCTATACAGCTTCGTGCAGACGCTTTGAAGATAATCACAGGCATTTACACCATTGATTTTGCAACATTGCCCAACGTAATGGGAGGCGATGATGCTAAAAAAGTAGCCGAAAATGCCTCCAAAATATTTGAATTTGTGGGCATAACAAATGGTCTTTAGCCGCATATTACAAAAAAAGACGATTTTGTGATATGCTCAACCTGTGTCTTTTGCGCCAAGTTAGGTTAAGTGCTAAAAAATAATGTACCCATTTACAGCGTGGAAGTGGGTACTGCCAAAAAACGATTTATGCGCCTGTAGAACGGCACCTCAGCCTGTTTTGGGTATATTACTTTTTACACAGTCCCTAAACAAAACCGCCTTGCCTACGTTGGTAGGCAAGGCGGTTTATATTTTGATTGAAAAGTTAGTCTATCAACCTGCACATATTATTAGTAAAATCGCTTTCTATTTTTTTGAACTTTACATCACGCACTATACGCCCGTCAGCATATTGGACATGTACAATGTCGTTACGGCTGGGCATTTGTTGCTTTTGAAAAGGCAAAACAGGCTTTTTCACTTCGGTTGCTTCTTCTGTATCAAGCATTGGCAAATCTTCAGGCAATAAATTACCAAAATCAGATTTGTGTTCTTGCAATTTAGGGCGTGGTTGTGAAACACGTTTTTGTGGAGCTTGTTGAACAGGCTCGTCTTCTATATTGATGTCCAATTTTAACAAAGAGTGCGCTATAGCACGACTGATACGTGCTATGAGTTTGGCATACAAGTTAAAGCCTTCAAATTTATAGATTAACAACGGGTCTTTTTGTTCATAAACTGCAGTCCGCACCGAGTCTTTCAGGTCGTCCATGTCGCGCAAATGCTCTTTCCATTCGTGGTCTATGTTGATAAGTGCCATAGCACGTTCGTATGCTTGTATGATACTTGCGCCATTGGTGTCTATTACTTCCTGCAAATTCATGTTGATATTATACACCTTGCGCCCATCAGTCAAAGGCATGATAATATCCTGTATAGTTTTGCCTTTGTCTATATACAGTCTTTGCAAATTATCGAAATGTGCTTCGATGAAGGCTTTGTTTCGCGCTTCATACTTCTGGCTCACAGCCGCGAATAGTTTACGAGCGAGGTCATCTTTTACCCCCTTGTCAAACTCTGTAGCTGTAAAAGGCGGCTCTATGCCAAACACTTGCAGGACTTCCAGTTCGAGGTTTTCAAAATTGCCTGCCCCGTGAAAGCCGTTCAATATGTCTTCGCAGGCATCAGCCAAAAGGTTAGAAATATCTACAGATAGTCGTTCTCCTGAAAGGGCGTTTTTACGGCGTTTGTAAATGTTGCCGCGTTGCACATTCATTACGTTGTCATACTCAAGCAGACGCTTGCGGATACCAAAGTTATTCTCCTCTACTTTTTTCTGCGCTCTTTCTATGGAACGGGTAATCATGCTGTGTTGTATGACTTCTCCTTCCTTGAAACCCCACCTGTCCATAATCTTAGAAATGCGTTCCGAACCGAAAAGACGCATCAGCTGGTCTTCCAAGCTCACAAAGAATTGGGACGTTCCAGGGTCGCCTTGCCTGCCTGAGCGCCCTCTAAGTTGCCTATCCACGCGACGCGACTCGTGCCGTTCCGTTCCTATGATAGCCAAACCGCCTGCGGCTTTCGACTCTGCCGCCAGCTTAATATCCGTTCCACGACCTGCCATGTTAGTAGCTATAGTAACTGTTCCTGACTTGCCTGCTTCGGCTATGATTTCCGCTTCTTTTTGGTGTAGTTTAGCGTTCAGTACTTGGTGCGGTATTTTGTTTAATGAAAGTAAGCGGCTTACCAATTCAGATACTTCGACTGACGTAGTACCCACCAATACAGGGCGACCCTCCTCACGCAGGCGGGTGATTTCTTCAGCGACTGCTTTGTATTTTTCGCGTATCGTTTTATAAACCAAGTCGTTTACATCTTTGCGTGTGGTAGGTTTATTGGTTGGAATAACGACTACATCAAGGTTGTAAATATTCATCAATTCCATCGCTTCTGTTTCGGCTGTACCCGTCATACCTGATAGTTTGTGGTACATACGAAAATAGTTTTGCAGCGTGATGGTTGCGTATGTTTGTGTCGCGTCTTGTATGCGTACATTCTCTTTGGCTTCGAGGGCTTGGTGCAATCCGTCTGAATAGCGTCTGCCTTCCATGAGGCGACCTGTTTGCTCATCTACTATTTTCACTTCGCCTTCTACAATGATATAATCGACTTCTTTTTCAAAAAGCGTGTAGGCTTTCAAAAGTTGTTGTATAGAGTGAATCCGTTGTGCTTTGATGGTATAGTCGTTTATGAGCGATTCTTTTTGATGCGATTTTTCTTCAGGCGTAAGGCTTTCGCTTTTTTCTATGGTCGTAAGCGAAACTGCAATATCAGGCATAATAAAAAAGTGTGGGTCTTCGCCTCCTTTGGTGATGAAGTCAATGCCTTTTTCGGTCAAATCCACATTGTTATCTTTTTCATTGATAGTAAAGTAGAGTGGTTTGTCGGCTTCGGGCATTTGGCGTTGATTGTCTTGCAAATATACATTTTCAGTTTTTTGCATGAGTGCCTTTACGCCTTGCTCGCTCAAAAGTTTAATCAGTGGCTTGTATTTTGGCAAGCCTCTGTGTGCGCGGAAGAGAGGCAATCCTGCTTCTTTTTCATTCCCTTCTTTGAGTTGTTTACGCGCTTCGTTCAAATATTCAAGTGTAATTTTTTGTTGCGCTTCAACGAGGCGTTGGATACGGGGCTTGAGCATATCAAACTCGTGTTCGTCGCCACGTGCTACAGGTCCAGCAATGATAAGTGGCGTACGTGCATCATCAATCAAAACGGAGTCAACTTCATCGACCATAGCATAATGGTGTTTGCGTTGTACCATTTCGGCAAGGTCATTAGCCATGTTATCGCGCAAATAATCAAAGCCAAATTCGTTGTTTGTACCATAAGCGATGTCGGCTAAATAGGCATTGCGCCTTGCCTCCGTATGTGGCTGATGCCTATCGATGCAGTCCACACGCAATCCGTGAAATTCAAAAATGGGCGCCATCCATTCGGAGTCGCGTTTTGCAAGGTAATCATTCACTGTTACGATATGCACACCGCGTCCTGAAAGCGCGTTGAGGAAAGCAGGAAAGGTTGCGACAAGGGTTTTTCCTTCACCCGTTGCCATTTCTGCCACTTTGCCTTTGTGCAATGCTGCACCACCTATGATTTGTACATCATAGTGTACCATGTCCCACTTCAATTCGTGTCCAGCCACCAACCATGTGCCTTGCCAAGTGGTTTGTGAGCCATCTATTTGTACATGTTTTCTGTTGTAAGTGGTAGCGAGTACGCGGTCATGTTCGGTAGTGGTAACAGTCATTTTGCCGTTTTCTTTGAACCTTCGGGCGGTTTCTTTTATCACAGCGAAAGCGGTAGGCAAGACTTCGAGTAGCACCACTTCGAGTTCCTTGTTACGGTCAAGCTCCAATGTGTCGATTTGGGCAAAAAGTCTTTCCTTTGCCATTACATCGGGGTTTTGTTGGGCTTGAGTGCGCGTGTCCACTATTCTGGCATCAATCGGCTCGAGGCGTTGATTGATAATTTGCTGAACGTGCTGCGTTTTTTCGCGTAAGCCATCATCAGATAGCCCTGTGAGGCGTTCCCATTCTGTATTGACTAAGGCTATGTAAGGGAATAGCTCTTTGAGGTCGCGCTTGTGTTTTGAGCCAAAGATAGCGGTGATGGCTTTATTAACAATGTTAAGCATCTATGAAAGTACGAATTTTGAAGTACGAATTTCTTTATAAACTGAGGTGTATTCTGATGAATCACACAAAAAAAGCACCCTTTTCAATTTGGGTGCAAAGATAGACATTTTTGGCATAACTTGTTTATCGAAAGCTGTAATTTTGTCGGGCAGGCACGCAAGGCGCGTTCAAAATACCATCCTAAATCACTCAAAACACTGCCTATGGATTACTGTTTTGCGATAATAGCAACCGAAATAGTTCATTAAAAATAGATTGTAACAATATTTCTCAGGGTACCAAAACAAAGCAAAACATTGTTCCAGTACATTTTCTCTACTAAATGGGTAGGTAAATATTGCTTTTACCTATTAATTTTATTGAAAAAAATTTTTTTTTGTTATTTTCAATAAAATAAACGTAAATTTGCAGACTTTTAATTCCAAACATTATCCATTGCATTCGTTTGCGTTGATGCCTATGCTCAAACCTTATACTCAATTTTTATTAAGCATTTTATTGATTAGGTTCTTCGTATATGTTCAAATTCAAAATCCTTCCTTCAAAACAGCATCTACTATTTGCTTGCCTTGGATTAGGTAGTATCTGCAATCAAGTAGCCGCTCAAAATAGCGCAGTGCTTACAGCACAAGACAAAGACAAGCGTCCTCTTATCACGGCAGTTCCTTTCTTGAATATAGCACTCGATTCACGTGCTACAGGTATGGGCGATGCTGGTGTGGCGACATCTCCAGACCCGAATTCCGCGTATTGGAATGCCGCAAAATTAGCCTTCGCCAATGACAAAGTCGGAGCAAGCCTTACCTACAACCCATGGCTACGCGGATTGGGCGTAACGGATATGTTCCTAACAAGCCTCAGCGGTTATTACAAAAAAGATGACAAACAAGCATTTGGTGCAGAAATTAGGTATTTTAATTTAGGCAACATAGAGTTTACAAATGCACAAGGCGCAACCATCTTAAACTTTTCGCCACGCGAATATGCTGTAGGATTGAGCTATGCACGCAAACTATCTAAGAATTTTAGCATGGCGGTTACTGGGCGGTTTATCAACTCCAATCTTACAGGAGATGCCTACGCAGGCGCAGGACAGGACGCAAAACCGGGCAGAACAGGCTCGGCAGATGTCGGTTTCTTTTATACAATTCCTAAGTTAAAATTAGGTAGCAAGGAGGCAAGTTTAAATATTGGTGCAAACATCTCCAACATTGGTGGTAAAATTTCTTATATCAATGACGGAACTGCCGATTTTTTACCCGGTAATATGCGTTTGGGCGGTGCCTTAACAATAGATTTAGATCCTTTGAAAAAAAATCAGATAAGTTTTGTATTGGATTTTAACAAACTGCTTGTACCCTCGCCCGCACAATACAATGAACAGGGCAAATGGGTAAAAGGTGATACAACAAATAAAGGATTGATAAGTGGCATTTTTGGTTCATTCACTGACGCACCGGGTGGACTAAAAGAAGAATTACAAGAAATTATTGTGTGTGGTGGAGTAGAATATTGGTATAATAAAACTTTTGCGGCACGTGCTGGTTATTTTCACGAAAGTCAATACAAAGGTAACCGCAAATATTTTACACTTGGGGCTGGCTTCCACAGCAAAAAATTGGGCTTAGATGTTTCATACCTCATACCACAAGCTTCACGCAACAATGCACTTGACGGAACTATCCGATTTACGCTTATTGGTTACTTCAATACAAGCAAAGCCAAAGTAGTCAATATAGAAAGCGGCGAATAATTAAATACCAAAATTAATATTATAAAAACTAAGAAACCTTGCCTACGCAGACTGTAGGCAAGGTTTTTAATTTGGGTTTATTTTGCCGTTGTTCTGTTTAGAAAAATTGTGCGCAATTTTGTTCTTCAGCTACACTGTATTGCCTGATTTTTCGACACCAACAACCACATGCATAACTTGTCTGTTGTTGATGCCGAAAAGAGCAGTAGGGCAATGTGTGTGAAATAAAAAACTTGCCTGCACTTTTCTAAACACTAACAACGGCGCAAAAATATACGAAAACACTATTTTGCATCAAAAGATTAAAAACCTTTTGCCTACGTTGGTAAAAGCTACAAACAGCGCGCCTATTTGTACAACGCACGGCGCGCGTGTGTGTCGTAGGCAAGGTTTTTTATAGAATGAACTTTGATTACAATGCACACGCGAGCCGCGTGTGGTACATTGCGTAAGTTCTATTTTAGAAAAATTGGGTGTAACTTTGCTCTATAGTTACATGGTACTACTCAATACCTATCAATACGTCCTCTCTAAGTTTGTTTTTGACTTTTGTCTTGGCGGTGAACGGAAAAGACATTTTATCGGTGAGGTAGCACTCCGAGTGTGCATTTCAAAATTGTTCCATATACCCTTCTCCAAATTGGAGGGCAAGGTCTTAAGAAAAGGTTTTGAAATGCACTCCGCTCCAACGCGCTTTTTACTTCATACTCACCATAAGCATCTACCAACACTTCATCTTCGACACGTTTGTCTCTTTGCAGAATTAGGGGTTTTGTTTTTCGTATTATTTCTTTTGGATTATTGCATATAGCCGTAGCCTACAGCGGTTTTTGCGCCAATGCCGTGTTCGGTAAGGGCTTTTTCAAGCCATTCTTTTGCTTTATCTAACAGAGGTTTATCTTCAGCATTTCGCACCCCAATGATAAACTGAAAAGCACAACCCGAAACAGTGAGAAATGGAATAGGCAGAGGACTTTGATAATCTGTCGGTGCTACCCCTTTTTTATTGTCCGCATCTTTGTAATAATCAGGATAATGTGGGTTCATAATGTCCACCTCAATTTTTGGAGCAGAAGTTGGGAAGGCATCAAAGAAAATCAGTTTGCCTTGGTGTTCTTCTTTCAAAGCAACTTTAACAGCATCTTTCATCTTGTATTCTTTGGTTTCCTTTCCATCTTTTTTCTTAAAGATAGGTTTTCCATTGTCAAACTCAACGGGCTGAATATCTTTGGGACAGCCAAAAATCTCACAAAACTCCCTGCTTTCTGTTAATGCCCTAAACTCTGCATTAACAAACGGAAAGTCTTTTTGCTCTTTTGCATTTTCTGCTGTACCAAATTTTTCTGTAATCACCCAACTCCTTACTATTCCCTTAATACCACTTGCAGGAATATAAGGAATACCATAAATATGGTGCAGGCAAATAGAGGTTTCGTAAACGCTTTCAATGCCTAAGCCAAGAGCTAAACGCCAATCAGGTTTAAGAAGAAATGACTCTTGTTTTTGCGTTATTTTTTGAGCAAGGCTCAACTGTCTTTTGGTTAAATCTCCAAAATTGGTGTCGCCATAATGCGCGTCAATCTCGAAATTATGTCCCGTAATTTGTCCAGTATTTCTATTTTCTTTTCTATCATTTTTGAAAAAGAAAAACTTATCTTTTTCTGAAATATAACGAGCAAATTTATTGAGTTTCAGATTAAAATTGTCCACCATAGCCGAATGATTGGTAATAGTTTGGATCAATGCGTCTGAATATTTGGGTGTAAAAGCCTCTCTGATATCAAAAGAATCAGGCTTTTTGTGTTTGGAAGAAGAAGTCGCAGAAACTTGTGATTGAGCTTTTCTGGCTTGTTTTTCGGCTTCCAAACGTTGCTTTTCGGCTTCTTCGGCTTGCTTTTTGGCTTCCTCTTTTGCCTTCAGAATATTTTCATCAATGCCAAATATAACATCTCCGACTACAATTTTTGTAGCAGGATTTCCTTCAAATTCACAAGCCAATTTATCACATTCCTTCCCTATTTCAGGAATATCTTTGGCAATTGGAATTTTTTGCTTGTCATTTAAAAGAATATGACGAGGTTTATTTTTTATATGTAAGATGCCTTTTTCCATATTAGTCTTTTTTTAATCCCGTGGAAAAACGTTTTAACCAATTCAGATAAGCTAAAACCTCAACTGTAATAGCTCTGTATTGAGGCGATTCGAGCTTGGTAAGCTCATGGGCAAAATCTATTGGAGTGCTGGCTTTTGAAAAATCAGCCAACATCTTAGGAGAATCGGTTTTGAGCCAAGTCAATATTTGGCTACAAATTAATTTGTGTGCAGGTTTATTACTTGCATAAAAAATAGTGGCTGCTCCCAAGCCATTAGTTTTAATAAGCATAGGGAGTTTCTTAACGTAAGAAGTATAATCTTTTTCTTTAACTCCTTCTAATGCTGCTTTATAAGCCTCTTCTGCCCTTCCTTGTTCCAATTTTTTCAAATTACTCATTTGTGCCTCCTTCCGTGGTTAAAAATTTAGTTCTGATAATTCCCTTGCCCAAAGTTGCATTTCCGCCTACTTGGATTATTTCCGGCATTTCGGAAATAAACGATTTTACTTTTGCTTCGTCCATTCCATCGCCATTTTTCTTAAATTCCGCCGCAGTCATCACCAGCGTATAAAGGATACTTTCCGAAGGCAAAAATTCTTCGGTAAATAATGCGCCATCTTGCACAGTGCCTGTTTCGTTGTTGATTTTGGTACGAGTAACGACTTCGGTACTTAGATTGACAAAATCCTTGAAGTCATTATCAGAAAGAATCAAAATATCCTTTTTGATTTTCTCTTCCCAATACGTCAAATCAGTTCCCGAAAATAATTTGTCAGAAAGCCATACGCCCAATGCTTTATCTCCAATTTTTGAGTATCCCTTTGTTTCCGTTTTGATAGAAAAGGCATACTCTTCTAAAAGCACGCAGTTTCCAATTTTTGTATTACTGTTGGCATCAACCAAATACACTTCGCCATCATTTACATTTGGGATATTTACAATCGCAAACGTACCGTTACCTTCCGTCAATTTCATATCCTTGTCAAACTGGCGTAATACACGAGGGCAAGTAATCCAAGCAAAAACTCCTTTCATACTTTTGACAGGAAAAAGCAATAATCGGGCATCGGTAAAGGCAATGCAACCAGCGAATTGGGTATTATCATTGAACGCAGATTTCACTTTCCTGATAAGCTCATTTTTGCTTTCAATCTTAGATTTTTTTACTAAATCAATGATTTTATCAATTTCCTCTTGCTTTTTAGCTTGTTTTTCATAACCGTCATCATATCCAAAAATTTTATGGATATTAATGTGATAATCAGCATTCTTTTCTATATCAGTCTGATTATCTGCAAGTCCCTCCATCGCCTCTCTCACTGCCCCTTTGAAGCTGGAAGCCTCTATTTTTGGGAAAGAAGTATGGCGTTCTCGCTGGATAGGCAAGTCCACGATTCCCAAATCATCTCCGCTACCAGCGTGCAATTGGGTTTCGCAAATTAAAAATAATGGATTAGCGTTTCTGAACATATTTTTATGGTTTTATTTTTTTATTTTCGTTTTCAATCAATAATTTTTCACGTTCTAATTCGGCAATTAATTCTGTTTCGGTAGGTAAATACAACACATATTTTGAGGCAAAAAGTTGTTTGCTTTCACTCAAAACAGAATACTTTACTACGGTGTGGTCTTTGTGCGTACAAAGAATTAATCCAATAGTTGGGTTATCGTCTTGGTTTTTATATTTGTCTTCATAGAGGCGCACATACATATCCATTTGCCCGATGTCTTGGTGGGTAAGTTCGCCTATTTTGAGGTCTATCAACACAAAACATTTCAGGATATAGTTGTAAAAAACTAAGTCAATATAAAAATGCTTGGTTTCAGTGCTAATTCGTTTTTGTCGGCCTACAAAGGCAAAACCCTTGCCCAATTCCAACAAAAATTCATTCAACTTGTCCATTAAAGCCTGTTCTAATTCACTTTCCAAATAGGTTTTATTGTCTTTGAGCTGCAAAAACTCCAAAATATAGGGGTCTTTCAAAATCTCTTCGGGTTCTAAGTCTTTAGTTTTTTCCTGCATTTCTGTCTTTACCTCGTTTCTGTTTTGAGAAGAAAGCAAGCGTTCATAATACAAAGATTTGACTTGCCTGTCTAATGCTCTTGTACTCCATTCGTTAGCAATGGTTTCTTGGATATAAAACTCCCTTGCTTTTTCGTTATCTACTCTCAACAAAGTACGATAATGCGACCAACTCAATTCTGAACGCACTGCGTTCAAAATTGGAAAAGTAAGATAAAACTGCTTGCAGTAGAGGAGATTGCGTTCACTATACGCATTACCAAATTCTTCCAATAACTTTTCAGCAAGATGTCTAATAAGATTTTTGCCGTACTCTGCCCTATATTTTCCTTGTTGTTCTTCTTCCACTATGTACCGTCCTATTTGCCAGTAGGTTTCCAGCATTGCCACATTGACTGTAGCAATGACCTTTTGTTTTGCCTCTAAAATGGTAAGGCGGATATGGTCGTAGAGGGTAGTCATTTTTTTAAGATTGGGTTTCAAGGTTAATTATCCATTGTTTTTCTTGTAGGTCTTCTTGCAGAAGAGTACCATAATTAATTTCTATATTTTCTTTTGATTTTAAGTCTATCCACAATCCTAAAACTTTAAAATTAATCTCATTTCCATAATCTTCCTGCATTTTATCAGAAAGATGTTTAATCATTATTTTAGTATTATCAGTCAAAAACTCTGAAACATCACCCTGTAAAATCCTTATTTTGTAAACAACAAATAGATATTCATTAGGCAATAGTTTTCTTGTATGTTTCCAAAACTCTATACGTGCCTTTACTTTATCATAGTAGTCTTTCTTTTTGATACCGTTAAGCTCTTTTGTATATTTCTCTGAAAATGTATTATGTGCTTTGATTTCGCAAATAGTATCTTGATTTATTTCATTTTTAAGGATTAAATCAATATCACCTAATTTATTTGTATACGCATTTTCTTTGCAAATTTTTTTTGCTTCATCATCATTTTTTAATTTTTTTATCTGTTTTTCAGAAAATTTATATATCTCATTTACTACTTTGTAAGCATAGAAATCGGCTTCGTCATTTTTAATGGGTGTGTGGTATTTTGTATGGTTGCAAGTAGAAAAATAATGGAATAACTTAAATTCTATAAAAGAGCCAAGAATTATACTACTAAAACCTATTTGCCCATTAAATAAGTGGTTGTGTAAAATACTGCCAATACCAGAAAGTTCATTATTATCATTTATCAAGTGATAAATGTCAAGAAATTTGTATAATGCAGAATCTGTATCGACACTTTTTAAAAAATCATTATTTAAATAAGGGGCAAGACTTTCAATAACCGATAAATCAAACTGTATTGGAAGTTTGGGAATACTGATAATAGTTTTGCTTTCCTCATATAAGTATTGCATTTCTACCTCCAATAACTGACAAATCAAAGTAAGCACAGGGATAAAGCCTTTATAACCTCCTGTAATATTGATTATTGTACTTTCTATATTATTTTTAATTTTTTTTTCTTCAAAAGTTTCAGGCTTTATCCCATTTAAGTAAAATGCAATATTTGTAATGACAGATGACAAGCCCTCAAAACCAATATTTTGAAAATCGGTGTTGTTATTTACAGTTAAACCATTGATAATGTACCTATTATCATAGCCTTTAACTTTGATATTATCGATAATAGTTGAATAATTGTCATTTGTATCTTTTCGAGATACAAATTCGGTTGTAGCAATTTTAACTTCAACATCGATATCAACGCCTTGACTCTTTTTCACTGTGAAGGTCTTTTTGTTCTCATTCAAATAGGTGGCAATTACTTCTGCACACAAAGGTGAAAGAATAGTGTCGGTACAGACAAAAAACAAGTTCAGTTCTAATTTACCCCCTTTATTGATATTTTTACATTGTTGTTCAGCAATAGCAAAAATGCTACTGATTTCGGCACAGGCATTTTGCTCACTAACAAATTTTTTGATATTGTCCTTAATCTTTTTCGAATTACGCTCAATTGACTCAAAGTCATCTTTATTGGAATAATTACCAAAAAAAGGTTTGCTTTTTAGAGCATCAATGAAGTTACTATTGATTGCTTTACAATTAGTAATCAAGGAAGTCCCAACGGTTGTTATAATTGTCTTATTCATATTTTTGAGAGTTTAATTTTGTTTATTAGCACCTATATAGATTTTTCCAAAACCTTGTTTAACAAAGGCTTGGGCTTGTTTATTTGATTGCCACTCATCAAAAATTTGATTTTGTGCAATAAGTTTTTGTGTTAATTCTTTGGCTTCTTCTATAGTATTGGTTTGTAGATAGTACACACTTCCCGCAGGCACAGCCTTAAACATATACTTTGGCTTTTGTTCTTTCATATCAAAACCACCTGCATAAATGGGTCTGCCTATGGCATAAGTCAGAAGTTTAAAAGGTATATTATCAAAGTCATTTTTAAGAAATTTTAGTGGACACCAACCATTTTCAAAAACAGCAGAGGTAGCCAAATAGACTTTAATAATATTAGAATGAATATTATCAAGACTAATACTAATTTCTGTATTCTCTACTGTTGTATAATAAATAGATTTGTTTTCAGCTCCTAAACGAAAAATACCATTCTCGTCTAAGTTTTCCAAACCTTGAAACTCAACACCTATTTTTACAATGCTTTCAATATTATCATTGTCTATTACTGATAATCGTTGCATACTAACTCGATACATTTTACCTTCTGCATCTCCCGAAGTTGTGCGAGTTGTCTTACTTCGAGCAATTCCAATCTTAGGTTCAGAAATAATAAATTCTGATAGTTGATTAGAAAAGACACTTGTTTCAATCCCTCTTAAATAACTCTTAAAACTTAGTTCCTCTAACATACTTTTTCCATGTGCGTCTTCTGCTTTTTCCTTTGATGTTGTTTGTAAAACAGCATAATCAGTAGAAAGACTTTGACAAGTTTCTCTTTCAAGAAAAGTAGGGTTTTTACCTTTGAATTTTACCATGTCATAAGGAAAAGGAAAGGCAGGAGAAAACTCAGATTGTTCGTTTCCTATCAACAAATAAATATTTGTGATTTTAAAATTTTCCGTTTGCTTTTCTAATTCTTCTACGGTTAGCCCTTTCTGAAACATAAAAGCGCTACGCATAGCACCATAAATTACCGAAGGTAGAGGTGGAAAAATGCCATCAGCCCAAACGTCATCACCCATAGAAAAAGGTTTGCCATCTCTAAAAAAGAGGGTGTCTATTGCCTCAATATGTATCGTTTTTTTAGTCATTGCCTTGAAGTTTTCGGTTAATAAAATCGCAAATACTTAGGGTTGTATGAAAATGATTGTCCTTATAATTAGTTCTTTCATCAGTTGAAGTGTAAATTTCTTCAACAACAACAAGTAATTTTTCATTTTCAGATTTTAGTGTTTTTTGTTTGTTTCGTGAATTTTCAACAAGTCTTTTTGCTTCTGATGACATAATACGTTTGCGATACTCAAATTCTTTATCAAACAAGGAAAGTTCTTTTTCCAAAACGCTAATAAAATTTGAACTATAATATTCACCAGAAAGATAGTTAAGAATTTTTTGCAAGTTATCCGAGAAATAAGAACCTTTGGTATCTTTAAAACTCAACACTGCCTTATGTATCTCTCCTGATTTTTTTAGAACAGCTATACCAAAACTATCTTTATTGTCCGTATCTTTTGCTTCTTTTTCCATTTTTCTTGCCCAAGTCAGTACTTCAGAAAGTGGGGTTTTGTAGTGAGCAATGGAAATTCCTGCGGAAAAAGTCATTTCGTCTTTTGTCAAGTCAAAAGATCTATTATTTATTGTATCAAATTTTAGGTTTTTGCTTACTTGGTTGCAAAATTCCTCTCGTAAGTGCTTCATTACCTCAAACAAGTAATGTAAATTCACAAAACCTAAATAGTCGTCTCCACCTGCATAAACAGTACGACCTTTTTTGGTTTTATCACTTCCGTTGCCATCAACATAGTTTTTTGCATAGTCCGCAAAATTTGAAAGCAAGCCTGAAATATGTTTGTGAAAATGATAGAGTTGTATTTTACCAGTCAAATATTCTCCTGAAAGCCAAGCCCCCATACTATCAGCATCAAAAAGTAGGATTGCGTAGTATTTGGTGAAAGACCTTTTTTGCTGTTTTGCAATCCAACTTAAATTTGATAGTTGCTTTTTTGCTTCTGCTAAGTTGTCAATAGGTAGTTTATGTTTCTCAAAATATTTAGGTGTCAAATTTTCCTCATAATAAAGTTGCTCATCAAAATTTCTACCTAAAAGCCTTTCGTATTTATCAAGATAACCATTGCTAAAAATGTCTAAATCTTTCAATAGAGCCACTTTCGCAGTAGAGGGAAATGCCCCTTCCTCGTTTTCATAAATTCGTTTCAAATACGAAATAGCACATAATCCTTCACCATCTCCAAAACTATTATCGTCTACTAAGGCACAATTAGTTACAAATTTTCTTTTGAGTTCATTGAGTTTTACCTTCTTATTTTCACGAATTTCAATTTCATTTCTACCGAAGTCTGCATATTGAAATATCAAGGCATTTTGCTCACCACTCAACGAGCATTTTCGCCCTTGTTCGGGATTTTGGGTAAAAGTGCGTGAGTTTTTGACTGCCCCCAATAATCGGTCAGCTTGTTCGTACGCTTCTACATAGCTATCATTTTCCACTTTTACGAATACCCAAAAAGTAGAAAAATAGTTCTCTACTTGCTTTTCAAAAGCCTCTTTGATTTTAGTGTATTCGGTTGAGCCGATTTTGGTTTTAGCTTTTTCCCTTAATTTATATAGTTCTATGGCTACCTCATCAGCTATTTTTTTTCCTAAATTTTTGAGTTCTTGGTCTGTTTTTTCAAAATTAAAAGAAGCCAAAATACGATTAGGCATAGAGTCGGATTTTGTAGAAGGAAAAATCACTGTTCCGCCTTCTTGATTTATCTTGTCAAATACTTTCCCGATAAAATTAGAAAGCATACGACTTCCCGCATACAAATCTTGCGTTTTGCGAGCTTGTGCTATGAAAGACTGCACGGGGCCGATGGTGAATAGGAAGAGGTGTGTCATAGGGCTATATTTTTAACTTCGGTAATTAATTTACCTTGAATTTTTAACTTATTGTTATCTATAATTTCTGCATTTTGATTATTTTCTTTGATAGTTTTTAACTTTGTAACAACAATTTGTTGACTTGGTAGTATGGAAAAAATTAATGGCGAAGCAAAACGAGGCTTACCATTCCCTACAAACTTACCGTAGTTTAACCTATACCTATATTCGCCTTCATTTTTGCCATCTTGTTTCTCCGTTTTTACAATTTCAAGCCTCTCTGTATCTTTTGTATTGTGAGTTGCTTGACTAATCTTCTTTCTTAAACTTTCATTAGTTCCTTGTTGGTTAATTTTCTCAATAGAAACAATATGAGGAATAGGTTTATCTGTTACCGAAAAATTAGCAGTAATTAGCGTGTTGGTATCATTAGTTCTAAATATTTGTAAACTATCCGTCTTTTTATCCAAACAAACCAAATTTAGTTTCCTAACTAATGTAGTTTCAAAATCTAATTGTTCATAAATGTGCTCAATCTCGTTATCATCTATTTTTGTTTTGTATTTAGTGATTTTCAAGCCACCATTGCCTCTGCGGTTTCTTTTTCCCAAACCACCCAAATAACAAAATACTTCAAATAAAGCCTTTAACATTTCTAAATTAAATACTTTGCTACTTCCTAAATCTATATCTTTGGTAAGCCCTAATATTATACAAATTTCTTGTTCGACTTCAAAACAAGTAGTTTCGCCACCCTTGTGCGCTATCATTTTATATTTTTTTTCAGGTAAGTCAAATTTTTTCTGCTCACATCTCACAATTACCCTACTTCTTCTGCCACTTTCCCCATCAGTTCCTCCAAAAAGCAGCGATTCTTGTTCTTTGAGGGTTTTCAAATCCAAATGCCCATTCATCGCTCTCCACCAAAACCTTAGCGCACCTTTGATGCTTGGCGGTCTTAGTTCGGGTGTTGTGCCATCTGCTCCTGAAAGGAACATAGGCGTGATGGTTTCGCAAGTAAAAGTGATGGTTTGCATAGGATTTGGACGGTTATGTGTGCAAAAGTGTCCTCTATAGTTAGAAACTCCAAGCGAAAGTGGACTTTCTACTTTCCGTTCAGTTTCTATGTTTGATATTTGTGAGCGTAAATATACTATTTAAAAATGCGATATGCAATTTTTTTTGTTTTTTTTTGAAAAATACTGTACTTCCCTGCCCAATGAAGGACTTCACAGGGGAAATAGTGAAAAGAAAAAGATGTGTCATAAGGTATCCAATATTTGGTTTATTTGTATGTCTAAGGTAGGCAAGTTTTGTTGTATAATAGTCCAAACTAATTGCGCATCAACGCCAAAATATTCGTGAATGAGCAAATTTCTAAGCGAAATTATTTTTGCCCATTCTAATAGTAGTGTGCTTTTCTTGTACCTCTTTTGATACTCTATTGCTTGCCTCCCCAATAATTTCTAATTGCCTGATACAAGCCTGCAACATCATAGAGTTTTTAGCAAAATCTTCAAATAATACATTTTGCGTATAGGTTACTATTTCAGCAATAGCTTGCCTGATATGTTTTAAGCGGGCTTCATTGCCCAATTTGTCTTCTTTCATAGAGTAGTTTTTTTTGTTTATCAATGTACGGTTTTATATAAGGCGACAAGCCTGCATTAGAAACTAAATCAACTTTTTTATGGGTTATAGCCTCCAAATCCCAAATCATTTGTATAAAATGTAGTCCAATTGGCTGACTATAGTCCAATTCTACCAAAATATCTATATCGCTATCTTCTGTAGCTGTCCCATCAGCTTGTGAGCCAAAAAGCCACGCCTTCAGTACAGGTTGAGAGCTGAAATATTGGCTTATTTTTGCTTGTTCTATAGGCAAGTTTTCAAAAAAAGTGTTCATCTCTATATAGTTTAAAAAGTTAGTTTTACGCTTGTATTACCGTCATCAATTTGTTTAATAAATTTAGTCATTAATGTTTGTCTTTTTCTTGCCTGCCCTATGAACGACTGCACAGGGGAAATAGTGAAAAGGAAAAGGTGTTTTTGATTTTCTTGTTCCATATTTAGATTGATTTAATTCTATTTTCTAAAACTGCTACTTCTACAAAACAAAAAGGTTCTAATTTGCCATTTTCACCTTGATAAAGTTTTTCTTTCTTTCGTAACAAAACTTGTTGTATATCAAGTCCTTTATTTCTTGCAATGCTTATTAGATTTGTTAAATCGTTTAAAGCTTTTGTGATTCTATCTTTCCTTCTATCAAGCAACAAAGAATTGTTATTCAATCCCAAAACCTTAATGTCTTCATTGAATAATTTATCTTTTTCTTTTTCTTCTATTTTGCCATTAGAAGCATTGAATATAAAATAGGATTCTATGAGCTTATTCAAAGAACATATAGAAATATCATCTATGTCTTTTTTCATTCCACAATGTTGCTTTTTTCTATCAACAGATTTTAAGACCCAGACTTTATCATCTATTTCTAAATTATCCAAGTCATAATTTTTTC